>SCPN01001437.1_pt1 | contig 340686 bp, 383 predicted proteins | sample 6106831 | NCBI WGS metagenome assembly SCPN01 (sample SAMN10720447, study PRJNA508395) | human gut metagenome | isolation source: Participant 1, 0 month
GGACGAAGCCCACAGTCGATGCCTACAAGCGTCTGCTCAAGCCCTCCATCGAAACAGAATTTGCCGCTCAATCCAAAGAAAAGCCGACGAGGAAGCCATCCGGTATTCACCGAGAACCTCCGTCAACTTCTTCTTTCGCCCCTCCATTGGGACAAAACGGGTGCTCGCCATCGACCCCGGATTCCGTAATGGATGTAAAGTTGTCTGCCCTCGATGCACAAGGCAATCTGTTGCATAATGAGAATATCTATCCGCATCCTCCCGTGAACAAAACAGGAGAAGCTGCTTCCAAACCCGCAAGATGATTGAGGCCTATCAGATAGAAGCCATTTCCATCGGTAACGGAACGGCAAGCCGTGAGACAGAAGATTTCATCAACAGCCAAAGCTTCGACCGTCAGATACCCGTGTTTGTAGTCAGTGAGCAGGAGCTTCCATTTATTCGGCTTCGAAGATTGCCCGCGACGAGTTTCCGATTATGACGTAACGGTGGGGAGCAGTCTCCATCGGCCGCCGCCTGATGGACCCGTTGGCAGAATTGGTGAAGATAGATCCTAAATCCATCGGTGTAGGTCAATACCAGCACGATGTAGACCAGACAAAACTGAAAAAAGCGCTCGATCAGACAGTAGAGAATTGCGTGAACCTGGTCGGTGTAAACCTGAATACGGCAAGCAGCCATCTATTGACTTATATCTCCGGTCTGGGGCCGCAACTGGCACAAAACATCGTCAACTTCCGTGCGGAAAACGGAGCTTTCAGTTCACGGAAAGAGCTGATGAAAGTTCCTCGCATGGGTGCCAAGGCTTTCGAACAGTGCCGGATTCCTCCGCATCCCCGGAGCCAAGAATCCGCTGGACAACACCGCCGTGCATCCGGAAAGCTACCACATCGTAGAGCAAATGGCCAAAGACCTGAAATGTACCATCGACGAACTGATAGCCGACAAGGAACTCCGCCGGAAGATTAACATCTCCGCCTACATCACCCCTACCGTCGGTCTGCCCACCTTACAGGACATTCTGCAGGAACTCGACAAGCCGGGACGTGACCCGCGTAAAGCTATCAAAGTATTTGAATTCGACAAGAACGTGGGCACCATAGCCGATTTGCGCGAAGGAATGATTCTTCCGCATCGTAGGCAACATCACCAATTTCGGGCGTTTGTCGATATAGGTATTAAGGAGAACGGACTGGTGCACCTCTCGCAATTAGCGGAACGGTTCATTTCCGATCCGACGGAAGTGGTATCCATCCATCAACACGTCATGGTCAGAGTGATGAACGTGGATTATGACCGGAAACGGATTCAGCTTAGTATGATCGGGGTACAGCAAGACTGATTGCTTCCCTTTTTTCTCCCCACCACACGATCAGAATCGTAAAAACAATCATAAGTACTGTGCAAATGAGCGAGCCTTCAAAACCGAAGGCTCCGCCATTCAGTACGTTTCTTCGGGCATACGCAAAGTCAGCATGCTCGTCGTGAAATTATTTCCGCTCACCTGATAACCTAGAATCGGACCTTGAATCCAGTTCCAGAAAAGATGAAGAGAGATAGGGAAACACAGATTCCGGGTATAAAGATAGGAAGCACCCAGCAACATACCGGCAAGTAAGAGATTAAGCATCGGTAGGAAAGCTATTTCTGGATTAAAGATATGCATAAACGCGAATAATGCCGACGAGATGAAGAGCGCCAGGAATTTATTCATATTAGTATGAAGCAGACGTCCGAGGATATAGCCGCGCATCAGAATCTCTTCAAACAACGCCACTAACAGGAAAACACCCACGACCCCAATAAATCCAACGGCTTAAACTGAAAACCGGTGACTTCTATTTCTCCCAAAACAACAGAGATTCCGAAACCCAGCAAATAGAGCAAGATTGCCATCAGAAGTCCATACCACAGTCCACTGGCATGTCCTTTTAAAGAAAGTCCCAAATCAGAAAACGGACGACGTTCGAGACGAAGCAAGATTACGGCAGCAGTAAGAACAGCCAAAAGCATACTGGCCTCCACGAAAATATACCCTACTACTCCCGGATGACGAGCCTCCACCAAGAACCAACGACAAGCCTCCGCTAACCAGTGTCCCATACAATCCAATAAATATGAAAAGTACCACAATAAACAGCGAGATACATGCCCACACAGGAAGTCTCTTTGGGTTCTTCCCATCTATGTTGTCTGCCTCCATTTTTACAATTTGTTAATCCGGCTACAAAATTAGATATAAAACATAAAAACATCATGTATTTCTATTTTTCCTATATTTGTCAGAACAAATCTACAAAATTATGAAAATTAAACTACTATTGATAAGTTTCTTACTGGCCGCTAATGCACAGGAGCCGCCGCCCAAGTGAGTAAGAAGACGTATTATGTGAGTAAGCCCGGTACGCTGATTTCCATGATGACTGAAGAGGAAGCCAACAGTGTCACCCACCTCACACTGACCGGAAAACTGAATGCAGAGGACTTCCGGCATCTCCGTGACGAATTTGCCAATCTGAAAGTATTGGATATTTCGAACGCAGAAATCAAGATGTACAGCGGAAAGGCCGGTACTTATCCCAATGGAAAATTCTACATTTATATGCCGAACTTCATCCCTGCCTATGCTTTCTCGAATGTGGTAGGCGGAGTGACCAAAGGTAAAGCCACTCTGGAGAAAGTGATTCTTTCGGAGAAAACGAAGAATATAGAGGATGCCGCCTTCAAAGGATGTGAGAATCTGAAAATCTGTCAGATACGCAAGAAGACAGCTCCCAACCTGTTGCCGGAAGCATTGGCAGACAGCGTTACCGCCATCTTCGTCCCTCTGGGAAGCAGCGACTCTTACCGCTACAAGGACAGATGGCAGAATTTTGCTTTATCGAAGGCGAACCGGGAGAGACTACCCTGCAAGTGGGGCAATGGGTAAACTGGAAGAAGAGATCCTGAAAGCCGGTCTGCAACCCAGGGACATCAACTTCCTGACCATCGAAGGGAAACTGGATAACGCCGACTTCAAACTAATCCGCGACTATATGCCGAATCTCGTATCGGTTGATATTTCCAAGACAAATGCAACGGCTATCCCCGACTTCACTTTCTCGCAAAAGAAGTATCTGCTGAATATGAAATTACCTCATAACCTGAAATCAATCGGACAGCGTGTATTTAGTAATTGCGGTCGCTTGTGCGGCACGCTGGAATTACCGGCCAGTGTAACGGCTATTGAGTTCGGTGCTTTATGGGATGCGATAATCTCCGCTATGTGTTGGCTAACGGAAATAAGATTACGACGCTAGGTGATAATTTGTTCGGGGAGGGAGTTCCGAGCAAGTTGGTTTATAAGAAATAAAAGAATTGAGGGCTGTCTAAAACTTCAACTTACTAAAAACAGCCCTTTTCTTATTTAAAAGAAACATGCTTTTGGCCAATTTTAAGCAGAATGAATATATTCATGATTATTTCACATATAGATTGTTTCCTCTTCCTAAAGCATAGCTTTGCCCACCTAAAGCTAAGCTTTCCGTTCTCTAAAGCTATACTTTTACTTATACTAAAAGAAGTTTCACACTTCTCCTACAAAAACTCATCTCTCTATTCTCCTTCACCTTCTTCTGAACTCCTGATAAATAAGCTCTCTACGGGTGAAGGTAGAGTTTTTCATCATTACATTCATCGTATTGCATATGTAAGCGTCTCCGCGATTCTATCTTGTCGGCCTTTTCATTCTTATATTTTGCTATGTATAAAAATGAAGCATTATGGATTTAGCAGAAAATCGATTTGGAAAAACTTGGAAACATTTCCTTGAAGTATTGAAAGTAGACTACAATTGTTCTTTAGCCGATGTTTGCAGCGATCAGCATACCACTTTTGGTGGTATGAGTTCCTGGATGTCCAGACGGGGCTATAGCGTTAAACAAGCCAAGGCAGATGTGGTCCGTGATTATTATGGCGGCGTTGAACCCTCCCAACCGACAACTTCCTCTCCTTCATTCACTCAAATAGCACCCGCCATGTTGTCGGAAGAAGAGTTTAGTCTTGCCGGGATCACAATCACCTTTAACAGTGGAACCACCATTTCGGTCAAACGGGCCACACCCGGTGGTGTTATTAAAATGTTGCGCGATTACGAAAGAAAGGAGGGAGATCCATGTATTCTCTAACATCAGCCAATCGATACTATCTGTACCAGGGCTTTGTTCGTATGAACCTTGGCATTGACGGTTTATTCAAAATTATACGATCGGAAATGAAGGACTTGTCTCCCGTTTCCGGAGATATCTTTTTATTCTTTGGTAAAAACCGACAAAGTGTAAAAATACTGCGTTGGGATGGCGATGGCTTTCTTCTGTACTACAAGCGCCTCGAAGGTGGAAGTTTTGAGTTACCGACATTTAACCCCAATACAGGCAATTACGAGATTTCTTATCAGGTTTTTTGTCTTTATCTTAAATGGAGTGTCATTAAAGTCTGTACGGTTGAGAAAGCGTTTTAGGATCTAATTCAACATTCTGATTATTAGATATTTGCGCTAAAGATATCATCCGGTTTATTTGGCCAATTCGTTGATTTTTTATATCTTTATGCCATGAAAAAGGATAGAGTTATTGAAGGAACAAATCAAGGGATTACGAGATGACAACAACAGACTCTTGGACCAAATAGATGCTTTGATAAAGGAGGTTTCTTCCCTTAAAGAGGCACTCCCAAAAGGCGAATCTCTTAGCAAGCAACAGCGCCTTACTAAGGGACTCGCCAAACTTGTATCCAACACATCCGAACGGCAAATCCCCAATCTGCCATATCCGAAGAAGAGCGGCAGAAGATAGAAGCGGAAAAGCAGATAAGCGTAAAGCAAGAAAGAACAATGGGGCCAAACGTGACATGCATTATGAGATGGAGGAAGAAGAACATGTCGTTTATCCCGATGATCCGATTTTGACATCAATAAGGCCCGGTTGTTTACCACTGTTCCCAGAATATGCGTCCGCTATGAATGTGTACCCATGCGCTTCATCAAGCATGTCTACAAGATACACACCTATACGCGAGAAGGTCGCCTGTTTGAGGGAAAACACCGGCTTCGGCCTCTTGAATTCCAGCTATGACGGTTCATTTATTGCCGGATTGATGGAATTACGTTATATACAATCGCTACCTGTTGAAAGAATCATCAACTACTTCGAGAGTCATGGCTTTACGCTGAAGAAACCTACGGCTCATAAGTTGATAGAGAAAGCCTCAAACCTCTTCGAAAATCTTTATAAGTGCATCCGGCAGACAGCTTTGAGTGATCCTTATAAGGCAGCCGATGAAACCTATTACAAAATACTCGTCCCGAAAAGAACAGCAAGGGAAAAGGAGTCAGGAAGGGATACCTTTGGGTGGTTGTCGGCATAAACACCGTGATGATATATACCTGCTCTATGATGACGGCTCCCGGTCTGAAAGAGTTATTCTTAACGAATTAGGCAGTTGCAAAGGTATCATACAAAGCGATGGTTACTCACCTTACCGGAAGCTCGAAAGCGATGCTTATCCCAATATCACACGCATCCCGTGCTTGCAACATATAAAACGGGAATTTATAGATTGCGGTGAGAAGGACCCGGATGCAAAAAGGATCGTGGAGCTGATAAACGCACTTTATCAAAACGAGCATAAGCATAAAGTTGGGGTTGAGGGATGGACGGTAGAACAGAATCTTATGCATCGAAAAAAATATGCGCCGGACATACTCGGAGAAATAAAAGATGTGTTTGATGAAATAGAAGAACGGGGGGATTTATTACCTAAGAGCGAACTGCAGGAAGCCATTACCTATCTTCGCAATGAGTGGAATGCAGTGGTGGACATCTTTAATTATGGTGACACTTATCTGGACAACAATATGGTTGAACGGATGAACCGGTACATATCCTTATCAAGAAAAAACTCATTGTTCTTCGGCAGCATGGGGGCCGAACGAGGCGCTATACTCTATACGATAGCACTCACTTGTAGGATGCATAAAGTGAATTTATTTGAGTATCTCACGGATGTGATAAACAGAACAGCCGAATGGCAACCGAACACACCAATTGAAAAATACAGGGAACTGCTTCCTGACAGATGGGAAAAGGCTAATGACTAAAAAGGGATCATTAGCCTTTTTATTTTAATACACTATATAGAATCGCGGAGACGCTTACGGTAAAAAGACGGTGTAAGAGCGCCCCTTCACCCGTAAACACACTATTTATCAGGAATCTGGAAGAAAGGTGAAGGGCAGAAAAATAACTACGTTCGAGAAAGAGAATTGAATATCAATTATGCGCATAATGCTTCTGTCCTGTTATTGCAATCAAAGTTACAATTACAGACATAGGGATTAGTAGTATTTTTCAATTCCCCCAAATCCTTTTATCATTTTATTTTCCTTCGTTTTATTGATGAAGTTGTTCAATCGCTTTTCAAATTCTTCGGGCCGTTTTCTGGCAGCTTCAATGTATGCAATTCGGATACGTCTATACGCATCGGAAAATTGTTGGTAATTCTCCCATACTGTTTTATCCTCTTTCAGTTTTCCGATAATATCATTCGGGAAGACAAAAGGGGCTGACAATACTTTTCGTATATTATCTTCCCTATCAGGGTGAATCATATTATGTTCCAGCAACCATTTCAGTCTCTCTTTGTTGGCTTGCGAGTAGGAACTTTTAGGGTTTCTGTGTGAAATGCTGGATTTTATGTTCTTTGTCGAGCGCCTTTATGGTGCTGTCGATCCATCCGAAGCAAAGGGCTTCCTCGACAGCGTCGTTGTATGTAACACTTTTTTCGCCCGAAGATTTGGAGGGGAATACAAACCAAACGTCATTGGCGTTTTCAAAGTTGTCTGCCAGCCATTTTCGCCAATCTTCTGTTTTCAAAATATTTTATTTCCATAGTGTAAAAAGAACAGCAACCCATTGTTGAGAATAGGTTGCTGTTAAATTGGTTATTCATCAGACTTCATGTATGGGAGTCAGGGGCTTTTATTCGTCCGGTCACTTATTTGTCTCCGTACATCTTCGACCGCAATTCCTTAATATGGTCGGAAGTGATATATTCATCGTATTCCATCATCTTGTCGATGATACCGTTCGGAGTCAGTTCGATAATGCGGTTGGCAACCGTCTGAATAAATTCGTGGTCATGCGAAGAGAAGAGGATATTTCCTTTGTACGTCTTCAGGTTGTTGTTGAATGCCCGATAGATTCCAAGTCCAGATGGTTGGTCGGAGTGTCCAGAATGAGGCAGTTGGCATTGCGCAGCTGCATACGTGCAATCATACAACGCATCTTTTCACCTCCGGAAAGTACGCTGACTTTCTTCAGTACCTCTTCGCCGGAGAACAGCATACGTCCGAGAAAGCCCTTCATATATACCTCGTTGCCTTCTCAAACTGGCTCAACCAGTCTACCGTGTTCAGGTCGGAATTGAAGAAATCAGTGTTATCCAGCGGCAGGTAAGCAGTGGTGATGGTTACCCCCCAGTTGAAAGTACCTGCATCGGGTTTCATGTTTCCGTTGATAATTTCGAAGAAAGCAGTCATCGCGCGCGGATTGCGTGACAGGAATACCACCTTGTCACCTTTCTCTACGTTGAAGTTCACGTCGTTGAAGAGCACCACGCCTTCTTCCGTCTTCTTGCTCAGTCCGGAAACTTCGAGGATCTGGTTGCCCGGCTCGCGTTCGGGAGTGAAGATGATGCCCGGATACTTGCGTGAAGAAGGTTTGATTTCTTCTACGTTCAGTTTCTCCAACATCTTCTTACGGCTCGTTGTCTGCTTGCTCTTCGCTACGTTCGCGCTGAAACGGCGGATAAACTCTTCGAGTTCTTTCTTCTTCTCTTCAGCCTTCGCCTTCTGGTTCTGTTGCTGACGGAGAGCCAATTGGCTGGATTCGTACCAGAAACTATAGTTACCAGCAAACATATTGATTTTCCGTAGTCGATGTCTACGGTGTGTGTACATACAGAGTCGAGGAAGTGACGGTCGTGGCTTACCACCAATACGGTATGCTCGAAGTTGGCAAGATATTCTTCCAACCAGGTCACTGTTTCCATATCCAAGTCATTGGTAGGCTCATCGAGCAAGAGGTTGTCCGGATTTCCGTACAATGCCTGCGCCAGCATGACACGCACTTTTTCCTTACCACTCAATTCACCCATCAATACGTAATGCTTATCTTCTTTCACGCCCAGTCCGCTCAACAGCATGGCTGCGTCGCTTTCCGCATTCCATCCGTCCAACTCGGCAAATTTTTCTTCCAATTCGGATACTTTCAGTCCGTCTTCGTCTGTGAAATCTTCTTTGCATAAATTCGCGGCTGCTTCATGATGTCCCACAACACGGTATGTCCCATCATGACGGTATCCATGACAGTATATGAGTCCCACTTGAAGTGGTCCTGACTCAACACCGAGAGACGTTCGCCCGGTCCGAGCGCAATCGTACCTGTTGTCGGGTCCAAATCTCCGTAAATCGTACGAAGAAACGTAGATTTTCCCGCACCGTTCGCACCGATAATACCATAACAATTACCACTCGTAAACTTCAGGTTTACGTCATTAAATAACACTCTTTTACCAAACTGAACCGATACGTTCGAAACTGTAATCATCTTATTATTTACTATTTTACTAGTTACTATTTACATTTGAGCGTGCAAAGGTAGACATTTAAAATGAATTATGAGCTATCTGATATGTGCCAATCTGACATAAAAGTGTTACCTTTGCTGCGTTTTTTGGCAAAACGGCCAACTTGGCAAAGTTTTTGCAGACGAAATCTGTGACATCCGGTCAGTCCGGTATGTTTATAAGCGGTATCTTGCATAGATAACGTGTGTTTCTAAATAGTAAATAATAAAATAGTAAATACCAAGATGGATCCGAAAGAAAAAAAAGTGAAGGAAGAGGAACTGAATGTGGAGGAAACTCACAATCCTGCGGAAGACCAACCGCAAAACGAACAAGCAGAGGGAAACCGCTCCGCTGACTCATGAAGAGGAGTTGGAAAAGGAACTGGAAAAGGCCAAGAAGCGCTTGAAGAGCAAAAGGATAAATATCTGCGCCTGTCTGCCGAGTTCGACAATTATCGTAAACGCACTTTAAAGGAGAAGGCCGAACTGATCCTGAATGGTGGCGAAAAGAGTCTTGGCAGTATTCTTCCGGTAGTGGACGATTTCGAACGTGCCATCAAGACGATGGAAACGGCAACGGATGTCAATGCCGTAAAAGAAGGGGTGGAACTGATTTACAATAAATTTATGGCTGTTCTGGCTCAAAATGGTGTGAAAGTCATCGAGACGAAAGACCAACCGCTGGATACTGATTTCCATGAAGCCATCGCGGTAATCCCCGCACCGTCGGAAGCACAGAAAGGTAAGATTCTGGATTGTGTGCAGACGGGGTATACACTGAACGACAAAGTGTTGCGCCACGCCAAAGTGGTAGTAGTGGAATAAGGATTCGCAACCCATAAAACTCATAATTTTTAAAGAAGCATGGCAGAAAAAAGAGACTATTACGAAATATTGGAGGTGACGAAGACAGCCACAGTAGAGGAGATTAAGAAAGCGTACCGTAAGAAAGCAATCCAGTATCACCCTGACAAGAATCGGGGGATAAGGAGGCGGAAGAGAAATTTAAGGAGGCGGCCGAGGCTTATGACGTGTTGAGTAACCCGGAAAAGCGTTCGCGTTACGATCAGTTCAGGTCATGCGGGAGTGAGCGGTGCGGCAGGCAATGGCGGTCCGTTCGGTGGTTTCGGTGGCGAGGGGATGTCGATGGATGACATTTTCTCTATGTTTGGCGACATCTTCGGTGGCCGCGGCGGCGGTTTCGGGGGAGGCTTCGGAGGGTTTAGCGGATTTGGCGGTGGCGGTTCACAGCAACGCCGGTATCGCGGCAGTGACCTTCGTGAAAGTGAAGCTGACGTTGAAGGAGATCTCTACCGGAGTAGAAAAGAAATTTAAACTCAAAAATATGTGCCGTGACCAGTGTCATGGCACGGGTGCCGAAGGTGACGGCGGTTCGAGACTTGTCCCACTTGTAAGGGTAGCGGCTCCGTGATCCGTAACCAGCAGACTATTCTGGGCACTATGCAGACTCGCGTCACTTGTTCTACTTGTGGCGGTGAGGGTAAGATTATCAAGAACAAATGTAAGAAGTGTGGTGGCGACGGAATCATTTACGGTGAAGAAGTGGTGTCGGTGAAAATCCCTGCCGGAGTGGCAGAGGGTATGCAGCTTCTATGGGTGGCAAAGGAAATGCCGGCAAACACAATGGTGTGGCAGGCGACTTGCTGATTCTCGTAGAGGAAGAACCGCATCAGGACTTGATTCGCGACGAGAATGATTTGATTTATAATCTGTTGCTTAGTTTCCCGACTGCTGCTCTGGGCGGAGCTGTGGAAATTCCGACTATCGACGGCAAAGTGAAAGTAAAGATTGATTCGGGTACTCAACCGGGTAAGGTGCTTCGTTTGCGCGGCAAGGGATTGCCGAATGTGAACGGGTACGGAACGGGGGATTTACTCGTCAACATCAGTATCTATGTGCCGGAAGCGCTCAATAAAGAGGAAAAGAGCACGCTCGAAAAGATGGAGGCTTCGGACAACTTCAAACCTAACACGTCGGTGAAGGAGAAGATTTTCAAGAAGTTCAAGAGTTTCTTCGATTAATTTTTTGCTATAATATATAAGGTATAAGTGAGCTGCAATCTTTTTTGTGGCTCACTTCTGTTTTTAGGGCTTGTCCTTTTAAAAAAAAAGACATATATTTGTGTAGCAAACAAATGGACGTAAAGCGACATAAAATAAAGACTAACACTTTAAAATTCATATTATGAGAAACGAATTTATCATGTCCACGACTAACACAATAGAGGGTTGTCCTATAAAAATATATAGATACCATCTGTTCCAATATCGTGATAGGTACCAATATATTCTCCGATTTTGCTGCATCATTCACTGACTTTTTTGGTGGACGTTCTGACTCGTATAGAAGAAAATTGGAAATTATATACGGCGAAGCATCAAAGGCATTGAAACAAAAAGCATTAAACTTGGGTGCAAATGCGATTGTTGGTTTCAGAGTCGATTTTGATGAAATTTCCGGTAAGGATAAATCAATGTTTATGGTTTCTGTTTCCGGAACGGCCTGTATCATTGAAATGAATAATAAAGAATTATCTGAAGAGGAGATCATTCGTACATCCATCAGTCAATCTGATTTGCAAAAGGAAATAGACAGGCGGTATATTATTTCTCAAATAAAAGATGCGGTACCTTTGACTTCCGAATGGGTAGAGTTTTTACTGGAATATCCGCAAACAGAGATAATAGAAAGTCTTATAAAAAGATATATCTCCATAGATCTCGATTATTATGCGGAAGAGGCGGCTAACATCAAACAGGTTTTATCTGCCACTCCTCCTGATTTCGTCATTCCCGTTATCTATCAGCATATTGAACACAAAAGATAAGAATTCTAATAAAGGAGTGCTGTCTTTTTGATGGTGAGTCTATATATGAAACAATAGTGAAAGGAAAAATCCACGAAGGGGTGAGATTGTTGTCAGCAACAAAGAATTCTTATGATGCCAAGGATTTAAAATGGATGAAAACAATATTAGAGTGTTTAAACAGCCTGCCGGATACGGGAAAATAGAAGTTGTAAAAGGCGGTGTGTTTACAAGAGATAATGGCGAGAAGTATATATGCGAAAATGGACATAAAAATCCTGTTGATTCGTCCTTTTGCGAGAAATGTGGAGTTAATATGAAAGGAATGACCGAAGGAGAGGTGAAGCATATTGATTCTTTAAAGGAAAGATATAGTATTATTGAACAATATATCCAATAAGTCGGGGCTCTAACTAAAATATATAAATCAAGTATGGCAGAACCTTTTAAGAATATGTACAACAAGCAATTTTTCGACCTATTTACGAAAGATTTAAAACTTGTTATCGATGATTTTGATGCTCACGGGTTTGTTTCTCAAGTTATGGATGATGAATGGGAAGGCAGGGAACTTAAACAGCGCTGCATACATATCACTACCATTCTGAAAATTTTTGCCGGCAGATTACAAAGAGGCAATCGCTAAGATTCTTGAGTTGTTGGATCATGTAAAAGTACGCAGCCTGATTTTTCGGTAATAGATGATACGAAGTTTGGATTGATGCTGGAGTATGGGGCGATTCTGGATAATTATGTCGAGCAATATGGGTTGGATGATTATGAAACGTCTGTCAAGGCGATAGAGAAAATCACACAGTTCACAAGTTGCGAATTTGTGACTCATCCTTTTATAATAAAATATCCAGATAAAATGATGAAGCAGATGTTGGTTTGGTCGAAACATGAGCATTGGGGAGTAAGGCGGCTTTCGTCAGAAGGTTGCCGTCCGCGTTTGCCTTGGGCGATGGCTTTGCCGAATCTGAAGAAAGACCCGACACCTATTATTCCTATTTTAGAGAATCTTAAAAATGATCCGGCAAGATTTGTACGGTTGAGCGTTGCCAATAATTTGAATGATATTGCGAAAGATAATCCGGAAATTGTCATTGATTTGGCAAAGAAATGGAAGGGGGAATCGAAAGAGGTAGACTGGATTATTAAACACGGTTGCCGGACGCTCTTAAAACAAGGGATTCCAGAGGTGATGGAGTTGTTTGGCTTTGATTCTATCAGAAATAATATTAGTGTGGAGGATTTTCAGATTTCAAGTCCTAAGGTTAAAGTCGGGGATTCGTTGGAGTTTGGTTTTAACTTGTTGAATCATAGCAATAAGACAATCAAAATACGGCTTGAATATGGTATTTATTACCAAAGCAAATGGAACGCTGACGAAGAAAGTTCATAAAATCAGCGAAAAAGAATATGCCGGGAATTCTACCACACGAATAACGCGAAAGCACTCTTTCCGTGTGGTTACAACGAGAAAATTCCATCTCGGGCTTCATCAAATTGCTATAATAATCAATGGGAGTGAATTTGAAAAATATGATTTCGATTTGATTGGGTAATTCGATTTAATTGAGTTATTCGACTGGATCGAGTAATAACCACACTACATATAATATGGATTTCTGCATTAGCTATTATCTCTACAAGTGCTGCAACAATAATATAAATCCTCGATTCTCCGGATGAAAATCGAGGATTTTTTATTTTGATTACTACTATCTTCTTCCTAATACCCCGGATTCTGTTTCAACCTCTCATTCATCACCCGTATTTTCTCCGGTATAGGGAATACAGTTGTATATCCACTTGCCTCATCCGGTAGTTGCGGACGGCTGCTGTAAGCTCTTGTAAACTTCCCGAAGCGGACTAAGTCCTGTCGTCTCCATCCTTCCCAAGCCAGTTCCAGCTGACGTTCGGCAAGGATATTCTCTAAAGTGGCAGTGCGGGGAGAAGCGTTGACACGGCTACGAACTTCATTGAGTTCTTCATCTCCGTTTGCTCCGTTCCGGACTTTCGCTTCACTCTTCATCAACAAAGCGTCTGCATAGCGGAACAATACAATGTCATTCTCCATCAACTTACCGTCTTTGTGGCAGTCGGGTCGACTTCATACTTTTTCATGCGGGCTCCTGCGGTTTGTTCGTATGGGGTATCTGTTATATCCAGAGATACTTTCCAGGGCAGATATTCCAGTACCGTTCCATTATCCAGTTTGATTATGTTTCCTTTCAGGTCGTGGACAATTCCTGCAAAATAGCAAATATCAAAACGGGGATCTTGTTCCGCGGTTTCATAACCGAAAGCTTCGAGGGCTTCAATGGTGGCGCTGGGACCGTTCTCACCGCTTAGTCCGTAAGCCTTGGCGTGATTATAGTGGCGGGAACGGAAGAGATATTGCATCTGGTTGGTGTACAGAGTTTTGTTCATCGGGATAGTGAAGACATTCTCTACGGACGGTTCGTTGAATATAGAGAAATTCGTTTCGTATTCCGGTTCCAGTTTGTAGCCCATAGTCTTGAGTTGGTCACAATAGTAGATAACTGTTTCCCAGGCATTTAGTTCGCTGCCGTTCACTGTGAACTTTATATTTTTTCCATCCGGGCGTTGTCCGTCCGTCCAATCATTGTCTGTATAAACTTCGGAGTTCAAAGCCAGTTTGGCCAGTAGGAAAGTTACCACGGGGCGAGTGATACGGCCATAGTAAGGGCCGGACTGGTTGCTATGTGCATCGCTCAACAAAGGAGCCGCCTCTTGCAATTCCTTGACAACAAAGTCAAAGACCGTTTTTCGTTCACTTTTCACTACATCTTTCATTGCTACGGAAGAGGATTGAACTAGCGGGATGCGTCCGAACAAATCCATCAGGTAATAATAATACATAGCCCGCATGGCACGTACTTCGGCACGGTATGCCGGCAGTTCCGTAGCGGAATGAGTTTCGGCGAATTTGTCTATCCGTTCCAGTGATTTGTTACTTAACATGACGACTTTATAGAGATATTCCCATGTAGCCTGAATGGCATCATTCTCTATTCCCCAATCGTGCAGGTAAAGTCCTTGCCAAAAACCACCGTCATACCAGTCACCTCCACGGGTGGGGATAATGGCTTCGTCGGAGGTAAAGGTGTTCAGGTCGTAGACTCCCCTACCCGTTCCCTGCAATCCCTGACTATCACTATAACCGCCTACGTATGTATAAAGCGAAGCTACTGCATTGAGATATACTTCCGAGATTGTATTGTAAACGTCATCTTCGGGTAACTTATCTTCGGATTTTCCTCCAAAACTTACTACATGAGAATAAACCCAGGCACGTTATAAGAAGGAATACCAGCACTCCCGAAGGACGTAAGATCTTCTTTGAAAACAGTTCCGCTATCCTTGAAAGCAGTTCTTCTTTCTGCAAAAAAAGACTTTTATTTTTCATATATTGTTTCATCATCTCCTCCTCCATTAAAAGTTAATACTCAATCCCAGTGTGTACGTCCGCGCCAACGGATATCCCCGTTTATCATCCACGCCTAAAGTGGAGTTCACTGTTGAACTGTTAATCATGGGTGAAAGTCCCGAATAACCGGAAATGGTTGCCGGTTGTTGACTCTAAATGCCAGACGCAGGGAGCGGACATATTTCTTCAGTTTCTGCACTTTCTCAATCGGCACATTCCAACCCAGCGTCACATAGTCGAAGTTGACATAATCTCCCTTTTCCAACCAATAGTCGGTGGCGGTTTGATCCTTGATGTTCTGTTTCGGGGCTTTCTTCATTACGTTATAGTCGGGAAATATATTCATGTTCATATAGGTCAGGGAGGTTCCGTTGTAAATTTTATGTCCGAAAGCTCCGTTAACCTGCAAAGACAGGTCGAAACGCTTGTAGCGGAAACTGATGTTGGAGCCAAGAATCGTTTTAGGTACGGCTTGTCCTGCCACGTAGCGGTCTTCACCATCTTCAAGGCTGACACCTCCGCCATTCAGATCGGCGATGCCATAGGTGTATCCGCCGTTTCCGTCGGATTCCAGTCCCGTACTGTGGGGAAGATAGAACACGCCCAACGGTTGACCCACCATCTGATATACGATGTGGTTGTATCCTCCATGAAAGCCGGCTCCGTCGAGGCCAGCAAGACTTTTATATTCGGGAGCAGAAAGCATTTCGCCGTTGTACATACCGCTTAATGAGAGCAGTTTGTTGCGCTGGAAAGTGATATTGGCATTGATATTCAGTTCCATATCCTTGGTCTTCAAGGGGGTGATGCCGATGGCGATTTCCGTACCCCAGTTGCGCATGGAACCGATGTTGGCAAGCAAGGTGTTATAGGTGAAAGGCGGTACGCTTACGTTGTAAAGGTAAAGCATGTCTGTGGTTCGGGAGTTGTAATAGTTGGCGGAAAGCAGCAGGCGGTTGCCGAAAAGAGCTACGTCGATACCGGTATTAAAGGTATGTTTCACTTCCCATTTCAGGTCGGGATTCGTGTTCCGTAAGTCTCCTAAAGATACGACGGCGGAGTTTCCGACGGGGACTACACCGTTCGGCTTTACAAGGTTCAATGTAGTGTATGAGTCAATCCCACTCTGATTACCTGCCAGACCGTAGCCAATACGGAATTTCAGATTATCCACCATCGGCAACTGCTTCATAAATTCTTCTTCACTAATCACCCATGCGGCAGATGCGGAGGGGAAGAATCCCCATTTGTGGTTCGCCCCGAATTTGGAGGAAGCATCTGTACGGGCGTTCAGCGTCAGTACGTAGCGGTCGGCGTATGTATAGTTGAAACGTCCCATGAAGGATGCCAGACGGGGTTGGTCGTAGTAAGAATTAGTGCCTTCCCACAAACGGAGTGCGCCTGCCTGAAGATTATTATACCCGAATTTGTCGGTGCTGAAATTGCTTACTGTTGTATAATATCCCGTGTAGGTTTCTTTTTGAAGTTCGGCAAGTGCCAACACGTCAAAGAAATGTTTTTTCCAGTTTTTCTTATAGGTCAGCATCATGTTGCCCAGCAAGGATTCTCGCTTTTTGGTTCCTTTGTAAGCCTGGCCGTTCGCCCAGACGGAGGTGGGGAGGTATTGCGAATTTTCCACGATATTATAGGTATAGGCACCGAAGAGGTTAAGTTTCAGCCCTTCCAGTAGATTGAAAGTCAGACGGGCATGCGTGCTGATGTGCGAAGTGGCATCATCGTCCTGCACTTCCATCCATGCCAATGGATTGGTGATTTGACTGGCGGTCGTTATTCCATCCCAAGAATTGGTGACGGGTCTTTATGGTTGGGATAGGTGGGGTTGAATGTGGCTGCCGAATAGAACGTTTTCTGATAATCCACCAGATTATGATTCTTCTGAATGGAACCGAACATTCCCAGCTCGCAGTTCAGGAAGCCGTCGAACATTTTCTGATTCATGTTCATATTCGAAGTGAAGTTTTTCATGTCTTCATTCAGAATCACTCCCTGACGATCCATGAAACCAAGAGAAACGCGATAGCTGGACTCACTGGAACCGCCATAAAGGCGATGTGATGGTTTTGTTGTAGTCCTGTCTGTTCAATCTCTTTCTGAAAATCGGTGTTATTTCCTTTATCCAGAATGGAAATCCCGCGTTCCGAGGCGACACGGCGGTACTCATCGCCGGACAGCATTTTCAGATTCTTGTAGACGGTGGAAATTCCGAAGCTACCGTTGTAGGCTACCTGTGTTCTGCCGCTCATTCCTTTTTTAGTGGTGACCTCGATCACACCGGAAGCTCCTCGTGAACCGTATTGTGCGGTTTCGGAAGCGTCTTTCAGAATGGTGAAGCTCTCAATATCCGTAGGGTAAATGGAGGTGAGCATACTCAAGTCACCAAATACTCCGTCGACGATTATCAAAGGGTCATTGCCACTGGTCAGTGAGGTAGTTCCCCGCAGGCGTACTGCATCCAAGGCTGCCGGACCATTTGACCCGCGTTGGATAGTCAAGCCCGGCACACGTCCGCGGATTGCTTCCAAAGGGTTCGTTATCTGGTCTTTATTCATCTGTGTCTCCGTAATCTTCTCTACGGAACCGGAGGGTTTTCAAACTTCCGGTGGCATATCCAACAGTTATCAATGAGTCTATGGGCGTGACGGGAATCTTCTGCGCCAAGGTGCTCTCGCACGGGATTACCAGAAGAAGAAGGGTGTAGAAAATGAGTCTAGCGTGTTGTACCATATTCTTAGTTTTTAAGGTAATAATACAAATATAACAAAAAAAGAGAGAATCTGGTTGAATAGATTCCCTCTTTTATTCATAAATGATATTGACAATGTCTATTTCACGATTATCTCATCCGTAAATATCCACCCTCCGAATTCGCTTCCGGCCTGTGCCTGGTAACGTACGTATCTTCCTTTGGCTTCTCCCTGCCATGAAATATCCGTAAACCGGATAGGGGTTTCTTTGCTCACTTCAAAGTGTTGTTTTTGCAACTCCGTGAAGTTAATTCCATCATCGGAAATGGAAATAATCACTGTCTCCGGCAGGAATACTTCCGCGCCGACCACTTGCATAAAAGCGGCGGTGATGGAATGGATAGGGGTTTCTTTTTCCATATCAATCGTCACATCGAGACGGTTGTCCGAGATAAATCCTTGCCATGAACCATCACCGTAAGTCCAGTCACCACGTATGCCGTCTGTCAGGGCTGTGTTGCCTTGTGCGGGATAATGGGGGCTATAGGAGGAGTTATAGGTCACTTTTTTACCGAGCGCCAAATGGCTGACTGGTTGAAGAGATTCGGGACGGCTGCCGATTTCTTTGCTCAAATCGAAAGGATGGTATCCTTTTTTCTGTAAATCGGCCACTGCTGACAGTGCGCGGGTATGGAAATCGGGCCACGACTTACGTTCCGGAGCCGACCAGGCTACTTCCGCCAATGCCAGCATACGGGGATAAATCATATATTCCACGTGTTCGGGAGTGGGGATATATTCCACCCATAGGTTACCCTGCACACCATAGACTAACTTTGCCTGCTCCGCAGTTAAGGAAGCGGGGACAGGATCGTAGGCATATACTTTCTTCAATGGCAGGTAGCCACCGATAGCTTCCGGCTGGGAGTACGGGGCGTCCTGATAGCTGTCCAGATAACAGTATGCACCCGGTGTCATGATGGCATGATGGCCGGAGGTGACGGCAGCAATACCACCCTCTTCTCCACGCCACGACATAACGGTTGCATTGGGCGCGATACCTCCTTGCAGAATCTCGTCCCATCCCAAGAGACGGCGTCCGTGATTGTTGAGGAACTTTTCGATACGGTGTATCAGATAGCTTTGCAGCTCGTCTACATTGGCCAGATGCTCGTCTTTCATTCTCTTCTGACATTTCGGACAGGTCTTCCAAGCCGATTTGCCGGCCTCATCACCTCCTACATGAATGTATTCGGAAGGGAAAAGTTCCATGACTTCCGTCAGTACATTCTCCAGAAAGGTGAAAGTTTCTTCATTACCGACACAGAAATCGGAGTTCTTGTAAGGTTCTCCCGAACAGGATAGCTGCGGGTAGGCAGCCAGCACTTCTTCCGAATGGGAAGGCATTTCAATCTCCGGAATCACCGTGATGTAATGCTGACGGGCATATTCCAGTATTTCACGAATATCGTCCTGGGTGTAATAGCCGCCGGAAGCTCCGGGTTCATCGTAACGGAGGTATTTACGTCCGCCGTTCCACCATTTCTTCCAGGTGGGGTCTGTACGCCAGGCTGCAAAATCGGTCAGTAAAGGGTATTTCTTGATTTCAAGCCGCCAGCCTGCCGCATCGGTCAGGTGCAGGTGCAAACGGTTGATTTTGTAATATGCCAATGCGTCTATCTGCTTCTTTATAAACTCTTTGGTAGAGAAATGACGGGATACGTCCAGCATCAGTCCGCGATAAGCAAAACGAGGGGTGTCTTCTATCTCGACAGAGGGTACGGAATAGCTGCCTGTGCTTGCCGGTTGCATCAGCTGTAACAGGGTTTGCATTCCATAGAATAATCCGGCTCCCGAAGTTGCCCGGATCTCGATTCGTTGAGAGGTGACGGAGAGTGTATAGCTTTCCGGTGATGGCAATTGGGGGGTCTTGGGGGTTATCAATAAGAAAAGCATCTGTTTCCTGTCTTTCATTCTCGCTTCTTTCAGCTGAACAGGTAATGCTTTCAGGTAATTCTCCCAGAGTTCCGCTTCTCCACCTTGCAGGTTTGTATAAAGTTTAGTCTTTTCTGACAGTAAAAAAGAGCCCGTCCCCTGCTCCATTTTTAATGGGACAGGTATGACGGACTGTGCCAGAATGGGATGTGCATGGAAGCACATCCCCAATATCCATAAGAAAAGACAAACTTTAGGGTATTCTTTTCTTATATTCATTAATCAATTTTGATTTCGTCTACAAATAAAAATGCCTTTTTACCTTTTCCTCCATGCCATGCCGGAAGTGATTTCTCCGGTGAAGCAATGACTCTCACGTATTGGGTGGTCACAGGAGCAAAGGTTAGTTTGTGCTCAACGATTCCGTCTTTGTCTGTCTCTTTCATCTCCGGATATTCTTCGGAAGCAATCTTTTTGAAGGTCTTGCCATCATCTGAAGTTTCTACGGACAGGTTTCTGGCATCAAATACCCAGTCCCCTTTTGCTACATTGGTAGAGATTGCCACGCTTGAGATTTCAGTAGGTTGCTGGAGGTCGATAGTCATATCCATGTCGTTTCCGTTGAAAGCGATCCAACGGCCTGACTTATAGCTGCTATTTCCTTTCAGACCATCTATCAAAGTGGAAGCTCCTTTGAACAGGTATTGTTCATTGATAGGCTGATTAGCTACAATCGGCTTCATGCTGGATTTGCTGAAATCAATCTTCTCTGTCACTATCTTGCTTTCGCCGTTGGGACGAATGGCTTTGGCGGACAGGGTTACATTTTCCTTGATTTTCAATACTCCTTCATAAACGGAGGAAGCGGCAGTAGGTTCTGTGCCGTCTAATGTATAGTAAACAGGGGCACCGTCGATGGTAGACAGGGTAACGTCCATTGTTCCTTCTGCCGGATTCGGGTCAAACTCGGCTTGTACGTCAAATACGTGTTTAGCGTAATTGTATCCTTCTGCATCGTACCACTTAATCAGTTGTGGAAGACGGGACAGGAAGTCGGCATAGTTTTTCTTTTCGGGGCTGGACCACTGAATTTCACACAAAGCAGCCCAACGAGGCAATACCATGTACTGTGCATGCGGGAAGGTAGCGATGTATTATGTCCAGAGGTTGGCTTGCACTCCTTGATGTATTTCTGTTCTTCCGAGTAAGAGAAGCCGGCATCGGCTCGTAGCTATACACTCTTTCCATCGGCAGATAACCACCGATACCGAACGGTTCGTTTTCGATGTCTTTAGCTTGGTAGTAGTCGAAATACAGATAGGTGTTCGGTGTCATGATGACATCGTGTTTCTGCTTCGCAGCTTCGATACCACCTTTCTCACACGCCATGACATCACGGTAGCATTCGGAGCAAGTCCGCCTTCGAGGATTTCATCCCAACCGATGATTTGACGTCCGTGGTCGTTCAGGAATTTCTCAATATGGTTGATGACAAAGCTCTGCAAACGTTCTTCTTTGCTGTGGCTCTGATCTGACTTCAATCCCAATGCTTTGATACGTGCCCACTTCGGACATTTTCCCATCTTACTTTCGGGCATTCGTCGCCCCTACATGAATATATTGTGATGGGAAGATTTCAATCAATTCACCATAAACATCTTCCAAGAATTTCAATACTTGGTCGTTTCCGGCGCAAAGCACATCCTCGGATACACCCCATTGTCTCCATACTTCGTATGGACCACCGGTACAACCAGTTCAGGGTAAGCGGCAAGGGCAGCTTGCATGTGTCCCGGAAGGTCGATTTCAGGAACAACGGTGATGTAGCGTTCGGCTGCATAATCTACAATTTCTTTGGCTTGTTCCTGGTGTAGAATCCACCGTAAGGTTTGCCGTCGTATTCGCCGGAGTTACGTCCGATGACTGTTTCTGTTCTGTTAGCACCGATTTCAGTCAGTTTCGGATATTTTTGATTTCCAGACGCCAACCTTGATCGTCGGTGATATGCCAGTGGAGGCGGTTCATGTTATGTAAAGCCTGCATATCAATGTAGGTCTTTATTTCATCCACGGTAAAGAAATGACGGCTGGTATCGAAATGTGCCCACGATAGCCAAAGCGGGGAGCGTCATTGATTTCTACAGCGGGCATGGAAATGTCTGCGCCGACAGCCACAGGCAATGATTTGCGCAGGGACTGGATACCATAGAATACGCCGGCCTCGGTAGGACTGGCAATCGTGATTCCGTCACCGGTTACTTTCAACTGATAGGATTCCGGATTTTCGTTTGCCGTGCCAATGTCAGTACGATTGCATTCTTACCTTCCGTTCCGGCCTCGATAGCGAAATCTTTCCGGTAGCCGTTTTCAGATAGTCTGCTAGAAATTTTGCGTTGCGCTGCATCTTCTCGTTTCCTTCCGGATAGAGGATTTTCACACCGCTCTTCAGGATGAAGGGATTTCCTTGAGCTGTTACAATTTCTTGTGGCATGGGGATGATCTGGTAGTTGGCTTCCTGTTGCGCCGATTGGCAAGAGGCAAAAGTCCTGCTAGTGCCAGACATCCGGTTAACTTTAAAGAGTTGTTTCATAAACTAAAAATTAAGTGTTAAGTTATTAATAAATTAATTATAGGTTTCACGAATATGTTTGATTGTCAAAGGCAACTCCTCCCCTTTCTTTATTTGGGGAAGTGATGACAACTGTTCTTACGTTCTCCGGGAAGAAGGTCGAAAAAGTTGTCACTGAAACGGGCTCCTGCAAAGGAATTTCAATAAAGACGTCTTTGCTAGACAGGGAGAAGCAGGGTCAATTCGCATACGCCGTCTTTCTGTTTATCTTGCAGGAAACGGTTGTCTTGGGCAGAAGCAGGTCTTTCGTCTTTCTAAAGAAGTGGACTGTTTCGGCAACGGTATTTCCGGATTTGTCTTTCAGCGTCAGTTGCATGATGGTTGCGCTGTTCTTCCTTTGACAGCCGATTCTACTTTCATGCGATAAACGCATTGGGAGGAGTTAGCCGGGATTACCAATGGTTTGAGTTGTATCGGTTTACCTTGTTTCTTTCCGTCAAAGTCTGTGACTCTCATTTCCAACGTCATGTGGTCTTTGGTGTCCGGACAGTCGGATATCAGGTAGATATTGAGACTGTCGTTCTGCTGGATAGGGTTGAGGAGGATGGGAGCAAAGCTCGTTTGGCCTGATAATGTAGGGCTTTCCAGTTGCCATAATAGTCGATGCTCGACCGGGGATACTACCGGCCAGCTATCATTCAGTTGCCAATACAGTACCCATGCAGTAGGGACGATTCCGGCGGTGTGCTTCCAGCCCGTGACGCATTCCCTGTCCTTGCAGCACTAGTCCGACGTAGACAAAGTCTTCAAATTTTCGGGGATGATATAGTCACGTTCCATATAGGTGCGAATCAGGGCATTGCCGATGCTGCTTTTCTGATGGGCATTCATCACCTCCGATTCGATCTGATAATCTTCAGGAGCCGCAAAGGTGGCAATAGTCTTCATCTCCGGGAAGGACTGGAAACCGAATTCGCTCATGAAACGAGGGAGGTCTGTATCTAGTGATTCGAAAGTTTTCCGGCCATACCATACTCCCCAGTTGTGGCTGTCTCCTATCCCCCATGATTCGGGGCGTCCCCAATTGGCTAAATATGGGGAGCTGTGTATATAAAAACGGTCGGCATCCAGCTCTTTTACCTTGGTAGGAAGGAGTTGGTGGAACAGTTTGTCATAGCCTTGGAACATTTCCTGATAGATTTCCGGCGTGAATTTCTTGTCGAATCCCCAATATTTCAAGGCTTCCAGTATTTCATTATTGCCACACCACATCGCCAGGGAAGCATGATTGCGAAGACGGCGAATGTTGTAGCAGGCTTCTGCTTCTACTCTTTTCAGGAAGGTTGGATCGGACGGATAGGGAGTGCAGGCAAACATAAAGTCCTGCCATATCAGTATTCCGTTTTCATCTGCCAGGTCATAGAAACGGTCGTCTTCGTAGGTTCCGCCTCCCCACACACGAATGACATTCATGTTGGCTTCTTTGATGTCCCTAAATAAGGTTTGGTAGCGTTCGGTAGTGACGTTAGTCAATAGGGCATCCTGGGGAATATAGTTGGCTCCTTTAGCAAACATCGGAACACCGTTTACTTCAAAATAGAAGGATTCTCCGTCCTGATCTTTTTCATTGACGAGACGAACGGTGCGCAGTCCTATCCGGTGGGATTGTTGGGCTACGACTTTATCTTCTACGATTATTTGAGCGGAGAAATCATACAAAGCGGGCTTTCCCCAGCCATTCGGCATCCAACGTACCGGCGACAGCACTTCGGAAGGAATAGATATATGATTGATTCCGGGCTGTAGGGTGATTGCCTGGCTAATGCCTTTTTCTGTGTTTCCTTCGAAGGAGGTATTGATTCTCACCTCTGCTTGAAGTGCTTGAGGGAGGATATTATTTATTTCCAATTCGTTGGATAGTTTTGCCAGTTGGTCGGTCAGCGAGAGTTGCTTTACGTGGTAGTCGCTGATAGAGGCTGCGTCGTAATAACGGATGGTTACCGGACGCCAGATACCACTAGTCACCATGCGGATTCCCCAGTCCCAGCCATAACTGTAAGGGGCTTTACGGGAGAATACGCTTACATGTTTTTCGTGATGGTCGTTGTCTGCCGGATAGTTGAATCCGTTAGAGTTATATTGAGGCATTGTCTGCCGGATGGGTGAATGAAAATAGATGTGAAGAAGGTTTTCTCCGAGACGGAGTTGTGACTTGACGGGTATCGTATAGCCGACGAACATATTATCGGCTTTCAACAACAGTGCTCCGTTGAGGTATACATCGGCGTATGTGTCAAGGCCTTCAAAGACTAATTGGGCGTCGTCCCGTTTCAGTTGCTCGGGGGTAACTGTAAAGCAGTCCGGTACTCCCAGTCTTCATTTTCCACCCACTGAATCTTCTGTTCATTGATACCGTAAAAAGGATCGGGAATTTGTTTATGATAGATAAGATCCTGATGAACGGTGCCGGGAACCTGTGCCGGTCGCCATAGCTCCGTGCCTGCCTGGGAAAATTCCCAACCTGCATTTAAAACCACAACTTCGGAATTGTCATTGCTCTGCGCATATGCCATACTGCAACAGCATAGTAGTCCACATGCTATTTGAGTCTTTTTTCCGATTAAATTAATCATCATAGTGGGGGCATTAGATATTAACGGTTTCAAAGATATTACTTTTTCAGCAAATTTCACTGATAATTTAACAAAATATGTTGTTTTAGCGTGAGCTGTCCAGAAAGCCACAATTAAATCGCCTAAAGTTTCAGTTTATAATTAGTTAAATAAAGAGTAGTATTCTGTCCTCAAATGTATGCTAAAATGGCGTTTTTTTTTATTATAACGATATTCTTTTTCATTATAGCTAAATCTTGCTACCTATAAATCGTAAGCATAGATTTAAATCTTCGGACTTTCGGGACAGACTCTTTATTCCTTTATTATATCTGTCAATTTTATCGCTTGAAAGGTTATATGTGCGACGCTACTCTCATATAGTATACCAATTGTCTCTTTATCAATCATTGTCAGACAACTATACCCCCATCCTTCTGCCTCGTCGAGCATTAATTGATGTTCCGGCAACCGGTAAGTCCTTTGTCCAGACTTGCTTTTATTGTTATATGATTACGTCCTTTGGTCGTATTCGGGTTCGAAAACAGCAGGATATCTTTATTTAATATGTTGTCTTTGGCATCTACATGAATCAGACTAGCCATGCATACCGGTTCCTGAAGTGCTTGGCGGGAAGATGGGTGTTCTGTCCATGTTTCTCCCAAATCTTTCGTTATGGCAATAGCCCGGCTTCCTCCTCTATTATCACGCATATTCAGCATCAATACTCCCGGTTCTATTTCCGCCACTTGCGCTTCCGTTGTATTGGTTCGTGCCATATTGTGCATTTTCCATGTTTTCCCCCGGTCTTTACTATACATGATTCCTGCATTCGGAACACGGGTAGAGTCTATAAATTGCGTTGGAAATACCAATGTGCCATCACTCATCGTTATTCCACGTCCGGGACCTTGAAGCAGGAAGTACCAGGAAGGATCTTTCACCTGCTCTGTTATATTGATAGGCTTCGACCAGGTTTTACCATCGTCTGTGCTTTTAGCCAATACTAACTGTGCCGTATGATTCAGATCCATTCCCGGATGGGAACTCCACCAGGCGCGTTGATTACCCATACCATGTGTCCATGCGGCAACCACCCAGACGGTATTCGTCTTAGTATCTACTAAAATAGAAGGGTCTCCTACCCCATTCTGTGCTTTAGGCAGACCACCATACTCGCCAAATGAAAGCGGAAGACGCATCTTCTCCCAATTCTTTCCTCCATCGATGCTACGGCTCAAACCCACGTCAACATATTCCTGTAAATCGACACTACTGTTGTATCGAACATCATACACGCCTAATAAGGTTCCTTTATTGGTAGTCACCAACCCGGGAATACGGAAAGAAGCAGAACCGTCATCACCGGCATGACGAACTCCAACTGCCATCCGGTGAACAATATTCTTTGGAGAAATAGATTTACAACATAGTTCTTTCCCATCTACTTTAACGGCACACAATTCAGAGAGTATCTTAGTCTGCAAAGAGGCATCTTTTTTCATCTGCAAACTAATCCAAAAATAGTTTACACCCGGAAATAAATTGTAATTACCTTTTAATACAACTTTTTCTGATGATCCCACCTCTGCACATTTGATCGAATAGGAAGGAATAGCCGCCAATGTCCCACCCGGACGGTGGCTGGATATGTACTCTACTGGAGCAAAGCGATTTTTGTCTTTGTCCTGCAACGCCTCTGTTCCTCCATAATAGAGTTTGATTGCCTGAATATCAGTCAGATTCGTACTTTTACTAAAATCTAAAATGATTTCATCGAGCTTCTTACTTTCTTTTGCATCCAAACGAAGATAGAACAGAACATTGTCTTGCCGCTCTATCAAAACCGGGATTTGTGTTTCATGGATAAATACTGTGTCTGAAGCTTTTACGTCAAAAGAATATCCTAAAAGGATAAGGAAAAGTAAATAATAAATTCTTCTCATAATGGGGGTATTAGTTAGTTTAACGCGATAAAGATAAAACTTTTCTACTATAATATTACTATGCAAACAGTAAACTTTGATTTTACCAAGTTCTGGTAGGACTAGTCAATACTTTGACCACGGTTCTGGCTCTTGTCATCATCGATAAGGTGGGCCGCAAGAAGCTGGTATATTACGGAGTTTCGGGCATGGTGCTCTCTCTGGTCCTTATCGGTCTTTACTTCCTCTTCGGAGATTCCCTAGGAGTATCCAGCCTCTTCCTGCTTGTTTTCTTCCTGTTCTATGTATTCTGCTGTGCCGTGTCCATCTGTGCCGTGGTGTTCGTACTCCTCTCGGAGATGTATCCCACCAAGGTTCGCGGACTGGCCATGTCGATAGCAGGATTCGCCCTGTGGATCGGAACGTACCTGATCGGACAGTTAACCCCCTGGATGCTCCAGAATCTTACCCCCGCCGGAACATTCTTCCTGTTCGCCGTTATGTGCGTACCGTATATGCTAATTGTCTGGAAACTCGTGCCGGAGACCACCGGGAAGTCGCTGGAGGAGATTGAAAGATACTGGACCCGTTCGGAATAAATATAAAATAGACCTTATAATTAATAAATTTACAACTAGACAGTAGGAATAGTTAGAGATGTTTTTTGTATGGCCATTCAATAAACGTTATCATCGATTACTTATCCATGCTGTCATATAATAGATAATATTATGGATTTTAAGAAATTAGCAAATCAGTACAAGGATGAACTTTTGGACAATGTCCTTCCTTTTTGGCTCAAAAACTCGCAGGATCATGAATATGGTGGTTATTTCACATGTCTTGATCGTGAAGGAAAAGTTTTCGATACGGATAAATTCGTTTGGTTGCAAGGTAGAGAAGTATGGATGTTCTCCATGCTCTACAATAAAATAGAAAAACGTCAGGAATGGTTGATTGTGCTATTCAAGGTGGAGATTTTTAAAAAAATATGGACATGACGGAAACTATAACTGGTATTTTCTCTCGATCGTCGGGTAGACCATTGGTAGAACCGTACAATATATTTTCGTATACATTCGCCACCATGGCTTTCGGCCAGCTAAGTCTGGCCACAGGCAATCAGGAATATGCAGACATTGCAAAAACCTTCGATATTATCCTGTCTAAAGTGGATAATCCGAAAGGCAAATGGAACAAACTTCATCCGGGGACCCGTAATCTGAAGAACTTTGCCCTGCCGATGATACTCTGTAATCTGGCTCAGGAGATAGAACATCTTTAGATGAAAATTATCTAAAAGAAACGATGGAAACTTGCATCTACGAAGTAATGGAAATTTTTACCGTCCTGAACTCGGAGGTATCATTCTTGAAAATGTAGATGTCGACGGTAGTCTGGTTGACTGTTTTGAAGGCCGTCAGCTGACCCCCGGCCATGCCATCGAAGCGATGTGGTTTATCATGGATCTAGGTAAACGCCTGAATCGTCCTGAATTGATAGAGAAAGCCAAAGAGACCACCCTTACAATGCTCAATTATGGTTGGGATAAAGAGTACGGTGGCATTTATTACTTTATGGATCGTAATGGTTGCCCACCTCAACAATTGGAGTGGGATCAGAAACTCTGGTGGGTGCACATTGAGACCTTGATATCTCTACTAAAAGGTTATCAACTAACGGGAGATCAAAAATGCCTAAAATGGTTTGAAAAGGTACATGACTACACTTGGACACATTTTAAGGATAAAGAACACCCCGAATGGTATGGATACTTAAACCGAAGAGGAGAAGTGTTGTTGCCACTCAAAGGAGGAAAATGGAAAGGTTGTTTCCATGTACCAAGAGGATTATTTCAATGCTGGAACATACTAAAACAACTAGAATTAGAGAAAATTAATCGACTTAATGTAATGCATATATCCCCAAGAAATTATGTAAATAGTGATAATATTTTATAGTTGTAGATATGAAACAAAGAAACTTTAAATTTAATTTATTGAAGAGCATCGTATTGATATCGATGTGTATAATATGTTCGTGTATATATGCCCAAGAAATATCTATACGAGGGGTTGTTAAAGATATTCAGGGAGAACCTCTTATTGGAGCTACAATTGTAGTAGTAGGAAGTACAAATGGTACGACGACTGATATCAATGGAAATTTTACGTTGAATGGAGTTTCAACTACATCTGTCTTAAAAATTGATTACGTAGGAATGCAACAACAATCTGTAACGATAAAAGAGAAAAGATTTTTTAATATCACAATGTCTGAAGACACCAAATTACTGGATGAGGTTGTTGTTGTTGGTTATGGAACACAAAAGAAAGGAATGTTAACCGGTTCTATTTCAAATGTAAAAAATGAGAAATTGACTACTGCTCCTATTGCCAATGTAACCAATATGTTGGGAGGACAACTTCCTGGTGTAATAGCCAAACAGGAGGGAGGACTTCCCGGCAGTGATTCTTCGTCATTAAATATTCGTGGCTTTGGTATTCCTTTAATTATTGTAGATGGAGTAGAATCTTCATTGAACAATATTGATGCTAACCAAATCGCTTCTATTTCGGTATTGAAGGATGGAGCTGCCTCCATTTATGGAGCCAGAGCCGGTAATGGTGTAATTCTTATTACAACGAAACGTGGTACTAATCAAAAACCGACTGTTACCGTTAATTCTTCATTTACTTTGCAAGGTTCAACGCATATCAACAAACCGCAAAATGCCGGTCAAAGTGCACAATTGGCCTTGGAACTTTATCAAAATCAAGAAAAACCTGACGAAGCTGCTCCATATACTCCGGAACAGATAGAAAAATATTTTCAAGGTACAGACCCGCACTACCCCAATACTGATTGGTTTGGTCTTGCTATGAGAAAATATGCTCCCCAACAAAATCATAATATAAGTATTTCCGGTGGAAATGAAAATATTAAATTTTATACCTACTTTGGATATAACAAACAAGAAACTATCATTCGTCATGATGGTGGCGACTATTCACGTTATAATTTCCAATTGAATGTTGATGCGAAAATTACTAAAAACTTTTCACTGTCAATGATAAGTGCTTTTCGTATGTAATGGAACGGAAATTTCTGATTATATAGTACGGATGCTAAGTATCCGGCAGAACTACCTGATAAATCGAAACTTGCCTATGGAGGTATTGCTGATAACATTATACGGAACTAATTAATGGTATCAAAGAACGGGTGCCAAATATGATATTCTGCAAATACCCGGACTTAGCCTGAAAGCATTTATCAGTATGCAGGAGACTTCTGATAAAATGAAAGAATTCAGAAGGCAAAATCTATTTTATAGTTATGACATTGACACTGACCAATACACCCTTAATAGAGGTAGTGACCCGACTAAGTCTACCGAATCTTATATATATAATAAACAGTTCATTCAACAATACTCTCTGAATTACGAAAATACGTTTGCTCAAGAACATAAAATTTCAGTTATGGGGGTGTTTGAAAGTACCGATTATAGAGGTGATTATTTGATGGGGAGCCGTTCCAATTACACAAATACAGCCATCGAACAGATAATTGCCGGTGACAACACCACTTCAATAGCCGATGGAACTGCAAGCGAAATGGGACGTGCCAGTTGGATTGGCCGTTTGAATTATTCCTATAAGAATAGATACCTGTTGGAGACAATTTTTCGTGCAGATGCATCTGCCAGATTTCCAAAGCACCATCGATGGGGATATTTCCCCAGTGTATCCTTGGGATGGGTAATGTCTGAAGAATCATTTATGAATCGTTTGTCATTCATTGATAACTTAAAATTGAGAGCAAGCTATGGTGAATCAGGTGATGATGCAGTAGGTTTAAATGCAGCGAATGAATTTCCTTATTTATCAGGTTATGGATTTGATGGTCAATATAGATTAGGAGATGTAACATATTCAGGATTGTATGTCACTGGATTAGCAAATCCGGCATTAACTTGGGAAAAGATGAAGATTTACAATGGAGGAGTGGATTTCAGTTTCCTGAGTAGGAAGTTGTATGGTTCTGTTGATGCATTTTATCGTCTTCGCTCCGGCATTCCTGGCACAAGAGTAAATTCTGTTCCTTCAAGTTTTGGTGCCACGCTGCCTACGGTAAACTTAAATGCTATCAATACTCGTGGTTTTGAGCTATTATTGGGTACTTATTGGAAATTGGGAGATTTCTCGATGGATATTACCACTAATCTTACTTGGGCACGCTCAAAATGGGATAAATACGATGAACCCGATTATGAAGATGAAGATCAGGATAGATTGAATAGGAAAACAGGGAGATGGACTAATCGTCAGTTTGGATATGTGTCAGACGGCCTGTTCCAATCTCAAGAACAAATAGACAATTTGCCGTATGTCTATTCTGATCTCGGTAATAATTCTTCATTGCGTCCGGGCGATGTGATTTATAAAGATTTAAACGGAGACAATGTGTTGGATTGGAGAGACCAGATTGAGATAGGTAAGGGGCAACACCGAATTGGATAGCAGGTCTTAACGGTACGTTCAAATGGAAAGGGTTCGATGTGACATTCTTGTTACAAGGAGCTTGGGGGTATTCTACTAATGTCGATTTGCAAAGTGTTCCGACTAATTTTACGTATGAACATCGTTGGACCATAGACAATTTCGATTCTAACGCCTTGGTGCCACGTTATGGGGAGCTTCAACTAATAGCTTGTTTTCTGATTATCGTTTACATAATACAGCTTATCTACGTATGAAATATGCATCTATAGGATATGAAGTTCCGAGAAGATGGATGAATAGGGTTGGCATTCAAAATTGAGATTCTATTTAGCCGGTACCAACTTGTTTACACTAAGCACATTAAGCAAATATGGCGTCGATCCGGAGGTTGCTGATGGCGTTTCTACAGTTTACTATTATCCCCAGCAGAGGACATTTAGTTTTGGAGTCAATTTAGAGTTCTAATATAAAAAAAGAATTATATGAGAAAGATATGTATAAACATTTCATTCATTGTGGCTGTGTTATCATGCATTTCATGCTACGATGTATTAGACAAAAGACCGCTTAATATATATACGGATAATGATGTTTGGTCTAACGCTACTCTTTTGGATAATTTTATAGCATCGCAATATATGTACACTCCGGTAATGGTGGGTGATGCAACTACATTGTTTAATAGTTGGACAGGAAGTCCGATGAATCAAGATCCGCGTTCGACTGATATGAATTATTTTTTCGGAAACAGTTCGCAAGCGTTTGGTCCTCGGTTGATAATGGATATTACAGATGAGACTAAATACAACTCTGATTCATGGGATAACTTGGCTGCTTATAAGATTTCAGGGATTCCTTCAAATGGAGGTTGTTCCGAATATTGGGAAAATGCATATTATACTTTACGTAATCTGAATAACGCCATTGCTAATTTGCCTGATTCTCCTCTTGATGCAGAGCTGATAAAGCTTAGATTGGCGGAATGCCGTTTCCTACGTGCCTATATTTTCTATTCAATGGTTAAGCGATATGGTGCGTTTCCCATGCTGACAGTTGTGCCTAATGTAGATTCTCCTGATGAAGTGCTCTATCCTATAAGAACATCAGAAAAGGATGTGTACGATTTTATCATATCTGAATGTGAAGATATCAAGGAGGATTTAGCCGGTCAGACAGAGTGGGGACGTGCAAGCAAGTGGGCTGCTTTGGCTCTCGAATCCCGTGCTGCACTCTATGCCGGAAGTATTGCCAAATATGGCAAGGTGCAATTAGACGGATTATTAGGCATTTCTTCCAGTGAAGCTGATAACTATTTTCAGAAATCTTATAATGCCTGTCAAGAAATAATAACGAAGGGAGGATTTAAACTGTACGATGAGAATAGTGATAAAGTGCAGAATTTTAAGGATTTGTTTCTGACCAAGAAAAACTGTGAGGCTATTATGGTCAAACAGCATTATGGAACAGGATTTAATAGCGGCGGCGGACTTTGTACATGGTCGTGGGATATGATGCAAGCTCCCAATCCTAATGTGTGGAACTGTGGAAATGAAAATGGTCCATACCTTGAAATGGTAGAAGAATTTGAATATATCGATGGTACATCCGGCAAACTTGATAGAGACTATGTAAAAAGTCGTTTATGGACAATGGAGGAACTCTGGGCTAATAAGGATCCTCGGTTTAAAGCATCTATCTATACCAATGGAGATGAATGGGAAAATGTGCAGGCGAAGAATATGGAAATGGAAAGATAGATTTTCATATAGGCTTGAGAAACCAGACGGCACAACTTCGTATAACGCTAACGACAGTTATAATGGCGTAAAGGCTGTAGGATATCAAAGCCAGCATCATGTTCTTTCCGGGTGACAAATACCGGATTTGGCATTATGAAATATGTAGACCCTTCTGCTAACAATATGATTTGGCTGTGTGAATCACGTACTGATTATATGATTTTCCGCTATGGCGAAATTCTATTGAATATGGCTGAGGCTGCTTATGAGTTGGGAAAAGACGGAGAAGCTCTTGAATTTGTGAATCAGATCCGTAAAAGAGCCGGCATTAACAAACTCACTTCTATTGATTTAGACAAAATTAAACATGAAAGGAAAGTGGAGCTGGCTTTGAAAACCACAGATATTGGGATTTGCGTAGATGGCGTGATGCTGAAGAAGCTCTTACACAATGGTATACAGGTGTGCGTTATGTCTTGGATTATGAAACACGTAAATATTGGATCGAATTTTTAGATCATGTTGACGGAGCTAACCAGCCTCAATTTCCGGAATCTAATTACTATTTCCCGATTACTCAGGCAAGAATCGGACCAATTCTAATTTGGTGGAAAATCCGAGATATTAATGTATGAAATTTATTATTAAAACAAACATCCTAATATAATTCAATTAGATTATGAGAAAAACATATTTTTAATTATATTGTTTCTTTGGGCTTTGATACCTTGTAGTTCCTGTTCGTCTGATGATAATGATGTAACAGATGTGAAAGAGGTGGATCAGAAAAAGGTGAATTAGAAATGATATATTCTATTGCAGACGAATTGGACATGAAAGTCATTTGTGATGTTAATTTATCCGGTGGTAGTTATTACGGTAAATATGCTGCAAGAGACTTGGTCAACAAATGTGATAATTATATTAAGTTATATCATAATTGCTATGGACATCATGCATCATTTTGGGGATGGTATATTAATACCGAGATCAATCCTTTGACTGAAATGCAAAAATCAAAGTCGTTGTTTTGGAGAGAACTTTGGAAAGGAGTGGCAGAGAGTTGTCATAGTGTTGCTCCAGAACAAAAGTGACGATTTCTCCTTTTTCATCCTAGATCAAGGCACTCATCGGGATTCAAGTTTATAACGCCGGAAGAAACCGAAACATGGTGGTATAATACATTGAAAGCAAGCGGAATTGATATTGTCATGCTGCAAGATTCAGGTGCAGAACATTTGTCGTTCTTTACTCTTGCCGAAAGAAGCCTTTTATAAAGCTTTTATAATGCTTGCCGGAGAACCGGCAAAGAACTTTGGGGCAATATCGAGACAGCTGAAATATTGGCTAGAGACTGGGAACATGCTTTGGAGATGGAAAGAAACGGAACTCAGGTATGGCGTTTTACTCCGATAGACTGGCTTCAGGAGAAAATAGAACTAGCTGCTCAATATGCAACAGGTATTGTCAGCTGGGGATATTATCCTTATATGGATCCTTCTACTGATAACAGCCCGTTAGTTGTACATGGATCGGGTATGGATAATACGACTCGACAAGCTAATTATAATGCTTATCTGGAATATCAGAAGAGAGTTCCTTCAACAATACCGGCAGGAATGAAAGCTCAACCCAAATTAAAGGAACCCTATGGTGGTTCCCGACCGATTTGGGCAGTCTGGACGGAAAAGAACTTGAGACTGCCCTCCGTAAAGAAATCACCAATCAGAAAAATTAGGATTTGAATACATTTGGCTGGTTAATGCTTGTAATCACTTTGTTGTAAAATAATAAAATGAAACAACATGAAAAATATAATTTATATTCTATTATCAACAGTTTTATTGATAGCCTGTTCTAACGACAAGGAACTTGTTCAGGACAACTTTATGCAAGTGAAGATTCTCCTTTGACATTCACTATGCAAGCTCCCTCTATCATTGGAGGAGAAGAAATGAATTTTAACAAAGAGGGATTAAAAGGATATTTTGGTCTGTCACTGCAAGGGAAAGACGGAGGTTATTATGATGGTAAGGACTACAATAACATGCCTTATCAGAGAAATGGAGACGAATGGATTTCAACCGACGAAGAATTGATGATAAGCAATAGCGAAGGACATCTTTTGCATATTATCCATATAATGAAACAATAAGTAACATCAAACAACTGCCGATTGTTGTTGATGATAGTCAGATTGACTATCTGTATGCCGCACCTATTGTTGTCAGTAGCGTAAACTCGCGAGTGTCCCTCTCTTTCATCACGCCTTAGCTATATTGGAAGTTGAGATTGCACGCAATACGAATGTGACTGATTCTAATTTGAAATCCATTTCTATCAGTGGATCAGGTATTGGCACAACAAGTGTGTTGGATGTAACGACGGGAATAGTTACCCCTACTAACTCCGATCAGGAAGTAGTTGTTACTTATAATGATGAATATGTGCCGACGGTTGATGAGGTAGAGGCTGATAATACAAAAGCGTTGAAAAATATATACTGCTTGTACCCAATCAGTTGGAGAACGGAGAACCGTCAGGATTAGATGCCGGGAAGATAAGTATCAAAGTGAAAATGAATGATACGACTTATAAGCTTGAGACAAAGAGAACTGTGACATTCAAGCAAAATGCTTTGTATAAGTGTAAGGTGACAGGTATCACCGAAGACACATTCATTTCCGAGACAGAAAATCTTACATTCGTCAATGATAAAGGAAAGCAAGAATATAACGTGAAAAATATTACAGGAATCATGATTACTGATAAAGAATATTTGCCGGGCAATCATAAAATGATAGTGCGTACTACATTCAACTCCGATCCGGTGAAATGGCGTACCACGAATGACCCATTTGTCGATATCCCGTATTTTTCTACTTCCGATGGAAGTAATTCATACGTTGTAATATTCGATGGAACAAGTACAGATTTTCCACATATATCTGATGGTTCATGGTTAGGTAGCAAAGGTGCTTTAAATGATTTCGATGGTAAAAGTAATACAGCTGCTATGATAAAGGCAAATGGTGGTTATGAAGGAGATGAGTATCCTATTATAAAGGCAAATGCTGCCGCTTTAAAAGAGGGTGGTATATACCTTCATTAGGGCAATTGGCTGTGATTTATAAATATAGGAACCAATTGAATGCGGAATTGCATCGTATTAAAGCTGCCGGTGGCGATGTTAATGATGTCATCAGTGAAGGATATGCTCTTAATTGGTCTAGTACGACCAATGGCGGTGGTAGCGCATGGGTTGTATATTTTGATTGTGGTATATGTGGAACTCGTATGCAAATCGATGAGAGTTGGACACGCAATCCAAATTTGGTTCGCGATGTTGAATAATCATTCGTCTTTTAATTTTATTGAGAACTGATTTTGCAATTTTAATGTGTAAAATATTACAAATATGAAAATATTATATGTAACAACATTTTTAGTTTTATCTACAGGTCTCTTTTTTACAGCGTGTAGTAATGATGAAGATACTATCTCGGATGAAATTGTCATTCCTGATGAAGAAGTGGTGGAACCGGTACCATTGCAGATTTCTGTTTCAATAGCCGAGCTGACACGTTCGCTTATTACAGAAAGCGGCTTTAAGGATAATACCTCTATTGGGGTGTCCATGATGTATGTGAATGGCGAAGACTATGGAGAGGGCAACAAGAATCAGAAATACACCTCTGTGGGTATCGGGACAAACCAAGTCTGGAAGAGCGCAGCTGATGTAAAAGTATCTTCTCGATCAGGTTATGCAGTTGCTTGCTATCCGTATTCTGAGAAAAACAACGATTTTACTGCAATTCCCATTGATAATAAAGATTGCGTTGATTATATGTATGGTTCAGTTGCCCATGTCAATAGAGACAAACCGCAAGCCTGTTTAGTGATGCGTCATGCAATGGCTGGTATCATGGTGCGATTCAGCAAAACAGAAAATTATGCAGGTGATGAATCGATTTCAAATATTCGTGTTTCTTCAAAAGCGCTGGGTAAAAAAGCTGTCTTAAATGCTTTGAAGGGGACTATCTCGAACATTGAAAATTTGAATGCAGCTTTGAATTTTGAAGAAACGTTTACGTCGATTACGACAAATCCGGAGGAGACTACAACTGAAATGATAACGGCAGTTCCCAATATTAACGAGAAAGTTGACATGACTCTTTCTTTCCAGATTGGTCAGGCTGAAAATTCCATTGATATTGTAGAAAATGTAGCTTTCGCAATGGGAAAAATTTATGTGATTGATGTGGAATTTCGTCCTGGTAAACTTGTTGTTTCCAATGTTTCAATTTATGACTGGGAAAATAACGGAAATTATGAAGGGTTTATAAGACCGGAGAATTAAAACATTATTTTTAATCAAGGTGGTTGAAGAGCGGGCCTCTTTCTTATCTGTCTTTTTAGCCACTTTTTCCTTTAATTAAAACTGTAAATATTGGTAGAAGATATGAAAAAAAACTGTATATATTTCATTACTTGTTTTTGTCTTATTATGGGAGGTTGCTCTTCTAAACCGAAAGGGAACGAAATACCATGTAAAGAAAATGTCTTGGAGATTATTTATTCTGTCGCAGATGAATTAGGTATGAAAGTGATGTGCGACATAAATATAATCGGTGGAGGATTATATCATCCGGACGAAAATCATGACAGTATACTTACTGTGTTGAAAAAGAAAAGTAATAAGCACATTGTTGCATACCATGAGATGTATGGCAATCATCCTTCCTTTTGGGGCTGGTATTTGAATAATGAAATAAATCCCATGGACAGTCTGGATTATAAGCAGGCCAATTTCTGGAGACAGTTGTGGAGGTCTGTAGCTAATAAATGCCATGCTATTGCCCCGGGCAGCAAAGTGACAATATCACCTTTCTTTTTGTTGGATAAAGAAGAGTTCCGCGGATTCAGATATCAATCGCCTGCCGAGTATGAGGCTTGGTGGTTTAATACAATGAAAGAATCTGATATTGACGTTCTGATGTTGCAGGATTCCGGAGCCGAACATTTAAGTTTCTTTACTCTTGATGAAAGAGAGCCTTTCCTTGCTGCGGCAGCCAAAGCCTGCCAGAGAGCCGGAAAGGAATTTTGGGTCAATGTGGAAACCGGACAGGTGGAAGCTGACAACTGGGCGGAAGCATTGGAAATGGAGCATAATCATAGTCGGGAATGGGCATTTACTCAGATAGACTGGCTGAAACAAAAGTTGCTTCTTGCCGCAAAATATGGCACAGGTATTATTAATTGGGGGTATTATCCTTTTATGAATCCTAAAGATGAATATGAAGCGGAAGTGGATGGACAAAAAGTCAATGCTGATAATCGGAAAGCAAACTATGAAGCCTATAAAAACTATATTGAATCACTGACAGACAATATTCCCGATGGATTATTGGTTCAACCTAAATTGCAAGGTACTTTGTGGTTCTTGGAGGCGGGTATGGAAAATAAAGATATGGCTACCTTGGAAAAAGAATTGCGGGAGGAAATAACCAATCAACGAAACTTAGGCTTTACGTATCTGTGGATTTGTAGTACATCTTATTATTTCACAGCGGAAAAAGAAAAATAAATTATGAAAGGATATATTTATTCTGGTGTTTTGGGGCTGTTTATACTCTGTGCATGTAAAGCTGGGAATGTGGAAATTTCCGATATGAAATGCGAATATACGAGCCATCCTATCTGTGTGGATTCTCCTCAGCCCCGGTTCCATTGGAATTATCATTCCGATAATGCTGACTTTAAGCAAGGTAGCTATTGCCTGTATCTTTCGACAGACAAAGGCTGTCTCTATCTTCCTTCTCGAAAAATAGCCGGTAATTCTCTTGTTTGGAGTTCTGGTGTTGTAGAATCTGACCTGTCGGCAAGCAAGTATACAGGGATGAAAAAATTGGAATCTTGCACGAAATACTATTGGAAAGTAGTTGCCACAGATAAGAACGGAACAAACATGATAGAGTCACCGATAGACAGTTTTGAAACTGCTAAAATTTATCCGGAGAAGTGGACAGGAGAATGGATTACTGATAGCTACGATAAGGATTATCTTCCGTCGCCGATGTTAAGAAAGGTGTTTCAGACAAGAGATGCCAGCATTCAAAAAGCACGTTTGTATGTGAGTGCTGCTGCTTATTGCAAAATGAATATTAATGGAGAACCGGCCTCATCGGCTGTTCTTAACCCCGGATTTACTCATTATGATAAAAGGAACTTATATAGTGTTTGCGATGTCAGTGGTTTGCTGAAACCTGGAAATAATGTGATATCTGCGGTATTAGGCAACGGATTTTATAATGAAATTTTTCCTTTGGGTGTATGGGAGTTCGAAAAGGCAAGATGGCGCAATCGGGCAAGGATGATATGCGAATTGCATATATTATATGCGGATGGTGTCCGGCAAGTAGTCGATTCGGATTCTTCTTGGAAAACCTCTACAGGCCCCTATTTGCAGAATAATATATGTGGAGGAGATACTTATGACAAACAGCGGGAGATTGTCGGTTGGGAAAAAGAAGATTTCGATGATGCGTCATGGAAACAAGCGGTATGTGTGTCTGGACCATCTTCTGTTATGAGTGCCCAGATTATGCCTGCTATAGAAATAGACCGAGAGGTTTTGCCCATATCTATGAAGAACTATGGTGACAGTGTTTACGTATATGACATGGGAATCAATATGGCGGGCTATTGCCAACTTTCAATCAAGGGAGAAAGTGGTACAAAAGTGGCGGTACGTCATGGTGAGCTGTTAAAACCGGATGGTCGTTTGGAAACGGGAAATATAGATATTTATTTCTCGAAACGTCCTGATATCGATTTTCAAACAGATCTTTATATTCTGGATGGTAAAGACAATGTACTTGTGCCGGCGTTTAATTATCATGGTTTTCAGTATGTTGAAGTAAAAGCCGACCGTCCTGTGCATCTTACTAAAGAAAGCCTGAAAGGATTATTCTTTCATACGGCAGTAAAACCTGTAGGAAAATTCAGCTGTTCGAATAGTTTGTTGAATGATTTATGGGAAGCGACGAACCAGTCATATTTGTGTAACTTGATGAGTATTCCTACAGATTGTCCGCAACGGGAAAAAAATGGGTGGACAGCTGATGCGCATGTTAGCATGGATTTGGGATTGCTCAACTTTGATGGAATTACGTTTTATGAAAAATGGATAAATGACATAATCGACAACCAAACTGAAGACGGAAGAATATCAGGAATTATTCCATCATCAGGTTGGGGATATGAAGATTGGATTGGTCCTGTATGGGATGCAGCATTATTCATTGTACCAATGAATTTATACAGATATTATGGTGATAAAAAAGGCATTGAAATGGTTTGGAATACCTGCCAAAAATATTTACATTATTTATCAAGTCGCGAAAATGACGAGGGGACGGTAACTTTTGGTATTGAGACTGGTGTTTTTATGAAGCACAAACTCAAACAGACTTTACTACTACCTGTTACTATTATATGGAAAATGAATATATGGCAAAATTTGCAGACTTAATAGGTAAAGACGGGACGATCTATAATTTGAAGGCAGAAAAGCTGAAAAGTTTGATTAATGCGAAATATTTTAATAAAGATAGTTGCATATATGCAAATGGTACTCAAGCTGCGCAAAGTATTCCTTTATATTTAGATATTGTCCCCGAAGAATATACGCAAAAAGTAGCAGACAAATTGAGCCGAATATTGGCACAAAATAACAATACACTTGATTTTGGCATGTTGGGTAGTAAAACCGTACTACGTATGCTTGCTAAATATGGTCATGCAAATCAGGCTTATGAGTTAGCTATAAACGAGGATATGCCTTCATGGGGATATTGGATGAAACAAGGACTTACCACTTTATCTGAAAAATGGAAGATATTTAATTCATCGAAAGATCAATCCCTCAACCATATATTTATGGGTGACATCAGTGCCTGGATGTATAATATACTGGCAGGTATTAATTATGATGAACAGCATCCTGGATTCAAACACTTTTTTATCCAACCGCACTTTGTCAACGGTTTGGATTGGGTGGATGCTGAATATAATTCAATAAATGGACTAATAAAATCGTCTTGGAAACGTAATGGCAATGAAATTACTTTAAATGTAATAGTTCCCGTAAATACGACAGCTACAATTAAGATAGGAAGCATAAGTAAAGAACTAAATGCAGGTAATCATATGTTGACATTTGCTAACAACAAGCTGTTTGATAAGAGTTAAGTTTGAATAAATAATATATTAACAATAAGTAGAATATTTTGAAAGCATAAATTTATATGAATTATAAAAAGAATAAATATCAATATGATTATTTTATATTAAAGTTAATAGTTTGATGACAGATTATAGTCAATTTTGCTATCCACTATTTTTTATAAACTGATAGTAGTAGAAAGAGAAACAGATAAAATGTGGTATTTATATGCATAATCATGAATAAAAAGAGCTGTTATTCGCATATAAATACCGCATTATTTTTGATAAACACATGGTTGATTGTAATGAAACGTACGGTTCGTTTTAAAGAAATACACGGTTGGTTTATAAGAAACGCCACGTACGTTTAAAAGAAAGCTATTTTGACTCATAAAAATAGGATTTTTTGATTTATTAGAAGTGCTTTTATGAACTTACTTTATTAAACAAAATGCATAAATAGATTAAAAAATACATTCACTATGCAATGCATGATATCAAATAATAATGATTGTGCTCTCTAAGGGAAGGATTTCAGGAATTTCTGAATAATACTAATGGCTAATCTATGCGATTCTTTTCCGTATCTGACTGCTCGCCTGAATAAATTCAATTATAGCATCATTCAAATACCAAAATGATATTTTACCATTTTGATACTTGAAGATTTGTTTCTATTGATATAACGTACAAAAATCACCTATCAAAGTATTTAAAATAGTGACGCTATGTCAACAAGATAGCGTTGCTATAAGCTTCATATAATGATGCTATACCGAGCCGATAGCGTCATTATTTTATTATAATGATTGGATAAACTAAATCAGCATATCTCATCATACCTAAATCAGTGAAATGAATACCGTCTATAGTAGCTTCCCCATTTTCTCCCAGTATATTTTTTGAAGAGATAAAAATGATATTCTTTTCATTTTCCTTCTTTAGCCAGTTGAATAGACTGGTGTATCCAAATGTTTACTACGAATGATATGATAGAATGCTTCCATTCGTTCTTTCATCTGTTCTGCAGAAGCATTAGGCACAAAGTCTAAAACAAAAACGCTGGCATCTACTTCGGCTATCACTTTGGCCACTTCCAAGTCTAAAAGTGCGTTTCCGCTAAACCCCAAGTTGATACATTCACGGTTCAATCTTCTCGATATGATATTGGTATATGCCATTTCGGGACGTGAAGCACAATCTCCTTGAAGGATACCAGTTCTATAAAATACAACTGGCTTTTTGCGGATCGAATAATCAATTAAAGGCTGATCGATGGTGGCTAACGAATCTACTCCTATGATTTTATATCAATAGAAACATCGAGAAATAAATAATTAAAAGCTGCTACAAAAAGAAGAATTTTGTTCATTAATAAATATTTATGTTCTCATTTTGTTTGTTCATTTGCTCGTTCTTTTCTCTCTCCTTTACCTTCGTCATTTGGGACAGATTCAACTGTCCCAAACCAACGTCAGCATTTACTGAAAGTTTAATTATATCCGGGATTTTGTTTAATTGAACCTCCAGAGCGGTCTATCTCAATCTGCGGAATAGGGAATAATTCATTTATCCCTTTTTTAAAGGCAGCTCCACGTCCTTTGGCATAAGGATAGGTGGAAAAAGTATTCATTGTTTCTACATAACAATTCCAACGTTTAAGATCATACAAACGATTGTATTCCATTGCTAATTCAACACGGCGTTCATGCTTGACTGCTGTCAGCAAATCATCATTAACAGTTACAGGTTTCAATTTAATATTAGGAATTATCAATACACGTGAAGTGGCTTCGATATCTCCCGAACGGGAATCATTAGCACGGTCTCGGACCATATTTATGTATTTCACAATTTCATCCTTATCTCCATTAGTCTGTATTAAAGCTTCAGCATATAACAATAATACATCTGCATAACGTATGATATGGAATGTCCAAGCATCATCTCCCCAACCATTACCTCTTCTTGAAACAACAAGAAAAGCTTTACGACTGTGGTATCCTGTATTAGGATATGTTGAGAATCCAGTGTTTCCGACCCTTTCTCTTTAGGAAATTTATCACCTGGTTCTATAATCGTGTACAATAAACGAGGATCTCCTTCTTCAAATTCGTCGACAAGATTCTGTGTCGGTTGGTCAAAACCGTATGCTCCACAAGACCTTGGATTAGAATATACGGGGGTAAAAGAACCATAAATGTGATCGTTTGGAACATCACCACGTATATTGGGGAAGATAGATTCACTTAACATGTAGTTGTCACTCAAGTAAAGTGATTGGAAATTGGGAGCTAATTCGCAGCTCTTCGAATCAATAACTTTCTTTGCTGCATCACGTGCATCTGCATAATAGGATGGATTATCTTTTGCAAAATACATATATACACGTGCTTGCATAGCCCATACAGCCTCTTTGGTAACACGTCCCAATTCTGTAGTCGGTAAAGAAACCTTATCAGGTATATTACTTTCTAAAGCGGCCTCTGACAGATCTTTCATTATAAAATCAGCCGTCTCTGCTTCTGTAGCTCTGACTAACTTCTTACTATCATCAACTGTCAGCGTACGATCAACTAAAGGTACTCCGCCGAAGATCTTGCAGAGTTCAAAGTAAAAGAAAGCACGGAGAAACTTCACTTCCCTATATATCTGGCTTTTACGTCATTCGACAGAGGATAGCCATCCGCATCCACCAAAGGCTTATTGGTATATTCTCCAGGCAAATATTACATCGTGCTATCCCATTGTACATATTCGACCAAAGGTTAACCAAATCAGTATTGGAAGCCAAAGCTCGACCGAAACTAAGGTCTCCCGCAAAAGTGCGATCACCTGCATCAGACCCTCCTTTCTCCGAATCATCAGTGGATATATTATATAAATCCATACGTGGTGCTTCATATCCAGCTACATCATTAAGAGTTTTATAGCACTTAACGACAGCACTATAACCAGCATCAGGCGAAAGAAAAATCTATCTTGATCCATCACACCTTTAGGGTCTCTGTCTAAAAATCAGCACACGAAAAGAGTGATATTAATGATAGAGACACGAATAAGTATTTTATATTTTCATGTTACTTTAAAATTTAACGTTTAAACCAATCGTCCAAGTTCTCGCTTGAGGATAAAGCCCTGATCTATACCATTGAGAGTAGCGTTAGAGGAACCTATCTCCGGATCAAGTCCTGAATATTTCGTGAGAGTCAGCAGATTTTGCACACTAACATATAAGCGCAGGTAACTGATTCCCTTGAACTTCAATAAACGATCACAGAAATTATAACCGATCTGCAAATTCTTGATTCTAAAGTATGAACCGTCTTCGATAAAATAATCGGAAATAAGCTGATTCTGACCTTGATCGGCAGATATTCTATGAAACTTGTCTGTTGAACCTTCACCATTCCATGCACGTTTGAGAAAATCTGAATGAGCATTCATGTAACCCGTTCCTGATTCAAAATCGTAAAGAGTCATATTCATCACATCATTTCCTTGTGATCCCTGAAGAAACATATTGAAATCAAAACCTTTCCATGATGCTCCAAGTGACAGACCGTAAACAAAGTCAGGCCGGGATCTCCAATCTTGGCACGGTCATTATCATCGAGTACATCGTCATTATTCAAATCTTTATAACGAATATCACCAGGCTTTGCCGTTTCTCTTTGCGCACTACCCTCCACTTGCTCTGCGTTCTGGAAAATACCATTGGTCACATATCCATAGAAATATCCTACCGGTTGCCCCACTTCTGTCTTAGTAATGGTATTATTATTGTATGCTGAACCATAAATTGCATCGCCATTACCCAAAGAGGTCACTTCATTTTTATAAGTAGAAATATTGGCGGAAGCTGTAAAGTTGAGATCTCCCCATGTTTTGCGATAAGTAACGCCTAATTCCCATCCTACATTGCGCATAGATCCTACATTTGCATAAGGAAAGTTCAGGGAACCCTAATGTAGTAGGTTGAGGCTCTTGCATCAACATATCGTCTATATTCTTGCGGAAATAGTCCGCTACAATCTCAATACTATTATTGAAGAGACTTAAATCAAGACCTATGTCAAATTGTTTAGAGGTTTCCCATTTCAGAACAGGATTTCCAACGGTAATAATGCCAGCACCAATGGACGCCGTATTTGGGGAGCCGAAAGAGTAACGATCATAGATTGTACTTCCATACGTAGAAGCATATCCGCCTCCGCTAATATTTTGATTACCAATCAAACCATAGCTGATACGCAGCTTTGCGTCACTCAACCAATTGTGAGTAGATTCCATGAACGATTCGCTGGAGAAGCGCCATGCAGCCGATACGGATGGGAATGTTCCCCATTTATGTCCGTCGGCAAATTTAGAGGAACCATCACGACGTAGATTGGCAGCAATAAGATATTTGCTGTCATAATCCAGACTGACACGTCCGAAGAATGATAACATCGAGTTGTCATAAGGATAGCCGGATACTGCCGGGTTTGTTGTGCCTGCATTAAGAATAGCCATATCCTTATCATTATTTATCACCCCTTGTATAGAAGCATTGACACTCGAAACGCTTGTTTCTTCAGCTGAAGTACCGAGTAATGCTCCTATCTTAAACTTCCCGAAGCTTTGATCGTAAGAAAGAGTCTGTTCCCATACAAAATAGTTGCTTCTGGAATTATCCTGTATCACTGTATTCTCATTGGCGTAATCATTGGCATTGAGGGTGTATTTAGGTTGAAATCCATCAGTTAGGCTTCTACTAATATCCATGCCGAAGCGCGAATTGAACTTCAGAAAATCAAATAATTTAATCTCCAGATTTGCTCCTGCTTTTACATAAAGATATTCATAAGTACTCTGTCTCATTCTTTGAATCTGTCCCACTGGATTGCGTTTATTGGAGAATAAGATCCCAGAATACTGCGAATAGAGATTATTCGGTTCATACCCATTGTAAATCTGACTTAGAAAAATAGGTACGTCAACCAAATTATTACGGAATACAGGTGTGATAGGATCTGCTCCCATTGCACTGAATACAGTACCGGTAGCAGGGTTATTCTCGTCAATCAATTGACGTTTTTCATCGATGATACCGACGTTAGCAGTTAAAGAGACGCGTTTTGAAATCTTCATATTGAAGTTATTTCTCCAAGAAATACGTTTATAGTTCGAACCTTTAACTATACCATCTTGGTCTGTGTAAGCTAGGCTGGAAAGTATTCCTATATTTTTGGTTCCGCCATTGACGCTAATATTGTGATTATGCATAAATGCACCATCATTGATAATCTCTTTCCACCAGTCAGTTCCATTGGGACCTGAATTTTTATTAACGAAGTTGAGAACTGCGTCAATATTTTCTTGGGTAGCAAAAGCGGCAACACGCTCCTGACCGGCATTGTCAGCTGCCAGATTTTTATAAGTGATGTAATCTGCGGCATTAAGCATATGCGGACGTTTCCAAGGTGTTTGCCAACCGATATATCCATCATAACTAACTTGCGCTTTGTTTTCAAGGCTACCTGATTTAGTTGTAATGATAATAATTCCGTTTGCTCCACGAGAACCATAAATAGCAGCTACCGAAGCATCCTTATGAACGGCTATTGACTCAATATCATTCGGATTCAGATAATCAATACCGGTTTGCGGAAGACCATCTACTACATACAGAGGGGTTGTAGAACCTGTAATAGAACCAATACCACGGATATGGGTAACACTTCCCGCACCCGGAGTACCACTGCTGGAAGTAACAGTCAGACCGGGAACTTTACCCTGAAGAACATTATTAATGCTACTTACAGGCATATCTTTTAGCTCTTTTCCACTGACAACTCCAACAGCTCCCGTAATATCTTTCTTAGCAATAGAACCATATCCAATCACGACTAAACCATCCAGCTCATACGTTTTCTCTATCAGAGTAATAGAAACCCGTTGACCGGCTACCGCTTTGACAGTGACAGAATTATATCCTATCATGCTAACAGTGATCGTGTTTTCTTTAGCGGGACTGACTAGTACAAACTCTCCGTCCATATTTGTTATCACACCTGTAGTAGTGTTTTGCAATAAAACAGTAGCACCTATAACCGGCTGCCCCTGAACATCAATCACCTTACCCGTTATATTCTGTTTCTGTGCGAATAAGACAGATGGTGAAAGCAGAAATATTATCATGCATAATGTTAATATCAAGCTTTGGCTCTTATTTTCATTATAATAGTTTTTCATATGTAATCTATTTTATAGTATTAATTTATAGGCGTATACTCACTGTCAATAACCGGATTCCTTATCCTATCGATAGCCAGAACAATACAGCCTGCTTCCATACTATACCAATTCGTTTTTTGCTGTCCTTTAATATTTAAGGAATTAATATGCTTCAGGTAGGTATTCACTCGTACTGTATCATTAATAGTGGCTGCTGCATATGCAATAATTGTCCAAGGGAAAGATGAGTAAGTTACCCCGTTGGCCCAACTAGTATATGTTTTATTAAATTGAGTATACAATTTATTAGCAGTCTGACTATTCGGTTCAATCACATTAAACATGCCTGGATAAAGTTGAGCTGTTGCGTCAGGATAGAATTGTTTCCAGTCGGTGGTTACAGAGCTACTTTTCCACCAATCATAAGTAGTTCCATTCCATAATGCACCTATACCTTCCGTATTTTTTGCCAATAGGCCCGCAAAATCATAATCATTATCGATCAGACTGTTATCTTTGAGCCACTTGGCAGCCTTAAGTCCTATGTTTACTTCGCAATTGTCCATCAGGTATTTTACATCGTAAACATACGAAGCAACACTAAGACCATCATTTTCATCTTCTGTGATAGTGCCTGGTAACTGGTTAAAATCGGTATCGATCGTTTTCACCATTGCGCTTGCTACCAAAGAGATTTTGCTCTTATACTGTTCAAGCCAGCTTTTATTTTCTCCAGATGTTTGAGCAAATTCCATGATGATTTCCAAAAAAGTAGCTGCATAAGAATCTACAGAGTCATACGTTCCTTGAGTAGTTTCCGAATCACCAAAATAGTCATAGATAGAACCTTCTATTTCTGCGCCTCCTTTATAAGGATTCGTAATGCCATTCAGTTTGCCAAGATACCATTTAATGTATTTCTTTACTGCATCTATATTGGGGCTTGTAGGATCTTTTAGCAAAGCCAGAACTGCAAAATGAGCAAAATAAGGAGTAATCTTACTGTTCGAAGCATCTGTATCTTTTATAGCTCCACTGGAAAGCTGCAAAGAACGGATATAAGAGAGCTGATAAGTCATCACATTATCATATACTACATCCATAGTCTGTTCTGTCAAGTTCTCCTCATTGGTAGGAGGCGGAGCAGTGCTTGTATCACAGGATGAAAGTGTAAGTATAGGAAGCACTATTAATATTGACAGAATTGATATTATTTTTTCCATATTATTAAATTATAAATATTACCACTGTTTATATACCTCAAATTCCTTGATTGTCATTCGCCAAGGTGTAGCTCCATTCTTGAGTAAAGCCTTGACATAACGAGCATCCACATTATCGAAGCTCATATCCTGAACACCTTCTGTTGTAGCAGAGTCCCATCCTGTAATAGAATAAACCGAAGTATATTCTACATCGTCTTGAGAAATGAGGATTTCACAATCAGCGGCATAAGCACCCGCATCCCATTGTATTACAACATTATTAATAGTATATGTCTTTCCTAGATCTACCTTGAACCACTTCGTCATCATTACCTTCTGCTTGCCACATAAATGAAGTATTTCCATAGACTGCATTGAAAGCCGCCGCATTATTAGAAGAAGCGGATGCAATCTTCTGTAATGCCAAATTTCTGCCGGTGGAGTATTATATATTTCAACCTCAAACAATGTCATATTATATGGAGTAGCAGAATTCTTCATATTTGCTAATTTGACATAGCGGGCATTGGCATTGTCAAAGCTGACTTTGTTAATTCCATCATTAGAGACAGCATCCCAATTTTTGATAGAATAGATAGTTGTGTAATTAACATCGTCTTCCGAAATCATAAGGTCACAATCAGTACCTGCTGCGTTCATATCCCATGTCATCACTACGGTGTTAATGCTATACATTTTCCCGAGGTCTATTTTCACCCATTCATTGTCGTTACCTGCAGCTTGCCACCAGGATTTATCATTATCGTCATTGATGTTCGAGATACTTCCGCTAATAGCAGCCGAACCTGTTGCGTAGCCATTCAATGCCAGATTCGGGTTCTCTGTTGGGTCAATTTCTTTGATAAATAGAAAACCTTCCAATGAACGTGTACCTTTATGATTTGTAACTGCTACCGCACCTGTACCTCCATACGAACTAACAATGGCCTCAATAGTAGCATCATCAATAATTTCAAAACTAGACGCACCTTTCCCACCGAAAGCGACATTAGTGGCAGTTGTAAAATTTACTCCTGTAATAGTAATTACATCACCCTCCTTTCCCTCTGTAGGAGTGAAAGAAAGTACTTTAGGTAGCTGTGATACCGTAATTGGGGTATTCGGATCATACGGATTGGCTCCGAAATCACCATCAGCACATGAAGTGAATATCTTACCTGATAAACACAAAATAATAAAAATAGATTGTGCGATAGTTTCATCATAATGAATTTATTAAGTGAAAAGGTTATTTGATTTTGTTATAACGATCTGCTTTATTTTCTTCATGTAAGTCTTATAGGCATTATACAGATCAATTGTACGTTCTTCTCCTATACGTATCGACATCTTTGGATTATTAAAGACTCCTGGATATTGATAGCATAGTACTTTCTCAAAATTGTCAAGCAAGTTCAAATCACAGATGATCTCATCTATCGGACGAGGATAAAGAGAATTATCCGGATTGAATAAAAAGCTTCAAGATCAAACCATAAGTGCACCGGCATCATCACAGAATTTTGCAAAATATCGGCTGCTTCTTTTCCTGTAAGGTCTCCTTTGGCATACGTGCAAAACCAAATGGACATAATATATCGAGATTTTGTAATAAAGCGGGATAAGGTCTGCACCTTTTAGTACTTCCATACTATTGGTAGCAAGCATTACGGGCTTTTCCGGAGCAAATTGGGAGGTGTATTTCTTAAACTCACGAAAGAAATTCACAATCTCTTTCTTACGTATCATCTGTCCTTCATTGGTCGATTCTGAATTATACAGATTACCGGTACATTCTTCGGATACGTAAAAGCCATAGAAAGAAGGATGATCTCCATACATATCCCATAATTCTTTGGCAACTTGCTTATGCCATTCAAGAGACTCTACAGTAAAATCAAACCAAGGAACATTCCTACTCCCATCATAACTGACATTCCTAGTTTGTCTGTTTCCAGAAAGAATAGCTCCTATTGGGTCTTTCGCAGAAATAGGCATCCTTCCTGAATAAAGAGTGGAAGGATAAAATGCTTTCCTTGGTAGTTGTTTATATTCAAATCATGTTTTCCTACATAGTCCTGATTGCGAAAAACTTCTTGAAGAACTATAACATCCATCCCTATACTATGCATAGAACGCACTAACTCACGCCATTGATCATCAGTCATCTTTTTTATATCAGGATTCCAATGCTTTCCTTCTGTCTCGCTCCAATGATAAAGGCCTGCCCATGCTCCGTCTATCAGACGCGTAGATCGAATTTCTGAATTAATAACTTCAAAGTCTTTAGAAATTGTAAATTCTTCATTTTTCTCTTTGACTTTAAGGATGATGCGATTCCTACCAATTTTGTCAGTTGTTTTTAAAGAGAACTTTATTTCCCGAGCACTCCCCTGTGCCAATGTTATACGAGAAAAATGAATTAATGAATCTTGACTTACGTCATTCAAATAAATAGAGACATAAAATTCCTGTTGAGTATTCCCTTTATTGACAATACCTGCACGTATGTCCAAATCTACTTTATTCGTAATTGTGCCTGGAGGAATCAGGGTTAGCCCAACTCTGCATTCTTCAGCAAAAGCTGTAGAAGCAGTGGTCAAAATAATACATGCTATTATAAATATCCTTTTCATATGTGACATTTTTCATTAATTATTTTATTTCACTCAAATTTTGTAATACCTTCCAGCATTGAAATAATCCTCTTGGCACATGAAAGCATCCTTTCCATTTTCCTCCTTTGAGTGGCAACAACACTTCTCCTCTTCGGTTCAGATATCCAAACCATTCAGGATATTCGGGATCCTTAAAGTGTGCCCACGTATAATCGTGTACTTTTTCAAACCACTCCAAACATTTACGGTCACCTGTAAATTGATATCCTTTTAATAAAGAAATAAGTGTCTCAATATGTACCCACCAAAGTTTTTGATCCCATTCCAACTGTTGTGGAGGGCAACCATTGCGATCCATAAAGTAATAAATACCACCGTACTCTTTATCCCAACCATATTCAAGCATGGTAAGAGTAGTTTTTTTCGCTTTCTCTATCAATTCCGGACGATTCAGACGTTTACCCAGGTCCATGATAAACCACATGGCTTCAATGGCATGTCCCGGAGTTACCTGACGACCTTCAAAACAATCCACAAGATTACCGCTTACATCTACATTCTCAACTATGATTCCACCAAGTTCGGGACGATAAAAGACGTCCATTACTTCATGGATACAAGCATCTATCGCCTGTTCCAAATAATCTGTTCCTAAAATATGCTCTATTTCCATAGCAAGATTGCAGAGAATCATCGGAAGGGCAAAATTCTTTAGATTGCGTGTATCAGGATGAAGCTTATTCCATTTTCCTTTAGGGTTATCAACTTTGGAAAGGATAATATCAAATGTTTTTCTGGCAATGTCGGCATACTCCTGATTACCAGTTGCTAGACTCAATTGTCCGAAAGCCATCGTTGCAAAAGTATAGGAGAAAATGTTATATGGTTCTACCAATGGTCTACCCAATCGGTCAAGGGAAAAATACCAATTATATTCTCCGTTATGTCCATATTTTTAGAAATTCGCCACCTTGAACGGCACAATCCAACCATTCCTGACGTTTCTCCACTTTATTGTAGAGCATAGAGAACATCCATACTTCACGCCCTTGCAACCAAACAAACTTATCTGTATCAAAGACTTTGCCTTCACGATCCATACAGGTGAAGTAGCCACCAAACTCTTTATCCTGAGAGTTTTGGAGCCAGAAAGGAAGAACATTGTGTAACAATTCATCCTTATATTGATTTGCTAAATTCTTAAAATCCATAATATAATCTATTATCTGGATTGTATCGACAGCTATTCAGATGATAAACGTTTATTGAATGGCCATACAAAAACATCTTCTGCCATTTCTACAATCCCTTGTTAGTACATTAAAATAATCAAGGTCTGTTTTATATTTATTCCGAACGGGTCCAGTATCTTTCAATCTCCTCCAGCGACTTCCCGGTGGTCTCCGGCACGAGTTTCCAGACAATCAGCATATACGGTACGCACATAACGGCGAACAGGAAGAATGTTCCGGCGGGGGTAAGGTTCTGGAGCATCCAGGGGGTTAACTGTCCGATCAGGTACGTTCCGATCCACAGAGCGAATCCTGCTATCGACATGGCCAGTCCGCGAACCTTGGTGGGATACATCTCCGAGAGGAGTACAAACACCACGGCACAGATGGATACGGCACAGCAGAATACATAGAACAGGAAGAAAACAAGCAGGAAGAGGCTGGATACTCCTAGGGAATCTCCGAAGAGGAAGTAAAGACCGATAAGGACCAGAGAGAGCACCATGCCCGAAACTCCGTAATATACCAGCTTCTTGCGGCCCACCTTATCGATGATGACAAGAGCCAGAACCGTGGTCAAAGTATTGACTAGTCCTACCAGAACTTGGTAAAAAAGAGAATCGCCACCTGAAAGTCCTGCATTTTCAAAAATAGAAGGGCCGTAATAGAGCACTGCATTCACTCCCATAAATTGCCCTAAAATGGCAATACAAACACCGATAATAACAGCTTTGAAGATTCCAGGCTTCATTAATAACGACCATTCCGATCTCGTTTCAGAGGTCAGTACAGATTTCGTTTCTTTTAATTGACTTTTCGCTTCTGTAATTGAATTATATATTTTTTCTAATATATTTACAGCCTTCAATTCTTTTCCACGCACGATTAACCAGCGAGGACTTTCCGGAATAAAGAATATGATTATGAAGAATAAGATTGCTGGCAATGTTTCCATACCCAACATACCTCTCCATACTTCAGTTATAAATACTTTATTCAACCAATCCACACTCAATTGCGTACCACTCTCCGCCCATGCCAATAATTGATAGTTAACTAAATAAGCTCCTAAGAAACCGACTGTTACAGCCAACTGATACAATGACACTAGGCGTCCTCTATACTGTGCCACGGCTACTTCAGATATATAAAGAGGAGAAACAATGGAAACAACCCCTATCCCTACTCCACCTATTATCCGATAGATCACCAATTGAGTAAAATCGGCAGATAGTGCACAACCCCAAAGCTGATGTAGAGAACAATACGGCTGAAATAACCATCGTAAGTTTTCTTCCTAACTTATCGCTTAAGATTCCAGCAAAAAGAACACCTACGATAGAGCCTACTAAAGCACATCCTACATACCATCCCTGTTGCAGTGCATCTAATTGAAAAAGTTGAGTCACTTGGGCAATTGTTCCCGATATAACTGCGGTATCATATCCGAACAAAAAGCCTCCCAATGCTGCCACAACAGAAAGGAATATAAGATAACCAAAATTGATTGTAGACTTCATAACATTTATTTTATTTCAAAATATTCTTTATATCTGTCATATAAATGACCTGCTTGCAGGTAGGCTGATTGTGGACTCATAAAATGAGAAAATTCAAAAGTAATAGCCTTATCATATCCGGCACGTTTGGCTGCTTCCAACTTCATCCGAAGTTTATCAAACTTAATGGGTAGAAAACGAATTGGCATATCACGGTCAAAAGATTCGGCATTTGTCCAACATTGCATACCATACTTGTCTGCTAATTTTTTATTGACAGAAAAGAACGCATCCAACTCATCATAATCAATATGCCCATCCTGAAAAGCACATGCATCTACCACATCATGAATTCCATCAAAAATTTCATCCCATTCTTTTTCGTGTTGTTGTACAGAAACGGCATCTTCTTTAGTCATTTTTGTCGTTCCCATGATTGCTTTTTTGCCATCAATCCAAGGCGATATAAAAGTCGGTAATCCATTAGATATATCCTTACATTGTTTTCCTAATGCATGGAAAGCACCAATCGCCCCTTTCGTTGCCCGGCTTATTTCACCACTGATATACCATCCTCCAAAACTTTTATACTTGGAACCATAATTTTCCCAAACTTCATCAATTACATATTTGTTATCTTCCACTTCCCAGGTCATATCCCCTGTGTCCCAGTATTTACCCGAATCGTATAGTCCAAAATAGAATTTCATTCCATACTTTTCAGCTAAACGTAAAAACATATCCACCAAGTCAACAGAAGGCATATAACAACCTTTCTTCAATAAATAAGGAGAAGGAAAAGTGACAAACTTACGATAACCAGAACGGATCATTATTACCGTATCAATTCCTATATTTTTCATGTGCTGAAAATCCAAGTCCCATTCTTTCTCACCCCAGTTCTGATGTGGAATATCATGTGATATTTCATCCAAAAAAGTTCCGGTAATTTTTAAGCCATTGTTTTTAGGAACAATGAGTTTACTTTCCAAACCATCAGTTGCCACTACTGTACTGGCACTAGCTTTTGAAGTACAAGATTCAAACAAAGTTGGTACAGTCAAGGCTGACGCGCCAGCCAATGTGGCTTTTTTTAGAAAGTCTCTTCGATCTAATGTTTTCATATTAGTTTAATTAAAACAGCAGTTAACACTTATATTATTATTACCTATTGAATATATTGTCCTGTAATATCTACTTTTTTATTATTGAAAGGATCTAATATCTGATCAATCAAAATTGCCATTTCACTTCGTAGGATGTCTCGATTCATATCAAAGTCCTTCAATTCAAATTCATTCCATATCTCTTCTACCCTACCCTCTTTCATCTCAATACCTTCTTTTTCTGCAATCTCTCCTATTAGCTCTGTAGCTTTCTGAATTGATATGGTATTATTACCTTCGAATACTTGCTTATTGACAAAAGGATAAACATCACCCAATCCTTTCAACTCATTTGCCAATAATAATGTATCCGCTCTGAACCACATTTGATTTGACCAGTCGACACTTTTACCTATACCCTTCAAAATTCCTGTAGAACCTACACGTTGCAACGATTTAAACATCGGATGATCTATTGCAACATCTAAATAAGGCAATAAATATCCTTTTCCATCCAATATTGCATTTTGCACTTCACGAACAGACACCTCGCTAATACTCTTATTTTCTTTCACCGCAAGGGCTGCCAATGCTCCCGCTGCCTGCCCGATCTGCATAACCATCGGCTGCAAACGAGTGGTACCATTAATTATATTAGAAACAGATATTGATTTTTCAGCAACAATCAATCCTTCAACATCTTTCGGAATCAAAGTTCCTAAAGGTAAACCGTATGACGGTATCGGATGAAAATAAAGATTAGGCAACTCTTCATATCCATGATAACGCGTATGATGATGGTCCACAGGATAATTCCCCACGGCAATACAAGTACGATAAAGAGGTTGAGACTGCCTGAACGGTTCACAAGCATGATTTAAATCAAAACGTACTAGCCCATGGATTCTCCTAGACTCTCTATGGTAAGGAATAAATGGCAATTTGTCGGCTGTAGGATATTCATCGTCAGCCAAGCCCAATGTATTAAAACCTAATTCATGTTGCAGAAAATAAACGAAACACATCGTATAATGTTTTGCATATTTCAAGGCTTCTTCACGTTCCTCACGGGTCATTTCAATCAAGTTTACATAATAATCATTGCCTTCTATCGGCCAATTAATCATGTATTTATTATTAGGAAGTTTTCCATAAGTTATCATCATGTCTTTAGACCATACACGATCCGGTTCTTTAGGCGTGATACAAACATGACTGGCACAAGCACAAGCAAATTCATCCTTATTATATCCTTCAGGACAAGGAATAGTCACATCTTTACCATAATCTTTCAAGATTGCTACGTATGTAATATCCTGAACTATATTATTTTTCTCTTCCGGAGCGATATCTTCTTTTGTATCATGACGGCTTTCCATACCGACATCATATTTCACCCCGCACATTTTTGCTATATCCCCCAATTCAGTACCATCAATCAATATTTTAGCACTTATCTTTTTTGATCGTATTATCTTTCATCTGAATTTGAGCAATCCAAGAATCATTTTCTCTCTCCAAGCTTTACCAAGGTAGCATTATGCCATACTTTTAGATTTTTCTCCGCGTCAACCATTTCATGGAAAATTTTATTTCCGACTGAAGGTTCAAACAACACTGCACTCACCCAACCGGTTTTTAGAGAATCAAGTCCACCATAATAATCTGCCAAATGTTCGCGAAACTCACCAAACAAACCTGCCGGTAAATCATAGTTTCCGTCAACAGCACTTACACCTGCAGAAGTAAGCATTCCACCCAGCCATTCTGTTTCTTCTACTATCAATGTTGCAGCCCCCATTCGAGCAGACTGAATACCAGCAGTCACTCCACTGGCACCTCCACCAATAATTAGCACATCAACAGAATCATCCGAATGAGAGCATGCTGTAAAACACAAAGCAAATAATAAACACAGACCTAAAAAATAGTTTCTCATACTAAATTCATTTAAGGATATAGAGTTTTATTAATAATATCACGGCACAAATATAGCTATATTTATTAAATAAACAATAGATAATAAAATATTTTATTAATAAAATCATTATTTCTTGCATTATTAATTAATAGAAGGGGGAATTACCTCACAAATCGTCTTCTTTCATTTATTATATCCACAATCATCCATAGCTACATTATCCTATATATAAATCCATTACATAGTATATAGGGAATAGAACATTCAAGACATTCTAATTTTCAAGGCCTCCAAAACCACGTATTAATAAAAAAATTAATTATCTTTGTGTGAATTACCAAATATACATAGTTATGAACCAACAATTCTTGAAAGAAATAGAAAAGGGCTCTAAAAGCGCTCTCGTCAAAAAGAGGATTATTACACATTATATATATAATGGAAGTTCCACAATTCCCGATCTTTCAAAAGAACTGGATTTAAGTGTACCAACCGTCACCAAATTTATCGGTGAAATGTGTGATGACGGATATATTAATGATTATGGCAAATTGGAGACTAGTGGCGGACGCCATCCCAACCTCTATGGGCTTAATCCGGAATCCGGTTACTTTTTGGGGGTAGACATCAAAAGATTCGCTGTCAATATCGGACTGATAAATTTCAAAGGCGATATGGTAGAATTGAAAATGAATATACCTTATAAGTTTGAGAACTCAATCGAAGGGATGAATGAGTTATGCAAGCATATTCTCAATTTTATAAAGAAGCTCACTATTAATAAAGAGAAGATCTTAAATATCAATGTAAATGTGTCGGGACGTGTAAATCCTGAATCAGGGTATAGCTTCAGTCAATTCAATTTTGAGGAAAGGCCGTTGGCGGATGTATTATCCGAAAAATTGGGATATAAAGTAACCATTGATAATGACACACGCGTGCAATGACTTATGGCGAATACATGCAAGGCTGCGTGAAAGGAGAAAAAGATATCATTTTTGTGAATGTAAGCTGGGGAGTAGGTATCGGAATTATTATTGATGGTAAGATTTATACCGGAAAATCCGGATTCTCCGGTGAATTTGGACACATGAGTGCTTATGATAATGAGATAATCTGCCATTGCGGAAAAAAAGGTTGCTTGGAGACGGAAGCTTCCGGATCGGCACTTCATCGTATCTTATTAGAGCGTATTCAAAGTGGGGAAAGTTCCATTCTATCTACACGAATCGCCACAGAGGAAAATCCGATCACTCTTGATGAGATCATTGCCGCTGTGAATAAAGAAGACCTGCTTTGCATTGAAATTGTAGAAGAAATCGGGCAGAAACTAGGCAAACAGATTGCCGGGCTAATCAATATCTTCAACCCGGAACTGGTTATTATAGGTGGAACTTTATCTTTAACCGGTGATTATATCACCCAGCCCATAAAAACAGCCGTACGCAAGTACTCTCTAAATCTGGTTAATAAAGATTCAGCCATCATCACATCTAAGCTGAAAGACAAAGCCGGCATCGTTGGTGCTTGTATGCTCGCACGCAGCAGAATGTTTGAAAGCTAGTTTTATCTTCTACGCTGGGAGAAAAAGTTATCTATAAAGCGAACGATATAGACTACGGCTACTCCGGCAACCACTAAAACAATAATACGACTCAACATAGATTACATTTTTATATTTCACATCTATTACATACGCAGGATTTCCCTTTTTAAAATAAGAACAGGAAATCCTGTAAAAATTAGAACGCTGATTATTAATTAATAATCAGCGTTCTAGATTTGAGAGCCGCTAGCCAGACTTGAACTGGCGACCTACGCGTTACGAATGCGTTGCTCTACCAACTGAGCTATAGCGGCGTTTGTCTCTCGTTTACGGCGTGCAAAATTACAGCTTTATTTGAGAAAACAAAAAGAATCCGATTATTTTTTGAGCTTAATTTTTAAATCAACTTTTGTTGACGTTATCTAAAACTTTTCTTTGCGTTCAAATTTTCCGTCCTCGGTATAGTACTTCCATGTACCCTTCGGTTTATTATTTGCATACTTTCCACGAAGTTTCAATGTCCCATCTTCATAATATTGGCGGTAACGACCATGGCGTTTTCCTTCTTTTACTTCCGCTTCACTCTTCAATGCTCCCTCCGGATAAAACTCCCGTAAAACGTTTCCTTCAAACTTTTCGATATAGAAACGTTTCAGTTCGCTCATCTGCTCTTTTTCGGTCTCTGCATCTTCGTTCATTTCCTTATCATCTTCATCGGTAGCAATAGCAACGTCAACCTCTTCCAGTTGATATGGGCTATAATCCATCACATACTGCAAAGAAGCCGACCGATCCTCTCCTATAATCTGCATAGTCCAGTAAGGAAATGAATACAAAACGTCTTTGTTTGATTGTATTTCATTCCATGTGGCAGGATTCATCATCGGTTTCAACTGGGAATAAAACTTGCGCACATCTGTATATAAGAAAATAGTAGAACTTGATTTTAAATATGACAGTGCATTTTCAAAACCCGGATTATTTTTTCAATAAATTCTTCTGCTCGTAATCTTCTACAAAAGAGAAAGTAAAGAAGCAGCTTTATTACTAAAAACTACATAATCGTCAACATAAGTATAGTATGGCTTCTCAAATTTATCAAATAGCTTTCCAAAGAACAAGCGAAAAAAGCCTTTCATTTCGACATAATTAATCTCGAAATCCTTATAATTAGCAGTCTTAATCTTAACCGGGAGTACGTCGCTTAATCTTCTTTTCAATGAATTCCATGTTCTTACGGGCATCTTTAATACTTTTAGCCCTGATAGCCAGAATCAGTTCGGGATCATGTCCTAACAAACCCGGTTCGGATTGGGTAATAGCAAACTCTCCTGACATCCAACTCAAAAAGTTTTCTTCCAAAGATATACCGAATAACCCTTCTATCTTTTTCCGGGAACTTTGATAAGAATCATACAACTGTTTATTGTGAACCGACAGTGCATTCTCCAGTTCCTTTACAAAAGGTCACCGGACTATTGAAACCTATATTCGTATAAAGAGCTGTCCGCCCGGACAGAATCTCATGTGCTTTCATTTTATGTTTTCCCGAATTCAACAAAGCAGTGACATAAGGATCGGCAGAATCTTTTTTCAATGTATATCCTTTCACTTCCATCCGCTCCTTATTCGTATTTAAATAAAGTCCGGCAAAATTCATGGAATTGCTAAACAGATCAATGTACTCATTTCTTGCACCTAAATAAATAGACATAAATTGAGGTACACGCGCGCATAATTGACAAAGACTCTGACAAGTCCCTTACCGGAAACCAACTTCTCTGTTTCAATAAAAGACTGATCAAGCCCGATTTTAGGTTTATTACGCGAATCAATAGCCGACTCGACAAGTCCGGATGTGTATGAACCAACCAAATGATTATCGACAAAAGCAATATAGAAAATATCCCTCGTCTCGGAATCGCGCATTTCAAGGATATTAATACCATTATGCATCCGGTTAGTCACAGTAAAACCACTCATGACCAATACGGTTTCAACCTGGTCTTTCAATAAATCCATCTTCGATGTTTTCTGCATATCCAAGATAAGCAAAAAATCCCACTCTGTGGCACGAGTCTTATGAAGCGAAATAAGCATATCCCGTTCACCGACAAGCGACAATAGCACCTTATTGCTTTTGACAACCGAATCGAGCTTCTCTACGCTCTTCGTTACTTCCTCGAAAGATTTCGCTTTCTTCAGACATTGCCATGTTTCACTTCCACTAAACTTTTCCCAATCTTCAATCGGAGCCGATGATTGAATGATAAACGCAGCATCTTCCGGAACCAGATAGATCTGCTGAATATTACGATCAGGTGAGACAAATAAATAAACTACGGAATATACAACATATACCGCCAAAGCCAATGCAGCCACAACTAAAGTTCTCTTCACTATTTTCGAGGTACTTTTTTTCTTCTCCGGGCCTGCATTTTGCTCTCCTTGCCCGCAATTTAATTCATCCATTATTGAGTTGTTATAAACTTGAATGGACAAAGATACTAAAAAAACTATTCTGAATAAAGCATAAACCATTGACTCGTATCGTAAATATGTATTAACTTTACAGCATGAAAAAGAAATTCCAACTCGAAGTTCCGGGAGGAGCCGATAAAGTCTTACTTCATACCTGTTGTGCTCCTTGTTCATCAGCCATTATTGAATGTATGATGCAACATCACATCACCCCCGTTATCTATTATTGCAATCCTAATATCTATCCGCTGGAAGAGTATATGATAAGAAAAGACGAATGTACACGCTATGCCCAATCATTGGGATTGGAGATAATAGATGCTGATTACGATCATGAAAACTGGCGATGCCATATAGCAGGAATGGAGCAGGAACCCGAAAGAGGAGGACGCTGCCTACGTTGCTTTAAACTACGCTTATTGGAGACCGCCCGTTATGCACATGAACATGGTTTCTCTGTAATTACCACAACACTTGCTTCCAGTCGTTGGAAAAGTCTGGAGCAGATTAATGAAGCCGGACAATATGCCACCGCTTCATACCCGGATGTCACATACTGGGAACAGAATTGGCGGAAAGGGCGGACTTAGCGAACGACGCATCGCCATCATTAAAGAGTATAACTTTTACAACCAACAATATTGCGGTTGCGAATTCAGCATGAGAAAAGAAGAATAAAACAAACCCGCCATTACTAGCTAACCAATGAATCGAAGTAAAAAAGGTAAAAACAGAAAGCTATTCAAAAAGAAATCACATTCCAATAACAGATTAGGATGTATCATCGCCATCATTGTGCTCATTCCTATTCTTTTTGGCGTCTATTTATATTGCCAGCAGATTAATACCCAGAATAATAATGAACCGCAAACCGATGTCTCCCTTCAAATTCCACTTGGCAAAGATCTGGAGACACCTGTATCACTAGTTCCCCGGCAAGAACAAATCATCCGCCATAGCGGATATACGGTATCATATAACAAAGATTTAAAAATTCCCAACTGGGTTTCTTACGAATTAACCAGGGAAGAAACCAAAGGAAAAGAAAAAAGAGGTAATCGCTTTATTGCCGATCCACTAGTGACAGGTCCGATTGCCACAAATGCCGACTATACCCGTTCAGGATACGACAAAGGACACATGGCTCCCGCAGCAGATATGAAATGGAGTCCTGAAGCCATGAAAGAATCATTTTATTTCAGCAATATGTGTCCGCAACATCCACAACTAAACAGAAGAGGATGGAAAAACCTGGAAGAAAAGATCCGGGATTGGGCTATAGCAGACAGCGCCATCATTATTATATGTGGCCCTATTATTGAAAAACATCCCAAAACAATCGGAAAGAATAAAGTCGTAGTACCTCAAAAGTTTTTAAAGTAGTCCTTTCTCCTTTTGTCAAGCCGATGCGAGCTATCGGTTTCTTATTCAATAATGAGCAGGCAGTAGAACCTCTATCATCCTATACGGTAACAATAGATAGCATCGAGAGCCTGACTAACATGAATTTCTTCGCACCTCTGCCCGATGAGATAGAAAACAAAATAGAAGCAGATATTAATTACTCCCTGTGGCCTAATTAAGTAGCAAAACTCGTTTCTCTGAAATGAATTCATTTCCCTGTGCCAATGGCATTCTAGTTACAAACAGACTTGCACTTCAATAAAGGGAGTTGTTGTATTACTCTCAAGGTTTCACATTGTAACGTCAAGAGATTGTCTTATTCCCACATATTGTGGGAAAGTATTCTCTTATTTTATGAGAAAACATTCCCATATATTGCAGGAAAATAGTCCCACAATATATGGGAATAATGGGACTACGCTGGAAACAAAAGATAATTGCAATGAATGCCAAGCAGCACAATAAGCAACTGAATAAATCAAGCAAGGCAAACGCAACGTGAAAGAATGGATTCATTACCGCATCGAAAGAAAATATACTTTTGATATAGTCTTCTTATGATTCATCCTAAAAGAGAACACTCCTATCCAAATTCTTTTTATCTTTGACGAACTTTTAAATACACCTCAAAAGATGAAGAAAAAAAAGAGAAATATTCTACTATCAATTCTAATCGGAGCATTCCTCCTTTGTGCAGTTGCCGGAGGCACCTTTTATTATTATCTGTTTGCCCCCCAATTTCACTCATCTAAAACCGTATATATTTATGTAGACCGGGATGATACTGCCGATTCTATCTACCATAAAATAAAAGAATTCGGGCATGTCAATAAGTTCACCGGATTCCAGTGGATGGCAAAATACAAGGATTTCGATCAGAATATCCATACCGGTCGTTATGCCATTCGCCCCAATGACAATGTTTATCATGTATATAGCCGTTTTTCCAGAGGTTATCAGGAGCCTATGAACCTTACTATCGGAGGCGTCCGGACATTAGACCGATTAGCACGAAGCATTGCAAGCAACTCATGATAGACTCTGCCGAAATCGCGAGCCAGTTATTCGACTCTACTTTCCAAGGCTCAAATGGGATACACAACCATAACACTCCCCAGCCTTTTCATACCTGAAACCTATCAGGTATATTGGGACATGAGCGTAGACGATTTCTTTAAACGAATGAAGAATGAGCACGAACGCTTCTGGAACAAAGAACGTCTGGCACAAGCCACCGCTATCGGCATGACACCGGAAGAAGTCAGCACTCTTGCTTCCATCGTCGAAGAAGAAACCAACAACAACGAAGAAAAGCCAATAGTAGCCGGATTATATATCAACCGGTTTACATCAAGATATGCCCTTGCAGGCAGATCCTACCATCAAATTTGCACTACAGGATTTCGGTCTGCGCCGAATTACCAACGAAAATTTAAAAGTCAATTCCCCCTATAACACCTATATAAATACCGGTCTGCCTCCGGGCCCCATCCGTATCCCTTCTAAAAAGGGAATAGACAGCGTGTTGAACTATACCAAACATAACTATATCTACATGTGTGCTAAAGAAGATTTTTCCGGAACTCACAACTTTGCATCCAATTACGCTGACCACATGGCAAATGCAAGAAAATACTGGAAAGCCCTGAATGAAAGAAAGATTTTCAAGTAAATTTGTGATAAAACGAACGGAAAAGCCTATCTTTGCCCGATAGATTAACAAACTGTGATCAACACTAAATAAAAGAAATATATATGAGCAAGCAACTCTTACTTGGCGATGAAGCCATTGCACAAGCTGCACTGGATGCCGGACTTTCAGGTGTTTATGCCTATCCTGGTACTCCTTCAACTGAAATTACGGAATATATTCAAATGGCCCCAATAACGACCGAACAGAATATACACAACCGTTGGTGTGCCAATGAAAAAACAGCGATGGAAGCTGCGTTGGGTATGTCATTCGTTGGTAAACGGGCATTAGTTTGTATGAAGCACGTAGGTATGAATGTAGCTGCCGACTGTTTTGTCAACTCTGCCATCACAGGTGTGAAAGGCGGATTGATCGTGATAGCAGCAGATGACCCCAGCATGCACTCTTCGCAGAACGAACAAGACAGCCGTTTCTACGGAGATTTCTCACTGATTCCTATGTACGAACCCAGCAATCAGCAGGAAGCGTATGATATGGTATACAGTGGTTTCGAATTCTCTGAAAAATTGGGCGAACCTATCTTGATGCGTATGGTAACCCGCCTTGCACACTCCCGCTCTGGAGTAGAACGCAAAGCACAAAAACCACAGAATGGCATCTCTTTCAGCGAAGATCCTCGTCAGTTCATCTTGTTACCTGGAAATGCCCGTAAACGCTACAAAGTATTACTTGCCGCGCCAAGACGAGTTTATCAAAGCTTCGGAAGAATCACCTTATAATAAATATACACAGATGGTCCTAACAAAAAGTTAGGAATTATCGCTTGTGGCATCGGCTACAACTATCTGATGGAAAACTATCCTGAAGGTTGCGAATATCCGGTACTTAAAATCGGCCAGTATCCATTGCCTAAAAAAGCAATTACATCAATTGATTGACTCCTGTGACGAAATCCTCGTTCTGGAAGACGGACAACCATTTGTAGAAAAACAATTGAAAGGTTATCTGGGCATCGGCGTTAAAGTAAAAGGACGCTTGGACGGCACTCTGTCACAGGATGGAGAATTAAATCCGGACTCTGTAGCCCGCGCCGTAGGCAAAGAGAATAAATCGGAATTCGGCATTCCTTCTGTCGTAGAAATGCGTCCGCCTGCACTTTGCGAAGGTTGCGGACATCGCGATATGTATATCACACTAACCGAAGTTCTGAAAGAAGAATACCCATCTCATAAAGTATTCAGCGACATCGGCTGTTACACATTAGGCGCGAATGCTCCTTTCAATGCAATCAACTCATGCGTAGACATGGGCGCCTCCATCACGATGGCGAAAGGTGCGGCTGACGGAGGTCTTTTCCCGGCTGTAGCTGTCATCGGAGACTCCACATTCACCCATTCCGGAATGACCGGACTATTAGATTGTGTGAACGAGAATGCCAGTGTAACCATCGTCATCTCCGACAATGAAACTACCGCCATGACAGGCGGACAGGACTCTGCCGGAACCGGACGTATCGAAGCGATCTGTGCAGGTATCGGAGTAGATCCGGCTCATATCCGCGTCGTTACTCCGTTGAAGAAAAACTATGAGGAGATGAAGCAAATCATTCGCGAAGAGATCGAATACCGTGGTGTATCTGTCATTATTCCACGTAGAGAGTGTATCCAGACATTAGCACGCAAAAAAAGAAGTAAGTAAGCCATGAAAGAAAGACATTATATTATCAGGAGTCGGTGGACAGGGAATTCTGTCTATTGCTACAGTGATCGGCAAAGCTGCCTTGAAAGAAGGATTATATATGAAACAAGCAGAAGTGCACGGAATGAGCCAACGCGGAGGAGATGTTCCAATCCAACCTCCGTATCAGCGACCAGCCGATTGCTTCAGACTTGATCCCATCAGGTAAATGCGACCTTATCATTTCATTGGAACCCATGGAAGGATTGCGCTACCTCCCTTATCTTAGCCCTAACGGTTGGTTAGTGACTAACGAAACTCCGTTTGTCAATATCCCCAATTATCCGGAAGCAGACAAAGTAATGGCAGAAATCAATAAGCTGCCTCACAAAATTGTGTTGAACGTAGACAAAGTAGCCAAAAGAAGTAGGCTCCGCCCGCGTTGCCAACATAGTCTTACTGGGAGCAACCATTCCATTCCTTGGCATCGACTACGGAAAAAGTACAAGACAGCATCCGTGAAATCTTCCTGCGCAAGGGAGAAGCAATTGTAGAAATGAATCTTAAAGCATTGGCTGCCGGCAAGGAAATTGCAGAAAAGCTAATGTAATAACAGGCATTATCATGAATACACAATACTGGGAAGAAGAACTAGAAACCATGAGCCGGGAGAAGTTGCAGGAATTACAACTTCGACGGCTTAAAAGAAAACAATCAATATAGCTGCAAACTCCCCATATTACAAAGAAGTTTTCAGCAAACATGGCATCACTGCAGATAGCATACAATCATTAGACGATATCCGCAAAGTACCTTTCACTACCAAGTCTGACATGCGTGCCCACTATCCTTTCGGGCTGGTAGCAGGTGATATGAGCAATGATGGTGTACGTATTCACTCTTCTAGTGGTACTACCGGAAACCCGACAGTTATTGTTCATTCACAACACGATCTCGACTCCTGGGCCAACCTGGTAGCCCGCTGCCTGTACGCAGTAGGAATACGCAAGACCGACGTCTTCCAAAACAGCTCCGGATACGGTATGTTTACAGGAGGGTTAGGCTTCCAATACGGTGCAGAACGCCTGGGCTGTCTGACAGTCCCTGCCGCAGCCGGAAACAGTAAACGACAGATTAAATTCATCAACGACTTCAAGACTACCGCTTTACATGCTATCCCCAGCTATGCCATCCGCCTTGCCGAAGTCTTTCAGGAAGAAGGCCTTGATCCCAAAGGAACCACACTGAAAACCCTGGTTATCGGTGCTGAACCCTCACACCGACGAACAACGCCGGAAAATAGAAAAGATGCTGGGCGTAAAAGCATACAACAGCTTCGGTATGACAGAAATGAACGGTCCCGGTGTTGCTTTCGAATGTCAGGAACAAAACGGAATGCACTTCTGGGAAGACTGTTATCTGGTAGAAATTATCGATCCGGAAACAGGAGAACCCGTTCCGGAAGGAGAAATCGGAGAATTAGTACTTACGACTCTCGACCGGGAGATGATGCCGTTAATCCGCTATCGCACCCGTGACTTAACCCGTATTCTTCCGGGAAAATGCCCCTGCGGCCGCACGCACATCCGTATTGATCGTATCAAGGGACGCAGTGATGATATGTTCATTATCAAGGGAGTAAATATCTTCCCGATGCAAGTAGAAAAGATACTCGTACAATTTCCCGAATTAGGCAGCAATTACCTGATTACACTGGAAACAGTCAACAACCAAGACGAGATGATCGTCGAAGTAGAATTAAGCGACCTTTCCACTGACAATTATATTGAACTGGAGAAGATCCGCAAGGATATAACCCGCCAATTAAAGGATGAAATATTGGTGACTCCCAAAGTTAAACTGGTAAAAAAAGGCTCTCTCCCGCAAAGCGAAGGAAAAGCCGTCCGAGTAAAAGACTTAAGAGACAACAAGTAACAATTCAAATTTCCATGTGCTAATATACCAACCGCTGTTCACCATGCGGAATGGAATATTAGCACATTATTTAATTAATATCATACAGCATGCAATTACTTAAAAAAAGAATTCTGCAAGACGGAAAGTGCTACGAAGGAGGTATCCTGAAAGTAGACGGTTTTATTAATCATCAAATGGACCCTGTCCTGATGAAATCAATCGGAGTTGAGTTTGTCCGCCGTTTTGCAGCCACAAACGTAAATAAGATTATGACAATCGAAGCCAGCGGCATCGCCCCTGCTATCATGACAGGCTACCTGATGGATTTACCAGTTGTATTTGCAAAGAAAGAAGTCTCCTAAAACCATCCAGAATGCACTAAGCACCACTGTGCACTCATTCACTAAAGATCGTGATTATGAAGTCGTTATCAGTGCCGATTTCCTCACTCCAAATGACAATGTTCTTTTCGTGGATGACTTCCTCGCGTATGGCAATGCCGCATTAGGCATTATCGACCTCATCAAGCAATCCGGAGCAAACTTGGTAGGAATGGGATTCATTATTGAAAAAGCCTTCCAAAATGGGCGTAAAAAACTTGAGGAGCAAAGCGTCAGAGTAGAAAGCCTGGCTATCATTGAAGACTTATCCAATTGCTGCATTAAAATCAAAGACGAGTAGATTAATTGGCGAGTAGATTAATTAGGATTGAAATACTGCCCTTTATCTTTCGTTCTTTTCCCATATTGCACCGCATGCTGCGGACAAACATGATAACATGCCAGGCATGAGGTGCAATCCATCCCCCAAACAGGCTTTCTGCCCATCATCATAATATTCCCTACCGGACAACTCTTCTCACAACGCTTACATCCAATACAAGCATCCGTAGTATAAAAATTCCCGGGAGACATCTGAAAGCGATTAAATAAAGGATTGATAATCCTCGTCTTAATAAAAGGAATACTCCCTTCATGACAAAGAAACAACTCCTCTCTCCTACTTATTGAAGCATTTATTTGATTGAGAGTCGGAATAGCATCTGCCAGTTTTTTCTCCTCCAATTCTTTCTTATCTACGTCAAAACCGGGAAGCAATACATAATTATTGGGCATAGTCACAGAAAAGCCTGCATGACACTTCCAGCCTTTATGACTCAAAGCCTTCTCCAGCACCTGCTGCGTAAGCCCGGTATCATCCCCACAGGAACAAACAAAAAACAAATATTGTCTTTTATACCCCTTTAAAGAGAGTTGCCGAATAAAATTAAGTACGATTTCAGGAGGAGCCCACGAATAGATAGGAAATACAAAACCGATCTTTTCATCTTTCCGCAAACAAAACTCAAACGTTCTGTCCTTTAGCGCATCGGGAATAAAAACCAACTCTTCTTTTTGCTCTTTGGAAAGCTGATTTGCAATCCACTTAGAATTACCTGTACCGGAGAAATAAAATATCATAGAAAAGTATATAAAAAAAGCCGCATCGACGATGTGATGAAACTCTGATAGAACAAGATTTGAGCGCTCGCCCTCTTTGTAATCCACCGGCTTAAAGCTGTCCCGAAGGATGTGGCCCGCCATTGAAGAACGAAGCTTTCTCGGTGCATCAGATTAATTTGAAGAGTTTCCCGATCCAGTCGATACGGCTAATATTTTTGTATCACAAATGTAATAAGAATCTATGAGACTAACAAGAAAAAAAAGGAATTTGTTTACCTACTAACATTTTTTTTTCACTCCCTTTTATCCGCCTAACAAAAGAAAAGTGTCAGTTACTAGCTTAGTAACTGACACTTTGTAACTCGTAAACTATTGATGCTTAAGCAGCTTTAGCTTTTGCAACTACAGCTTTGAAAGCTTCCGGGTGATTCATAGCTAAATCAGCCAAAACCTTACGGTTTATTTCAATACCGGCTTTGTGCAGACCGCCCATCAATTTAGAATAAGACATTCCTTCAAGACGTGCAGCAGCGTTGATACGTTGTATCCAAAGAGCGCGGAAGTTTCTTTTCTTATTTCTACGGTCACGGAACGCGTAAGTCAAACCCTTTTCCCAAGTGTTTTTAGCTACGGTCCATACATTCTTTCTTGCACCAAAGTAACCTCTGGTCAATTTCAAAATTTTCTTTCTTCTTGCTTTTGAAGCAACATGATTTACTGATCTTGGCATAGTTTTACTTTTTTTGAATGTTAGCGCCGCTACTTCACGCAGCGAACTTCAGGCTAATGCATTCGGTTAATACTTTAATAATACTTTTACGCTTTTGATTACTTCATTGCTAAGAGTTCCTTAACCTGGCTTACATTTGTTGTATCAACAGTTGTAGAGTAGCACAGATTTCTTTTTCTCTTCTTGGATTTCTTAGTCAAAATGTGACTGTGAAAAGCGTGCTTTCTTTTGATTTTACCTGTTCCGGTAAGGGTAAACCTTTTTTTAGAACCGGAGTTAGTCTTCATCTTTGGCATCTTACTTGTTTTTAAATTATTAAATATATAATGGCAACGCACTATACCTGCGCGTTACGCATCCTTTTCTTATTCTTCGCTCGTTTCCGGCTTCTCTGCTTTTTGTGCAGGAGTAGCAGGTTTCGGTGCTCCGGCCGTTGCAGACTTTTTAGGAGCTTCTTTCTTTCTTCGGAGAAAGCTGGATAGTCATACGCTTACCTTCCAATATCGGCATCTGATCCACTTTAGCATAGTCTTCCAGGTCATTCGCAAAACGAAGCAACAAGCACTTCACCTTGTTCCTTAAAAAGGATAGAACGACCTTTAAAGAATACATAAGCCTTCACCTTATCACCGTCTTCCAAAGAATCCTTTAGCATGTTTCAACTTAAAGTTGTAATCATGGTCATCTGTCTGGGGACCAAAACGAATCTCCTTCACATTAACCTTCACCTGCTTCGCTTTCTGTTCCTTCTGACGTTTCTTTAATTGATAAAGAAATTTAGAATAATCAATAATACGACAAACAGGGGGTTGAGCATTAGGAGAAATTTCCACTAAATCCAATTCTTTTTCTTCAGCCATTTTCAGAGCCTGAAAGATTGGATATACTTTCGGTTCAATATCATCGCTTACTATGCGAACTTCCTTGGCACGAATCTGTTCATTGATTCTGTATTGCCCTTTTAGAGTGTCATTCTTCATTAAAAACGTTTACTTCCTAGTTTGATCTTTTTATTGTTATACTAAATATTTTATTCTGAAACGGCTGCAAAGTTACCATTTATTTATCATATTCTGAACTTCTTCGTTCAAAATTTTAGCAAATTCTTCAAATTTCATGGTTCCTTTGTCACCTTCGCCTTGTCTACGAACAGAAACTTCTCCATTTTCTGCCTCTTTTTCACCGACAATCAGCATATAAGGAATGCGCTTCATTTCATTATCACGAATCTTACGGCCGATCTTCTCGTTACGATCATCTACAATCGCACGGATTTCGTGTATTTTCAGATACATCTTCACCTGTTCTGCATATTCATTGAACTTCTCACTGATCGGCAGAATAACTACCTGTTCCGGTGTCAGCCACAATGGGAATTTACCGGCAGTGTGTTCAATCAGTACAGCAACAAAACGTTCCATTGATCCGAACGGAGCACGGTGAATCATTACTGGGCGATGCTTCTGATTGTCAGAACCCATATATTCAAGTTCAAAGCGTTCCGGCAAGTTGTAGTCAACCTGGATAGTACCCAGTTGCCAACGACGGCCGATAGCGTCTTTCACCATAAAGTCAAGTTTAGGACCATAGAAAGCAGCTTCTCCATACTCAATCTTAGCAGGCAAGCCCTTTTCCGCACAAGCCTCGATAATAGCCTGTTCAGCTTTTTCCCAATTATCATCGCTACCGATGTACTTTTCACGGTTCACTTTATCACGCAAAGATATCTGTGCTTCAAAATTCTGGAAATCCATAGAACGGAACACAATAGATATAATATCCATCACACGAAGGAATTCATCTTTCACTTGCTCCGGACGGCAGAAGATATGCGCATCATCCTGTGTAAAGCTACGTACACGAGTTAAACCATGTAACTCTCCACTTTGTTCATAACGACAAACCGTACCAAATTCTGCAATGCGCAATGGAAGGTCTTTATAAGAACGTGGGAAGTTCTTGTAAATCTCACAGTGGTGAGGGCAGTTCATTGGTTTCAAGAAATACTCTTCCACCCTCTTCCGGAGTATGAATAGGCTGGAAAGCATCCTTACCATATTTTGCATAGTGACCTGAAGTCACATACAGCAATTTATTACCAATTGGCGGAGTGATTACTTCCTGATAATCGTAACGTGTCTGGATACGACGCAAGAACTCTTGCAGACGCAGGCGCAATGCAGTACCTTTCGGCAACCACATAGGAAGTCCCTTACCTACAGTTTCGGAGAACATAAACAACTGCATCTCCTTACCGATCTTACGGTGGTCACGCTTCTTCGCTTCTTCCAGCAATACCAGATATTCATCCAACATTTTCTTCTTCGGGAACGTGATACCATAAATACGGGTCAGCATCTTACGATCTTCATGACCACGCCAGTAAGCACCAGCCACTGAAGTCAACTTGATAGCCTTGATCGGAGCAGTCGTCATCAAGTGAGGGACCACGACAAAGGTCAGTAAATGCACCCTGAGTATAAGTTGTAATGTGTCCGTCTTCCAGTTCGGAGATCAATTCACATTTGTATGTTTCGCCACGATCGCCAAACATTTTCAGAGCATCTGTTTTGCGATGCTTTTCTGACTACCTCTTCTTTCTTTGCAGCCAGTTCCAACATTTTAGCTTCAATGGCTGGAAGGTCGCTTTCTTTAATCACAGCTTCACCCGGATCCACATCATAGTAGAATCCGTTCTCGATAGCCGGTCCGATACCAAACTGGATACCCGGATAAAGTTCCTGCAAAGCTTCCGCCAGCAAGTGTGCACTTGTATGCCAAAACGCATGTTTACCCTCTTCATCATCCCATTTATAAAGAACAAAATTAGCATCTTCATTAATAGGACGTCCTAAATCATAAGTCTCGCCGTTCACTCCACATGCCAGCACTTCCTGTGCCAGACGCGAGCTGATACTTTCAGCAATCTGTAAACCGTTCACTCCTTCGTTATATTCACGAACGGAGCCATCGGGAAATGTTATCTTTATCATAATATGATGATGTTATATTTTCATAATTTGAACGCAAAAGTAACTAAATCTTTTGAGTTTTCTATTTTTATCAAAAATGTTATTCCGATTGATCCGTAAAACGTTTGATAACATTATAAGCAGAAACAATCCCCAACTCACCGGCTTTACTCAAATCAGAAATACCCAGCTTATTATTTCCTAAGAAAATATGAGTCAGTCCACGATTGAAGTAAGCGTCTGCAAAATCAGGATTCAGCTCGATCGCCTTATCATAGTCGACAATTGCAGCCCGGTAATCTTTCAACATGGCAGAAACATTGGCACGATTATAATATGCATATACAAAGTCCGGAGCCAGATTAATCACCTTGTCCAAATCTTTTCTGACTACCTCATAATCTACCGCGGTAATCTCTTTACGCTTATTATCACCAGGAACAACATCTGTTTCGACAGCTTGTTCCGCTTTCTGATATTCAACTGTTTACAACGAATCAATGCACGCATAAAATATGCCGGGAAGAAATCACCATCCAACAAGATTGTCTGAGTCAAATCAGAAACTGCACTCGAGAGTCCTGCACCAAATAAAATCAATTGCACGAGCAAAACGTTTTGAGGCATTCTTTTCATCTTCCACAATAGCCGATGTATGTGTATCGATCAAGGCAAAATGCACTTTCACCTGTTCTTCCGTCAACGGAGCTTCCATATTCGTGATGCGAAGACGTTTCGGAAGTATACCCGTACGGTTTAAATCCTCAATATATTTGTGGAAGTTCACCGAACGTTTCACGTCACTCATCTTCTCATAATAAGTCAAAGCGAACATCGGTTCCAGTTTTATATTTACGTTCTTATCCTGCACGTCCACGATAATCACTTGTATAGCGTTGTTCAGCTTCAGAATCATCGGCAATCACTATCTTACGATAGTTATTCATATTCTTATCCGATTTCTTACGGGTCTTCTCTCCGCCTTCCTCTTCGTTTTCCTTATCCTTATTCTGTGCTACATCTTTATTCGTCACACCGTTCTGCTTATCTATCTGAGCTTTCATGACTTTAAACTCGTCCTGCTCTGCTCCTTTCTTGTCGCCAATCTTTCTGCGAGCTTCCGAACGCTGGTAATATCCGGCAAGGAAGTTCGGATACTGGTTGATAACGGTTGTGTAATCTTGTATAGCCCGCGATAATCACCCGTTTGGGCACGTAGCAATCCACGGTTAAAGACAGCCATCATATTATCCGGCTCCATCTTGATGACAAAATCAAAGTCTTCGATAGCCCGGTTGTCGTCTCCTGTGCACGTAACAAACCACGATTATAATGGCCGATAAAGTTATTCGGATCAATATCCAACGCCAGATCATAATCGCTCATAGCGCCTCTCAAATTATTCTGGTGAAAGCGTGCCAATGCACGGTTTATATAATTTCCCGCATTCTTAGCGCTCAAAGGAATAGCACGGTTGAAATCCGCTTCAGCTTCCGCATACTTAGCCTGCTGTAATTTAACAATCGCTCTTGCAGACCATGCGTCCGGATCATATTTATCCAGTTCAAGAGCCTTATTGAAGTCGTTCAAGGCAGCAATCGTATCTTTCTGTTGCAAGGACACTTCCCCCCTCATCAAATAAGCGCGGGTATAGCGCGGAGATACTTTCAGCAAACTTTCCAAATCCTCTTTCGCAGCATCATTATAATCTTTCTTCTGGATATGAGATAATGTCAGATTATGCCATAAGGTAATATTCTCCGGATCATAATGCAATGCTTTCTTGTAATCTTCAATCGCTCCATCAAATTTACTCTGACGAATCCTTGCCAAACCACGAATCTGATAAGCACCCACCACAAACGGATTGCGTTGGATAGCTGCATCACAGTCTGTTTCAGCACCCTGAAAATCCTCCAGATTTAGTTTTGCCAATGCCCTGAAGAAATAGGGCTCATACAGATAAGGTTTAGCGTTAATAACCTGGTTAAAGTACTGAATAGAAAGTACATAGTCCTCAAAATAAAGAGCGTTTCGGGCAATAGTCATCACCCGATCCGTATTTATCTGAGCACACACCAGCGTTGGGAACAGTAATAAAACTGTTAAGATTCTTTTTACCATTGATATTTTATGCTTGTAAACGAAGCAAAAATAATGTTTTTCGCTTACTTAACAGGGATATAAACGTTTTTTATCTTTATTTCACCTGTTTCATCTTATATGAACTGCGCGCTTTTCCCCTTCAACATCGTATTCAGCTTTCCTTTAATCATCTGCTTACGAAGCGGTGAGATATGGTCGATAAACATCTTACCATCCAAATGATCGAATTCATGCTGCATCACCCGAGCCAGATAACCCTCCACCTCTTCTTCATGCTCCACAAAATTCTCGTCCATATATTTCACGCGAATTTTATCACCTCTTTTCACTGTTTCATGAATACCGGGAAGGCTTAAGCATCCCTCTTCCATACTCACTTCTTCGACCCCCTACTTCCAGAATGTGGGGATTAATATAAGCCTTATTGAAGTCTTTAAATTCAGGATACTCCTCCGAAAGCGGATCCAACGTAATAGTAACCACGCGAATAGGCAAACCAATCTGCGGAGCAGCCAGTCCTACGCCATCGGCGTGTACCATTGTTTCAAACATGTTTTCAATCAACTCTTTCAGGTTCGGATAATCCGGTGTTATATCCTCTGCAACCTTTCTCAATACAGGCTGACCATATACATAAATAGGTAAAATCATATTTTTATACTCTACTAAAAAATTAAGTTATTCAATATCTTCTATTAAAAACGTTTACTCTCCAAATATGTTTGCAAAATAATAGTAGCACTTATCTCATCCACCAATGCTTTATTTTGGCGGTCCTTTTTCTTCAGACCGGCCTCCAACATGGTACGATGCGCAAGAACAGAAGTGAACCGTTCGTCCACATATTCGACCGGAAGGTCCGGATAGCGCTTTCTTAAGCGAACGAACAAAAGGTTCTATATTCTTCATATTCTCCGAAACCTCATTATTCATTTGCTTTGGCAATCCAATAATAATCCGCTCCACCGGTTCTTTAGCCATATATTCACCGATAAAGTTCAGAAGTTCATGCGTAGGCACTGTTGTCAATCCGTTTGCGATCAGCTGCATAGTATCGCTCACAGCTATCCCAGTACGCTTTCTTCCATAATCTATTGCTACTATTCTGCTCATGGGGTACAAAAATACAAAAAAGACGCTTCCTGTGAAAGGAAACGTCTCTTTTATTCTATTATTTAAAATGTATATTATTCTTCAACAATAGCTACACGGCTTAACTTAGCATCATCATAGAACATGTTGCCTACGCCACCCTTGTAATCAACTTTCAACTGAGAAGCAGGAACACCGAATTCATTAACCATCAGGTCACGAACTGCTTCAGCTCTCTTCTTACTCAATTTCATGTTATATTCAGCAGAACCAGTACCTTTATCAGCATAACCTGTTACAGTAAATACTTTATCAGTTGCTTTGATACCTTTAGCCATAGCTTCGATATTCATATACTCTCTCTTGCTGATGTTGCTCTTTCCGATATTAAATACAACAACATAACGTGGAATGAAACCAGCTTCTTTCTTAACGATCACTTCCGGTTTTTTGTTACGTGCTTCAACCAAGTCACGTTTCAAAGATTCGTTTTCACCCTTCAGAGCGTTTACTCTGTCTCTCATGTCGTTCAACTGACTTTCCGGAACCATCGGTACAGTAGGAACAGCATCCCAACCACGTTTCTTGAACTTGTAAGTAACACCTACAGTCAGACCAGCCAATCCTTCAGGACCTGAGTTACCAAATGCGCCTTTCATCAAAAGTCCACGCAATTCAACGTTAAGATCCAAAGCTGAAGAGAGGCGGAAGCGGTTGATCAAACCGGCATTGATACCCAGTTCATCATAACCCGGACCTTTACCTGTGTGTACGAATCCAGCACCTACATAAGGAATGAATGAGTACAGACGATCTTCTTTATAACCACAGAACATATTGGTAAGGTTCAACAATACGTCTCCGTGAAGGTTAACAACATTCCATTTTTCTTTGTAGTAACCATTAGAGTACTGTCCTCCGTCTACAAGCGGACCGTTAGCATAAGGAGTAGCACCTTTAGCCTGAAGACCGTTGTAAGCCACGCGTAATCCGATACCTGGAGTAAACCACTTACCTACAGCAATGTCAAGTGCCGGAGCAAGACGTTTTCCGAAGTCGGCTTTACCATCATTGTCGCCAAAATACATTTGTGCGCCAACGCCACCACTAATAAACCAGTTAGCACCAAAGCGGTTAGTTTCCACTCTATAACTCTTTGCTGCATTTTCTTTTTCTTGTGCAGGCAAACATACAGATGCTGCTGCCAATAAAATAAACAATAAACCCTTTTTCATCTCAATTTATTTTAGTAAATAATATATTTCAATTGTCTTACAGGATAGATACACAACCCAAATGTTCTACACCTGACTAAGAGACAATAAACGTCATTCTTCTTTCTAAATTTAGTGCAAATATAGATATTTAATATAACACAAACAAAAAAACACGTAAATTTTCATTCATTCATAGATTTTTATAGAGCGATAAAAGTCTTAGATAACTCCAGAAGGCATCTGAAAGGGTTTGTTGTGGAAGAATTAAAACAAAAAAAATAGTCAGTGATAAATTAGATCACTGACTATTTTTCTTCTTTGTCTATATACTTTGTTAATATACCAGTTTTACATTGTCAACCCATAATGTATTTCCCGGAGAACCGATATAAGCTCCTCCATGACTGGATGTGAATTGAATATACATATGAGTCGGAACATCATTTTCATCTCCCCAGGCCACTTCATGAATAGGCACGCTTTCACCCTTACTGTTCACCGTATAACTTTCGGTTGCTTGCAGACGCATCATGTGCGCCTTGTATTCCGGACGATTCGTTATATCACCATACATAATTTCATAAGTTACATTATTTTTCCAGTCCGTAGAGTGATAATAATAAGTCACCATTGTCCCTATCCGTTTCGCATACACATTTCCATTGGCATCTTCCCAACGTTTTTGCAGCAACAGGATAGCTGCCGGATAATCTTTTCCGGGCACATCCGTAATCTTACTGAAACCGGTAGCACGAATACGATTCTCCCGGTCAGACATCTTCACCTTGTAGTCAAACTGAAGAGCAACCGGTCTTTTTTGTAAACGGAATACCCGTCTGCAACATTTTCTGCGGATTTTTAGTGCCCTTAATCGGCTCATGCACCGAACCGGTAAAGATAGAACCTGCCGCCAACACTGTAATATTAACCAATCCTAGCACTTTCACACTTTCCATGCGTGTATCCAAACGGGCACAGTATCCATCTCCCCGCTTCTCCGGAAAGACCGAAGTATTAGTTTTCGTAATACCGGCCACTTTCGCCATCACATTCGAAGTAGCCCAAGGCGATCCGCCCATATTCTTATAAACCTGATCTCCCTTGATCACCGACGTCGGCCCTATCGCATATACATTCTTAGTATTCCCGCCAATAATGCTCGACTCCTTTATCTGACGGTCCACCCATTGATCCATGTCCCCAAAAGGAACTACCTCAACTTTATGTTGCGCCATCAAAGACAAGGAAGAAATAAATGCAACGAAACCTGTCATCAACAGGCGATGAATGCTTTTCTGAATCATCAATACTTTTCCTTTCTTTTTCTTCTTATAATTTATAATCCCATTGTTTCAAAGCAAAATCCCAGTTCTTTTCTACCAATTGAATCGTACGGTCGTCATATTTATATTTATTCTTCTTATATCCCTTCTTTCCGCCCACGTATTTTTCTATATCGCTACGTGCTTCAGCAAATCCGGGGATAGAAAGAGACTTATAAATAGTTTCCGTCATACCCATCGCATCCGCTTCGAAATCTTCAAATTTCACTTCCATCAGGTTACCTTCCGGAATAAACTTCTTATCCGATTCATACTTATGATAAAGCTTTGCATAGATAGAAAGGATATTTTCCTCCAATTGTTCATTGCTAACATCCTGCAACTTCAACGGTTGAATCGTATTTGTAAAGAAACTGCGTGTAGATTCGAATACAGTATACGGGTTACGCACCAGGTAGATAAACTTAGCATTCGGGAACATTTTCACCAATTCCTTCACCCTTCCGGTATGCGGAGGGTTCTTACTAAGAAATTGAGTACCCTGGTATTCCACAAAGAAATCTTAATCAATTTAGTGAACACCTCTTCAAACACCTTCAATTCGGCATCCGTTATGTCATCAAACAAAGAGATATTTATCAGCGTACTCCTGCTGATACTTCGGCAGAAACCAGAAATTATAATAGGTATAAGGCATCATGTTCGACAAAGCAAACTCCTCTTCACGGGAAGATCCACTGCCAGTTCCATATTATCTGTCGGACGCTTATCCGGCATCAGCCAACTCATATTCTTTTGAAGAAAGGTTGTCCCCACATCATCAGATGAGGAAATACAGTCTGATAAGTAGTATTATACCCAAAATGCTTATCACAAGAGAATACATTATGTACAAACGTAGTTCCGCTTCGCCAGTGTCCCAGGATAAACACCGGGTCATGCTCCAACGGCTGATTAGCGAGCAGTTTCTCGTAACGCTTGTCCTGCAATGACGCCAATGGAGAAAGCAAGCGACACACAGCCTTGGTCAATCGATATTTCCCCTTGTAGGCTGCATCAATTTCACGACCGGCGGTGATAGCCTTGAATGTCTTCCAGTCGGCACCTACCAATGTATTAATCGGAAGTTTATTAAATTCGAGTAATCCCACTTTATTAATTAGAAATTAAGAATTAAAAATTAAAGACGACAGAATGCTGTCATTTTCAGTTTTCAATTTATTGTTGAACAATCTATTTTATTAGTCGCACTGCAAGGCCCTGACGTTCCAACTCCTTCACTGCTTTTTCTACCGCTTCATAATGCTCCGGAGCAATTCCCAGCTTCGTCATATCCAATACCGGCACATCTTCCGTGTCACTCATATCTTTCATTTCCACCCGGTCAATAATCATACCTACTGCCGAAGTATTATTGGTGATCGGGTCAATCAGGATAAATGAGCCACAAGATTTATTTTTCTTATAAGGATCAAAGAACAGCTCTTTAGCCGTAGTCAATACCACGCGGGCAATCTGATTCAATTGCAAAGGCAAAGTCTCTTTGGTCAACTGGCCATTCTCCAGAGACAGATGTTCCATTGTATTCACATCCACCTTGTACTTTATTGTATCGATGCGCGTACGGCTCAAATTGGTAGTCTGTTTAATAAAGAACGATTTATTAATATCCATCGGTTCTTCATCCATCCAAACCATCATCGCTTCAAAATTACGATCCACAGTCGGCAGATTGTCAGGATGCACCAACATTTCACCACGTGACACGTCAATTTCATCTTCCAGCGTCAAAGTCACAGACTGCGGTGGGAAAGCGTAATCAATTCCCGTCATAAGTCACGATGCTATTCACCTTAGATGTTTTTCCGGAAGGAAGTGCCATCACCGTATCGCCTTTGCGAACGATCCCCGATGCCACTTTACCGCAGAATCCTCTGAAGTCCAAATTCGGACGAAGCACATATTGAACCGGGAAACGGAAATCCGTAAAGTTGTGGTCATTGTCGATATGAACCGTTTCAAGGAAATCGAGCAAAGAAATCCCCTTGTACCATGGAGTACGTTCAGACTTATCCACCACATTATCCCCATCCAATGCAGAAAGTGGAATACAGTTGACGTCAGGAATACCCAATGGAGTAACAAACTTCTTATAGTCAGCCACAATCTCATTAAAACGCTCTTCCGAGAAGTCCACCAAGTCCATCTTGTTGACAGCCAATACCACATGCTTGATCCCCAGCAAAGACACCAGGAAAAGTGTGACGACGAGTCTGGGTAATCACTCCCGTGCGGGCATCCACCAGGATAATAGCCAAGTTAGCCGTAGATCCTCCGGTAATCATATTACGGGTATACTGTTCGTGTCCCGGTATCCGCGATGATAAACTTACGGCCATTAGTAGAAAAATAGCGATAAGCCACGTCAATCGTAATACCCTGTTCACGTTCAGCCTTCAAACCATCCAGCAATAACGCATAGTCAATATGCTCACCTGCATTTCCTACACGTTTACTATCACGTTCCAGTGCATCCAGTTGATCCTCATACAATTTCTTACTGTCAAACAACAAGCGTCCGATCAATGTTGATTTTCCGTCATCCACCGAACCCGCAGTCAACAGTCTCAATAAGTCTTTCTGTTCATCCTTATCCAGAAAAGCTTTTATATCTAATTTATTATCTGCCATTACTAGTTACAATTAAAAGTATCCCTCACGTTTCTTTTGTTCCATACTACCCTCCTGGTCAAAGTCAATCACACGGGTAGTACGTTCACTCTTCGTCGTAGTCATCATTTCCTCCACAATCTCTTCAATCGTAGCAGCTCCACTTTCCACTGCCCCTGTCAGAGGCCAGCAGCCAACGTACGGAAACGCACCATCTTCATTTCAATCTGATCCCGGTACTTTTCAGGCAAACGCTCATCATCCGCCATAATAATATTACCATCCAAATTAATCACCGGACGTTCCTTAGCATAATAAAGCGGAACAATCGGAATATTCTCCAGACGAATATACTGCCAAATATCCAATTCAGTCCAGTTACTAATCGGGAATACACGGATACTCTTCCCCCTTGTGCACACGGGCATTATAAATATCCCACAATTCAGGACGCTGATTCTTCGGGTCCCATTGGTGAAACTTATCCCGGAAAGAGAAAATACGTTCCTTCGCACGTGACTTCTCCTCGTCACGACGGGCACCACCAAATGCAGCATCAAACTTATACTTATCCAACGCATGAAGCAAAGCCTGCGTCTTCATCAAGTCCGTATGCACCTTGCTTCCATGCGTAAAAGGTCCTACCCCTGCATGAAAAGCCTCCATATTACTTTCCACGATCAGATTCCATCCGTACTTCTTCGCATATTCATCACGGAACTGAATCATCTCCTTGAATTTCCATTTCGAGTCGATGTGCATCAATGGGAATGGCACTTTACCCGGATAAAACGCTTTTTCAGCCAAGCGTACCATCACCGAAGAATCCTTTCCGATACTGTAAAGCATCACCGGATTCTCAAATTCCGCCGCCACCTCGCGGATGATATGAATAGACTCGGCTTCGAGTTCCTTCAAGTGGCTTAATTTATATTCTTCCATATTTATTTCATTTTATACACTTCACTTTTGGCAAAACAAGCTCCAACAAACGGTTCACCGATTCCTCCAAAGTCAATTTGGAAGTATCCAGTGACAAAGCCGGATGTTCCGGAACCTCGAATGGTGCGGAAATTCCTGTAAAATTCTGAATTTCCCCTTTCCGTGCCTTCGCATATAAGCCTTTCACATCACGTTTCTCACACTCCTCCAGCGGAGTACTAACGAAAACCTCCAGAAAATCATCCTTACCGATAATATTCGCAGCCATTTCGCGAATATCATTATTAGGGCTGATAAATGCAGCAATCGTAATGATGCCACTATCCAGAAACAGCTTCGACACTTCCGCTATGCGACGGATATTTTCCACCCGGTCCGTTTCGGAAAATCCCAGGTTATTATTAATTCCACTACGGATATTATCCCCATCCAAGATACGGCAAAGCAATCCGCGCTTATGGAGTTCACGTTCCAATGCAATGGCAATCGTGCTCTTTCCGGAACCACTCAATCCGGTAAACCAGATCATCACACTGTGTTGCCCAAAAGTTCTTCTTTGTCCTGCCGCGTCATCATGCGGTCAAATATCGGATATATATGGTTCTTTTCTTCCATTTACAGATTTATTTATTAAAAGTTCCAGATCAATGGGATCAGGATAATAGATATTAAAGAAAGTTATAATATTAAGCGGCAACCCGATACGTACAAAATCCGTAAACTTATAGTTACCGATACCTTGCACAATCAGATTCGTTTGATAACCGATAGGCGTTGAGAAGCTGGCAGATGCAGCCATACAAATCACCACAAAGAAGGCGTAGGGCTCACTCCTAATTGGGCAGAGATTGACAGTGCCAAAGGAAACGCCAAAGCCGCTGCCGCATTATTAGTAATCAATTCCGTAAACAAGTTCGTGATAATAAATACCATTGCAAGCAACACATGCGGGCCGTAATCATCACTCAATCCGATAATAAACTTCGCAACGCTATCCGCCACGCCGGAGTTCACCATCGCCTTACTGATAGCAAAAGGCACAGGCAATAGTAATCAGAATATCCACGAAATATATTTAGTATATTTACGGGCAGGGAACAGATTCGTCCATGCCATAATAATAGTAGTAATAGACACAAAGAAAAACATATCCAACTTGATATCCGGAAACATCTCCTTCGTTACCGGAAGCTCCCCTACCGTTGCACCCACAATCATCAGCACCAGCAACAACAAAGCAAACCAACGCTTCTTCTTCCCGGTAGTATCCGGCTCATTCCCATTCGTCAACAAGACAAACACAGAAGATTCCCCCCATGTCGGAATAAACGTATCATCCGCCATCACCACCAATGTATCCCCTTCGTGAAGTACCACATCGTCCAAGTTAGTGACGAAGCGCTGTCCGTTACGTGTCTTGATCTCTTTTCTGCACCATAATGACGTTGGAAATTAAAATCCTTCAGTTTTTATTGATACCGGGAAAACGGGCACCCAAAAACCTCTACCCGATGCAACTTCTCCCCTTCTTCTACTTCTTCATCCGGCACAGCCGTATCCGGACGTGCATCCGGCAAAAGACGTTTGGAGAAAAGAAATATATAAATGATTCCGGCAATAGCTATAAAAATACCCACCTTTCCGAGCTCGAACATAGAAAAGCCTTCAAATCCGGCCTCCAATATCATACCGTGCACCACCAGATTGGTAGAAGTACCGATCAAGGTACAGATACCTCCTAAAATAGTCACATAAGAAAGAGGAATCAGAAACTTCGTAGCCGGAAGATTCACCGACTTAGCCCAATGCTTGATAATCGGGGCAAAAATAACCACAACAGGCGTATTATTCAGAAAGGCAGAAATAAATGCCACCGAAGGTAATATACGCAACTGTGCCTTAAATACTGTCGTCTTTCCTTGCGGAAGCAACTTCTTAATCACTTGTCCCAATGTGCCCGACTGACGAATACCCTCACTCACCAGAAACAGCAGAGCAACGGTAATCATCCCTTTATTACTAAACCCTTCCAACATCTCCTTAGGAGTCAGAATGCCGGCACACAGAAACAAAACCACTACCGAAAAAAGTATCATGCCCGGACGCATCTTATCTGCTATCAAAGCCGCTACCATTCCTAATAGGGATAATAGTACAAATACAATTTCAAATGTCATATAAACATTATTTAGTGTTCTCTTTTTGGCTCAACGATAAACCACGGATTCAATAAATCCTCCTTATTATATCGTAGAGGTTCTTCCTTTCCAGCCTGATATACTTCCATCCCTGCAGCACGGGCTATCGCATGCCCGGCAGCCGTATCCCACTCCATCGTCGGAGCGAAACGCGGATATACATCAGCCTTACCTTCAGCAACCAGACAGATTTTAATTGAACTTCCGCTCGAAATCAACTCCACACTGCCGTGTTTCTTCTTCAAATCTGCAATATATGATTCCGTTTCAGGCGACAGGTGCGAACGGGAAGCAACCACGATCAGATGATCGTGCACCTCTTTCAAAGGTATCTGTTCCGACTTCCCAATCAGTTGTTCCAATGCCACGCCGTCATCTTCCAAACTGACAATACCGGAACATTTATAAGCCCCTACACCTTCGATCCCGAAATAAAGTTCTTTTTTAACAGGCACATAAATAACACCGAACACAGGCACAGAGTTCTGCACCAAAGCGATATTTACCGTAAATTCTCCATTACGCTTGATAAACTCCTTCGTTCCATCCAGCGGATCTACAATCCATAAAGTATCCCACTCACGTCGAGTCTCATACCCTAAATGCTTCCCTTCTTCACTAAGAACAGGAAAAGGAGTATCATTCAGAATAGCCACAATTGCTTCATGCGCTTTTCTGTCTGCTATAGTTAGCGGAGAGTTATCAGCCTTCCTTTCTATTTCAAAGTCCGATGCCGGATCATTATAAATAGAAAGAATCTTTTCACCTGCTTTTAAAGCCGCGTCGATAGCAGCCATTACATATTTTTGTTCCATTCAATCTCTAAATTAATGCCCTATTCACATTCAGGCAATACATTCTCCAAATTAAGAATTGACAAAAGTAAAAACTTTCTTTGCTATAAAAGTTTCCCTCCTATCATTTATAACTTCTTTTAGTAGAAAGATAAAAATATCTAAACGAAGAAGTCACTCATTTTCAATAAAAAAGCAGTAACTTCCCAGTTACCGCCTTCTTATTCGGAAAAAACGTTCGTTCTTTCCAATATATATTACCAAAAAGAAATCAATATACGCGATACAGCAACCAAGCACCCTGGAAATCCGAACGGTTCGGATATTTAGCCTTGAATGCGTCGCGAGCTTCAGCAGCAGCAGCCTTATCAGCAAATGAATTCACGATAACGCGATACATTGCCTTGTCAGCATTAAATGCAATCGTAGAGTGATATCCTTGTCCATCCAACCAATCTTTCAGGCCTTCAGCATTCGCTTTCACACCAAAGCTACCTGCTACGATGCTATAATCTTTCAACCCTTCGTTGCCGGAAACCACTGTAACCTTTTCCTGACGAACGCCGGATGTATCTGCCACTTTAGTAGTTGTCACAGGAGCTGCAACCACCGGAGTTACTTCTACCGGAGCTTCCACCTGCGGTTCTGCCAATTCTTGCTGTTTCGCTTTTTCGTAAGCTTTCTTATAGGCACTTTCGCTGGATTTACAAGATGCAAATGCTAGCACCAAGCATACTCCCATTCCTAATACGACTAATTTTTTCATAATCCTATACTCTGTTTTAATTAATAATTCAATATTTTCGTCTATTACATTTAGTTTCGGGCAACAAAATAATAGAAATTTTATCATCCGGCAAAGAAATCCGTCAAAAAAACATCTATTCCGGCTTTTTCTTATACGAAATAGTACCCGTTGCCTGATAAGTAGGCATCAAAAGCACCTCCGCAATCTGAATATGCGCAGGAGCCGACGCGGCAAAATAAACTGTTTCCGCAATGTCATCTCCCGTCAACGGACGAATCCCTTTATAAAAATTATCGGCAGCTTCCTTATCTCCCCGATAACGCACCACTGTAAAGTTTGTCTCCACCATTCCCGGTTTGATGTTCGTCACTCTCAACGAAGTATCCACCAAATCGATCCGGAGTCCGTCCGAAAGAGCCTTCACAGCAGCTTTCGTTGCGCAATACACACTCCCACCCGGATAAGCGGCATCACCGGCAATAGATCCGATATTAATAATATGTCCGCGTCCGCGTTCTACCATACCGGGAACCACCAAACGCGTCATTGCCAGCAATCCTCTTATATTCGTATCGATCATGATATCCCATTCATCCAGGTTACCCTCGAATTCCTTATCCACACCGATCACCAGTCCGGCGTTGTTCACCAACACATCAATCGCCTTCCATTCTTCGGGCAATGATTCTAAAGAGGCGGCAGCCAGCTTCCGGTCGCGCACATCAAAGGGCAATATATAGACCCGTACACCATGCGTCGCTTCCAGTTCAGCTTTCAGTTCTTCCAGTTTCGAAACGGTACGGGCATTCAGAATCAGATTCCATCCCTCCTTCGCAAATTTACGGGCACAACCTTCGCCAATTCCGCTACTGGCACCGGTTATAAAAACAATCTTAGCTTCCATTATGTTTTGATTTACAATATTCGAAAACAAAAGTACGCCTTAACCTTCAAAGGTTAGCTACGAAAGTCAGTTAAATAAGATTAAACCATAAAAGAAAAAAAGAATTATAAAACGTAGCAAAAAATTTCAGTTTTCACGAACAACCTTTCCATAAAAATGTTATATTTGTTGTATCATAATCATTTTAAACATTATACATTATGAAAGGATTGAATGTTTTAGCAGCTTTTCTGGGTGGTGCAGCCGTAGGCGCAGCCCTTGGTATTTTATTTGCTCCTGAAAAAGGAGAAGACACCCGTCACAAAATCGCAGAGATTCTTCGTAAAAAGGGAATCAAACTGAATCGCAGCGAAATGGAAACTCTCGTTGATGAGATTGCTGCGGAGATGAAAGGAGAAATAGCAGAATAAGTGAGTAATCAAAGACTAAAAACAGAGCGACCATGTTTGCAGACGATAAAAGTATTGAGAATTTTCAGCAGTTGTTTTTCGAGTTCAAGAAATATCTAGAGCTTCAAAAAGAATATACCAAATTAGAATTGACGGAGAAGTTAACCATACTTTTTTCCACGTTAATTATGATATTAATACTTATTATCCTTGGCATGGTGGCTCTGTTTTATCTGCTTTTTGCTCTTGCTTATATATTGGAGCCTTTAGTGGGCGGTCTGATGTCGAGTTTCGCCATCATTGCAGGCATCAATGTTGTTCTCATCGCCCTGGTTATTATTTTCCGCAAGCAGCTCATCATTTCTCCGATGGTGAACTTCCTCGCTAATTTATTTTTAACTGATTCAAATAAATAAATTATGAATGCGCAGACCCCGCAGAAATTTACATTAGAAGAGATTGCCGAACGTAAAAAAGCTTTTAAATGAGATCCATGCTCAAAAAGCCATGACAGCTACTACACGCGAAATATTCGCCCCACTTGCTCCGGCAACCAATAAGGCGGATGCAATCATGCGTTCGTTTAATACCGGTATGGCTGTATTTGATGGCGTAGTGATGGGAATCAAGATTATGCGGAAGGTGCGGGCGTATTTTAGAAATTTGAAATAAAAAATCATTTAATCAATCGCTTGATTAGATACTTTCAAATCATCTACGATTTGCTGTAGCACATCTTTTAACTTCGGCAAATCATGTTTTATCACGTCATAAACAATTTCAGCATCTAAATCAAAATAATGATGTGCGATTATATCCCTCATTCCCATTACTCCTTTCCAATCCATCCCTGGATAGAAAGATAATAACTTTTTATCTGTTAATTTATCAACACCTTTCACTCCTTCACCTATAGCTATTAATAACATACAAGTACTCTCCAATCTTTCCATCCCAGACGGAGTCAATAAATAAAAAGAAGGAGAGGTAATAGTTTCCGAGTTCGCTAATATCCTTTCCACCGTTTGGAGAATTTTCTTTAGCAATGATTCTATTATCTGACTTTTACACATAAATTCCATCTTTATTGATACACCCTCTCAATAATTCATCCATATTATTCCGCAACCGAACCACATCAACAGGGCATTTCAATAGTTTTTCCAATTCTTCTTTAATATGAACTAAAGTAAAGATAGAAGGTCTTTCAATTTCAACACAAATATCGACATCACTACCCTCACGTTGTTCACCACGAGCAACGGAGCCAAATATCCCCATGCGAGAAATACCATATTTAGCAGAATTCTTTCGCATATACTCACGAAGCAAGGATAAATATTCTACAGTAGTCAACATAATAAATTGCTTTTTATCTATACCACAAAGAAATGCATTTTCTTTCAAAAATACAATAGATAATCAATAAAAAATATCCTAATCCTTTCTATAATACAAAACTAGAAATCTGAATATTATTTTTAATCAACAAGCATACTATTAAAAAACAATATATCAACGATCTTCACAGACAGTTGATATATTTAGAATACATATCAGCATTTTGCTAATATGAGGGGGACAGATCAGGAATATACCGCTGTATTTTTCCCAACCTGCAAAATGTAGGGGATTCATGTGTGTAGCATGAAATTAGGGACCTACATGTATCGTTATATTATAAGCTAATAATCTTCAGGAGCTATTTTTAGAAAATAGCTAGTTGCTCTGCACAAATCAGCAACCAATCTCATTTAATTGCCATTATCCTTTCAATAATGCCAACACAAACTGTGGTACTTTCCATGCCATCTTCTCTAATTTAGTCAGAGTAGGCCATAGACCGTGAGAGGAATACACTCTAATGTCTTCTCCCCACATTTTCTTACGCTTAGCACTATCGGTAGAAAGCCCTCCCATGCGCATACGTACAACATACTCTTTCAAATAAGTAACAGAAAGTCCGCCCGTCATCAGATAACGCACCAACAGTTCACTATCCGCAGCAATCTTATAACTTTCGTTATAAAGACCTAGTCTCATCATTACCTCGCGGCGAATATAACAAGTAGGATGTAATGGAAGCCAGCCATGACGTACCTTCCATAAACGATAATCACCGCCAATCCAGTTACGTATCACCTTGTCTGTATTATCAGGATTCACAAAAAGTCCATCACCATACAGAAAATCTGCTCGAGTAGTCTTCATGTGTTCCACAATGCGGCTTATGACCCCATTATCATAGAAGAAATCATCCGAATGTAGTAATCCAATTACATCACCTGTAGCCACACGAATTCCCTTATTGATGGCTTCATACATTCCATGATCGGGCTCCGAGATAATAGTTGAGATACGACCTTCATATTCTCTAATAATCTCTAACGAACCATCCGTACTCGCCCCATCTACAACAATAAACTCTATGTTATTATAATCTTGTGCCAAGACACTCTCTATGGCACCACGAATCGTCGCCGCACGATTAAAGCACGACGTTATTATAGATACTTTCATAAGATTCTATTTTGAACTCGCTAATTATTGTCATCTCGGAAACCACTCCTGCAGTTTCTTCTCAATCAGTTTCTGTGCGTCTCCTTTCTCTATTTGCTTAAACTCAAATGTTTTTGCCTGTTCCATTTTTGCAGCAAGCTCCCTTTCGTCAAATACCCCTAGCACACATCCCAAAGTATCCAATTTCCTAATTAATTGAAACTGGTCATGGATATGCTCTACCTTGTCATATCTTGGTATCACAACTATTCTTTTCCTCAATTCCATCGCTTCCGATATTGCTCCCCAACCACCTTGAAGTATTAATATATCAGCTCTAGAAATATACCCCTTCATCTGCTCCTTTGTACAAAATTTAAAAGCTTTCGCATGTTTGTAGGGATAATCTGTATACCCAGTTTGTACTATTACCTCATCCTTAGTTATAGCTGCCCATTCATCCACGGCTTTTGCCATACGATTGAAGGCTATGTTCATTGTACCTAAACTAGCAAAAATCATAAAACACCACAACAAATTGAATTAGGGAATAATTGCCGCATCTCTTCCCATTGGACCAAAAACAGATCACTATACCGTTCTATCCATACGGGAGTTTTAGAAGCATGTGTCACATCAGCAGCCGAATTAACAAATATCACTTTTGTCCCCAACAGTTTTTTTGCGAAAAAAACCGTAGGTACAGTCACACCAGCTCCTGTAGTAATGATTACATCTGGGCGTTTCACCAGCACCCAGAATATTGCTTGCAAACAGTTCACTATCAGTGTCCATTTCTTTGCTGGTTGAAAATTCACTAAAAATACATGTTCCTTGTCTGCCATAAAAGCTTTAGTTGATGTCGTTTTTAAGGTAAGCCAATAGCAATCCCATTGCTCGGGAATAGCACCGATAGCCAATTGTAGCTCACGTAAATGCCCGCCTGCCGAACAAGCTAAACAGATTTTAGGAGATTTATGCAACATAAGAGCCACCATAATAATGATTATTCACCATAAATATTTCTTTCTTTTATAAATCTTGCAGGGTTACCTGCATAAATGCCAAAATCAGTAGTATTTTTGGTAAGTACTGCGCCAGCACCAACAACCGAATATCGACAAAGATGTAATCCTGGCAGAATTATGGCTCTTGCTCCAATAAACACATCATTGTCAATAACCACATCACCTACAACCAGAGGTAATTTATTATCAGATAAATCATGGGATCCATTACAGATATAAGCATACTGCGCTATGGTTACTCTCTCTTTTATAATAACAGGTCCCAAATTATATATTTCGCTTCGAGTCGCTATACAAGACCTATCTCCTACGGTTAAAAGCCATGGGGCATATATACGGGCAGTAGGCGCAATAAAAGGATGACCACTAATATGTGCACCAAACAACTTCAATAGAAATATATGCCACCGATAAAAAGGCTTTGGCAGCCACCTTACAAAAAGCGTCCAAACCACTTCCCATATACGAATCATGATTGCTTCTTTCTTTGGCCATGGGCTAGAATACGCATCACGTTGGTTCTTATTTTTACGATAAAGCTTACTCACCACCTAATACTTTTTTAAAAATACTCATATACATATCAGACACTCTACTCACACTAAAACCTGCAGACTTTTTAATTGCTTTCGCTGACATTTCTGAATACATTTTTTCATCTGATAATAAGCGCATTAAACAATTAGCTAACAATTCATCACATCGTACATCAGTATGATCAAAGACCAATCCGTTCTCATTATCCACTATAAAGTCCTTAAAACAATCTAAATTCGAAACAATAGGAACTAATCCTAAGCCCATTGCCTCAAGAGGGGCTACACCGAATGTCTCACCTAATCCAGCTATAGAAGGATAGCAAAAAATATCACCTTTACGTATTTCTTTTGCCAACAAACTAGGTGAGAAAATAGGTTCCACCCATGTTATCCTGTATCCTCTTACTAAAGATTCTAAATAATCTACATAGTCTTCACCACTACCTCCGTCTTCTATTTTCGTTGCACCAATTATCCGTAATCCAACAGATATCCCCACCTCATGGAGTCTTGTCACTGCTTTTACTAATATATCCAGTCCCTTTTCTTTATGTACTCTGCCAGAATAAACCACTTCCGGACTATCTGAAAGAGTTTTTACCATGTGTTCATTACAGAATATATGAGTATCAATCGGATTGGGTATGACACAAGCCCTAGATTTCATACTCGGACTCTGTTCTATTAATGCATTGTAAACTGCAGTTGACACACATGCCAAACTACTCATAGCAAAATACGCCCCCATCTGTTTCTTCGGAAATCGTGCCACATTATATAAAGCCCTACGATACTTCCATTTAAATAATAGACAAAGAATAGGGCTCCATATTGAATTAAGCACAAGCATATCACATTTAGGCATTTTACTTAATGCCTTTATTGAAAAAACAAAATCCAGAACAAAGTCCTTTACCCAAGATCCAGTTCTTTCATAGCCATGCAGAAGAAGATTATCATCCATAGAACTCTCTTTTAGTGGTTTCTTAGATATAAAGATGACTTGATGTCCCTTATTTCTCATATCTGTACCGATAGAGTACCATAATTTTTCCACTGCTCCAATAGCATATGGGGGTAGACAGCCAAAAGGCCCTGTTATTATATTTACTTTCATGTCAGCTCAATGATATTATGCAGCATCAAGCCGACTGATTATATAAAATAAGAGATAAGGGTTTACCCCCCCCCCGCTAACATTTATTAACATTCTTTCTTTTATAAACTTTGCTGGATTTCCTCCAACCACAGTCCATGGTTCAACATCTTTAATCACCACTGCACGAGCAGCACATACAGCTCCCTGACCTACCGTGACCCCTTGAATAACAAAGGCTTCAGCACATACCCATGCCTGTTCTTCAATTACAATCGGAGCATCAATTTGATGATGATGTGGGTCCATAATATTATGCCCTGCAGTACAAAGAAAAGCCCGTTGACTTACCGTAGCATTACGCCCTATATGAATGGGCGCTGCATTATAACAGTCTACCCCATCGGCCAAACAAGCATAATCATCCATTATTAGCAGCCACGGTTGAAATACCCGAGCAGTAGCATACACAACAGCAGTAGACGCGATCTTAGCCCCGAAAGCACGAAGTAGCATACGTTTCCATCCCATCGCCATAGAGCGAGGAAATGGACGGGCAAAACAAGTCCAAACTATGCCCCATACTAAACGACGTAATTTATTACTCTTTGAATATGGAGTTTTAAACTCCATCAAATCTTTTGTCATATTATTGAGTTATACAATTCTACTATTTGCTTTGCAACAATATCACTTGCAAAGCGCTCCTTTACCAATTGACGACCTCGCAGGCCCATCAGTCTACGCTTCTCAATAGGAGTATGGACAAAATCAATTATGGCATAAGTTAATTCATCCACAGTTCTATCTATCCACCATCCACAGTTATACTTCTCAATCATCGACCAAGGGGCTCCCTTCGTAGTAATTACAGGTGTTCCACAGAGATACGATTCTGCTATCACAATGCCAAAATTCTCATTAAGAGTAGGAAGTACAAACACATCCGAAGAACAATAAGCATCCCACTTATCATCTCCGAACAATCCGCCTACAACATCTACCATATCTGATATATTTAATCGGATAGCCATTTCATTCAACTCTACTACAGTATAATCAGATTCAATACCTGCTATCACTATCTTCCACCCATTAAGTTGTTGCTTTATTTTAGCTACAGCTTCCATCAAAATGTCAATACCTTTATTCTTACGATAAAGTGCCAGGAAAAGTATTTGTTTCCGCTCTTCCCACGATTCTTTGCAACCAATACCATCAACGATTACCCCATTGGGGACAACAGCTACATTTGAATTATACCCCAATGCTAAAAGATTCTCTTTCTCTTTCTCTGCTGTTGCTACAAGTACATCACTTATCTTGATGCTGTGTTTCTGATATAGTAATAATGCAGGCAGTTTCTTTATCCAATAATTCTTCTTGATATCCCAAGGTTCAAGCATGCCATGTGGTGAAAGAGCAACCGGATACCCTTTCGCTTTAGCCCAAAACACAGTCCATGAACATTGTAACATCCAGCAACCATTAACATGTACTACATCAGGCTTTAAATTATCAAGCAAAGCGCAGAACTCATGCTTCATCTTTAGTGGATGCTTAATGCTGCTCTCTATATAATGCACTTTGCAATTAGTTAGTTGCAATTCATTATCACAGAGATGACATACAATATGCAACTCCACTAACTGTCCCAAATTATGTGATAATAACTGTAAATATGCACTTACCCCCCCACCTGATTTTCCAATAGAAGGAATATAGTGTACTACTTTCATAAACTTTCGATTATAAATTCTGCATAAAATAATGTGCCACAGCCTTACATGAAATATGATCTTTGCTCCACGCGATTCGCTCATTTACTGTTTTCCTTATCCAATCACGATTAGCAATACAAGTATCTATCACATTATTCAAACTTGAGGAGCTTTCCAAATTAAATACAATTCCTTGCTGTCTATCTTTTAGTAAATATGAAGCCCCGCAATGATTACTAGTAACCACATATAATCCCATTGTCAGCGCCTCGTTTACCACAGCCCCCCAGCCATCATGCTTAGAAGGTAAAACTAAGACATCATACTGTTGCATAATCTCTGAAATCCTATTCATAGGCTGCATACCATAAAGAATAACTTTCGCCTTAGCTTCTTTATTCATCGTTTCTATCAATGTACGTTTCTCACCATCACCCACTAAACCTAGCTCCAGTTCGATCTTCTGGCTTAATATACTAAACATTGCCACAACATTCTTTCTGTCCGAAAAACTACCAACATAAAGGACCTTAAGCTTTTCAGTTATAGGCACAGGCAAAGTCCGCTCTTTCCATTCCGTACAATATATAAAAGGCAATACTTTCCATCGTTTACTCCAAAATCTATAATAATTCACAAACTCATCTCCCATCACCAATAGATAGTTGAAATGTTTTACATATTTCCAATCCTTCAACGCAAACCTTAGGCTGTGTTGCCATAAAGGATAATGATAAAGTAAAGGAGGTTCTGTGATCACTCCACGTTTAAAAGGATAATTTAGTGAAAGTTTCATCCAAGACACAACCTCTGCAAAAGCATTAATACCTGAAAAGAAGCAATAGGTATCCTCACCTTTACATGACTCATATAACTTTTTCACCTGATCAACAGAAGAAGCAATAATAAACTCAACATTACTTACTTTAAGCAGGTTAGAAGCTTTCCATCCCATCAGCTTTCGATCATCGTAATCCACACGAGGAGCTATCACCACTACCCTATCAACATCTGTAAAAACTGACAGTTCTTCGATAAAAGGTATCTGATGCGGACTAATACAATTTTGGAAAAAAAATAAGTTCATTTCAATACAAGATTTTGCAAATAAAAAAGATCATAACAAATAAGCCATTAACACATGAACATCAACTAAATGAAGATAGAATGATATTAAATATTTAAAATAGATTCAACCCATCACAATCAATACAAAAGAACAATACACTGTAAACAAAAGTATCCAAAGAAAACATTTTCATGATTCAAAATTTAATTTGTACTTCTTCACCATATCCGGATAACATATTATATGAGAAATTAGAAGCCAAAATACAAAACCTATATAATAACCGACAGTTAATAAATACCCCTCAAAACAAGAATGCAAACACAGAAAAAGTAAAGAAATAACAAACAATTGTAACCTTCGATCATGTTTAATATATTTAAAAACTCGAGTTACTTTCTTTAGAATGAATAACATTATTATTGCACCTAGGGCACCTAATTGAAATAATATAGACAACCATCCGCTACCACTCTCCAATCGACCTTTATGAAGTACGCCTCTATACCAAGCCGTTGCAAATCCACTTCCAATAAGAGGAGATTCATTTAATTTTTCAAACCCCTCTCCAAAATGGGCAGAGCGAGAACCATATTTTTCACCTTTTCCCCCTTCAAACTTATTTTGTATTTGAGTTGAATGCTCAAGATATACAGGAATCGATATTGTTGCAAGAAATCCTATAACCAACAAATACAATATTATTTTTTTAACATTTCTTGCATTGTATACAATGTATAACACCATAGTTATCACGGATGCAAAAAGAGCAGTACGAGATGCAGCAACAACAGTGACATAAATAGACAGTAATAAAATAGACAACACAATACATCTGAAACATTTATTTTGTAACTGAAATAGACACCACAACAAAATAACATTAGCTAATCCTGCAATAGGAGCTAACCACATAGGATGATAATAAATAGCCGAAAAAGAGAGGTCAATATGTACCCCCTCCTGTGCAAAGGCATTTATGCCTTTTAGATAGCAATACATAGCTATCATTGATACAACAGGAAAAAATAATAAAATTACAGATAAAATTTTGCGTTCAAATAAGAAGACTTTTTTAGATACATAAAATGGTGCACAAATAAGCATCATCCCAGTAAACATAAGAATGCGATAATCGATATATAAATTTGAAAATACAGAAATATAGCAGGCTAAAAGAAATAAGATATTTAGTTTTGAATATTTAATGGTAAAGGTTCCATATCTAATTTTGTAAAATGCCACATACCCAAATGCAATGAGTAATGTATATATACCAGGAAAAATAATTGAATTTGAACAAATAAGAAAAAAAGCCATTAAGGAAGGAAAACAATATTCCTTAATATCACGATTAATTATTACCAAGCTAAGACCCAACATATAATAATAAAATTTACTAGAAATTATGCACCCCTATATGGCTATAATACCCAATGTTCTACAAACACACATTTTCACCCTTCAATAGAACTGGCTGGAATTTTAGAATATTAGCACAATATTCTTTATAATCATTATCTGAAACAGCAGAAATTCTAGCAGAAATCTCTGAAAGCGATGTCACGGTAATACCAATATTCTTCATCTCTACCAATTTCGCCATCGCCGAATCCTTCCATACTATTAATGGTAATCCAGCTAACACATATAACGAAAATTTATGAGGTGCAATAATTTTAAGATAACTCCCCCATGTACCAGAGCAGGTTTCTGTGGAATCTCCGTCCCAAACAAGTCCCCAACTCCCTTCTAAGTGACCAATTATATCAGGCTTAAAAACTCCTTTATACTCATATTTATTCTTCATAGCATTATTTGAGGAACAAGAACCATATACTATAAGATCTAAATCTTTATTCTCAAAAACAAAATCACTAAAAAACACGCTCTTATCTATATTACCTGCTAGAAACAAACCTGCTTACTTAACTGACGTGCTTCTTTATCTGGGACTGCAATATAAGGGAAACAACCTAAATAATGATACTTAATGCCTGGTCTCAATCGCTGCTCAAAATAAGTTTGCATTTCAGGTGTATGCACAATTATTTCATCAAAATTTGACAAAACCTTATTCTCAAAGCCCGATAGCTCCCCTTTTTCTCTTACAGAATTAATATCATGCAACAATGTTATCAGATATTTTTTTTTCAAGAAAGGAAGAATAAAATAAAGCATTTTAGGATTTAAACTTGGATACTGAATCAACAATGTTGCACCATTAGGTAAATTGATAGCAAGACGAATCATTTTTAGGAATAAAACAACAATAAAAAGTAGTTTATTCTTATACCCTCTCAAAATGATAGGATATTCTTCATAACCATTTCGTAAAGCAATTTTATGTATATCTTGAGGAGCCTTAACACTTGCTCCACCACCTATTAAAGATTTACTAAGTTTATCATTTGTTATAGTTTTAATAATAAGTATGTATTTCTTCATTTTATAAACCTTGTGATTTAACTACTTCAAAAACCCTTTTCACAATAGGAGCCATATCATAATATTTGTATTCAGCCAATCGACCTCCAAAGATGATATCTTTTTCGTGAGCTGCTAATGCACGATATTTATCGGCTAAATCATTATTTAGAGTATCATTTACTGGATAATAGGGCTCCATACCAGGTTTCCATTCTGTAGAATACTCTTTGCTAACTACAGTTTTCGGACAATCAAAAAGTTGCTGACCAAACATCTCAAAATGTTTATGCTCAATGATACGAGTATAGGGTACTCCTCGGTCAGTATAGTTCACTACAGCATTACCTTGATAGTTAGCAGTATCATAGATCTCTGTTTCAAAAGATACGGTGCGATATTGCAAACGCCCCAAACGATAACCATAGAACTCATCTATCGCACCTGTATAAACAATCTTATCGGCAAGAGCTGTCAGTTCTTCACGATTCTCCCCAAAATCACAATTCAGACGACACTCTACACCATTCAATAGACCAGCAATCAGTTTATTATAGCCACCGATTGGAATTCCTTGATATTTGTCATTAAAATAGTTATTATCGAATACCATACGTACCGGCAATCTACGAATGATAAAAGCAGGCAATTCTGTACAGGGTCGTCCCCATTGTTTTTCAGTATATCCCTTGATGAGTGTTTCATAAATATCTTTTCCAATAAGAAGCTGCGCCTGTTCTTCCAAATTTTCAGGTTCACGACCATTAAGAGCAACTTTTGCTTCCGTCCGCTGTTCCTCCAATTTAGCTTCAGCCTCGAGAGGGGTTGTCACGCCCCACATCTGATAAAAGGTATTCATATTAAAGGGGAGATTATAAAGTTTACCTTTATAATTAGCCACCGGTGAATTGGTATATCGGTTAAACTCCACTATAGAGTTGACAAAATCCCACACTTCTTTGTTTGAAGTATGAAAGATATGCGCTCCATATTGGTGTACATTTATACCTTCTATGTTTTCACAATAAAGATTGCCACCCAGCTGTGGACGCTTATCAATGACCAAACATTTCTTACCTTGTCGTTTAGCCATACAGGCAAAGGTGGATCCAAAAAGTCCGGAACCCACTATCAAATAATCATATTGTTTCATAATATGTTAGTTTTTTCTATTCTGTTTTTTTTACAGTTTTTTTTTATCTTTCTATGAATTTATATCGCTGTTTACGTTGTAGCTCTCTGATTGCACATCTCACCTTTTCCGGCAGTTTTTTTCCTAAACGCATGAAGAAAGGCACTTTTACTTTAGGTATACATTTATATGGTGATGGAAGGCTGTTCAATTCAGCTTCACGCGCTTCAACTTTCTTAATCATTTGTTGTACAGAAATATCTATCTCACGCATTGATTCATCCTGCTTCCACAAATCATGCAATATTTTACCATATCGATTCAGAATATCCATCTTATCAAGCCCCTCTCGTTGAGGTCCAAAAGCGAAATGAGCAATCAGAGCATCACCATTAAAACAGTTAGCCTTACCTAATTGAGTTGGTTTGATACAACTCAAAAACTCTTCATCATCTCCTGGCACTTCACCTTTAAATTCAGCCATTTCATTACCAAACCATAAAACACAGTTGATTGAAAAACGAGCCATCCCCATAGGATGCTTACCAACATACAACTCTTGATATTTACCGGCAATAAGATATTTCTCCATGAACCAATCGTGCAAATCTGCCGCAAACCAGCCATCAAAGCAGATAGTTCTCTCCCCACAGATACTCATATAATACTTATCCAACTTGATTTTATTATGCACCTGTAAAAGATAAGTAGACAAAGCGTTATTGATTACGAGCGGTGATACTAAAAAATACTCTGGATTATCCACACGAAACTTTACCATCTTCTCAAACAGTTCGGGTTCAAACCATACCACATCATCATCAAGTTTCATGTAAATAGTATCTTTGTCGCAGCAATCACGATAAAATGCATTAATGCTCGCAATGCCATTAACAACTCCGTCCGGTTGCCACACCAAATTAACTTTCGGATATTTCTGCGCAAGTTTTTTAAAGAACTCAATATCCACCATATTGCGAGTATTAACCCATATATCATACCGATCCACAATATCAGCATTCAAAATGGGAGGAACCAAATATTGCATATAACGGCGGCGACCTGCAGCCGTATTCACTACAACTTTATAATTTTGATACATATCATCTGAATTTTAGGATTAAATTACGTAAGAGGCACATCATAAGTACACCTACAGGACTCGAGAACTGCATCAGTATTTTTCTCCTGCCTAGATACTTCTTGAATTCAGTCTTGAAACCAAACGTCTCGATTTCCCTCAAAAGTATGCGTATATATTGTAATCTTTGCTTTATGCCACGGCTGCTATCAACCGCATGAAGCATGTTATTATAGTATTCAAGAATTGTATATTGAGTCAGTTCATCACTTTGAGGAAGTAAGTCACTTCGCCTCTTCAATTCACGAGCTACTTCAACCACCACCTCCGGTGTGGTATATTTTCCACCTAAATGTTCTCCTGAATGATGTACATAATTATAAGCTGTTTGTTCGATCATTCTTACCGATTTTGCTTTACTCAAACAATCAAGAACAAAGAGGCAATCCTCAAAATAGTGGATATTTGTTGAAAACCGGAAATGTCGATTTTCAATAAAATTAAAAATTTTGTTGAAAACCGGGAACATTAGATAGTCTTTCTTTACATCTAAATACAACTGTGATAACGATTTAGCATCATCGCAATAGCATTGTTTCAACCTATGTCCACCGCTACCATCTGCTGGATAATCCTTATAGCCAAATACATATACGTCTGAAGGAGTTTGACGATGCAATCTTAATACCTTTTTATAAATACCGGGATCAAGAAAATCATCCGAGTCTACAAAAGTAAAGTATTCACCTTGAACATGTTCAATACCATAATTACGCGCATTACCCACTCCACCATTGGATATATGAAAAACATGAATCCAATTGTATTTCGATGCATATTCATCACATATTGCCCCCGACGCATCTTTGCTGCCATCATCCACCAGTAACAATTCTATTTCATTGCCCATATCCTGGGCTATGACACTATCAATACAACGACGCAGATAAGGCTCTACGTTGTATACAGGAATAATAACTGAAAGAAACATATAAATTAAAGTGAACGATATTTCATTCCTTTACCTGCTAGTACAGGAATGTATTTATTAATTAATGGTATCATAATGAAACTGCAGGAAAACACAAATATAAATTGAGCAAACTTCCCAATGGTAAATGACGGTATCCAGGGACGCAAAAAATAATCAGCCAATGATATAAATATACCTTGAACAGACATGATTATTAGTGTATTTCTACCTATATATACCAATGCATTCCCTAATTTCGGCATTCTTTTGAGACAAAAAACAGAAAATGAAGCTACACCAATAATAGCACTAAAACAAGCAAGCACCATTCCTATTTCAAAATAGTTCAAAATTTCCTGATCGTGTTTTAATGCATCTATTCTCACATATATATAGGTCAAAATACACCCTAAGAAACCCAACAAACAATATTGCCATAAATTCATACTCCTGTTCATTAAAAAATCTTCAACAATGATATACTTTCTCAATAAGCTTCCACTTAAATAGAATAAAAGACACATTGGAATTTGAACAAGCCTATACGTCAATGGGAGTTCTAAACAGTGAAAGCTGGTGGCTAAAACCGCACATATCAACATGATAATTATTTTTATATTCGCCTTATAACTGGCTATGTTATACCCTAGAACTTCTACTATAAATAATATTGGAAGAAACCAAAGTGCACCAGGGAGCAACGTCTTCAATTCATAATATTTCCCCTCACATATATATTCAGGAGATACTACAAGGCTAATAACCGTATATAAAGCACAGGGAACGAGAAGTGACCAGACCCTACTCATAGCAAACGACAGCCATTTAGGATGCTTCGCTATATTGAAGCAATATCCTGATACCATGAAAAACAATGGCATATGAAAAGCATATATCCATGGACGGATATATAGTTGATTACCAATCATGTGACCAACTACCACAAGGATAATGCCTATTCCTTTTAAAATATCAAGTGAATCTATACGCATAATAAAAATACAAATTATTTCAAAGTTCCTCTAGTTTTGCCGCCTCTCAAATGTAATCTGAAAAGTATGTTTTTGATTATTTCTTTCATATACTGCACAGCATACGCTATTGATGAGGAAGGCATCCAACGCCAACTACCGGCACAGCAATGTATTGCAACGGCTTTCTCTGTTATAAGCTCCATATTACTTGCAAACAAACTTGACGAATAAATTTTTAATCCACTCTTCAAATCCTGTTCTTCATCCTTAAATTTGAAACCATAATCAATCGCAATATTTGCAAAAATAAAAGGAGAAATAATTTTATTGTTCAATGAACCATCCGGCAATATAAAATGCTTATCATGATAATAGTTCATACAATCCCTCATAAAAGGATGTCCTTTTTCCGCACCAAGAATAGCCGCCTGAATCTGAATACCGTCTATATATTGAATATCTTTTCTTTTGTTACCTTCCGCATCAACCGACCCTTCAGCATAAATTTTCTCCACTAAGTCCGGATAACACTCTACCGCACTGAATGCCCTATTAGCAAGACAAAATCTAAACTATTCCTGACAAAAACATCTGAATCCATATATATTCCCCTTCCGTATAAAGTGCATATACACGAATATAATCACAAGCAAATGCCCATTTCGCATCTTACATGCTTCTGCTACAAAGGGATGGAATAAATATCAAAATTGTGTGTATCCCATTTCTTTATTTTATAATCAGGAAGCTTTCTCTTCCAACTTTTAATGCAACGTTTGAGCTCTGCAGGCATCGGGTCGTTACTCAACCAACAATAATGTATTATTTTAGGTATCATATTAGAATATTAAAAAAAACGTCCATAGACCACTTTGTCCAGCCAATGACTCTTTTTTATTGTTTTTCCTATAACGATTGAAGCATAAGCAATACTTAATGATAGCAGTATAAGCAATACACCTTCAATAAAATAGTTCCCTGTAGAACTTATCCATTTCCCCAATAAGGGGAGAGAAATCATTTGAAGTAAAAAGTAATGATAAATATAAATATCCAGCGTGTTCCTACCTATCAAACCTAATTGCCTATCCAATACCGTATGTTTGTTCTCTCTCCAGCCAAATAGACAGAACAAAGACATAATAGCACAGAACGACATAATCAAGGGAATAAAATGCATCTTTAAACCGTTATCAAGTGACAGTTTAATTGACACATAACTTAATAAAGAAACAGAGAAAATCCAATTTCGTCGCATTATTTCTTTTGTAAGATCCCACTTTCTAAACAAATATCCCAATATAAAAAAAGGCCAAAGATTATAACATGAATTAAGGCTAAGAATATTCGTTATATTTTTAGATAAAACGTATCTACTTAATAAAAACAGTACAATCCAAACACCTAATGCCAACCCTGCATCAATAAGAACCTTAATTACAAGTTTATCACATTTCAGCTTTAGCCTAAAAGGAGTCAATAGCAAATAAAAGAAAGCAAGAACAAACAAATACCAATACCCTAGTTTCATATCATCTGTGACAAAATACATGAAACTACGACTAGTGACATAACATAAGAAACCGCCAATAGTTATAGCAGGCATCAGCAAAGCAATTATCTTTTTTGTTAATTTTAACAAATGGGGGGGGGTAAAAATCACATATCCAGATAAAAAAATAAAAAGTGGAACATGAAAACTGTATATATATCCCCACACAGGATCGTCACTAAGATGAAACACAAAATATATAATATGCCCCATAACAACAGCCAAAATAGCCAATCCTTTCAAACGATCGATGTATTCAATTCTTGAACTCATTTTCTTTTTAATAACTTGGTTTTAATAGTATTTTGTATTCTCTTACGTATATCATCATCCAAACCCAAAAACCAAACAGCCAAAGCTACGCAAACTACGCCGCTTATTGAGAGGATAAAAAAATCCAAATATGGCGTGTGAAACAATGTATTTCTAAATATATATAACAGTAATGGTATAGGCACAGAAACAACAGTTACTATGATACAAGATTTAAATAAAACAAAAATATCTGTCCACGTATATCCCATAATTTTCACCAGTAGGAAAGGCTTTATAAAAATAGCGAGTATCAGAGATGAAAATAACATGACCCAGGACAATGAAACTGGAGAATAACCTAACTTGAACAAAACATAGATGACAGGAAAGGATAAATAGCCGACACAAATGGAACATATAGTAGTTTCCTTTATCTGACCTTTTGCTGTAAACGCACTGTAAAACGATTGGTCAAACACTCCAAAAAGCGTAGTAACAATTGCGAATTGCAGAAATACAACAGAATAATCAGGTATTTGTCCCAGCCAAAGATATAATAATTGCTTTGCAACTAAAAGACTGGAAATGCTAATATCAACATTAAAAATATGAATATTTTGTTGATATTAGCAATAAATGCTACTGCCATCAATCATTTGCCGAAAACCTCTTAACGATCTGCGGATTTGCTGCTGTTCGAAAATTGTTAACAAATGAATTAGCTGTCATAGAAACAATATTGGCCACTGAACGTCCTGTCACTATGCCCGGATTAAAAACATATTAAGAAGAATAGTAGTACCTTGAGCATTTAAGAAATAGAAGTGTTTTCTACCAAATTCCACGATGAAAAGCCGAGTACTTTCTTTATAATAGACTTGTCAAAGAGAAATGGTAATGAGATTCCTCATAATGACGAATACAGTAATAACGATAAAAAAGTAATACCACATTGAACCACAAAGCAATGAAGCATAAAGCATTAATTTATCCCAATCGAAACCATGAGTATATATACAAGCAGTAATTTCAATATAGCTTCAATAATGCTCGTATAAGCATATATATTCATTTTCTCATGTCCAATAATCACAGCGGTATATGGCACCTGCGTAATACCGACAATAGACATTAATATAGAATAAATGATATGTAAATACAGCAGCGGAAAATCGTTCCGGGGAATGACTAATTTATTATATAAAACCATAATCCGATAGTTTCTGCCAACAAAGCAACGACCACGCCGAATAATAGATGTACAGTCAATAAAGAGGAAAAAGTATCACTTAGCTTTCCCTTATCTCTCCTCCCCATTTCAAATGTAATAAATCGCGATGAACCGGATGCTAATGAACCATTAATAATATAACTTAATAAACCTGCTACTCCACCCACAGTTTGATAAATACCATAATCATTGACACCCAATGTTTGGAGAATAATTCGTGATGTATATAATGATACGACTATTGTACACAACATTCTAAAATATAAGAATATTGTATTCTTTGCGATTCTATCGTTTCCTGACATTAAGGTAAAATTTTGTTTTTATCTATAAACGGACAGACAGACAACAATTTTGAGCATCAAAGTAATAGGAGAATAACTATCTTTATATTGAAGCAAATCCGATAAATCCAAACGTGATCGTATGACTAGTGGTCTATCGATCGGCCTTTTCACAGAAGCGAAATAATCCAAATATTTAAAACTTCCATCAAAGGTTTCATCAGAGAATTTAATCCAAACATTGGGAATATGATACGCATCAGACAGAATCAGACCATGCAATGAGCTAGATATAATCATTTCACATTCTACGATCTCTTTTATCACTTGCCTCCAATCCTTATAATGTTTAATATCAATCTGTCTCGCCTTGTTTCTTTCTCTTTCAATAAATTCCTTTATAATAGAATTACCTAGATCATTTTATGTAAAATCACCTATTAGATATTTTTATTTACAAATTGGGGTAAATCTTAGGTAACAATAAAGCGGGATCTCCATATATCTCCGGGCACTCCACCCTTGGGAGATCAAATATTTGCGTGTAAGCGGCCCCTAACAGCCAATACCTTACGAGGAATAGCTGGCAAAGGATTATCCGTTCCCACTCCGCTCCCCAAATGATACTATCTTTATTTGTCATCCAACCTATTATCGAACCTATAACCATAAAATTAGGCTGCTTCCGTAGATTGAAAAAATCCCAATAATTCAATATACGTTTATGACTCAATTCTTTATAAGATAATAGTTTATGTCATCACCTATATTACTATGAAACACTTTATTACACAACAAATTCATAGACACATTAAGTACAATCTCATCTGCTCTTTTATGCAAAAGCATATAACCTGTATTTACAATAAGCCTAAATAATCTTATGATTCTACCTTTTATGCGTAATTGTTTAATTCTCATATTATATAATTCATTTGTCTTCTCAAAATCACATTCGTCTATTCTTCTGTCCTTTCTCCTTACCACCATGGTGTGTCTCCCCATAGCCATAACCATAGCCATAACGCTTACCATAGCCATAATATTTGCCATACTTACCGTAACCGTAATAATAGCCGTACTTTTTCTTCTGAAGATCCAGACCATTGATTACAGTACAAAGATTAGGCAACTTATTACTATCAGCCAATTCATTAATCAAGGTAAATTCCGCTTTCCGAGTATAGTCTGCACGACATACATAAACAGACAAATCAGTGACACGACCTACGAGCAAAGTATCAGTCACCATACCAACCGGGGCAGTATCAAAATTATATAATCAAAGTTCTTTTCAATACCTCAATCGCTTTATCCAAACTATCACGAGCTAATAACTCTGTTGGATTAGGTGGTACAGTTCCTCTGGAAGAATAAACAAATTCTTACTAACATCCGAAGGCTGAACGAAATCTATCAGATTCTTTTCTGGATTCGACAGATATTGAGTAATCCCTTGCTCTTTCCGCGGAAGATTAAAGATTTTATTCAAACCAGGCTTACGAATATCAAGCCCACAATCACCACTTTCTTTCCTAATAAAGAAAGACTAATCGCTAGATTTGAAGAAATAAAAGATTTACCTTCACCGCTAACCGTCGAAGTCACTAAAATCACTTTCTGATCATTCTCAAGCATAAACTGAAGATTAGTACGGATATTACGGAAAGTTTCACTCATTAAAGTATTCTGATTCTCAAACACAGCAATAGAACCGTTTGCTTCTTCTGTCAACGGTACATCACCTACAATAGGCAGACTTGTTAACTTCTCTACATCACCACGCCCTTCTATTTTAAATTTAGTCAAACCAATAAAAATAATACTAACAGGCAACCCTCCTACCACTAAAGCAATTAAGTAGATTATCCTAGGCTTAGGAGAAACAGGAGCACCTTCAGCTGCTGGCTCATCAATAATCTTCGCATTATTCGCAGTAGCGGCTAAAGTAATAGCATTCTCTTCACGTTTCTGCAAAAGCATCAGATAAAGCCCAGCCTTGATTTCCTGCTGACGTGCAATACTTACATACTGGCGCTCCTGTCCCGGAGCATCACTGATACGACGGGAAAACGACTGGACTCGCGATCCAGATCAGCCTTCACGATAAGCAAGCCTTGTAAAGTCCCATCAATAGCAGCTTTTACATTTGCTTTCATGGCACGAATACTTGTATCCAGATTTACAATCATCGGGTTACTCTCCGTAGAAGTACGAAGTAAACGCTTACGTTCAATAATCAATTCGTTATAACGATCTATTTGGGTAGTTAGCCCATTATCAGATAAACCAATATTGCTAGGTAACACCTCATACTCATTCGATGGATTATTGATATATTTATTAAGATCACGAACTAAATTGATCTGCGTACCGTTTTCCACTCGTTTCTTTTCGTATTCGGCATTTCCCGATACAGCCAATTGGGCATCACTACTGATATCCGTCAATCCAGCATTTCTTTTAAAAGCTTCTAGTTTATCCTCCGTAGTGCCAAGTTCCTCATCAATAATCTTAATACGTTCATTGATAAATTCTCTCGTCTTTTCGGCAACCTCATTTTTATCATTATTCGTATTCCGATTATACATTTCCATCAACTTATTGATAAAGTCCTGTCCTCGCTGTATATTCGTATTCATCAATGAAACAACTGCTACAGAAGTCGTTTTTGAGGTAGGTGCTATTTCCAATGCCCACTGATATCCTTTTGCGACTCCAAATGGCTGACTAACTACAGCGCTGATATTTCGTACTACACTTTGCCCTACTATCTTCCCATTTGATAAAGAATCTTTCAATGTAAACCCAAATGTACCTGCATCCGTAAGCAACACTGCCGGAAGTTTATCAAAATGCTTATTATATTCATTCAAGCCTATCTTTAGATTCACATCCAAACTACCTTCTGGAGCTAACTTCATATCAACCAAAGCTGCACCTGACAATTTATCCGCCTCTTGTGCCGTTAAATTCACAATTACGGGAGAAGTTTTATACAGTTCCTTTTTAGGAAACTCATCCTCATCATAGTAAGTAATATAAAGTTCCAGATTATTTACGACCTCTTTCAGTATTGTTTTGAGCGTAGCACTTCTATCTCATTATCAATACTCTGCGTAGAAGTAATCACTCCACCTAATCCCAAACTTTCTAAATCTGAAGTATTCCCACCACCATTCTTTTTATCATTCTTTATCATGATAGAAGCGGAAACCTGATAAACAGGAGTCTGAAAATGTAAATATACCCAAGCTCCAACTAAACAAGCCAAAACGGAAACTACAAACCAAGGCCAATGAATTATATATAAAGAGAAGTTCCTGATAATTAACTTTCTCTTCGTCCAGTTCACTCATATTATTGTCATACGAATTTTCTTTCATTACTGTTTGCTTATTGTAGATTATTTTAATATTGTTACTAAAAGAGTGGCTAATGAAACCAAAATAGAAACGCCGGAGAACCACAATCCCGTACTAGTTCCAACATCAGAATTCTTCGCCTTAGTCTTATTAGGTGTCACATAAATTATATCATTCTGCTGTAACTGATAATAAGGAGACAGTACCGTTTCAGCCTTATTCAAGTCCAGAGTTATAATCTCCTGCTTATTATCTTGTCCTGTCCGGATTAATTTCACATTATCACGCATACCATAAATAGTCAAATCACCTGCCATAGCGAGCGCTTCCAACAAATTAATCTTCTCGTTAGAGACTACAAAGCTGCCTGGCTTAGTAACCTCTCCCAATACCGAAATCCGGTAATTAACAATACGCACAGTTACAAGCGGCGCTTCTTTCAAATAAACCTTCAACTTATCTATAATCAGATTTTCTATTTCCAGTTTAGTCAATCCACCTACATGAATCTCGCCCAATACTGGAAAGTTGATATTCCCCTGATTATCTACCAAATATTGCTGTAGAGCAGGTGACGCAGTTCCTTGTCCTACCGTCTTTCCTTCTGTTCCACTACCATTACCCGAATTTACCAGATTGAAAGGTGCAGCCAGTTCCGGAGTAGAACAAGATACGGCAATCGTCAACAAATCCTTGGGCATAACCTTCACACCTGTCTGACGAACACTCTGTTCTGTATCATTCACAAAAGCCGTATCCTGCAAATAAGGCACTTTCTTATATGATTGGCAGGATACCAGCAAAAAAGCAAGTAACGCACCCAAAGTCAATCGTTTCAGTTTTCTCATAACCACCTACTCATGTAATTTTACAACTATTGATTTAATCTTTATTCAATTTCCAATTCCTCACCTAATAAGCCTCTTTATCCCCGCGGATTACGTTATACACAGTCTTATACATGATATATAAATCCAAAAGAAACGTCCAATGCTCAATATACCAGATGTCACGTTGCACACGTCCTTCCATCTGCCAAAGCTCCTTCGTTTCTCCACGGAAACCTGTCACTTGTGCCCAACCTGTAATACCAGGCTTTACAAAATGACGGACCATATATTTATTTATTAAATGAGAATATTCTTCTGTGTGCTTCAACATGTGCGGACGGGGACCCACTAAAGACATATCCCCTTTCAGGACATTAATAAATTGAGGAAGTTCATCCACATTCGTCTTACGAATCAGATCACCGATTCGGGTTTTACGAGGATCATGTTCTGTAGCTTGTAATGTATCACATTGAGCATTTACCCGCATTGAACGAAACTTATAACACCAGAATTCACGACCATCCTCCCCGCTTCGTTTCTGTTTGAAAAAGACAGGTCCAGGTGAACTTATCTTTATAGCCAGTCCCACAATGATGTATATAATCGGGAAAAGGGTACAAAGGAATAGTAGCGAGCAAATAATATCAAAGCCACGTTTCATAATACGGTTTTCCAATAACTCAAGTGGCTCACGACGGATAGAAAGTACCGGGACATTACCTAACATTTCAAAATACATTCTCCGTTTCAGATAGTTCCGGACATTGGGAACGCTAAAGAAACGAATCAGATGATTCTCACAATAGTTGATAATCGGCACAATTTCAGCACTACGGGCGGAAGGAAGGCTACAATAAAGCTGATCCACCTTTCCCGCATTACGGGTCAAATAATCAACAGCTTCACACGGCTGTCCCAAATAAGCTATATTCATAGGATAGCGGTCTGACGGAAAATCTTCAAAATATCCCAATACACGATACCCGGATGTCGGATCATCCGTCATGGAATGATAAAGTTCCTGCATATTTTCATGGCTACCCACCAGCACTACCTTTCGGACATTCTTCCCACTTTTGCGATAAAGCTCCAGAATAGATCGGAACGTCAGACGATAGGAAATGATAACGATAATGAGAACTATATAAAATACCCCTAACTGACGCAGATTGACACATTCAAAATGAAATATATATGAAAGCCCAAAGACTATCAATACAAAAGGAATCATATTCCGGGCCACCCGAAGCATAATTTGTTCCGGGCGAACCACCGGACGATGAAGAATCACTCCTGAACGGATGTTGCAAACCAGATAACATAAAGTCATCAGAGCCATGTTCTGGAGAAGAGGCATTGAATACTCAAATGGAGACCGGTTTTCCCAGATCGAAGTAAACATCCATAACAGCAAGTTCAATAAGATGATGTCCCCTAGAAGGACAAAAGATTTTAGGACTTTATTGAAACGTTGGACTTCCTGCATTATTTTATTATCAACTGATTAAATTTCTTTCCCATCACCCGTGTTTCTCACGATAATCAATATAACGGTCGACCCATTCAATTGCTTTGGCTCGAAATTCCTCTTTGGTATGACAGTCATAGAAGTAAGCCAAAAGACGGGTGAAATGGCTTAAACGAACGTCTCCCCTTTTATAACCTTTGCATAGTAGACAGCTTTGCCCAAGCCTATTTCAGCGCACATGGGAGCTATCTTCACACCTGCTTTCTTAAACTGCTCGGCGATGAAAAGGCCGAGTGCTACATGAGAGTACTTTTTCATTTTTGTAATTCTGTTAATTGTTAAAGTTATTAAATAATACATGATTCTACCTATAACTGTTCTGATATGTCAGAACAGTTGATTTAAAAGCTATTCCTACCTTCGCCCCGCGTTTTGAAAATTCAAGGCGATAATCAAATAATTAGATACGTTATGACAAACGATTTTAGAATGTCTTATTTCATGCCTCCCATTGCGCCCATTAAAGACGAACACGGACAACTAGTTACTCCTCCTACGCTTATTCCCTGCTGCGAAGTCTCCGTAGAGCAAGTCTTTCAAATGATTACCTGCAACGAGAATCTCAAAGTTCTGACCGAACAAGTACGCAACTCCGAAGATATACGGACGGCAAAAGCATCACTATTACCATACGTGACTCCCTGTGGTACATTCTCGCGTCGCAGCAGCAAATGCCTCATAGATCCTTCCCTCCTAACAGTAGTAGATATAGACTATCTCACCTCCTATCAGGAAGCAGTGGAGATGCGTAAGACGTTGTTCAATGATCCTCTTCTCCACCCTGTGCTCATCGTTTATCAGTCCTAGCGGACGAGGCGTAAAAGCCTTCATACCCTATAATCATTTACCCATGGCCGATGACGCAAACTGTATTACGGAAAAATGAAGTTAGCAATGTTATACACTGTGATGATCTATGGTACAGGAACACCTCCTCCTTTCGGAGAAAAGAAAAAGGCGTGGACTTTTCCGGTAAAGACATTGTGAGATCCTGCTTCCTTTGCCATGACCCGGAGCATTATTTAGAGCCACCAACGAATAACCATAAATCATAAATCATAAATTATAAATCATAAATCAAAAATGACTGATATTGAATCTTTACGCCGCCTCACTGAAGCGGTTGAAACTGCAGGAGCGGATATTGCTCCTACCTATGCTGAATATGTACAACTGGCGTTTGCCATCGCAACGGATTGCGGAGAAGCGGGACGCGAGTTTTTCCACCGTTTGTGCCGGACGTCCGCCAAGTACCAACGTGAACATGCCGAACGGATATTCTCCAATGCTCTCACTACCCGACATGGGAAGTGCACGGGTACGGCTTTCCATCTTGCCGAAATGGCAAATGTGAAACTCTGTAATACGGAAGTTATGAACAACCGTAGAAATACAGAAAATACGGAAAATACACCATCCAAAGTTCTCACACGCACACGTATATAATAAGGTGGAGAATGACGAACCGGACGAATCCGAAGAGCTGCTGAACGGTAGTGACCCGAACCAGCCATTGCCTACTTTCCCCGAAGCGGACTGGCCGAAAATCCTCTTGCTCATCATGAGCTATGCCACCAGCCCTACGCAGCGTGACGTCATGCTGCTCGGAGCATTGACTGCCATAGGTGCCAGCATGGAACGATATGTGAGATGTCCATACGCTGGCAAACTCCAGTCTCCTTGCCTGCAAAGTTTCATCGTGGCTCCTTCTGCCTCGGGTAAGGGAATTCTTTCGCTTATCCGTCTGCTCGTCGAACCTATCCATGACGAGATCCGCCAGCAAGTAGCGACAGAGGTCAAGGCTTACAAAGAGAAAGCCGCCTACGACGTCATGGGAAAGAGCGTAGCAAAGTGGAAGCTCCCCAAATGCCCAAAACAGAATGTTTCTCATCTCTGGCAATAACACCGGAACAGGTATTCTGCAAAATATCATGGATGCCAACGGCACAGGACTTATCTGCGAAACGGAAGCAGATACTATTTCTGCTGCCATCGGCTCGGAATACGGACACTGGAGCGACACGCTCCGCAAAGCGTTCGACCATGACCGTTTGTCGTACAACCGGCGTACCGACCAGGAATACCGGGAAGTAAAGAAAAGCTATCTGTCCGTCCTGCTTTCCGGTACGCCCGCACAAGTGAAACCACTTATTCCCTCGACAGAGAACGGCTTGTTCTCGCGCCAACTGTTTTATTACATGCATGGTATATGGGCATGGATCAATCAGTTTGAAAGTGGCGAAGCCGATCTGGAAGCTATCTTCACAGACATAGGCCTGGAATGGAAAAAGCAACTCGACCTGATGAAAACACATGGAGTCCATACGCTCCGGCTCACCGACGAGCAAAAGCAAGAGTTCAACGCTCTCTTTTCCGATTTGTTCTTCCGTTCGGGACTTGCCAACGACAACGAAATGAGCAGTTCCATCGCCCGACTGGCTGTCAACACGTGCCGTATCATGGCAGAAGTAGCTATGATACGTGCATTGGAATGTGATCAACCTTACCAATTCAAGAATTCTTCTATCCATCTGCTTACTCCTGATAAGGAGATTGCCACTGATAATATCAAAGACGGCATTATCACCCGTTGGGATGTAACGATCACCGCTGAAGATTTTAAAGCGGTTCTGGAGCTCGTAACTCCGCTTTATCGTCATGCCACGCATATCTTGTCTTTTCTTCCCTCCACAGAAGTCAAGCATAGAGCCAATGCCGACCGGGATGCACTTTTCGAAGCAATGGGCAACCAATTCACCCGTGCACAGCTGTCGGAACAGGCTACAATCATGAAAATCAAACCTAACACTGCTTTCGGCTGGTTGAACCGTCTGATTAAAAAAGGATTGTTTACCAACGCAGACGATAAAGGCATCTATACGCGTACGCACGTGTGCGTGTGTTAGGGAGAGGGGGGTAAAAGTGTATTTCTTGTATTTTAATAAAGCATCGCTTTAGCGTTCGTAAAGCATAGGTTTAGCAACCATAAAGCACCGCTTTATCCCACACAAACCGCCTATATTCCTCTCTCCATCTTCCACTTTCATTTTTCAACTCTCAACTCTCAATTCTCAACTTCTTCAAGGTTCTCCCAAAGCGTCCACAATCACTCTCACCTCCAACGGTGTGAATGAGCGACGCTTTGATTCGTACCCTAAGTCGTACAGACGTTGCAGAAGTCCGGGACATAAAGAGATCCATTTCTTCATTTTTCGATAAGCAGCAATGTCGGTAAGTGTCGGAGAATAAAGTTGCGCCAGTTCCATGCGCCCGTAGGCACGTATTTTGAATTCGGTCATAATGGATAAAATTTTGATTTACAGTTACAAAAATAACAAAATAGAACCACATAACCAACGCTTTTCCATTGAATAAACGACCATTACGACATATAATTGACAACAATCGTGTGCAATCGCAAACAATTGATTTATCGATGTTTCAGGGTAGTATCTTTGTATTGTCGGAAGGGGAAAAGAATCCCCAGACAATATGTTTAACCCTTTAATTTATTGTTTTATGATTCGTTACAAAATTTATCAAAACCAACAGCAGAAAGGCCTGAATGCAGGCAAGTGGTTCGCCCGTGCGGTAAGCGACGAAACGTTTGATTTAGCCAAGCTTGCCGAACACATGTCGAAACACAACTCACCGTATTCCGGTGGTGTCATCAAAGGTGTACTTTCTGACATGGTAGACTGCATCAAAGAATTGCTACTCGATGGCAAATGCGTGAAAATCGACGACCTTGCCATCTTTGGGGTGGGTATTCGCAGTAAGGCGGCTGATACGCTGGAAGATTTTTCGTTAGAGAAAAACATCACAGGTATGCGTCTTAAAGCTCGTGCCACCGGTAATTTGTCGACTACCAACCTGAAACTCGACAGTCAACTGAAGCAGCAAGCGGAGTATCAGAAACCAACTACCCCTGGTGGAGATTCCGATTCAGGCAATACGCCGAATCCAAATCCGGGCGGAAGCGGTGAAGCACCTGACCCGGCTGCCTAAGGTAAATTCACCACAGAAGACGCAGAGGACACAGAGAAAAGGAATAATCTATGGTGAAAAAATTCTGTGTACTCTGTGGTGAATAAGAAAACTATTATTAATTTATTTAAAACCTCTTATTTATGAGTAATTCATCTTCTCCCCGCTCCGTATGGAGCTTCATTATCAAAGTGATTATCACCGTTGCCACCGCTATCGGAGGCTTGATCGGAGTACAAAGTTGTATGTAGCCCCATGCGCACCATCACGCTGATTATCATTCATTGCAGTGCCACGCCGGAAGGAAAATTCCTTTCGGCGGAGGCTTGCCGACAAGATCATATCCAACACCGTGGGTTCCGTGACATTGGTTACCATTTCTACATCACCCGCGATGGAGAAATTTGCCAGGGCCGTCCTCTGGAAAAGGTCGGGGCACACTGCCGTGACCATAACACCCATTCGATAGGTATTTGTTACGAAGGAGGGCTGGATATTGCCGGACGTCCCCAAGACACACGTACATTGGCGCAACGAGGTTCCTTGCTCGCTTTGCTCCGCGAATTGAGGAAAAGATTCCCCAAAGCATTGATTGTAGGCCATCATGATTTAAATCCGATGAAGGAATGTCCGTGTTTTAACTGTATCAAAGAATATGGAGAGTTGTAAGGATCATCTAAGTATATTGACCAGCAGACTGGCAATAGACACTAAGATGGAAAATCCCGAAATCCACATCGTGGTACTTGTTCCGATGTCCGCGCTCTGTGCTTTGGTTTTATTGGGAGTGACATACAGAATGTCATTCTGTTGCAACTGATAGTAAGGAGATAATAACAAATCCGCGTCGTTCAGATTGAGTGTAACAAACTGTTTATGCCCGTTCTTGTCTTCGCGGATTAGTTTCACATTATCACGAACACCATAAATGGTCAAATCTCCTGCCATAGCAAGGGCTTCGAGTACATTGATCTGCTCATTCACCACCGGATAAACACCCGGAGAAGCCACTTCTCCCAAAACCGAAACTTTAAAACCGGACATACGGACTACTACCGTAGGTCTTTCTTTCACGTAAGATTTCAGTCGCTCCGTTATCAGGTTTTCAGCTTCTCGGCTCGTTAATCCGTTTAAAGGAGTTTACCTAAAACCGGATAATTGATATTTCCCTGGTCATCCAACAAAAGGTACTGCCTTGTGCATTGAATGGCTGCGAAACAACCGGATCGGAAGTAGAAACAAGAATGGAAACCTCATCCCCGGTATCAACCTTGCGTCCTGAACAGGGAAACTTGCGTATTCACCTGTTTCAAAACCTCCACATCCTGCAAATAAGGTACTTTCTTATAGGATTGACAAGCTGAAAAGAAGAAGAAAGAGAATATCAGTGCAAAGCACAAGAAAACTTCATATTCATGTAATTTGTGGATAAATGATGACGAGTACTAGTTTTCTCGCAGATAGCTTCGACATAACCAATAGGCATATTCACGCAAGCGCATCCCAGCATATTCAGCCGGACGGCAATCTTGCTTTTGCCATCTACATTAACCAGTTCACCAACCAGTCCGGTCAGAGGTCCTTTCACAACACGAACCTTCTCACCACGTGCCAAAGGAGAGCTGTTCATACAAATAGCTTCCTCTGAATAGTCGAGCATGAAACGAAAACGAGCCATCTGCTCATCTGGAATCACCGCTGGAGAGCTCTCACCACGCATCACCATATAACGGCTCACTGTAGAAAAACTTAGAACTTCTTTGCGTTCTTTCGGATTAACGTGTACAAACACCATCATTGGAAGAAGGACAGACTCAACCATCTTGCGCCGGTCACTCCACTGATGAATTTCCTGCTGAACAGGAACAAAATTCTCAATCCCTATTTTATCTAAACGTTCGGCTACTTTCTTCTCATGATGCATACGAACCAGAGCAACATACCAGCGTTTAGAGTGTGCTACGCCTTCCCCTGTCCCATCGCTAGGCCCAGCACTAATTGATTTCGGCTTTGTTAAAATCATGTTTTTTACCTCATGTTCTTCCGTTACTTCTTAGGTAACGGACAATACATACACAGGGCACACATCTCAACAAAAATGGAAATCACATATAGAAATAGGGCATAAGAAGAAACTGCCTAATACTCAACGGGAAAAATCCAGAGATTAGGCAATAAAAGTATAGAGCATGAAAATAAAGTTATTTCATGTTCGGATAGTTTTTCCTATATTTTAGATAAAACGAAAAAATGGAAGAATATTTGCTTACTATCTATGTTTTGTCTATCTTTGCGTCAAATTTAAGTTCCGTTACCTAAGAAGTAACACACATATATCAGTCCTGATTATTAGAACTTTACACTTTTATTTCTGCCTACACAACAGTTTCTTACGTAAGATAAATTCCCTTTATTTACCTCCGTACGTTCTTTAAGCTCAAAGCCTTTCAAATAGATTTGTGTGGTTTTATAGATTTATGGCCCAATGATTCACTAATCATTTCAATGGAGACTCCCGATACTTCGCAGTCGTTGCCAGGAATGACGAAGCGTATAGGAAGTGACAGGAGATTGCAAATGCAAGGTTCTTGCCAAATCCTTCAGATTATTATTAAATCGACGAAGAGCGGACTGATATTCCCGATAACCTCTTTCATCTTTCCGTTTCTTATCCCCACGAAGAATATCAAACAGATAATCCGGACAATCGGGGTGAGAACTTTCCTTACTACGGAGCTGGTTAATCATTTCCTTTGCTGTATTCAGCACTTCCACGCTCATCGGAGTTTTGGTTTTGATACGGTTGTATCGCAACACATTCTGATTCAAAGCCGACTTCTCCAAATGGGCTAAATCGGCAAATGACATTCCACAAAACTGAAACATCAAGGCAGCGATAGCTTGCGTACGACGTAAACGCTCCGATTTTGGATCTTCATACAGAAGCTTATGCAATTCCGTAGCAGGCAGAGCCTTTTCTGGCGGACATCCACACCTGTATAAACATCATGAAACAGTCGCGGCACGTATGGCGCACTGCCCGCTTCCACTCCACGGTTATAGATACTACGAAGCATACGCATATACGTAGAAATCGTATTGGGCTTCAAGCCACACTCATAAAGATACTGACCGTAACGCCGTAAACGCTCACGGGTGACCAGTCTGAACGACACGTTAGACGTGCCGCAAAATTTGCTGAAAGAAAAGAGGGCATTCTTGTAGACATGCGCCGTAGAATGCCGTCCCTCCTTTCGCAAACGACCGATGTAGAATTCCGCACACCGGCTAAATCCATTTTGTTCCTCATTACATCATTAATTATTTGGTATATTATGCCATTTGGCAAGTGGCAAAAGAACGAAAAACTTTCTAATTCTTTCCTATTTCAAACGAAAATCTTATCTTTGCAGCAAGGAAAGTATGCTATTACATAAATTGAATTTAGCAAGCTGGTTAAGAAATTAACAGATCGGCTTGATGTCTTCTTCGGAAGACTATAGGTTTTATCATTTGCCGTAGTCGCAGACTGCTCTGCGTGCTCGTTTATACATAAAGAATTTTTTAGTATACTTTCCTCTATTAATGACAGAGCAAGAAATTAAGATACGTCAGCAAGTAGCTCAGTCTTTTCAAGATATAAAGACTGTTGCAGATTTGACTAAACTGATGAATGAGGTTTGGTCATACTTATGCAAAGGTGTACATAAAAGAATTCCACTAAAAGACGTGACCTATTTTAGTAATTATAAATTGGCTAAAGATGCATATTACAAGTTTTTAATTCCTAAAAAAAGCGGAAAAACACGTGAAATACAAGCACCCATAAAAGATTTAAAACGTCTGCAAATATGTCTGAACTTTATCCTGTCCAGTCTCTATCACCCCTCATCCTTCCGCTAAGGGTTTTATTTTGGGACAAAACATAGGTGACGCAGCAAAACCACATGTAAGAATGCCTTATGTTTTCATTTAGATTTAAAAGACTTTTTTACTTCTATTTCTCTTTATCGGGTAAAGGCCTGTCTTACATTACCTCCATTCAATCTGAATGGAGATAAAGAAAGAATAGCTTATTGTATTGCCAATATATGTTGTACTAATGACGGCAACAGAGCCTTCTTACCTCAAGGCGCACCGACTTCTCCCATTTTATCTAACATTGTAAGTCTGCGTCTGGATCGTAAACTTACCGGACTTGCCAAAAGATTCAGTGCTAGATATACACGCTATGCAGATGATATAACTTTTTCATCCTATCAGGACATCGCAAACAACACAGAGTTCCAGCAAGAACTAGTCAGGATCATTTCGGGACAGAACTTCCAAATTCAACCTTCCAAAACCAGAGCAGAAGGCAGAGGCTACAGACAGACTGTTTGCGGCTTAACGATCAATGAAAAGGTAAATGTCTCAAAATCGTATGTCAAAGAGATTCGGTTATATTTATATTTATGGGAACGATATGGATACGAACGCGCGCAGATGTATCTCGATTCAGATATAAAGAAAACGAAAGACAACTGTTCTGACATTCCTCAATTATCCAACTATTTAAGTGGAAAAATCCAATATATGCGGATGATAAAAGGAAATGGTGATACTACTTATAAAACATTGCAAAATAAATTTATTTACTTATATATTCCTCAGTGGAAAGAATGGAAAAGAATATACTCGACTTCTGTGATGCGGTACAGAACTCTAAATTAAGTATAGAAGAGCTAAATAAATGGTATAAAACAATTAGTACAAACATCAACATACACCTGCTAAAAGACACACCCTATACTTCACTTACCAAAGCTCTGTCTTGTTTAACTTTAAAAGCATCTGATACTCCCACACAGACTGTCTTTAAGGAACAAATACACAATGCCACACTACTACCATCCTTTTATATGAGAATTTCAGCAAAACGATCCGCTCAAATTTATCACTCATATCTGGGATGGAAATGCTGACAATTGCAAATTTGAAGGATATGAGGATTTTATCCGAAAGGAACAAATTGCATTTAAAGAGATAACCGAACGTTTTAAAACAATAGATAAGAATCTTTTTACTGTTTTACGGTTTTCTACATAATCCCCTCAACAACAGAGGATGGGGGCAATATAAAATAAAATCCGGATGGAGTTCTTCATGGCTAAAAGCATGGTGTTCTGAACATCCGGAACGTTCTCCTTTCGATTGCCCGATTCCGGAAAATAAACGCGAAATAGCAAAAAATGTAAAATTGAACTATTTCAGTGATATCGTAGAACTATTTAAGTCTGAATTTCAGTTCAGGCTGGAGACACATCAACTAAAGAAACTTCTGCGAGAACTAGTCAAGCAATATTTAAATTTCGATTTTCATGTTACTTTTGAACTAACAGACACCAAATTATACACAAACGTATATATGATACGTAATATTCTATCCGACATACTACATGACATGGCACAAAGGAAGCAGTTTCCCAACATTCTCGTAAAAGTAGAAGACCTTGGTTCTGATTATGTAGACATCTTACTTAGTCAACAAGATTCGAATTATTACGCCACTCACCAACAACTGATGCAGGAAATTGAATCAGGAGATTTTTGTGAATGGAAAAGAAAAATGATAAACTTATGCGACTGGTATGTGGAAGCACAATGTAAAGATGGAGTATTCCGCATCAAGTATTTAAATAGTATTCAGTCTGATCGGACAATAGCAGAACCTTTACTTTTAGATGGAGTAAAGGGATTCACTCACCGAATCCGTATATATAAACATTATGCTTATGAAAATCCTAATTATAGATGAAAAGAAAACACGGCGAGAAGAGCTTGCTTCAATAAATAAGGATGTAAACAACATATTGAAGAACTGTGACCAGCTTCACATCCTGACAGGGAACGAATGTACTTCTTTTATTGAAGAAATTCGTTCCAACAAAGAGACATCCCATATTGCGAAGTATGCAATCATTTGTTGCCACCACACATTTGTGGAAAAATAGAAGATCAGCTAAAAAAGATATGCCGGAAAAACAGTATTCCACTAATTTTCTTTTCCGGACGTTATTCCTACTCCTACATGAGTGATAATGTATTGCAACTGAGCGTCGACAAATTTTACACACAGGCATTGCCATGCATAGTGCAAGATATAAAAGCAGAAAATCCGCTGATACTTGAAAAAATAGAATTCGGAGAAGATTATGAAGTTGCCATATTAATGAACACAAGAAATAAATTGATAGAATGGCTTGAAGCTGAAGACGACACGCAGACATATTCAGAACTTGATTTAGACAGTTATGTATTAGAATTAGCCAACGATGCTTCGTTAACCGAATGTGTGCATGAAGATAAAGGGTATAATCCGACCCTATTACGCGAACAGATTAATAGTATATCCTCACTTATAAAACAAAAAATATGAAACCTGCCTTGATTTACTATAAAGAAAATGTATTTTCTCAACTTGATTATTTTCAAAATATCCGTTTAGCCACTTCCGGACACACTGTTGATGAAAGATTTTATCTGACATTCAATGACTTATCAAGCTACAACAAAGAAGAAATCACAGCCATTTTCATTATGAACACATTATCTGATAATGCTATAGAATTGCAAGGACTTCAGATGGCACACTATATACGTATTATAACCAGAGGCGAAGGTAGTAGGAAAGCTGCCCATTTTCTTAATTGGTTCAGAAAATATCACCGAATTATTACGTCTTTCAGATTATTCCTCCATTCTACAGACTCCGGCGGTGGAACTTTTACCTTATTCTAAAGAAAAAGTGAAAAATGTCATTGACAATATTCATACCTATAAACATCTGGAAAATTATGAAGGATATCTAAAAAAAACTCATATACCTCAACCTAACAACTATCTTTCCCATCATTCTATAACAAGCGAGTGGTCTCTCTACCAATGGTCTAAATGTCTGAATATCAAATCGGCTATAGAAAATCATATTGAAAGGAATTTATATTACAGGTATGTTACATCACAACACCCCGAGTGCGGCGATAAAGTAACGATTGATTATCCTCCATATCCATCAGAATCAGAGTCGGAAAAAAAACGCATTCTTATTATTGATGATGAAGCAGATAAAGGATGGGGTGAACTTTATAAGAGACTATTTTCCCACTACTCCAACATTGAAGTAAATACGCTGAAAGGCTTTGATTATGCATCTGACACCAAAGAAGCCTTACTTCCAAAAGTAAAGGAGACGATTGAAGAAAAACCGTTTGAACCATACCATTTAGTATTACTTGACATCCGGCTACTGCAAGATGACTTTAACAAGAAAACAGACTTCTCCAGCTTTGATGTTATCAATATGTTGCAAACACTTAATAAGGGAATCCAAATTATCATCGTGACAGCCTCCAATAAGGCATGGAACCTACAATATACTTTAAAACAAAAATGTATTTGCTTATATCACTAAAGAATCTATTTTTGATAAAAGTTGCTCTAAAGAAAAACTGGAAGAGTTATTAAAACAATCTGTCAATGCAATCTCTAAAAGTCATTTTCTCAAGAAAGTGGCAGAAAATGAAAAAAAGATTTTGGACAGATTAAACGATAAAACAAGCACAATAAGTGTTCCTATTAGAAAAAAGATGCTTGATAATATAAGGGAACAAATAGAAATAGCATGGATCATGTTAACAAATTACCGCTTTGATGAAAGATATCTACGATATGCTTACTTGTCATATTATCAGATTCTAGAACTTTTTGCAGAACCAAGCCCTGATATGTATATCAAAATCAAAAACAAAAAGGATATTTATTGCGAAGATATAAACGGAAATGATATTAATTGTTCTGAAAAGCTAAAAATGATATATGATAAAACCTGGAAGGGCAATTTGATTCAACAAACACAAGGTACTCATAAAGAAAAAGAGTTAGAACTGACACCATACGCACGCATTGGTTCATGGATGTTTGCCCGTACCACAAACCGACATTTCATGACATTATTGGAATTAAACTCTACAAGAAACAACAACACCCATGGAGGAAGTAGCACTTCCAATATTGATTTGGAAAAAAGACTTCTAAAAATGATGGCTCTCATCATCGATTTCATGGATAATGCATAACATTCTACACATTTTATTGCCAATTTTTCCACTTTGCCAAATAATAAGGGACATCCTTCAAAAGAATGCCCCTTTATACTTCCTGTTTCCTAGTTTTATACGTATGTTTCCAACAATTTCACATTTCCTCCTTCAGGAGTGATTGTGATGTCTTGTGTAGTTGCAGGCAACAAAATAGATTCTCCAGCACTAACAGTCAGTTCATTGCCTTCATTGTCTCTCATCTTGCAGGATCCTTCCATACAGATAAAGATCACGAATGAATCGAGTTCGGAATAGTCGCAACTGATTTCTTCAGTCATGTCATACAGAGAAGTCGTAAAGTAGGTGCAGGCAACCAGTTCTACCGGCTCATCCTTCAACGGTTCGTATTTAGTGCGATAGTCATCCAATACTTCGTAGTTGATGGCTTCACGGGCTAAGTCGGTGTGAAGTTCGCGGGTTTTGCCATTCGCATCTTTACGGTTGAAGTCGTAAATACGATAAGTAATATCAGAGGTTTGCTGAATCTCGGCGATGAAAGAACCTGCCCCGATGCTGTGTACGCGTCCGGCAGGAAGGAAAAACACATCACCCGGATGGATCTCATATTCCTGCAATACGTCGGTAATCGTATTGTTCAACACGCGTTCTTTATATTCTTTCAGGGGTAATCTGTTCAGAGAATCCTGACGCAATTTAGCTCCTTTGTCGGCATCTACCACATACCACATCTCGGTTTTCCCATCGATTATGGCGTTTCTTCGCCAACTCATCTGTTGGGTGTACCTGGATTGACAAATCCTGTTTGGCGTCGATGAACTTAATGAGCAACGGAAATTTGTTGCCGAAACGGGCATAATTCGCTTCACCAACCAGTTCCTCACGATACTTTCTTACCATATCGGCTAAGGTTAAACCTTTATCCGGGCCATTAGCCACTACGGATTCATTGTCCTCAACACCGGAAATCTCCCAGCTTTCTCCTACTCCTTTCAAGTCAGAGTTCAAATGCTTGAACGGAATAATTTTGTCGCCCCAAAGCGTCTGCTTCAGAATTGGTTCGAATTTTAATGGATACATTTTTTTTTCTTGTTATAAACCTAGATTAAATTCGCTCGGATTATTTACAATCCGGGAACAAACATACAAAAATTGTTCAGTTTTAAGAAAGGAGGATGAAAATTCATTTAAAGAAAGATTCTTTCGTTTTTATATCGAATATTTTTCAATTCCAATTCTGTATTAACGGCAAGACTTTTGTCATTTCCGAAAAAAACATGAAGTAATAAAGCTAAACTTTCCTAAAGTACCTGTTATATTTAGTCGGAATAATTTGTGAGTAAGAAAGAATTTCCCTTTATTTGCAGGAAATTTTTAATAATACCAGACATGAATAACACATTCCCAACAGAAGGGAATCTATCAGGGCTCAGCCGGAAGATTTCAAAGGATATAAATGATAAGAAACTGATTTATTTATCCTCAAAACACAAAGGGAATGGAAGTAGCTGTAACAAATTACGGATGCGCCATTCTTTCTATCATGGTACCGGACAAAAACGGTAAGTATGCCAATGTAATCCTCGGACACGACAGCATCGACCACGTCATCAACAGCCCGGAACCTTTCCTAAGCACTACTATCGGACGCTACGGCAACCGCATCGCCAAAGGAAAATTCACTCTGTTCGGCGAAGAACATGAACTCACAATCAACAACGGACCTAACTCCCTGCATGGAGGACCTACCGGTTTCCACGCTCGTGTATGGGACGCTATACAACTTGACGAGCACAGTGCAATTCAACTATGTTTCTGCCGATGGCGAAGGATTCCCCACCTGGAGTAGAAATGACCTACCGCCTGGAAAACAAGTAAACGCACTGACTATCGATACCGCGCAACAACCGACAAAGCCACAGTCGTTAATCTGACTAACCACGGTTTCTTCAACCTCGCCGGTATCTCCACTCCTACTCCTACCGTCAACGACCACATCGTTACTATCAACGCTGATTTCTATACGCCTATCGACGAAGTTTCTATCCCAACAGGCGAAATTGCCAAAGTAGAGGGTACTCCGATGGATTTCCGCACTCCGCATACCGTAGGCGAACGTATCAATGACAAATTCCAGCAACTGATTTTCGGTGCCGGTTACGACCACTGCTATGTACTGAACAAGATGAGAGCGGCTCACTCGACGGCTGCTACTTGCAAAGACCCGAAAAGCGGCCGTATCATGGAAGTGTATACCACCGAAGCCGGCGTGCAACTCTATACAGGCAACTGGCTGAATGGATTTGAAGGCGCACATGGAGCTACATTCCCTGCAAGAAGCGCTATCTGCTTTGAAGCACAGTGTTTCCCGGATACCCCGAACAAACCGCATTTCCATCGGCTACTTTGCCGGGTGATGAATACCAACAGATCACTATCTACAAGTTTGCAGTGGAAGAATAAGATTTGAAAAAACAACTAACCTAATTTTATAAACTAACATTTTTTTTGAACCATGACACAAGAAAAAAAGAACGGTAAAATCATTGCAATCATTACGATGATTTTCCTTTTTGGTATGATTTCATTTGTTACCAACCTCGCTGCTCCTATGGGTATCGTGTTGAAAAACCAGTTCGACGTATCAAACGCATTAGGTATGCTGGGAAACTTCGGAAACTTTATTGCATACGCAGTAATGGGTATTCCGAGCGGTATCCTGTTGCAACGCGTGGGTTATAAGAAAACAGCACTGATCGCAGTAGCTATCGGTTTCATTGGCGTAGGTATCCAATTCTTATCCGGTCATTCAAGCCCGGAAATGGCATTTGCCGTTTATTTGATTGGTGCATTCGTAGCAGGTTTCTCTATGTGTTTGCTTAACACTGTTGTAAACCCGATGTTGAACAAACTGGGTGGTGAAGGTAACAAAGGTAACCAGCTTATCCAGGTAGGTGGATCTTTCAACTCTGTAATGGCTACCATTACTCCGATGTTTGTAGGTATCCTGATCGCCGGATCTATCGAAAAAGCTACTATTTCTCAAATATTCCCTGTGATGTACACTGCTATGGCTGTGTTCGCTTTCGCATTCTTCGTACTTCTGTTTGTACAAATCCCCGAACCTAATGCCAATGCTGCAACAGAGCCTATCGGCAAATTGATGAAGGGTGCTTTAAAGTTCCGTCATTTCATCTTGGGAGCTATTGCAATCTTTGTATATGTAGGTATTGAAGTTGGTGTACCGGGTACTTTGAATCTATTCCTGACAGACCCTGTAGAAAAAGGCGGAGCAGGTATCGCTTCTACTATTTCAGGTTTCGTGGTAGGAACTTATTGGTTCTTAATGTTGATCGGCCGTCTGGCAGGCGCATCACTCGGTGCTAAAATTTCCAGTAAAGCGATGCTTACGTTTACATCTGCACTGGGTTTGATTTTAGTATTCCTTGCTATCTTCTCTTCTACCGGAACATTGGTTAACCTGCCTGTACTTCAACAGAGTGCTACCGGCGGTTTGTCATTCGGTTTTGCTGAAGTACCTATCAACGCTATGTATTTGGTATTAGTAGGTCTTTGTACTTCTATCATGTGGGGTGGTATTTTCAACCTTGCAGTAGAAGGATTAGGAAAATATCTGGCTGCTGCTTCCGGCCTGTTTATGGTACTGGTTTGTGGTGGAGGTATCCTGCCTGTTATCCAAGGTTGGGTAGCTGACATCGCCGGTTTCATGCCTAGCTACTGGGTTATCATCGCCGCACTTGCTTACCTGCTGTTCTACGGCCTGGTAGGTTGCAAAAATGTAAACAAGGATATTCCTGTGGAATAAATTTCGATTTCTGATTTCTGATTTCTGAATTATGAATTGCTCATAGCTCATAATTCAGAAATCAGAAATCATAATTCTCTATATTATTATTATTCACCTTTAAAATATAAATATCATGGATACAGAATACGTAAGAAGTCGCTTCATTAAACACTTTGACGGAACTACTGGATTTTTATATGCTTCTCCGGGCCGTATCAACCTGATCGGTGAACACACTGACTACAACGGTGGATTCGTATTTCCGGGAGCCGTAGACAAAGGCATGATTGCTGAAATCAAACCAAACGGTACTGACAAGGTTAAAGCTTACTCTATCGACTTGAAAGACTATGTAGAATTTGGTCTGAACGAAGAGGATGCTCCACGTGCCAGCTGGGCAAGATATATTTTCGGTGTATGCCGTGAAATGATTAAACGTGGCGTTGACGTGAAGGGATTCAATACTGCTTTTGCGGTGATGTGCCTCTGGGTGCAGGTATGTCTTCTTCTGCTGCTTTGGAAAGTACGTATGCTTTCGCATTGAACGAATTGTTCGGTGAAAACAAAATAGATAAATTTGAATTGGCTAAAGTAGGCCAGGCAACAGAACATAACTACTGCGGTGTTAACTGCGGTATCATGGACCAGTTTGCTTCTGTGTTCGGTAAAGCAGGCAGCTTGATCCGTCTGGATTGCCGTTCACTGGAGTATCAGTATTTCCCATTCCATCCGGAAGGTTATCGTCTGGTTCTGATGGATTCAGTGGTTAAACACGAATTGGCTTCTTCTGCTTACAACAAGCGTCGCCAAAGCTGTGAAGCTGCTGTTGCCGCTATCCAGAAAAACATCCGCGTAGAATTCCTGCGCGACTGTACAATGGCTATGCTGGAAGAAGCGAAAGCTGATATCAGCGCTGAAGACTATATGCGTGCAGAATATGTAATCGAAGAAATCCAACGTGTACTCGATGTTTGCGAGGCATTGGAAAAGGATGATTACGAAACTGTAGGTAAGAAGATGTACGAAACTCATCACGGCATGAGCAAGCTGTACGAAGTAAGCTGCGAAGAACTCGACTTCCTGAATGACTGCGCTAAAGAATACGGTGTGACCGGTTCACGCGTAATGGGTGGTGGCTTCGGTGGTTGTACAATCAACCTTGTTAAGGATGAGTTGTATGACAACTTCGTTGAAAAAACAAAAGCTGCTTTCAAAGCTAAATTCGGCAGAAGCCCGAAGTGTATGACGTAGTAATCGGCGACGGTTCTCGTAGACTGGAATAAGAATTTATTCGTTATTAAATAAGTAAGAAGGGCGGCTTCCGTGATGCCATCTACTTACAATTAACAAAATCTAAAACCTATTGATCTAATAACATCTAATTAGTTCTACTTATTTCTTCGTGAATTTATATACCGCGAACGTAGTGGGTTCCAGTTCGGTAGTAAACACGTTGCCTTCAATAGATACCGGGTTTCCTGCGGAACGATGGCAAAAGGTTGTTCAAGTGTATTATCCTTATCCAAATCAAGCGAACGAAGTTTGATACAACGGCCATTAGACAATACATCTTGTTTCTTCAATCCTTCAAAATTCAAGGTAATTGGCTGTATTGTGGCGGAAGTATTGGCAACCTTTACAATCAGTTCATTCTTATCCTTATCGTAAACAGCACTAGCAAAGAGTCCGTTCTGTCCTTCGGCTCCCGTTACATTTTTCTTGTTCATGGTAAGGGGAAGTACATTTGTTCCTTTGTTTTGTGCATACAGTTGTTGTACATAATAGCTAGTGGTACGCACAGAATTCAGGTTATCGAACCAAATCATATCAGGACGCCATTGCCATCCTTCCACATGAGCGAAAAGCGGAGCATAGGTAGCCATGTGAACGATGTCAACATTACGTTCCAATCCGGTCATGAAAGCAGCTTCGAGCAAAGCAGCATGGTTCCATTTCTTTCCTTTTCCATGGCAGGCATATTCGCCGGCAAAGACTTTCGGCCCTTTACGATCGTAGTTGTCATAGCGGGCACCTTGTGCCAGGAACCAACTTTCGGGACGATAGAAATGTTCGTCCACCAAATCGGCTTTCAGACGTTTCATTTCAGGCCACAAGTAATCAAATTCTTTTCCTTCGGAATTCGGACCGGAGCTACCTACTATTTTAATTTCCGGGTGAGCTTTACGAATGGCTTTGATAAACGGTTCGAGACGTTCGGGATATTCTTTTCCCCATTGTTCGTTACCGATACCGACAAACTTCAGGTTAAACGGTGCAGGATGTCCCATATCGGCACGTACCTTTCCCCATTTGGTATTCACGTCTCCATTAGCAAACTCAATCAGATCGAGTGCATCCTGAATATAGTTATCCAAATCACAAACGGCTACGTGAGCTTTCGGATCATTATTCTGATATTGGCAGGAAAGTCCGCAATTCAGAATCGGCAGAGGTGCCGCACCCATTTCTTCAGACAGCAGGAAATATTCGTAGAATCCCAATCCATAGCTTTGATAATAATCAGGGAAGAATCGGTGAGTAAAAGTATACTGCCAACGATTTTCATTTAAGGGACGGTTCTCTACCGGGCCAACTGATTTTTTCCAGTCGTAACGAGTCTCGTGTCGGTACCTTCTACAATGCAACCACCGGGAAAACGGAAGACTCCGGGATGAATATCCGCCAATGCTTGTGCCAAATCTTTACGAAGACCATTTTCGTGTCCCTTCCAAGTATCAACCGGGAAAAGAGAGACGTGCTCCAAATCTACTGTTCCTTTGGAAGTAAGAAAAATACGAAGTACGGATTTCGGATGAGTACTGCTGGGCTTCAAGATTATCTGGTATTTTTTCCAGTCCTTAGAATCAATCGTAAGATTCCTGCGACAAGCGCCTGACGTTCGCCCATTGATTGGGTATCTACAAGTTCGATTCTCAATGTTTCTTTCGTACTTCCTTGCGGCAAACGCGCCCAAACGGAGCGATATTCCTCCCCTTGACACACCGATACCAAAGAAACCTTCGTTATCCAATCCGGTATGTTTATGTGCATGTCCGGGGTTAGAAAGGCGCACGTAATGCGGATTGCGTTCAAAAGGGCCATCATTCATTAAGGATACTTTTCCATACGTTTTCCATCCCATCAGGTGTTGTGGAAATTCAAAGGAACGATTCTTCACCAGTTCGGCATAAAGTCCGCCGTCGGCAGCATAGTTGATGTCCTCAAAAGAGTCCATTACATAGTAGGTTGGATTTCTGCACCCAGCTTCTTCGTCTGTATCACCAACTCATTAGTTTGCGCATGAAGCGCAAGGTTAGTAGACAAGGCTAATACTGCCAATAAATTTGCGTATCTTCTCATGGTTCTCAATAAAAAATTATATATAGTTAAAATGCAAAGATAATCAGATTCTCTATTTTCCCCGTACCCGATTTTATCATTAACAGGTGTATATCGGTCAAAAAGGATCAAATTCCATTCATTTGCACAATTTTCCATTCCGTATCTGATATTTATAATACGAAACCAGATCAAAAAATACCTATTAACCCGCTCTATTATATGAAAAATAAACGGATGGAAAGCGTACATTTATATATATAATAAGGTGTATGGGAAATCATAAAATATACCGTTTATGCTGCATAACATACAAGAGTGTATTTGATACACCAAACAAAAGTGTTACTTTTACACCCAAAATAAGATAAATATCTCATTTACATTAAAAATAAAGCCATGAAAAAACATTTTCTACTTGCAGGATTTGCCGCGCTGATGCTGGTTGCGTGCAATAACAAGCCGGCTTCCGAGCTGACCTTGTCCGTCTTGATCCGGTAAAATTTCAAACAGAAGTGAACAATGCCAAAACAGCTCTTTACACCTTAAAGAACAAGGCAGGCATGGAAGTATGCATCACTAACTTCGGAGGACGTATCGTGTCTGTCATGGTACCCGACAAGAACGGTAAAATGCAAGATGTAGTTTTAGGTTTTGACAGCATTGCTGACTATATTAATGTACCCAGCGACTTCGGCGCTTCTATCGGACGCTATGCAAACCGTATCAACCAAGGACGTTTCGCATTGGACGGTGACACGATCAACTGCCGCAAAACAATTTCGGGCACTGCCTGAGGTCCGAAAGGTTGGCAATACAAAGTTTATGAAGCTAATCTGATTGATCCGACAACGCTGGAACTGACACTTGTCTCACCGGACGGAGACGAAAACTTCCCGGGTAATGTGACAGCTAAAGTGACTTACAAACTGACTGAAGACAACGCTATCGACATCAAATATAGCGCAACTACCGATAAAAAGACGATCATTAATATGACCAACCACTCTTACTTCAACCTGGCCGGTGATCCGTCAAAAGCTTCAACCGACAATATATTGTATGTGAACGCAGACTACTATACCTCCGGTAGACAGTACCTTTATGACCACAGGCGAAATCGCTTCGGTAAAAGACACTCCGATGGACTTCACCACTCCGAAGCTGTAGGCAAAGAGATCGACAACTACGATTTCGTTCAACTGAAGAACGGAAAAGGATATGACCACAACTGGGTACTCAACACAAAGGGAGATCTTTCGCAAGTTGCTGCAAAACTCACCTCACCTGAAAGCGGTATTACTCTGGAAGTATATACCAACGAACCGGGTGTACAGGTTTACACAGGAAACTTCCTCGACGGAACCGTAACCGGAAAGAAAGGCATCGTTTACAACCAACGTGCTTCTGTGTGTCTGGAGACACAACATTATCCTGACAGTCCTAACAAGGCAGACTGGCCTTCTGTTGTACTGGAACCGGGACAAACTTATAATAGTGAATGTATTTTCAAATTCTCTGTAGAAATAATATTAACTCATAAATCATATTTATTGTGGAAGCATTAGATTGGCTAGTAATCGGAGTCTTTTTTCTGGCTCTGATCGGTATTATTGTTTGGGTAGTCAGACAAAAACAAAATGACTCGGCAGATTATTTCTTGGGCGGACGCGACGCAACATGGCTTGCGATCGGTGCCTCTATTTTCGCATCCAACATCGGTTCGGAACACTTGATCGGACTGGCAGGAGCCGGTGCATCCAGTGGTATGGCTATGGCACACTGGGAAATTCAGGGATGGATGATCTTGATTCTGGGATGGGTGTTTGTACCCTTCTACACACGAAGCATGGTATATACAATGCCGGAATTTCTGGAACGCCGCTATAATCCTCAATCACGTACCATCCTGTCGGTCATCTCTTTGGTGAGTTATGTGTTAACCAAAGTAGCTGTGACTGTATATGCCGGTGGTCTTGTATTCCAACAAGTATTCGGTATCAAAGAGCTTTGGGGAATTGATTTCTTCTGGATTGCAGCTATCGGTCTGGTAGTGTTAACTGCACTTTATACGATCTTCGGTGGTATGAAATCAGTTCTTTACACTTCTGTTCTTCAAACCCCTATCCTACTGCTAGGATCATTAATAATTCTGGTACTCGGCTTCAAAGAATTAGGTGGATGGGACGAAATGATGAGAGTCTGTGGGGCTGTTACCGTAAATGATTACGGTGATACAATGACTAACCTGATCCGTAGCAATGATGATGCAAACTTCCCTTGGTTGGGCGCTTTGATCGGTTCGGCTATTATCGGTTTCTGGTACTGGTGTACCGACCAGTTCATCGTACAACGTGTACTTTCAGGTAAAAATGAAATGGAAGCTCGTCGTGGTACTATTTTCGGTGCTTATCTGAAATTGTTGCCTGTATTCCTTTTCTTGATTCCTGGTATGATCGCATTTGCATTACATCAAAAATATATCGGTGCCGGTGGCGAAGGTTTCTTGCCAATGCTGGCTAACGGAACAGCAAATGCCGATGCCGCTTTCCCGACATTAGTAGCCAAATTACTTCCTGCCGGTGTGAAAGGTTTGGTAGTATGTGGTATTCTTGCCGCCTTGATGAGTTCTCTTGCATCTCTGTTTAACTCATCAGCCATGTTGTTTACTATCGACTTCTACAAACGTTTCAGACCGGAAACTCCGGAGAAGAAACTGGTAGGTATCGGTCAGATTGCAACGGTTGTAATCGTTATTTTAGGTATTCTCTGGATTCCTATCATGCGTAGTGTAGGCGATGTACTTTATACTTACTTGCAGGACGTTCAATCCGTACTGGCGCCTGGTATCGCTGCTGCTTTCTTACTGGGTATTTGTTGGAAACGTACTTCCGCCCAGGGTGGTATGTGGGGATTGATTGCTGGTATGGTAATCGGTTTAACTCGCCTCGGTGCAAAAGTATATTATAGCAATGCAGGTGAAGTAGCAGATTCTACATTCAAATATTTGTTCTATGATATGAACTGGTTATTCTTCTGTGGATGGATGTTCTTGTTCTGCATTATTGTAGTAATCGTAGTCAGCCTGGCAACCAAAGCTCCGACTGCAGGAAAAGATTCAGGGATTAGTATTCGGTACAGCTACCAAAGAACAAAAAGCTGCTACACGTGCAAGCTGGAATCACTGGGATATTATTCATACTGTAATTATTTTGGCTATTACAGGTGCTTTCTACTGGTATTTCTGGTAAAAAATAAGCCCTTCCTTCAACCCTTCTCTTTGGGAAAGGTTGAAGGAATCTAAAAATAGTCTTGCCAACGGAAAGACTGGTTTATTATAACTAAAATCACAATCTAAATGGATAAAGATAATTCACAAGAGTCAATGATAAGCTCAAACTCCCTCTCTTTTGGAAAGAACCGGGGGGAGGCTTATTATAGCTCGAATCCCACCTTTTATGTCGGCATCGACTGTATCATCTTTGGTTTCAACGAAGGGGAAATCAGCCTGCTACTGTTGAAGAGAAACTTCGAACCGGCAATGGGTGAATGGTCACTAATGGGAGGATTTGTGCAAAACAATGAAAGTGTGGATGACGCTGCCAAACGTGTATTGCATGAGCTTACCGGACTGGAAAACGTTTACATGGAACAGGTAGGAACTTTCGGAGCAATCGACCGCGATCCGGGTGAACGGGTTATCTCCGTGGCTTACTATGCATTGATTAACATCAATGAGTATGACCGGAAACTGGTTCAGAAGCACAATGCTTACTGGGTGAATATGAACGAACTTCCCCCGCTTATCTTCGACCATCCTGAAATGGTAGAAAAAGCACGGGAACTGATGAAACAGAAAGCATCCGTAGAACCTATCGGATTCAATCTGCTTCCGAAACTCTTTACATTATCCCAATTACAAAGTTTATATGAGGCCATTTACGGTGAAACAATGGATAAACGGAACTTCCGTAAAAGAGTGGCTGAAATGGATTATATAGAAAAGACTGATAAAATTGATAAACTGGGTTCCAAACGGGGCGCTGCCTTGTATAAGTTCAACGGCAAGGCTTACCGCAAAGACCCGAAATTTAAAATATAATCATTATGCTGGAAGAACTAAAAGAAAAAGTATTTCATGCCAATCTTGAATTGGTAAAGCATGGATTAGTCATCTTTACGGGGCAATGTCTCTGCTATCGACCGTGAAAGCGGATTGGTAGTAATTAAACCCAGTGGTGTAAGTTATGATGATATGAAAGCCGAAGATATGGTAGTAGTGGATTTGGATGGCAAGGTCGTTGAAGGACGACTGAAGCCATCCTCGGATACTCCTACTCACGTAGTACTTTACAAAGCATTTCCGGAGATTGGCGGAGTGGTACACACTCACTCTACTTATGCGACTGCCTGGGCACAGGCGGGATGCGACATTCCGAACATCGGAACGACTCACGCGGATTATTTCAATGACGCTATTCCCTGCACGGCAGATATGACGGAAGCGGAAGTGAAAGGCGCTTACGAGCTGGAAACCGGTAATGTGATAGTGAAACGTTTTGAAGGATTGAATCCTGTACATACACCGGGAGTGTTGGTAAAGAATCACGGTCCTTTCTCTTGGGGAAAAGATGCGCACGATGCTGTACACAACGCCGTGGTAATGGAACAGGTAGCCAAAATGGCAAGTATCGCTTATGCGGTAAACCCGAATTTAACAATGAACCCGCTGCTGGTAGAAAAACATTTCAGCCGCAAGCATGGTCCGAATGCTTATTATGGACAGTAACAATAAAAAAAACAGATATTAAAAATTAAAGCAATAACATTATGAATAACGTATTTGATCAATATGAAGTATGGTTCGTAACAGGAGCACAGCTTCTGTACGGAGGTGACGCAGTAATCGCAGTAGACGCACACTCTAATGAAATGGTAAACGGACTGAATGAATCCGGTAAACTTCCTGTTAAGGTGGTATACAAAGGTACTGCCAACTCTTCTAAAGAAGTGGAAACTGTATTCAAAGCTGCCAATAACGATGAAAAATGTGTCGGCGTAATCACTTGGATGCATACTTTCTCTCCTGCTAAGATGTGGATTCATGGCCTGCAACAGTTGAAGAAACCGTTGTTGCACCTGCACACACAGTTCAACAAGGAAATTCCTTGGGATACAATGGACATGGACTTCATGAACCTGAACCAATCAGCTCACGGTGACCGCGAATTCGGACATATCTGTACCCGTATGCGCATCCGTCGTAAAGTAGTGGTAGGTTACTGGAAAGAGGAAGACACTTTGCACAAGATCGCTGTCTGGATGCGTGTTTGTGCCGGTTGGGCAGACTCACAGGATATGCTGATTATCCGTTTCGGCGACCAGATGAACAATGTAGCTGTAACCGACGGTGATAAAGTGGAAGCTGAACAACGTATGGGTTACCACGTAGATTATTGTCCGGTAAGCGAATTGATGGAATACCATAAAGAAATCAAGAATGAAGATGTAGATGCATTGGTAGCTACCTACTTCAAAGAATACGATCACGATGCTTCTTTGGAAGACAAATCGACTGAAGCTTATCAGAAAGTATGGAATGCCGCTAAAGCAGAACTTGCCATGCGTGCTATCCTGAAAGCTAAAGGCGCTAAAGGATTTACAACCAACTTCGACGATTTGGGCGACATCGAATACAATGGTTTCGATCAGATCCCGGGTCTTGCTTCACAACGTCTGATGGCGGAAGGTTACGGATTCGGTGCTGAAGGTGACTGGAAATCGGCTGCTCTTTACCGTACGGTATGGGTGATGAATCAGGGACTTCCCAGAGGTTGTTCATTCCTGGAAGACTACACGCTGAACTTCGACGGTGCCAACAGCTCTATCCTGCAGTCACACATGTTGGAAATCTGCCCGCTTATCGCAGCCAACAAACCTCGCCTGGAAGTACACTTCCTCGGTATAGGTATCCGCAAAGAGCCAGACTGCAAGATTGGTATTTACTTCAAAAACAGGCGCAGGATGCACTGCTACAGTAGTAGATATGGGTAACCGCTTCCGCCTGATTGTGAACGATGTGGAATGTATCGAACCGAAACCGCTGCCTAAATTGCCAGTTGCTTCTGCTCTCTGGATTCCGATGCCTAACCTCGAAGTAGGTGCAGGTGCATGGATCCTGGCTGGTGGAACTCACCACTCTTGCTTCTCTTACGACCTGACAGCAGAATATTGGGAAGATTATGCTGAAATCGCAGGTATCGAAATGGTACATATCAACAAGGATACTACGATCAGCTGCTTCAAAAAAGAACTGCGCATGAACGAAGTTTATTACATGTTGAATAAAGCGCTTTGCTAAACCTTAAAATATTGATTTCAACATGAAATTAGATGCAAAATCAACCATCGAAGCAGGCAAAGCCATTCTTGGTATAGAACTGGGGTCAACACGAATTAAAGCAGTTTTGATTGACCAGGAAAACAAGCCGATTGCCCAAGGTAGCCACACTTGGGAAAACCAGTTAGTTGACGGACTTTGGACTTATAATATTGAAGCTATCTGGTCGGGACTGCAAGATTGCTATGCTGACCTTCGCGCTAACGTAAAGAACTTATATGGCATAGAGATTGAGACGCTGGCTGCTATCGGTGTCAGCGCCATGATGCATGGTTATATGCCGTTCAACAAAAAAGAAGAAATCCTCGTGCCTTTCCGCACTTGGAGAAATACGAATACAGGTCGGGCAGCAGCAGCCTTATCAGAACTGTTTGTCTACAACATTCCGCTGCGATGGAGCATTTCTCATTTGTACCGGCTATCCGGACAATGAAGCGCATGTGAATGACATTGATTTCCTGACTACTCTGGCAGGTTATGTGCATTGGCAGATAACTGGCGAAAGGTATTGGGTATCGGTGACGCATCGGGTATGCTCCCTATCGATCCGACAACCCACAACTATTCGGCTGAAATGGTGACTAAGTTCGATAAACTGATTGCTCCGAAAGAATATAGCTGGAAACTGGAAGATATTCTGCCTAAAGTATTGTCGGCAGGTGAAAATGCCGGCGTCCTCACTTCGGAAGGAAGTAAAAAGCTCGATGCATCGGGTCATTTGAAGGCAGGAATACCGATTTGTCCGCCGGAAGGAGACGCAGGTACCGGAATGGTGGCAACCAATGCAGTCAAACAACGCACCGGAAATGTATCGGCAGGTACTTCTTCATTCTCTATGATTGTATTGGAGAAAGATTTGTCGAAGCCATACGAAATGATTGACATGGTGACCACTCCTGACGGAAGTCTGGTAGCTATGGTGCATTGCAACAACTGTACTTCTGATCTCAACGCATGGGTCAACCTGTTCAAAATATCAGGAACTTCTGGACATACCTGTAAATATGGATGAAATCTATAGCAAACTTTACAATATTGCGCTCACCGGTGATACCGATTGCGGAGGTTTGCTTTCATACAATTATATTTCAGGCGAACCTGTAACTGGATTTGCTGATGGAAGACCATTGTTTGTACGTTCGGCAAATGACAAGTTCAACCTGGCAAACTTTATGCGGACTCACTTGTATGCTTCAGTAGGAGTACTCAAGATTGGTAACGATATCCTGTTCAACGAAGAAAAAATCAAAGTGGACAGAATTACTGGTCACGGAGGATTATTCAGAACCAAAGGAGTAGGTCAAAGAATACTTGCTGCAGCTATCAACTCGCCTATTTCTGTGATGGAAACAGCCGGCGAAGGTGGTGCCTGGGGTATTGCCCTGTTAGGTTCTTACCTCGTGAACAATGAAAAGAAACAATCTCTTGCCGATTTTCTGGATGAAAGCGTATTTATCGGTGACGCGGGTATCGAGGTATCACCTACGCCCGAAGATGTAGCCGGCTTCAATACATACATCGAAAACTATAAGGCAGGATTGCCTATCGAAGAGGCAGCAGTCAAATTTAAATAATTGACAGTCGGCAATCCATTGTTGTTCATCAAAGATTGTCGATAAATCGCTGTTTATCAAGAGTCAATTCTAACTAAGTACAAACATTAATTATCTCCACCCCTCTCCTCTTTTGGAGAGAGAGGGAGATGGGGAGACTATTATCATGAAAACCACCTCGTTCATACTTGCACTTGTGCTGTCCATCTCACTGGGCAAAGCTCAAAACGCCCCACAAGTGTCTTACTTCCCTTTACAGAATGTGAAACTATTGGATAGTCCGTTTCTGCAAGCTCAACAGACTGATTTACATTACATACTTGCATTAGACCCCGACCGTCTGCTCGCTCCTTTTCTCCGCGAAGCAGGGTTACAGCCTAAAGCCCCCAGCTACACCAATTGGGAAAATACCGGATTGGACGGACATATCGGCGGACATTATTTATCCGCACTTTCCATGATGTATGCCGCCACCGGAGATACCGCAGTCTATAATCGCCTCAACTACATGCTGAATGAGTTGAACCGGGCACAACAAACTGTCGGCACAGGATTCATCGGAGGAACTCCGGGAAGCCTTCAACTTTGGAAAGATATAAAAGCAGGGAAAGATCCGTGCCGGAGGTTTCGACCTTAACGGCAAATGGGTACCTCTATACAATATACATAAGACTTACGCCGGATTGCGGGATGCATATATCTATGCAGGAAGCGACCTTGCACGCCAAATGCTTATCGCTTTTACAGACTGGATGATTGATATCACTTCCGGCTTGAGTGACGAACAAATGCAGGATATGCTTCGTAGCGAACATGGCGGATTAAACGAAACGTTCGCTGACGTAGCCGAAATAACAGGCGACAAGAAGTATCTGGAACTGGCACGCCGTTTCTCTCACAACCTTATCCTCGACCCGCTTATCAAAGAGGAAGACAAATTGACGGGGATGCACGCCAACACACAGATTCCGAAAGTGATCGGCTACAAGCGAATAGCCGAACTTTCACAAGACGACAAGACTTGGAATCATGCTGCAGAATGGGATCATGCCGCCCGTTTTTTCTGGAACACGGTAGTCAATCACCGTTCTGTCTGCATCGGAGGAAATAGCGTCCGCGAACATTTCCATCCATCGGATAACTTCACGTCCATGCTGAACGACGTTCAAGGACCGGAGACCTGTAATACTTACAACATGCTCCGTCTTACCAAAATGCTTTATCAGAATTCTCACAATCCGAATCAAACAAACGAACCTGATCCCAACTACGTAAACTATTACGAACGTGCGCTTTACAATCATATCTTAGCGTCACAAGAGCCGGATAAAGGTGGATTTGTCTACTTCACTCCTATGCGTCCGGGACACTATCGTGTGTACTCACAACCGGAAACATCCATGTGGTGCTGTGTAGGTTCAGGCTTGGAGAATCATACCAAATACGGCGAATTTATCTATGCGTATCGGAAAGACACTCTTTATGTCAATCTCTTCATTCCTTCACAACTGACCTGGAAAGAGCAAGGCATTATTTTGACACAGGAAACCCGTTTCCCTGATGACGGCAAGGTAACTTTGCGAATAGATGAAGCGCCTAAGAAAAACGTACTTTAATGATACGTATTCCGGAATGGGCGAACCAATCCAAAGGATATAGCGTCAGCATCAATGGAAAAAGAAAAATGTTCGTTATGGCAAAGGTAACCAGTATCTTCCTCTCTCCCGCAAATGGGAAAAAGGGGATGTCATTACTTTCCACTTGCCTATGAAAGTCAGCGTGGAACAAATTCCCGACAAGAAAGATTATTATGCTTTCTTATATGGTCCGATCGTTCTTGCAGCTTCCACAGGCACTGAACATCTTGATGGTTTATATGCCGATGACAGCCGTGGCGGACATATCGCTCATGGCAAACAAATTCCTTTGCAAGAAATCCCGATATTGATAGGAAATCCTGATTCAATCTGCAAATCTCTTCAGAAAGAACAGAATAGCCGGATTACTTTCAGCTATAACGGAGAGGTGTATCCTGCACAAGGCAAAGCATTGAAACTCGTCCCGTTCTTCCGCCTGCACAATTCCCGTTATGCCGTTTATTTCCGGCAGGCAAGCGAAGAGCAGTTTAAAGCGATTCAGGAAGAGATGGCAACGGCTGAACGAAAAGCAACGGAATTAGCTAATCAAACCATTGACCTGATCTTCCCCGGCGAACAGCAGCCGGAGTCTGACCATGGCATCCAGTATGAGCAGGCAGAAACAGGGACGAATAAAGACCGGCATTTCCGACGTGCCAAAGGTTGGTTCGGCTATCAGTTGAAAGTGAAAGAAGAAGCAAGCCGCCTCCTGATTACGGTACGGAAAGATGACCGCAATAAAGTGGCTATTCTTCTGAATAACGAAAAGTTGGCTGTTCATCCGACTATCAGTGAAGCGGATAAAGACGGTTTCATAACCCTTTCATACGTTCTGCCTCAAAAATTGAATACGGGTAGTTGTCCGATACGTTTTATCCCTGACGGGACGGAATGGACCTCTGCCGTTTATGAAGTGCGTTTACTCAAATAATCATTAAACAAATACCATTTATGAAAGCAAAACTATTAGTCAGCACGGCTTTTCTAGCAGCATCCGTATCTCTTTCTGCACAAAAGAGTGCTACCATAACCGTACATGCCGACCAAGGCAAAGAAATCATACCGAAGGAAATTTACGGCCAGTTTGCCGAACACCTGGGTTCATGTATCTACGGCGGTCTTTGGGTAGGCGAAAACTCGGATATTCCCAATATCAAGGGATACCGCACAGATGTATTCAATGCACTGAAAGACTTGTCCGTTCCCGTCCTTCGCTGGCCGGGCGGATGCTTTGCCGATGAATACCACTGGATGGACGGCATTGGTCCGAAAGAGAACCGTCCGAAGATGGTGAACAACAACTGGGGCGGAACCATTGAAGATAATAGTTTCGGAACCCACGAGTTTTTGAATCTTTGCGAGATGCTGGGTTGCGAACCATACGTGAGTGGAAATGTAGGTAGCGGCACAGTGGAAGAGCTTGCTAAATGGGTGGAATATATGACTTCTGACGGAGACTCGCCTATGGCTAACCTTCGCCGTAAGAATGGTCGCGACAAAGCATGGAAATTGAAATATCTCGGCGTAGGAAATGAAAGCTGGGGGTGCGGTGGCAGCATGCGTCCGGAATATTACGCAGACTTATACCGTCGTTATTCTACTTATTGCCGCAATTATGACGGCAACCGTCTGTTCAAGATTGCCAGTGGCGCAAGTGACTATGATTACAAATGGACAGATGTATTGATGAATCGTGTAGGACACCGGATGGACGGTCTTTCTCTGCACTATTATACCGTAACCGGATGGAGTGGCAGCAAAGGATCAGCCACTCAATTCAACAAGGATGATTATTACTGGACGATGGGCAAATGTCTGGAAGTGGAAGATGTACTCAAGAAACATTGTACCATCATGGACAAATATGACAAGGACAAGAAAATCGCTCTCTTACTGGACGAATGGGGAACCTGGTGGGATGAGGAACCCGGAACCATCAAAGGACATCTGTATCAGCAAAACACGTTGCGTGATGCTTTCGTGGCTTCTTTAAGTCTTGATGTATTCCACAAATATACAGACCGCTTGAAGATGGCAAATATCGCACAGATTGTCAATGTACTTCAATCGATGATTCTGACGAAAGACAAAGAAATGGTGTTGACGCCTACTTATTATGTCTTCAAGATGTATAAAGTACACCAGGATGCCACTTATCTTCCTATCGACCTGACTTGCGAAAAGATAAGTGTACGTGATAACCGCACTGTACCGATGGTGAGCGCCACAGCTTCCAAAAATAAAGATGGGGTGATCCATATTTCTCTTTCCAATGTAGATGCTGATGAAGCGCAGGAAATCACCATCAATCTGGGTGATACGAAAGCCAAGAAAGCTATCGGAGAGATTCTGACCGCTTCCAAACTGACCGATTACAATTCTTTTGAAAAACCTAATATTGTAAAACCGGCACCTTTCAAAGAGGTAAAAATCAATAAAGGTACAATGAAGGTAAAACTTCCTGCTAAGTCCATTGTTACTTTAGAGTTACAGTAATTTTAGAGCAATTACTTATTGTATCACAAACAAGAAGACCGTAAAATTGTCGATAAAAAAGATAGCTCTTTTGGATTGTTAAATCCACATAAAGAGTTATCTTTGCGAACAATCTGACAGAAATCAATTAAATTTTAATGATATGAACGATAACAAACTTATGAATCGTGCAGCGGATAACATCCGTATTCTTGCTGCTTCAATGGTTGAGAAAGCCAATTCCGGTCACCCGGGTGGCGCCATGGGTGGTGCTGATTTTGTAAATGTACTCTTCTCTGAGTTTCTAGTATACGATCCTGAAAATCCCCGTTGGGAAGGACGTGACCGCTTCTTCCTCGACCCGGGCCACATGTCTCCGATGCTTTATTCTACGTTGGCATTGACAGGAAAATTCACGCTGGACGAGCTGAAAGAATTCCGTCAATGGGGAAGCCCTACTCCGGGACATCCTGAAGTGGACATCATGCGTGGCATCGAAAATACTTCCGGTCCGCTGGGACAGGGACACACTTTTGCAGTAGGTGCTGCTATCGCTGCCAAATTCTTGAAAGCCCGTTTCAATGAGGTGATGAATCAGACCATTTACGCTTACATCTCTGACGGTGGTATTCAGGAAGAAATCTCTCAAGGTTCCGGACGTATTGCCGGTGCACTGGGATTGGACAACCTGATTATGTTCTATGACTCCAACGATATTCAGCTTTCTACAGAAACGAAAGACGTAACCGTTGAAGATACTGCCATGAAATATGAAGCATGGGGATGGAACGTACTTAGTATCAACGGTAATGATCCTGACGAAATCCGTGCGGCAATCAAAGAAGCACAAGCTGAAAAGAACGTCCGACACTGATTATCGGTAAAACCGTAATGGGTAAAGGTGCACGCAAGGCAGACGGCAGCAGCTATGAAGCTAACTGCGCTACACGGTGCTCCTCTCGGCGGCGACGCATACGTAAATACAATCAAGAATCTGGGTGGTGATCCTACTAACCCGTTCGTTATATTCCCGGAAGTAGCCGAACTGTATGCAAAAAGAGCAGAAGAACTGAAGAAGATCGTTGCTGAAAAGTATGCAAAGCTGCATGGGCGAAAGCAAACCCGGAACTGGCAGCAAAACTGGAACTCTTCTTCTCGGGCAAAGCTCCGAAAGTGGACTGGGCTGCTATCGAACAGAAAGCAGGTAGCGCTACTCGTGCTGCATCTGCAACCGTATTGGGCGCACTTGCTACACAGGTAGAAAACATGATCGTTGCTTCGGCCGACCTTTCTAACTCTGACAAGACTGACGGTTTCCTGAAAAAGACTCATTCTTTCAAGAAAGGTGATTTCAGCGGAGCATTCTTCCAGGCAGGTGTATCTGAATTGTCAATGGCTTGTATCTGTATCGGTATGTCTCTCCACGGTGGTGTGATCGCTGCTTGCGGTACATTCTTCGTATTCTCCGACTACATGAAACCTGCCGTACGTATGGCTGCTTTGATGGAACAACCGGTGAAATTTATCTGGACACACGACGCATTCCGCGTAGGTGAAGACGGTCCTACTCACGAACCGGTAGAACAGGAAGCTCAAATCCGCCTGATGGAAAAACTGAAAAATCATAAGGGACACAACTCTATGTTGGTACTTCGTCCGGCTGATGCAGAAGAGACAACCATTGCTTGGAAACTTGCTATGGAAAATATGTCTACTCCTACAGGATTGATCTTCTCTCGTCAGAATATTGCCAATTTACCGGCAGGAACTGATTACGAACAAGCAGCCAAGGGTGCTTATATCGTAGCAGGTTCCGACGAAAATCCGGATGTTATCCTGGTGGCTTCAGGTTCTGAAGTGTCTACATTGGTAGCCGGCACAGAGTTGCTTCGCAAAGAGGACGTGAAGGTACGCATTGTATCTGCTCCTTCTGAAGGTCTGTTCCGCAACCAACCGAAAGAATATCAGGAAGCTATTCTTCCGGCAGATGCGAAGATTTTCGGTATGACTGCCGGTCTGCCTGTCACTCTTCAAGGTCTGGTAGGTTGCCACGGTAAAGTTTGGGGATTGGAATCTTTCGGTTTCTCTGCTCCTTACAAAGTATTGGATGAGAAACTTGGATTTACTGCCGAGAACGTATATAACCAAGTAAAAGCAATGCTCTAATGAAAACAATCGGATTAGCATGCGACCATGCCGGTTTTGAACTGAAAGAATATGTTCGCGGCTGGCTGGAAGCAAAAGGCTGGGCTTACAAGGATTTCGGAACTAACTCTACCGCAAGCGTAGACTATCCGGATTATGCTCATCCGCTGGCTCTTGCAGTGGAATCGGGAGAATGTTATCCCGGTATCGCTATCTGCGGCAGTGGAAACGGAATCAATATGACGCTGAACAAGCACCAAGGGGTTCGTGCCGCTCTCTGCTGGAATGCAGAAATCGCACACCTGGCTCGTCAGCACAATGACGCTAATGTACTGGTTATGCAGGACGCTTCATCAGCACTGAAGAAGCGGACATGATTTTGACAGAGTTCTTCTCTACCAAATTTGACGGCGGACGCCATCAGAACCGTATTGATAAGATTCCGGTAAAATAAAGCTCGAAGATAAATCAAATAGGTGTAAAGCTGCCCTTCAGAAAGAAGAGCAGCTTTATTTTTATACCGGTATCAGATTTTATCATATACGAGATTACAAAAGAGGGGTAACTTCGTCTTTATTACAAGACGATATTAAAAACTAAAATTATGGGTAGACTGAATATGAAAGAATGGATCAGCCAAACGATCCAAGGTAAGGAAACGATTGCAATTCCGATCATGACACATCCGGGTATCGAATTTATCGGGAAAACGGTGCATGATGCGGTAACAAACGGACAGGTTCATTATGAGGCTATCAAGGCTCTTTGTGGCAAGTACCCGGCGGCGGCCGCAACCGTCATCATGGATCTGACGGTAGAAGCGGAAGCTTTCGGGGCAGAGATTATCTTTCCGGAAAATGAGGTACCCAGTGTATCCGGTCGTTTACTGGCAGACGAGGCAGCTATTGAGAAACTGGAGATTCCGGCATTAAACAAAGGAAGAATCCCGGAATATCTTAAAGCAAATATGCTGACAGCCAGAAATGTAACAGACCGTCCGGTTTTTGCCGGTTGCATCGGTCCTTATTCGCTGGCCGGACGTTTGTATGATATGTCGGAAATCATGATGCTGATCTACATTAACCCCGATGCAGCCAATACGTTATTAAGAAAATGCAGTGACTTCATCACCCGCTATTGCATGGCATTGAAAGCAACCGGTGTGAACGGTGTAGTCATGGCTGAACCTGCTGCGGGACTGTTATCCAACGAAGATTGCCTGCAATATTCTTCTTTATTTGTGAAAGAAATAATAGAGAAGGTACAGGATGATCATTTTGCCGTAGTACTTCATAATTGCGGAAACACAGGGAATTGCACACAAGCGATGGTTTATACCGGTGCAGCCGCTTACCACTTCGGGAATAAAATCAAGATGGAGGAAGCGTTGAAAGAGGTTCCGCCGATGCACTGGCAATGGGAAATCTGGACCCGGTGAGCCTTTCAAGATGGCAGGCCCGGAGACTATGAAGGAAGCGACTTTGCAACTATTGGAGACTACCCGTGCATATCCTAATTTCGTATTGTCAAGTGGTTGTGATATTCCGCCACATACGTCTTCTATTAATATAGACGCATTTTATACCGCATTGGAAGAGTTCAATAATGGTTGAACAGGAACTTACTTACCAGAAACTGCAAATCCCATCGTCAGATATTTACGAGGCGATGGGATATAAAGATTCTATGCCGGATGGAATGGTTATAGAAGAAATAAATACGTTACTTGACCGTATCACTCCCCTTCTTCGTCCCCGTTTTTTCTTTTTCCTCACTGACGGACTGCTTGACACTGAAAAAGCAACACTGACTGTAAAAGATACGGTTCTCACAATCGGTAAAACCATTGCCCGCCAACTACGGGGTTCGGAAGCCTTTGCCTTTTTTACCGCCACTGCGGGAGTTGAATTTGAGGAGTTTCAACATCTGCTTCAGCAAGAGGACGACATGGTGAAAGCATATATAGCAGACTCATTGGGGAGCATCATTGCAGAAAAGGCTGCTGATTGCATGGAAAAGGAGTTGGCTGCATTTATCGAAAAGAGAGGTTGGAAGCACACTAACAGATACAGCCCCGGCTATTGCGGATGGCACGTATCGGAACAACAAAAACTATTCTCCTTATTTCCGGTCGCTTCGCCCTGTGGTATTCAGTTGACAGATTCCAGCCTGATGATTCCCATCAAATCTGTAAGTGGTATTATCGGAGTGGGTTCTCATGTGCGTAAGCTGGAATATACTTGCGGGCTGTGTACGTACGAAAATTGTTTTCGTAGAAAATAGTTTCACCACAGAGGACGCAGAGGACACAGAGTCTTTATTATTAGATAATAACTCTGCGTCCTCTGTGGTGAATAAAAATTAGTGGCCATTGAAGAAGATGTAAAGCCCGATCATAGTCACAATAAGTAATCCCCATAGGATAAGAACAATTCGTGCAGGTTTGTCCTCTATCTTTTCCATATTCAAGATGCCCAATTGCGGAGACTTATCCCACAGGCTGACTACTATCATGCCTATTCCGATGATAACGAATAAGTAGAAGGAAAGCAGCATAAAATGAGGCCATGCATCATATTGTTCTGCCGGAAACACCCATAAATACAAGATTCCTACTCCGATACTGAACACTGTTCCCAATGTCAGAGCCATATTAGCTGCCAGAGTAGTGGTGCGTTTCCAGAATACGCCAAAGAGAATACAGCTGCCATCGGAGGAGCTATAAATCCCAGTACAGACTGGAAAACATTAAACAGATTCAGTCCCTTGATGCTGTCGATCGCTATGGTTATTATCACAGAGATCAGTGCACCGACTACCGTAACCACTTGTCCCACTCTGATAATCTCTCTCTGCTTGGCCTGCGGTCGGATTTTCTTCACATAGATATCCATCGTGAATACCGTGCTTAATGCATTCAATGCAGAGCCGACAGTACTTACCAATGCTGCTGTCAATACAGCCAATACCAAGCCGACCATTCCTGTCGGGAACAAATGAGTCACCATTGTCATATAAGCCTCATCGGGATTCTCCAATTGTGGGAATAAAGCGAGGCAGATAATGCCGGGAAGAATGTAAAGAGGTACATCTAATATTTTCAACCATCCGGTAAAGTTGGTTCCCATCTGACCTTCTTTGAGATTCTTGGCAGCAAGAACCGGTTGCACCATCGACTGATCCGTACACCAAAACCAAACTCCCATAATAGGATAACCGTGATAATAGGTAGCCGGGAAAAGCCGGTCATCATTTGGATGGAAAGATTCCAGTAATCCGCCGGAACGGCGTCCACCAGTGCTCCTACACCACCCACTTTATAGATTCCCATGATAGCCAGTGTGGCTGATACTACAATCAACAGTATCATTTGATATACATTCGTGTAGGCCACAGCTTTCAGTCCGCCGAGCATCGTGAAGAAAGCGGAGATGACAAGTAACAGCAATGCCGATTGCCACATAGGAATATCGAAGACCTGACGGATCAGGACTCCACCGGCAAATAAAGTCAATGCAAGCCATGAAATAAGAATGGTAATAATGGTATACCGTGCAAGGATGTTACGAGTAGATTGCCCGAAACGTTTTCCCATAAATTCGGGCAATGTCGTAATGCGACTACCCAAATATCGGGGAGCAAAGACAAAAGCAAGCAGACATATAAAGACAAATGCATACCAGGCATAATTCCCCGAAACAATACCAGTAGTAAATCCGGCACTTGCGGAAGCTATCAACATGGAAGGTCCGACATTCGTCCCCCACATGGAGAAGCCGATATGATACCATCTCAACGAATTCTCCGCAAGGAAAAGACTACTCCCCTTTTTTCGTTTAGAACTTGCCCATATACCAATAGTTATCAAAATAAGGAAGTAGGCAATCAGAATACTCCAATCTAATGTCTCTAAGAATTTCACATGCATAATTCAAGTATTAAATAAGTAACGTAAGTTTAAATCTAATTTTCTTTAGGCAAAGGATTACATGGATTTCACGGTTTTAATAGGCTATGTAATTAAGAGCCGTGTTGATCCGTGCAATCCGTACCTTTTTATTCTATTTTTTATTTCCAATCAGTTCTTTGGCAACTGCTACGGCTGTATTCGCATTATCACTATATCCGTCCGCACCGATTTCGTCAGCAAACCCCTGACTGACGGGTGCTCCGCCAATCATCACTTTCACCTGATTACGAATACCGGCCTCTTCTAGTGCCTGGATAACCTCTTTCATATACGTCATGGTAGTAGTCAGCAATGCGCTCATGCACAAGATGTCAGCATGGTTTTCCTTCACGGCTTCCACAAACTTGTCACAAGTCACATCAATACCAATATTAATGACTTCAAAGCCGCAACCCTCCAGCATGGAAGCCACCAGGTTTTTACCAATATCATGGAGATCTCCTTTCACTGTACCGATGACAATCTTACCGATTGTAGTGGAAGCACTTCCTGCCAATAAAGGTTTCAGTAGCTCCAAAGCCCCTTTCATAGCACGTCCTGCCATCAACAGTTGGGGAACAAAAGCCCCATCCCGGAAACGTTGTCCCACTTCGCCCATTGCTTTAATCATATAATTATTGATAATCATTTGGGCGCTACTTCTTCCGCAATGGCTTGCCGGGTGATTTCAACCGCAGGTTCCAGTTTCCCGGCAACAATGGCTTCATACAGAGGTTTCAGTTTATCCTCTTCCCGATGTTGTTCTTCCCGTATACAAATACGTTCCTGTCCGGTAGCTGCCAAGTCGGCATCCTGTTGATGTTTATTGGTATTTACAGCGGTAGAAGAACCGGTATATTCTTCAACAATCCGCATGGCCTGTTCCACTTCCTTTTCGTTATGGAAATCCATTTCCAAATGTACACCGTCCGCGCCGATATGATCCAATAGGGGTTTTAGTTCGTCTAATGTCACCCAGCAAGCCATCACGCTCTTTCCGCCTGCCAGAATCTTCTTATACAAATCGTACCATTTGGGAGATCCTCCTTGTGGTTCGCCCACTCCGGGAGTCCATTGAATCGCATTCAATTCTTCAATTTCAAGCAAGGCAGGCAGGTGATGCATGGCTCCCACTCCATCCAGATGATAAAGGGTATAATCAATCTTCTGACATTGTTCACGAATAAAAGGTTGCACAAACCGGCGATAATCATCCTGACTAATCATGGTCGAAATATCACTTTGCAGTTTACTCATCTTTCCGGGAGCCCAGGACGAGAAATAACAGAAAGCCATCTCGTCGCCTTCACGGATGATGTCGTATAGTTCATCAAATACTTTGAAGTAGATGTCGTTGATTTGCTGCATCTGTTGTTCCAGGATTTCGGGCTGCATCACTGTGTCCAATAATACCCTATCCGTTCCTTTCAGTGCGGCCAGGACATCCAGTCCTTCCATCAGATCGGGCATACCGACAAAGTAGTGTCCGTTGGCTTTCGCTTTGCAGGCTTTCAGGAGTTCTTTATGAAGAATCCAGTTCGGGTGTTCGGGGTTAAAGACTATTTCATCGGTGAAATCCGGGTTGGGATGAATCCAAATGGTGTCTTCCCCGCCTTCAAACACTCCTCCTAAAATGGCGGCTAGAGAACCGGGCCCCAGTTGGGTATTCGCAACCGGAAGAATATCCGCTTTCAGGCTGCTGTGCGCTACGTACCAGTCCAGATATTCAGCCTCCATTGAGGGTCGAACCACTTTTGCGACAAATCTTTTGCCGGTGCGGGAGGTGTTATCTCTGCATGTGGTTGCACTCCTTCCTGGAAGTGTTCCCACATTGAGAACGATTCCTTTATGGTTCCACCAATTTATATAACGTTGTTTTGTTTCTTCTAAATTACTCTTCCATGTTTTCATACTATACTAAATTAATTAATTCTACCACAATCTATCATAGTCCAAAATCCTTTATAATCATTATCTATGCGTAAAGCTATACTCTTGCTTAAATCCATTTCATCCGTACAGTCCACGTCTTCCGGATAGATGGGGATCACGGCATTTGCACGCACATATACGGGCATTTCTTCCAATGGAACGTATACGTCTTCAGCCAGCATGCTCCTTCCAGACGTTCTCCCGTAAAGAAGTTCACCCATTTTCCTTCGGGAAGATAGATATCCCGACGGTTCTCGCTGTTCATCACCGGAGCTACCAGGAAATCATTGCCGAAATAGTATTCATCATCCACATGCCAACAAAATTTATCTTCCGGATGATGCAGAATGAGTGCCTGCAAGAGCGGATAGCCGCTTTCTATGGCTAGTTTACTTTGTTCTACGATGTATGGAATGAGCGAATAACGCAATTTCCACCACTTTTTCACCAACGGAGCTATGGCCGGATAGTGCCAGGGTTCACGCTTGTTGGTTCCGTGATAACGGATATGCGATGTGAATACGCCGAATTGAGTCCAACGCATGTACACATCATCTGCTACTACCGAGTTCATAAAATTGGGCAATGTATGGAAGCCGGGAACATCATGGCTCCAAAAAGCAAATCCCGACAGACCGAAATGCAGACCGCCTTTCAGAGAACCTGCCATTCCATCCCAAGAGCTACAGGAATCGCCTCCCCAATGCAAAGGATAACGCTGGCATCCCGCCCATGCGGAACGTGCCCAGACAATGCCGTCACCTGTCACTTTCGTAATTTCGTAAGCGGCCTTTGATAAAGCAGGGCATACAGGTTGTTCAACAATTCCGGCTTCATGCCTTTATAGAGGGCGTCCATGTGAATGTTTTCACCGAAATCGGTTTTGATACAGGTTACCCCATATCCAGAAGTTGTTTCAATAACCTTTGTACCATCTGGTTGCTTTCGGTAAGGAAAGTCGATTGTTCCGGCATAATCCAAGGCGGAGAAGTTGGAACCATCGGTCGCTTGTTGTTTGGTCAATGGGGCTATATAATCATTGGCTCTGGCTTCATCAATCTGCTCTGCATTTTCTGCAACGTATGGAAGTTGCCATAAAGAGACACGATAGCCGTTCTTTTTCAACCGCCCGATGAATCTTTTCGGATCGGGGAACCGTTCTTCATTGAATTTCCATTCGCAGAGCCAATCGGTACAGAACCAGCCCGTATCCAGATGAATTACGTCACAGGGATAGTGTTCGGCACGCATGCGGTCGCATATTTCGTCTACTTCATCGGCACTGAAATAAGTCATACGGCTCATCCAAACGCCAAAGCTCCAAAGAGGAGGCATAGACGGATAGCCGGTCAGGTCACGATAACCGCGAAGAATATCTTCCATCGTATCACCGCCTATCACAAATACATCAAGCAATGCCTGGTCGCTTAGAAACTGGACGGAACGGGTGGAATGTCCGGCCAGTGAGAGCTTGCTATGGGCACATGTGTGGTAGAATGTTCCGTACATTCGGCTGGATAGATAGAAGGGGATATTCTTATAAGTACGCCGGTTATTGACTCCTTGCCCATCTTGGTTTTTCAGGAAGAAAGTCTGTCCGCTCAAGTCCATTTTAAAGAAACGTTCTCCGGTTCCGGCAAAACATTCATCAGGCTTACATTCAAAAGAAAGCGTTGCACGTTCTTTCCGACCGTCGCGTTTGCAAAAGGCAACAGGTAACGCATCGTAGCGGGGAGGCGAAAAATGATCGTAGGCTGACAAGCGGATTTCACGTTTTCCGTCAGGGTATAAAGTGATGTCAAGCGTTTCTTGAGGGTCGGGAAGCAATTCGCTCCATCGGTCTAATAGAGGCTCTTCCACATTGATAACGGCACGCTTCGTTCCGTCTTCCGTCGAAAGAATCCATTTTCCTTTTTGTTCTTTTATAAACAGGGGCACTTTCTGAATCCGGTCACTGAATTGCAGCATTTCCGACTCATCTGTCAGTACATAATCACCGAAGCCAAGAAACAGGCGGGTGATGCCGATGTTATACTGACGGATGATTAACGTATATTCCTCCTGGGGAACATCGGTATCCGCCATCATATCGTTAGCCAGCTTTTGCTTCTGAAAGGGAACTGTTACGTAAATATCTCCTTCCTTTTCATAAACAGCCGTTGGCTTGTATGCTTTCCAAAGCGACTCATTCCTTGATAACTCGGTATCGAAATCAAGGAAATCAAATAAATGGTAGTTCGTTGGTTTCATCTATTTTATTGATTAAATATCGTTTATTGATTACTATAATTATCATATTAGTTTGAATGATTACCATACTAGTCTAGTTCTAATGATTATTACACTAGTTTATTGATTGCTATACTAGTACATTAATGACTATGTTAATCCATTGATTTGTTTCAATCTTGCTTTATTCTTCCGGCTTTGTACTTAATACTGTCCGCCACTTGAGGGCCGTTATTCTTCCACACGTTCTTTTTCCCGGGGCGGTTCGAATCAAAACGTTCAGCGGACACCAGTTGTTTCCATTGTATATCCGTCCGTAGCTTCATCCAGATAGATATAAAAAGCACGGTCATTCGTAGCGTAGGGTGCCTCGATTAAATGTTCGATCCGATTATTTCGCATGACGGAACCCGGCTGGTTGGAAAGAGTATACAGACCGCCTGCATCGTATAGCCGACGGGCAAAGTGATGTACATAGTTTGCTTCTATCCGGTTGTTGCACATTCCGCTCTCCAGCGATGTCCATCCCCAGCCTACACAAATCCCTGAATAGTTCAGATGGCAGACTTCATTATGAGAAATATCCATGTTTCTGACATATCCGGCACCGATACCTACACATCCCCAGTCTTCATTAGTCACATTACTTATGAAATTGTTTCTGATAGTAATATGGGAACATAATTCCCGTGCGTCAGCAGGAATAAAAGGGATGTGCGTCTCAAATCCTCCGTCCGGAAATGCGCCAACCAGTAAAGCCGTTCCCCCAATATCCGTAAATTGACAATCTTCGACGCTCGATGCTGTGACTGCCCATTCATAATCCAGTCCAGTGGACGATAAATGACGGAAGGTGCAATGCTTGAAATCAATATATTCGGCACCTCTTACACGTATCGCTGTTTCGGGACGGGTGATCCAGGCTTGGTTCTCCAGTTCCGCTTTTTCCGGAAGCCCCGGTTCTTGTAATTTATAGGCATCCAATAAAGGAAATCCCCCTTGCAGAGTGACGTGTCCCTGATAAGAAGGACGCATCCAGGAGGTATGCTCAAAAGTAATTCCGTCAAATTGTATATGCTTTACCGGACGGGACAATGTACCGTCTATGGTCACTAAAGTTTCCAAAGCAGGGATAATCACTTCAGCAGTTTCCATATTTTCGCCCGCCTGCGGATAATAGTAAATCGTGCCGGAAGGATATTCCTGAAACCATTCACCGGGTTGGTCCAGCAATTCCAGTGCATTGGTCAGGCAGAAGGAAGAATTCTCTCCTCCGATGATGGGTTGCAGGGATGCGCAAACTCCAAGCGACTTTCGGGATCATGAAAGCGAACTATAGCTTGTCCGTCTTTCACGTCCATACTTTTCACACGCAAAATAGCAATTGCCCAACGTTGATGGACAGTCATTTCGAGTTGACTGGCATTTTGTAGTCCAGTTATACTCTGTGATTCCCGGGAACTGTTCACATAAGAGGCAGGGATCGTTATCGTTTGTTCCTCCGGATTGAAGTCAATCATTCGTTCCATTCCTCCGTCAGGAAATTGCGCAGCTCTTTGAACTTTATTGCCATTCACCCACATTTGCCGGGTTTCGACTCTTCTATTTCCTATTAGGGGAACCTCTGCCGACCATATCTTCTGCCTCAACTCTTCAGGAATTGCCGGATTATCGCATCCACGCTTCCATCCTGTAACAGCAACTCCACCACTAATCACAGGGTGAGCACCATCTACCGCACAAATCACTGTTGGAGAATCGGGCGTCCCACTATCTTCCGGACGAAGAAATAAAGAATTGCGCTGGGCATAAACACCCTCTTCCAAACGAATATAAATTCCTCCAGCTACTTCCGACCGATTCAGTCTACGCCATTCACGAGCCTGTTTGATCGCCCGGTTTAGTGTATAAAACGGAGCTTCCCTTGTCCCGGGATTCTTATCATTCCCCTGCAGGGATACATAAATCTCCCCCGCAAAGAGGGAGGGAAACCACCCCAATAAAATGATAAAAGAAAGATAAGTAAAAGTCTTTTTCATGGTACTACCTCAATGTGCTACTTCAATAAAGACGAACACACATCGATTTAGTACTCTATGTAAAGGCAATAGATAGGTTATTCTTACGAATGTTTTACAACATCAAATAGGTTACCGAATAAGACCTATGATAAATTGATAACAAAAATAACCGCAGACAACGAACTTCAGTAAAGTTCCGAATATAAATCCGAGTAAAGAGCCCACACCTGATTTGAGTGCCTGCGAGAACTCTTTATTTCCTAATAGTTCACCAATCACCGCTCCAAGAAACGGACCGAGAATAATGCCCCAAGGCAAGAAAAGAAGACCGACAAGGGTTCCTATGATACATCCCCAATTACCCCATTTACTACCGCCACTATATTTACTTCCCAGCATCGGAGTGAAATAATCCAATACCTGCAAAACAGCTACAATCAATAACCATACGATGAATTGTGTCGTAGAATATTGTACCTTATCCGTGAAGTGCAGAATAACCAACCCGACATAAGCAATAGGCGCACCGGGAAGAAACGGCAGAATACAACCAGCTAACCCGGCTATCATACAAAGGGCACTAATTACAATCAAAATAATGTCCAACATAATCTATTTTTTAGTTCTGCACAAAAATACAGTATCTTTCAGTAAAAACAAGCTAACCCCGAGAATTATTTCCGCCCCTTCACAGCTGTTTCAGAATAGTTTTGCCAAGGCTGCAATTCTTAGTGTGAATGAGTTTTTCCAATACTTTTTTGAGGATGCCTCGTACCCAACAAGAACTTTTACTATCTTTGTGTCGTTAACGCTATTAATAAGCAAGTTATAATATAAGAAATCAGCAGGAGGACAGGAAATGGATCCAATGGAATATATAGTACCCAACAGAAAGCGTTTGCCTTACGGTATGATGAACTTCGCAGTCATCCGCCGCGAAGACTATTATTATGTAGACAAAACCCGTTTCATTCCTATGATAGAGCAGGCAGACCGGTTCTTTTTCTTCATCCGTCCCCGCCGCTTCGGCAAAAGCCTCACGCTGAACGTACTGCAACACTACTACGATGTGCGTACCCGCGATAAGTTCAACGACTTATTCGGCGACCTCTACATCGGAAAGCATCCCACAGCAAACCGCAACAGCTACCTGGTGCTTTACCTCAACTTTTCAGGTATCACCGGCGAACTGAACGATTATCGAAAGGGACTGGATGCACATTGCCAAATCCGCTTCGACTTCTTCTGTGAAGTCTATTCCGACCTCCTGCCACAAGGTATCAGAGAACGATTGGACGAAAAGGACGGGGCTGTCAACCAACTGGACTATTTGGTTTCGGAGTGCGAACGTGCCGGACAGAAAATGTATCTCTTCATCGACGAATACGACCACTTCACCAACGCCATCCTTTCCGATGCCGAAAGTTTGCACCGCTACACTGATGAAACGCATGGCGAAGGTTATCTGCGTGCTTTCTTCAATAAGGTGAAGGCAGGAACTTATTCCAGCATAGAGCGTTGTTTCATCACCGGTGTAAGCCCCGTAACGATGGATGACCTGACGAGTGGCTTCAACATCGGCACAAACTACTCACTTACCCCTCAATTTAACCAAATGATGGGGTTCACCGAAGAAGAAGTGCGCGAAATGCTGACTTACTATTCAACGAACAGTCCTTTCCGCCATACTGTTGACGAACTGATAGAAATAATGAAACCATGGTACGACAATTATTGCTTCGCGCAGGATTGTTACGGTGAAACTACCATGTACAACTCCAACATGGTGCTCTACTTCGTGAAGAATTACATAGATAACGGCAAAGCGCCACGAGAAATGATAGAAGATAATATACGTATCGACTATGAAAAGCTGCGTATGCTCATTCGAAAGGATAAAGAGTTTGCACACGATGCTTCCGTCATTCAAACTTTAGTGAGTCAAGGTTATATCACTGGTGAACTGAAGAAAGGTTTCCCTGCCGTCAACATCACCAATCCGGACAATTTTATAAGCCTGCTCTACTATTTCGGAATGTTAACCATTAGCGGAATAGATAAAGGCAAGACCAAACTGACCATTCCGAACCTGGTGGTTCAAGAGCAGCTCTACACTTATTTGCTGAATACCTACAACGACGCAGACTTAAATTTCAGCAGCTACGAAAAGAGCGAACTTTCAAGTCAGCTCGCCTATGATGGCAATTGGCAAGCCTATTTCAGTTACATTGCCGACTGCCTGAAACGTTATGCATCCCAGCGTGACAAGCAAAAGGGCGAATTCTTCGTTCACGGCTTCACCTTGGCCATGACTGCGCAAAACCGCTTCTACCGTCCTATCTCCGAGCAAGATACACAAGCGGGTTACGTCGATATTTTCCTCTGTCCCATGTTGGACATATATTCTGACATGAAGCACAGCTACATCGTTGAGTTGAAGTACGCCAAATATCGCGATTCTGAAAACCGTGTGGAGGAATTGCGTCAGGAAGCCATCGCCCAGGCCAACCGCTATGCCGACACGGACACGGTGAAACAAGCTATTGGCTCCACGCAACTACACAAGATTGTAGTGGTATATAAAGGTATGGAAATGCGGGTATGCGAAGAGTTATAATGAACAATCTCTTCACCCTTCACTTTTCCTTGTATTATCCTATCTATAAGCAGTTTATAGGTGAAGGGTGTTCCCTTCACCCATCCTTTCACGTTTTTTTTTTCAAATTGTACCTTCCACAATAAAAGCACTACCTTTGTCAATCATGTATGTAATATACAATATAAAATGAACGACAATAAATTAAAACAAAACAGTCCCTTTCAACTACGCCCGCTGCTACAACGAGCAATGTCCGAAAGCTTGTAACTGCCTGCGTCGGGTGGCTGCACTTCACTACCGCTGACACGTCCTACATCAGCATCGTAAACCCAATGTGTATTCCGGCCACCGGCATTGACTGTCCTCACTTCCAAAACGCAGAAAAGATACATGTGGCATGGGGTATCAGCCACCTGCTGGACAACGTACCTTATAAGGACGGAACAAACATCAAGCAACAACTGATCGGGCATTTCGGAAAAACTCTTTACTATCGCTTTTATCGCGAAGAACGCTTCCTAAGCCCCGCAGATCAAAACTATATCCGCCAACTTTTCACCGGAAAGGTATCACCGAAGAACCGGTCTTTGACAGTTACACGGATGAGTATAATTGGTAAAGCTGCGTTCTAACTAGTTTCCAGCCTGCTGAAACTTTTGTTTCAAGCGCTAGAAACTAAAAGTTTCATACGGTGAAACGATTCGTTTCTCACCGAGAAACAAACTGTTTCACTATGGAAACCATTCGTTTCAAAGTATGAAACAAAAATGGAACTAGTTGAAAACAAAGAAACCCTGATGAAAAGGCAGGTGAAGCTTAGGTCTTCACCTGCTATCACCGATGAACAAAGCGATGCAGAAGATGTTGAAGAGGTGAGAGGAATTTGAAGAGAAAAGATAAGATATTTATTTCAACTACCTTACCTTCATTAGAGTTAGAACGCACCTTTATTAATTACAGTTTCTTCAGGTATAATTCCTATCTCATCAGGAAACAGCCATTATATTATTCGCTTGTTTCTATCTTTTGATGATTCGTGCCGGATTGCCGGCTACGATTGTCATCGCCGGAACATCTTTAGTTACCACGCTACCGGCTCCCACTACCGCTCCATAGCCAATCCTTACACTGGAAGTATGGTCGAATTTATGCCAATCCAAACATTGTCCTCAATCACAAAAGGAATCATACGGTCGTAGAAGTCAAGGATTATTTTTAGTGTTATAGTTAAAATTTATCTACTACACTTGCAAGTTCTCTCATTAATTTGTTTCTTTGTCTTTAAGGATTGAATAAAGCCTCATATAAGGCTAACAAATTTATTCATCACCTATAATGAAAGAATTATGAGTAACAGAGAACTATCTAACAGAATTGAATATTTTGTGGGATGTATAGGAGCTTTCGCTGAAAAATATTCCTTAAGTAACAGTCAGGCATACAAATACCTGAAGCGTTTTTCCGGCTTGGATTTCTTAGAAGAATTCTATGATATCGAACATACATTCTCCATAGAGGAAGCTGTGGATGATTTAACGAAAATCTGTCAACGAAATGGAGGAGCTTTAGCATGATTCTTTACCACGGTTCAAATATAGAAATATCCCAAATAGATATTGATAAAGGAAGAAAAGGCAAAGACTTCGGAAAAGGGTTTTATCTGAGTGAAGATATTAAACAAGCCGAAAAGATGGCAAGTTTAACGACATTCAGACAAGGAAAAGGGGTTCCTGTTATTTCTAAGTTTATGTTTGATGAATCTATTCTAAATGGTAAAAGTGATATTAAAATCAAACAGTTTGGCGGATATACCATAGAATGGGCTGAATTTATTCTATTAAATAGAAACAATAATACCAATATTCAAGCCCATGATTATGATATTGTAATAGGTCCCATTGCTGATGATACTGTAGGTCTCCAATTAAGACGATTTATTCAGGGATATATAAACATATCACAATTAGTGAATGAATTATCATAATATCCGCCCTACTATACAATATTTCTTTGGAACTCCCGCTGCAATTAATTTACTAAAAAGTTATGAATAAGGAAAAACAATTTTTAGTTGAATCTTTAGGAAAAGAACTGATAGAAATGCTTATGAGCGACTACGGATGGGATTTGCAAAAATCTATGGATGTACTGTATTCTTCTGAAACTTTCGCAAAATTAGAAGACGAACGTTCCGGCTTATATTATCAAGGAGCCATATATGTCTACAGTTTTTTAAAACAGGAAATAGAAAAGGGGACTATTGATTAAAATCAAATACTCCCCCATAATACAGACAGCCGATATGTGTGCATGAGAGCTAATCGAAAACACTCAATATTTATCGGTCATCACAAATACTAACTCCCCTCCCTTCATAATTTCCGAATGATGTATCCGGAAATTCTCAACGGGTTCGCCATTCCACGTTACCGACTTCACATACTTATTCTCATTCGACAATCCTTTTGCTTGCATCGTGAACGTTTTATCATTCGGTAATGAAATAGTAACTTCTTCCACCTGTGGTGCTCCCAATATATATTCTCCCCCAATCGGATTTACCGGATAGAATCCCATTGCAGAGAATATATACCATGCTGACATTTGTCCGCAATCATCATTTCCGCATAATCCATCCGGTTTGGGGAGGTAAAAACGGTCAAAAATTTCACGAATGAGTTGTTGGGTTTTATAAGGTTGTCCGGCATAGTTATACAAATAAGCTACATGATGACTAGGTTCATTGCCATGTGCATATTGTCCGATAAGTCCGGTCACGTCTTGCGTAAACCCTGTATTTTCCGCGGATGATTCTAAAAAGAATAAAGAATCCAGTTTGTTAGCGAACTTCTCTTTGCCCCCGAGTAAATCGATTAATCCTTCCACGTCGTGTTGCACGTGCCAAGTATATTGCCAGGCATTTCCTTCTGTATAATCTCCGCCGGAAGTAGCGGCATGAGACAATAAGAATGTATTAAAAGGTGTACGCCATTTTCCTTTCGAATCCTTTCCCCGCATCATAGTCGTTGAGGGATCCAACAGATTCTTGTAGTAGGAAGCCCGGCGGGAGAAATAAGCATAATCTTTCTCTTTTCCTAAAGATTTCGCCATGCGGGCTACACAATAATCATCATAGGTGGACTCCAATGTACGGGAAACCGACTCTTTGGGGATGATGTCGAAAGGATAATATCCATAACGATCATAAACCTCCCAGTCCGAATGTTGATGGCTTACGGTAGAACTTCCACGAATAGCGGCATACGCCTCTTCTACGTCAAATCCTCGGAATCCTTTCAGATAGGCGTCCACGATGACAGGGATAGCATGATTGCCTATCATGCAATGTGCCTCTTTTCCCCACAATGCCCAGATAGGAAGATACCCCATCGTGCGATAGTGTTCGAGCATACTCTGTATCATTCCGTCCACCCGCTCCGGGGAGAGAATGGTGTACAAGGGATGAGTTGCACGATAGGTGTCCCAAAGAGAAAGCGTGGAATAATAAGAGCCCGTCTTCGAGGTATACACTTTATCGTCAGCACCCCGATAACGTCCGTCCGTGTCCGCCATGTCGTTGGGCTGGATAAACAGGTGATAGAGCGAAGTATAGAAATTCTTCTTCTGTTCGTCACTACCAGTCACCTTTACCCGATCAAACAAATTGTTCCATTGCCGGCAGGCCTCCATACGAATCTTGTCGAAGTCCCATCCCGGATTCTCTTTCGCTAACGCCGCTTTCGCGCCTTCCGGCAAACGGAAGAGAGCGCTATTTTCACTTGCAACGTATCACCTTCAGCAAGGTCGAAATCAAGAATAAGTCGTTTCGCCTTCTCCTCCTGCCGATGAAAGCACTTCACGTACAACATACGGTTTGTCAAAAGAGATCACATAATAGTATTGTCGCTTTACCCAATTTTCTACCACTTGATGACCTGTGATGGTATGATTGTCGGGCATATCCACTTCAGCAGACAAGACATGTGTTTTCAGCCGTTCTTTATCCCAAACAATCCCGTTCTGAAGGTCTACCAATAGGCGGGCAGGAGTAGCGGAATGATAAACGTAACGATGAAAAGAGGTACGCTGCGTGGAGGTCAATTCCACATCCACAGCAGCATCCGTCAGTCGGACGGAATAGTATCCGGGAGACGCCTTTTCAGAATTTTTATCAAACTTGCTTCTATAGACTCCGTCTTTCACTTCCCCACTGAAAGGCAATAGAAGAACATCTCCCAGATCGGGACACCCCGTCCCACTCAAATGCGTCTGGGCGAAACCGATAAAGGAATCATCCGCAAAGTTATATCCGCTACAATACTTCCATTCGTCATTGCCCGTTTCGGGGCTTGCTTGAATGAAACCGAAAGGTACGCAGGCTCCGGGAAAAGTATGTCCGTTGTCGGAGGTACCAACGAATGGATCAGCATATCGAATATAATCATCATCCATATCCGTCCGGAAGAACAATGTTCCATAGCCGGGGCCATCACACCATTTGGAAGCGCCCTCTACTGACATCTTGGAGAGAACCCGGCGAGTATACGGCATGTCCAATCCCTTGCGGGTGACATAATGATTGTATACGATCTCATAGATAGGTCGAAACACTCCCCGTAATTTGTCCGAAATTGTTTGCCAGTTGCAATATCGGCCCGAAATATCAGTCCACGTAGTAAAGGGAACGGATTCTCCCAAGTTATATTTCGCTGTATATTCGTAACCGGTCAACAGACGGTTGTCAAAAGCGGCGTACATCTTCTCATCCCCCTGGTTGTAAGCGGTTTCGCAGGCTTCTGCCAAATTACCCAAGCCGAACATTACGTGGTCTTGGTCGCGACCGCTCTCTTGACACTGTCCGTTCTCGCCGATATAATTCTTAATCGTTCCGTTGTCGTGCCCGTTGTAATAGAAGTGAACTGCCTGATTGTAGAGAGCCTCATCTTCCAGAAAAATACCAAAGGCCATGTATGCTTTGGTAGCAGCAGCCCCCCAGTTTCCGTTTGTATATGGTTTCGCCTTGAAGAAGGTGTCCAATACAGGAATGAATACCGTTCGCAACATCTTCTCCCAGCCGGCAATCTCCGCCGGAGTGACTTTGGAATAGGTATGTTTAATTAGTTCTGCCGCGTTCGCCAACATACTGCCTTGTAGAGAGGCGCACAGTGGGTCGTCATTGTCGTTCGGACCTATTAATTTCAGCATGGCGCTGTAAGCATTCAATATCTCTATCGACTTGCGGGCATGGGCTTCATCTCCGGTGAGGGTCCACATCAAGGCGTTGAGATAAGCCGCCTTATGATCGTCTTCGCTAGGGCGTTTGGTATGTTTGTTCACTCCCAAACGAGCTATCACTTCAAAAGGGCCTTGCATCTGATAAGTGGACAAGGCACAAGAATCAGCTTCGAGCAATCGGTAAGAACTGTAAGCCGGCTCTATCCGATGATCTATGTAATATTTCATCCTCTCCAGGCTCTCTTTCGTATGGAGAATACCCGGATGCATGAACTTGTTCGCTTCGGACAAAGATTGTCCGGCACGTATCTTCTTCCATCTCATGAGCGCTTCAATGTAATAATAATCAGCATAGATAATAGAGGCATCTATCTCATCGTCGGCTGGATAGTGCCCGGTAGAGTGCAGCAGAAGAGCAGGATTCTTATCACGGCTTTGATACTTCTTCGTAGAAAGGTTGCGGAGCATCTTCTCTGCCAATTTATAATATTTATCTGCCCGCTCCTTATCGTCCTCCAGCGTCGACAGTTCCAACAAAGCTGAAGCGACAACCGCTGCTGCCGAAGCATCTCTGGGAGCGGTTGGGATATCGGGAGCATCGAAGTCCCAATAAGGAATCAAGTCGGCAGGCAGACGACGGATGTAGAGGTCTGCCACTTTTCGGCAAAGCGAAGATATTCTTTGTCACGTGTTTCACGATAGACCATCGTATATCCGTAGACAGCCCACGCCTGTCCGCGCGCCCACATCGAGGCGTCGTTATATCCTTGATGAGTGATTCCTTTGATGAGTTTTCCTGTAATAGTATCGTAGACAGCTACATGATAGCAAGAACCGTCTGTACGGAAATGGTTAGCTTTCGTCACACGAGCATGCGACAAAGCGATATCATAAAGCCTCTTCCCTCCTCCATGCTTGGCAGCCCAGAAAAGTTCCAGATTCATCATGTTGTCGATAATCGTGTTATGAGGCCAATTGCTTTCTTTCACTTTCCAAGGCCATGATAAGAGGGTGCCTACACGGGGGTTGTAAAGTTTTGCCAGTTCGTCCGCACTTTTCAGCAGGACATCTTTGTAATAGTTCTCTTTCGTTAGACGATAAGCATGACCGTAGCTACAAAACATTTGGAATCCCATATCGTGACTGGTTACTTTACTCGACAGAGACTCTAACAATTTTGTAAAATGAACAGCTTTTTCCTTTATCTCCGGTTCATGGCTGTATTCGTAATCATACCACAGGACTCCCGGAAAAAATCCGCTTGTCCAGTCGTGGGACTCACCATATCCCACGATGACTTGCCGGCTTCAATAGCTCTCGGAAGTTTCGAAGAAGTTCCTATTGCTTTCAATGTTTTATGTATTTGCCGATTACAGTAAGCCAGTTCTTTTCTTGGGCACCGGCTATACAGATAACGCATAAACTTATCCACAAAGAGAGTATTCTTTTCTTTATCATTTACCTATATTTTAATGATGTATATAATAACAAGAGGGTGTATCGAAAGTCTACAGTAACTCAAGACACACCCTCCCTTTATCCTCTTTTTACCTATTTTTACCTTATAATTGGAAGGTGATTAGTTTTCTTCAAATATTTAATCAGTTCCGCTTCGTTTCTAAAGGATTTCATCCATTTAACGGTATAAGGCGATACGCCGTCCGGATATTCAAGATCAGCAATCTTCAACTTGAGAGACATATTGAATGATTGATCCGTAGGTATCGGCTTACCTAACGTGTAACTTGCTCCGTCACCAAATCCCAGTAATAAACAGTACCATACTCCTTCTCAACGGTAGAATAAGTGCCATGTCCGTGCTGGTTACCTTTATCATTTATTAAAGATCCATATTCGGAGAGTCAAATGTTATCGCTTTCTTCGCTGGAAGACCTTCTATAACTACCGCTACAATAGGATAATTACCTACGTGGAAGGTTGACTTCCTCTATATCACCTCTATATTTTCCATTGCTTTGCAAAGAAGGTGTCACCACCAAATTATCTCCGTCTGCTGCAGTCGTTGCATTGGCCGTAGCGACCTTCCATTCGGTTCCTTTCGCATCAATAGCTCCTTCACTCGGCGGCATACCCGATTCTGTACGGAACAGTAGTGTCCCATATCCCGGATGATCACACCACATTGCATCCCTTCCGGAGAGATTCTGATATCACCTGTTGCGTATACGGCATTTCCAGACCTTTGCGAGTTACGTAATGATTGTAAGCAATCTCAAATACCGGTCGGAATTTTCCTCTATCCTCATCAGAGATATTATTCCATCTCACCCCGTCACATCCGTGAAAGGTTCAAAAGGCACATCGTATCCGAGATTATACTTAGCTGTATACTCATACCCTTTCATAAGTCTGTTTTCCGATGCACTCCAAAGCGTCTCGTTGCCCTGATTATAAGCAATTTCGCAGGCTTCTGCCAGATGTCCTATCCCCAGCATCGTGTGGTTTTGGTCACGTCCGCTTTCCTGACACTGTCCGCTCTCCATAATATAGTTCGTCAAACTTCCGTTGTCGTGCCCCTCATAGAAAAACGTCACCGCTTCGTTATAGAAACTTTCGTCATCCAAAAGATACCGAACGCCATAAAGGCCTTGATAGCAGCGGTTCCCCAGTTGCCGTTTGCATAAGGAGATTTGGCAAAGAAGTTTCTCAATACCGGAATAAATACGTTACGGAACATATTCTCCCAAGATTTGACATCCGTATCTGATACCGAAGGATAAGTATGTCTCATCAGTTCAGCGGCATTGGCAAGAAGAAATCCCTGCAAAGCAGCGCACAAGGGAGCGTCATTATCACTCATGTCTATCTCACGCAATGTGCCGGCATAAGCATTCAATATCTCAATCGACTTTGAGCATGCGCTTCATTTTGGTGATATTCCACATAAGAGCATTCAGATAGGCAGCTTTGTGATCCTCCTCGCTCTTAGTTTTGGTAGGATGAGGAGTCATATCTGGATTAAAACGAGCAATAGTTGTGAAAGGACCTTGAATTATATATGAAGCAGAGGCCAAAGAATTCTGCTGCAACAGTCTGTAACAGTCCACCGCTGGAGAAACATTCCCATTCACAAAGTTCTGCATTCGGGTAATGGAAGCTGTCGTGTGTAGAATACCGGGATGAACAAACTCCATAGAAGGTCCCACTTCCGTATAGTTGGGGTTCGGATTGGGCGGCGGAGGCGTATTATCTTCCTGACACGAAACAAACGTAAACAACAAGCATAATATCGGTAGTATATATTTCATTTTCATATGAATATCATTTTAAAGGTTCAACATTCAATTACCAACCCGGATTGTTACCCAATTCGTGACCATTGGACAAAGAGTTCAGCCACTGCAAAGGAATCGGACGCAATTTAAACTTATTCTCAAACGACTCTTGCGTCAAGGTAGTCTTGATTGTCCCACCATAGATGTTGGATACATCCCAGTTGTACTTCAATACACGTTCAGCCAGTTTGCCGGTGCGTTGCAAGTCGTTCCAGCGTGATCCTTCACCAAGGAGTTCCTTTGCTCTTTCGTCCAAAATATTATCTATCGTGACATTGGAATAACGAGAAAGCCCACCCTGCGGAGAATGTTTTTCTGCACGGGAAACAACGTAGTTAATATATTTTTCGGCATTAGCCTGATCGTTGTTATTCATCACTGCCGCTTCCGCCGCAATCAGACAAGTTTCCGCCAAACGGAAGAGATAGATATCACGCGTTCCCGAACCGGATTCGTCTTCCCTATACTCCGCGTTTCCATCTTTGAATTTCCAGATAGGAAGACAGGTACGAGAAGTTGAGTTCGTCGTCTGATAAGCGTGTTTGTAGTAATCATCATTCGCCCAATTTGTATCGTCTCCCATCGGATAGTTGAACACTTTGTATCTTACTCCATTCTTGTCCGTTTCAGCCCAATACTTATATTCAGGATCGGTAGGTACCGGGAAATAGATAATCTTATCGCCTTTGGCGAACACTCCATCTACAGGAGTAGTACACTGGAACCAGTTCTTGCCTGCATCCTTTCCGTCTGTGGAAGTACTCGCATTACCATTCAAAGGACTCATAAAGGTCACAGAAGGACGTCTGTCTTTCTGCCAGTCATACATCATATAAGCAAATTTAGTAGGAATCGCCTCCACATGCATACTCGCATTACCATAATAACTGTCTTTGCCCAATCCCAGCCATCCGCCAATAGCATAAGGCATCATATACCATTGATTCCAGATATTGGTGTTGTAGTTAGCTCCGTCAGCAAAACCGATAGGGAAAACAATTTCATCGTTTATCTCATTCGACTGACGATGAACCATCGCATAGTCGTCCAGCAACTTATGTCCGGAATTAAGATACACATCTTCCGCATCCTTGAATGCGTTTTCAAAATCCTTCGGATCGGCATACTCTTCATAACCACGTGTCAGATAAGCCAACGCACGGATATGTTTCGCAGCAGCTTTGGACATGCGTCCGTAGTTGGAACCCGTTTGACGCCGGGAAGAACACTAATGGCTTCTTCCAAATCTGTAAAAATCTGCTGGTAGAAAGCGGCGCCATTCGAATACTCGACAGTATAGCTCGGCTCTTTAGACTCGTTGATTTTCAACGGTCCCTGTCCCCAGTTCCTCACAATCTCAAACAAATACCAGGCTCTCAACGCTTTGGCTTCAGCCACAAGCTGCGTCAACGCACTGGGTTCTATTCCATCAGGGTCGTCTGTCTTCAAAATGACACTCTTCGAACGATCGATAGCAGCATTTACATTGTTCAACGCATTGAAATAAGAACTCCACATCGCATAAATCGTACCGTTATTTGACTGATAAGTAGTGGTATACTGATTCATTGCCGCTACTTCCGTCGGATAATTCTGTGTGAAGACATCCGTACCTTGTTGTGTAAATATCTGATAAGTAGTCGTATTATAGATATTTTTCAAGTTTGAGTAGCAACCTACAATCAGACTCTCATATCCACCCTTTGTCTGATAGTATTTGTCCGCTGACTGACTGGAATGGTTCACTTCGTCCAGAAAATCAGAACAAGCAGTCATTCCAAAAGTGAATAACAGAAGCGTATACTTCAAATATCTTTTGTTTATCATAGATCTGTTTTTTTAAAATGAAATATTAACACCAAGTAAAGCATTCATAGTCATACCGTCCGTATCTCCTATGTTGGTAAGATCGGGCTGTTCGGGATCAAGACCTCTGAACTTCGTAAGAATGAAAGGATTCTGTACAGTCACATAGATGCGGGCGTTATCCAGTCCCCATTTTGACATCAGTCTCTTGTTCAAAGTATATCCCAGTGTGATATAGGAAACTTTCAGGAAGTCTGTTCTTTCATAAGCGATATTACCTCTGGAACCCATTTGTGAGGGACGTCCCATGGTATTCGAAGGATTCTCCGGCGTCCAATAATTAGTCCGCAGATTGTTGAAGTTCTGGCTGTTCCATTCTAATGCGAAGTTCTCAAAGAAACGGTCGTACTGTGTGGCTCCCGCCTGGAAATACATGTGGAATGAAAAGTCGAAATCATAGATTTTGAACATATTTGTCATACCTCCTGTCCAGTCCGGTGTTCTCTTGCCGTCAATGATATAGTCATCGTCCGTCAGCTTGCCATCATTGTTATAGTCTTTAATCTTGAAGTTACCCGGTACACAACCATATTTTGCAGCCTCTTCTTCTTCTCCCAACTGCCATACGCCAATTGTATTTTGAGTCCAGTTCGTATCTACCGGCTTACCGATGAAACGCTTGTCAGAATAGCGTCCTCTCATGCCTTGCAGATGAATGGAATAATTGCTAAGATCTTCTTCGTCAGCCAGACTTACGATTTCGTTTTTGTTGTAAGCCGTTGATGGTCGTATTCCAGGCAAAGTTCTTGGTCATGATATTCGCGGTATTCAACTGCAACTCAAATCCGCTGTTTCTTACGGAACCTACATTCGAAGTAACCGATGAATAACCCAAATGAACAGGAATATTGCGTTTCATCAACAGGTCATTGGTAGTACGATTGTAGTACTCAATGTTACCCGAAATCCGTTGGTTTAAGAAACCGAAATCAAGACCTACGTTATATTCTGAAGTACGCTCCCAAGTCAGCATCGGATTGGCAATGTTGGCAGGAAGATTTCCCACGGAAGTAGACGTTCCGAACGGATAATATACAGACCCCGAAATGGTACCTTCGGATGCATAAGGAGACACAGAGTTGGTATTACCCGCCTGACCATAACTGAAACGCAGTTTCAGGTTGGACAACCAATCCAGATTCTTGGCAAAGTCTTCTTCAGTGATTCTCCACGCAATAGCTGCGGAAGGGAAAAGCGCCCATTTATTTCCTTCGGACAAACGTGAAGAACCATCATAGCGCAAGCTGGCTGTAAGCAAATATCTATCCATCAGCCCATAGTTGATTCTACCTACATAAGACATCATCGTCCACTGGCTGAAATTGGAAGTCAAGCTCTCGATAGCTCCCCATTCAGGTTATACCAAAGTGAATTGAAAGACAAGTCCTTGCTTGCACCATACAATCTGTCGTACTGATACTTTTGAGCGGAGAACACTCCGGTCGCAGTAATAGAATGAACGGACTTCTTCCAAGTATAGTTCACAATATTATCCCAAATCCAACTCAATGAATTATCTTTCGTCGCATTCGCCTTAGCACCTTTGGCAGTTCCCTGCTGTGCCTTTGTCCACACTCCGATATAATCCCCATGGAAGTCTGTGTAAAATAGGGAGAAAATGAAGAAGTGAGCTCCAAATTCTCAATAGGTGTTATTTTAAGATAAATATTGCTTTGCAGGTTGAGGCTCTTCACTTGCGAGCGCTGGTTTTGAGAAGTAACCAACGGATTGAAAAGATTATTGCCGGAATATTTCCATATCTCCTCACCTGTCACCAAGCTATTGGGATGTTGAGTAGGACGCATACGGAACACATCACGCAACAAGTCCCAGTTACCTTTTCACGAATACTGTGAACCGCATACATACTTCCTCCGAAAGAAACATGCTTATTAATAGTGATGTCTATTACCGAACGCAAGTTGTAGCGTGTATATTCTTGCGGCTGAATCATACCATCTTCGAAATAATAGCCGCCAGAGAAACCGTATTTCACAGCTTCCGTGCCACCAATTGCCGACAAGCTATGGTTTGTCATAAAGGCGGGACTGGACACAGCGTCCAACCAATCGAAATATTTACCTTCTTTCACCGCCTGCAATTCGGACGGGTCGGTAAAAATTTGCTCGTCTCTCTTATAAATATAGTTGGGAGCTCCGCCACGGGTAGCCTCTCTCGCCAGCTGCACATATTCGTCACCGGACATCATATCGGGCAAATTTGTATAAGATCTCACACCAATATAACCGTTATAGGAAATTTTCGGCTTACCAGTCTGTCCTCTTTTGGTCGTTACAATGATTACACCGTTTGCACCACTGGAACCATAAATAGCCGTTGCCGAAGCATCCTTCAAGACGTCAATCTTTTCAATATCGTCCGGATTGACAAAATCCAGATTACCACCGGGAACTCCGTCAATGACAATCAAAGGAGACGAAGAGGCAGTGATAGAGTTGATACCACGAATCTTTATATCGTAGCCTCCACCCGGTTTGTTATTCGAACGTGTGATGGTCACACCGGACAACTCTCCTTGCAACGCACCTGCGGAGTTCGTTTTTCCACCTCTAAGCAAAGTTGTATTGGAGACAGAAGCGACAGAACCAGTCAGGTCGGACTTCTTCACAGAGCCGTAACCTACCACCACTACTTCGTTCAATGACTTCGCATCTTCACGCAATACAACATTCAGAAAGTTTTGAGCGGATATTTTTATTTTTTGTGTCGTATAACCAAGATATGAGATTTCAACCTCATCTCCTGCTGCTACTTCCAAAGAGAAATTACCGTTCATATCCGTTATCACTCCCTTTTTTGTTCGGGGAACCATCACATTAGCCCCCACCACAGGAAGGTCTGCTTCATCTTTTACGATACCTGTTATCTTCTTTTCCGAACCGCTTGCGCGTCCGTCTTTGTTTGTAGAAGAGACGTTGGGCTTTTTAGCCAGAATGATATGACGTCCTTTAATGGTATATGACAGGTTGGTCTTACTTGCAACCGCATCCAGGACATCTTTCAAGGAACTGTTCGTTTGATTAATTGTGATTCGTTGTTGCTTGTTGATTTCGTCCGAATCATAGAAAAACAAATAGTTGGTCTGCTTTTCTACCATTCGTAACACAGTCTCAAGTTTTTCATTTTTTACTGATATCGATATTTTCTTTTCCTGCGCATACACGTTACCAACTATGCCCTGCAGAATAAATAACAACAAAACAGCAAAGGTTATTTTTGTATTTTTTATGCTTCTTTTTAGGGCAAACCCATAGAGAATAGGCTGTTTATTCATACATTTGTAAGTTTTAAGATTAAATACTATTCCGTTCGAAGGAAGTTTAATTTAGGAGATGCGTGCATCTCTCGGAGAGAAGAGGATTCGCCAAAATCTTCTTCTCTTTTTTTAAGGCTAACTACTGTTCATAATAATGTTTTATTAGATTATACGGCTCAATTAATTATCACTTGCCGATTATTAATACTATATCGAATCGGGATTGAAATATTAATTATATCCAAAATGTCTTTGATGTTTTGCCCCCGATAGAAAGTCCCGGTAAACCGGCGTTCTTTCAACTTATCAGACTGTATCCGGAAACTGACACCGTATATATTTCCCAATCGGGCTAATATACCCTCTAAATTCTCTTCATGGAAATAGTAATAACCGGAAATCCATGAGGTGTAAAGGGCAGCATCTACCTGAGCCACTTTATAAGAACCTTTGTTTTTGTGATATATATATTGTTGATTTGGAGTTAAAACGGTCGAAGTGTTTACCTTTTCACTAACCAAGCGAATGGAACCCTCCAATAATGTGGTGGTTACCACGGAATCAGACGGATAAGCGTCAACATTAAATTTCGTCCCTAAAGCTTCTATTTCTTGCCCATTCACAACCACGATAAAAGGCTTGTCTTTCTGCTTGGCTACATTAAAGAAGGCTTCTCCTTCCAGATAAACAACACGCTTTTCTTTTCCATATTGCGGATCATAGCGGAAGTTAGTCTGACTCCCCATACTAATTTCGGTGCCGTCTGGCAAAACAACTTTATCAGCTACGATTCCATCGCCACCAACATATCGGGCAACAGGTACGGAAGAAGCATCACCCAACCACCAAAAGAGAACGGAAGTAAAAGCAACAGCTATCACCGCCACCGCTGCATAAGCCTGAACTTTCCGGAAGAGAGTGTATATTTTCCTCGGAACCTGTTTCTGTTTCTTTTCCAGTAACCGCTGCCAGCTCTTATCCATATCAATATTACTTCCTTTAGACAAGCAAGCGTCATAGACCATCTTTGCCTCAAAAAAGATCTGTTTATTTTCAGGCGTTTCATTCACCCAATCATAAAACTGATTGATCTCTTTCTCATTCAACGAGCCTTTCAAAAATCCTATTATTAAATCTGAAGTCATGCTTTCCATATATAAATAGATACTATTTTCCTGTTTTTATATATGTAACGAGCAATCAGCAGGAATTACTCACCGACTTCTTTATTTTTTTTGAATTTTATTTTCCGAGACTGTAAGGAATAGAAATAAATCAGCACTAAACGAACATGAATAAATAAACGAAAGCAGTCTGAAGCTCTTTCCGTAAGAAAAGTAAGGTTCTGTATAATTGGTTTTCCACTGTCCGGGTGGATAAGTTTAATCTCTCGGCAATTTCCGCCGCTTTAAGCCCTTCCATATAAGATAACAGGAAGATTTCACGTCTCTTTTCGGGCAGTTCATTTATTTTTGCCATCACATGTGCCATTAAGTCTTTCCTCATAAACAATTCATCAGCACCGTCATAAAAACTCAACTCATCTAATTTGAGCTGGATAGCACGCTTGTCGGCAAACTCCTGTTCCAAACTAATACGACGCAAATGATCTATACAAGCATTTCGGACAGCAACAAACAATATATTTTTAACCTCTGATTCTGATAACAGAAACACTTGTTTGTCCCATATTTTAAGGAATACATCATGAACAATATCTTCCGCAAAGAAAGGAGAAATAAACTTTCCGGCAAAACGCAACAACATAGGTGCATATTGCATATACAGTTTCTGATAATTATTTATATCATTCACATGTTCATCTTTCATTTTAGTATTCTACAAGGCCAAAGTCTATTAATAATCCATTATCAGAGAAAATAGGATTCATCTTATTGTTGGCGACAAAAATAGATATATTCTTGTTATAAACAAAAAAAGATGAGAATCGTTTTTCTTTTCCCCTGACTATATATTCATAGAATATGCAATAAACTCAAAACGTTGCAAATTTCCGTCCTCATTTGCCCTGTTTACATAAATAAAAACTATCTTTGCGTTTCAGAATCCCGAAAGACGAAAAGAAATGGAGCAAATAGACAACCTAAAAGAGCTTATCAATCAGGGGGATGTGGACACAGCGATTAAGCAATTGGACCAGCTTCTCCAGGACAGTTCTGTCGAAAAAGAGAAAGATACTCTTTACTATTTACGGGGAAATGCCTACCGAAAGAAAGGAGATTGGAAGCAGGCACTGGACAACTACCAGTATGCCATCGAGATCAATCCGGACAGTCCTGCTGTTCAGGCCAGGAAGATGGCAATAGATATCCTCAACTTCTACCACAAGGATATGTTCAATCAATAAAAGAGATGTATAATCAATAACCGTACTCAAAGATAACGTAATAAAATAAAGATTATGGCAAAAATCAAAGGAGCAATCGTAGTCGACACGGAGCGTTGCAAAGGATGCAACCTGTGTGTAGTGGCGTGTCCGCTCGATGTAATCGCCCTCAATAAAGAGGTAAACATGAAAGGCTATAACTATGCCTGGCAAGTGAAGGAAGATACCTGTAACGGATGCAGCTCGTGTGCAACGGTTTGTCCGGACGGATGTATTTCAGTGTATAAAGTAAAAGTAGAATAAAAGAAAAGAATATGGCAGAAGAAGTTGTATTAATGAAAGAGCAGAGCCATCGCCCACGCAGCTATCCGTTGCGGTGCCGACGGTTACTTCGGTTATCCTATTACTCCCCAATCGGAAGTGTTGGAAACGCTTGCCGAACTGAAACCGTGGGAAACAACCGGCATGGTAGTACTCCAGGCGGAAAGTGAAGTGGCAGCTATCAATATGGTATATGGAGGTGCAGGTAGCGGAAAGAAGGTAATGACCTCATCTTCAAGTCCGGGTGTGAGCTTGAAACAAGAGGGAATCTCTTATTTGGCCGGTGCCGAACTTCCTTGTCTGATTGTGAATGTAATGCGTGGCGGTCCCGGATTGGGAACTATCCAACCTAGCCAGGCTGACTACTTCCAGACAGTAAAAGGTGGTGGTCATGGAGACTACAAACTGATTGCCCTCGCTCCGGCATCCGTACAAGAAATGGCGGATTTCGTAGCATTAGGATTCGAACTGGCCTTCAAATACCGTAATCCGGCTATTATCCTTGCCGACGGTGTGATCGGTCAGATGATGGAAAAGGTTGTTCTTCCTGCACAAAAGCCACGCCGCACGGAAGCAGAAGTAATTGAACAATGTCCATGGGCTGCTACCGGAAAAGCAAAAGACCGCAAACCGAATATTATCACTTCCCTTGAATTGAAACCGGAAGCAATGGAAATCAACAACCTCCGTTTTCAAGCTAAATATCGTGAAATTGAAGAAAATGAAGTACGCTTCGAAGAGATCAACTGCGAAGATGCAGAGTATTTGATTATCGCTTTCGGTTCAATGGCACGTATTGGCCAGAAAGCAATGGAACTAGCTCGTGAAAAGGAATTAAAGTAGGTATCCTTCGCCCGATTACACTGTGGCCGTTCCCAACCAAAGCAATTGCTGCATACGCTGATAAAGTAAAAGGTATGCTCGTTACGGAACTAAATGCCGGACAGATGATTGAAGATGTCCGTCTCGCTGTTAACGGTAAAGTAAAGGTAGAACATTTCGGACGTCTAGGTGGCATCGTTCCCGATCCGGATGAGATTGTAACTGCCTTGAAAGAAAAATAATCAAATAACGAAACAATGAATCCCGATAAAATAAGAAACGTACTGAACATCCTATTTATGATATTGGCTGTTGCAGCCATCATCACCTACTTTGTAGCAAAGATGATTTCAAAATGTTTATCTACGTATGCGGCGCGGCAATCTTTGTCAAGCTGATGGAGTTTTATACGGTTCACCAACAGATAAGGAGATGAAGTTATGACTAAAGAAGAAATAATCAAACCCGAGAATCTGGTTTACAAAACCGACTCTGATGAACGATAACGCCATGCACTACTGCCCGGGTTGCAGTCACGGTGTGGTACACAAACTCATTGCCGAAGTCATTGAGGAAATGGGTATGGAAGATAAAACTGTGGGAATCTCTCCGGTGGGATGTGCAGTGTTTGCTTACAACTATCTCGATATTGACTGGCAGGAAGCAGCACACGGACGTGCTCCTGCTGTGGCAACTGCTGTTAAACGCCTGTGCGGACCGTCTTGTTTTCACTTATCAGGGCGACGGTGACTTGGCTTGCATCGGTACAGCCGAAACAATCCACGCTTTGAACCGTGGTGAGAACATCACGATTATCTTTATCAATAATGCGATCTACGGTATGACAGGCGGCCAGATGGCTCCGACTACACTGGTAGGCATGAAGAGTTCGACTTGTCCTTACGGACGTGACGTTGAACTTCACGGCTATCCATTGAAGATTACTGAAATCGCAGCCCAACTGGAAGGAACTGCTTACGTAACCCGTCAGTCCGTACAATCCGTACCGGCTATCCGTAAGGCTAAGAAGGCAATCCGCAAGGCTTTTGAGAACTCCATGAACGGTAAAGGTTCCAACCTGGTAGAAATCGTTTCCACTTGTAGTTCAGGTTGGAAGATGACTCCGGAGAAGGCGAACAAATGGATGGAAGAACACATGTTCCCATTCTATCCGCTGGGTGATTTAAAGATAAAGAATAACGCTAAAAGTCAACAGAACAATGAAAGAAGAAATAATTATAGCAGGATTCGGTGGACAAGGCGTATTGTCTATGGGTAAGATTCTGGCATATTCCGGTTTGATGGAAGGCAAAGAAGTGACTTGGATGCCGGCTTACGGTCCCGAACAACGAGGTGGAACAGCCAACGTTACAGTTATTGTAAGCGATGACAAAATATCCTCACCGATTCTTAGTAAATACGACGCTGCCATCATTCTGAATCAGCCTTCACTCGAAAAATTTGAAAGCAAAGTGAAACCCGGCGGTATCCTGATTTATGACGGTTACGGAATTATCAACCCTCCTACCCGTAAGGATATTAAGGTATATCGTATCGACGCAATGGATGCAGCCAACGAAATGAATAATGCCAAAGCATTCAACATGATCGTACTTGGCGGTTTATTGAAGCTTCGCCCCATCGTAACGTTGGAGAATGTTATCAAAGGACTTAAGAAAACCCTGCCGGAACGCCACCATCACTTGATTCCTATGAACGAGGAAGCTATCAAGAAAGGGATGGAGTTGATCCGTGAGGTTTAATAAATTAAAAATTGAGAATTGAGAATTAAGAAATAATTGCTCGCCAAGTAAAGGATGCAACATATTTTTCAATTCTCAATTCTCAATTCTCAATTAAAGTAAGTATCTTTGCCTCCAATTATGAGACGAATCTTACTATTATATATATTACTTTCCGTTATAGGTTTGACGACTGTTCACGCACAGTTCGATAATGGTCGCCAGAGAGTAGACGAAAACGGATACGACCAATACGGAAATCAGGTAGACCCTGCCATGATTCCGGACAGATTGGATAGTGCAAATGTCGAAGTACAGGGATTGCCTCCAAAGTTGTATATGTGGCGTATCAAGAACCAGTTGGGCGACCGGACTATCATCCCGGCAGATACAGCCTTTCATCATTTCCAGAATTCAAACCTGACTGAAGGACTTACCGGACATTATAATTATCTGGCCAATATGGGTTCTCCCCGTATGTCACGCATCTTCTTTGACCGCCGTGACCCGGAGCCGACTATTTTCATGGAGCCTTTCTCCAGTTTCTTCATTCGTCCTACGGAATTTAATTTCACTAACAGTAACGTACCTTATACGAATCTGACGTATCACAAAGCCGGTAATAAAGTGAATGGGGAAGAGCGTTTCAAATCTTACTTCTCTGTCAATGTAAACAAAAACTGGCTTTCGGATTTAATGTAGACTACCTATACGGACGAGGATATTACAATAATCAGAATACGGCGTACTTTAATGCAGCAGTTTTCGGTAGCTATATCGGCGACAAATATCAGATGCAGGCTATATACAGCAATAATTACCTGAAAACAAATGAAAACGGAGGTATTGAGGACGACCGCTATATCACTGCACCGGAAGAAATGGCGCAAGGTCAAAGAGAATATGAATCAACCAATATTCCTACCGTACTAAGTGCAACGACCAACCGCAACCATGACTTTTATGTCTTCCTGACCCAACGATATAATCTCGGATTCAGTCGTGACATACCACAGGCTGAAAATGACACCACTCCCGTCAAACAGGAGTTTGTCCCCGTTACCAGTTTTATACACACCATCCAAGTGGAACGGGCACGGCATAGCTTTAATTCTAATGACGACATGCGTGAAAAATTATTATCAGAATACTTACTTTGATACGGATAATCCTAATGTCAGAGACAGTACCACCTACGTCGGAATCAAAACACCATAGGTATTGCGTTACTTGAGGGATTCAATAAATATGCCAAAGCCGGATTGACTGCATTTGCTTCCTATAAAATCAGCAAGTATACACTGATGAATATGGAAGGAAATCCGTTGCCTGATAAATACAACGAAAATGAAATATTTGTTGGAGGCGAATTATCCAAACGTGAAGGGAATGTGCTTCATTACCACGCTATCGGTGAAGTGGGATTGGCAGGAAAAGCAATCGGACAATTCAATGTAAAAGGAGATATTGACCTGAACTTCCCGTTGTGGAAAGACACCGTCAGTCTTATAGCCCGTGGTGAAGTCAGCAATAAACTTGCTCCTTTCTATATGCGCCATTATCATTCCAAGCATTTCATGTGGGACGACGATATGGACAAGGAATTCCGTACCCGTATTGAAGGGGAATTGAGCATTGCACGTTGGAGAACACGTCTGAAAGCAGGAGTTGAAAATATCAAGAACTACACTTACTTCAACCAGGAAGCAAAACCGGAACAGAACAGCGGAAGTATACAGGTATTATCTGCTAGCCTTAATCAGGACTTCAAGCTAGGAATCTTCCATCTGGACAATGAGGTGACCTGGCAGAAATCCAGTGACCAGACTGTACTTCCTTTACCTGATCTCTCGCTATATCATAACTTCTATATGCAGTTCAAACTAGCGAAGAAAGTACTTAGTGTGCAATTGGGAGCCGACGTGCGTTATTTCAGCAAATACAATGCACCTGCCTATATGCCGGCCATTCAGAATTTCCACCTGCAACCGACAGACGATCAGGTACAGATAGGAGGTTATCCGATTGTGAATGTATATGCAAACTTACATTTAAAGCGTACACGTTTCTATGTAATGATGTATCACGTGAACCAGGGCATGAGCAGTCCGAATTACTTTCTGTCTCCTCACTACCCCATCAACCCACGTGTGCTGAAATTCGGTCTTTCATGGAATTTCTATGATTAACAAAAACTATACGACTTATGGTATCACGCCCCAAATTGAGACTGTTCAGATATTTAGTGCCAGTGATTATTGTATTGGCATTTATCTTCTCTTTCCGTCAATGCGGTAAGCAAGAAAAGCCTGCGGGACATCCGCGTGATTATGCTGCCATTGCCAAGGAGGGTATCATACGTGTAGCTACCGAATATAATTCCATCAGTTTTTATGTAGACAGTGACACCGTTTCCGGCTTTCATTACGAACTGATACAGGCATTCGCCCGGGACAAAGGACTCAAAGCCGAAATAACACCTATTATGAGTTTCGAAGAGCGGTTGGAAGGATTAAGCGAGGGACGTTATGATGTGATTGCTTATGGCATATTAGCCACCAGCAAGTTAAAAGACTCTCTGCTTCTCACCTCTCCCATTTTCCTCAACAAGCAAGTGCTGGTGCAACGCAAAGAGATTGGCGAGAATGATTCACTCTATATCCGTACCCAATTGGATTTAGCCCAACGAACACTTCATGTCGTAAAAGGCTCCCCCTCTATTTTGCGTATTCAGAATTTAGGCAATGAGATCGGAGATACTATCTACATCAAAGAGATTGATAAATATGGTTCCGAACAATTGATATCAATGGTAGCGCATGGAGACATCGACTATGCCGTTTGCGACGAAAGCATTGCACTGGCAGCAGCAGATTCATTGCCGCAAATAGATATTAATACAGCTATCAGCTTCACGCAGTTCTACTCATGGGCAGTCAGCAAACAATCCCCCGTCTTACTTGATAGTTTGAATACATGGCTGGATAAATTCCAAAAGGAAGAGGAATACCAAAAGATTTATAAGAAATACTATGATAAAGAATAACCTTATCACTTTACAGGTCAGAAGAAAACAATCAAAAACAGAGTGTAAGATGGATATATTCATGTCTATTTCCAGAAATAAATTCCCAAAGACTTGACTTTCGCTTTCAAATGTCGTATCTTTACAGAGTTAATGATAAAGTAGTTTCAATTAAACTACACGCAAAGGAGGGAATCGCGATTCTCTCCTTTCTTTTTATCCATCCGGAGAAAACCTCTCCCCGCCCAGGCTTTTCACTCCCCTTTCCCGGTGACTAACGGTTCTTCACCCGGAGGTTCAGCCATGTTCACCTTGCTTCTTACTAGAATTGAAGTGTATGCCAACATCAAACAGAGACTCTATTCTCCCGAAACAGACCGTCTGTTCAGGTAAAACAGAGCCTCTATTGAAATAAAACGTAATGTCTGTTTTACCACTGTCTCTGCTAAGTTAATAATCAATAAAGTTGCTCTTGACAAAAAATAGCTTTATCTTTGGGGTTTGTTTAAGCAGACACAATAGGTATATATTATGAGTGAAAAGATTATCAAATGGGGCTTCATTGGTTGTGGAGAAGTAACCAAGACCAAAAGCGGTCCCGCTTTCCAGAAAGTAGAACATTCGGAAGTCGTAGCCGTGATGAGTCGTGACGGTGCGAAAGCGAAAGCGTATGCCAAAGAGAGAGGAATCAAAAAATGGTATGACGATGCACAAGAACTGATCGATGATCCGGAAGTAAATGCCATCTACATTGCCACTCCTCCTTCCTCACATGCTACGTATGCCATTATGTCCATGAAAGCAGGCAAACCTGCCTATATTGAGAAACCAATGGCTGTGACGTACGAAGAATGCACGCGCATCAACCGCATATCCAATGAAACGGGAGTTCCCTGTTTCGTTGCTTACTATCGCCGTTATCTCCCCTATTTCCAGAAAGTAAAGGAACTGGTAGAGAACGGTACTATCGGTAATATTATCAATGTGCAAATTCGTTTTGCCCAGCCGCCACGCGATCTGGATTACAATCGTGACAACCTTCCCTGGCGTGTGCAGGCTGACATTGCCGGAGGTGGCTACTTCTACGACCTTGCTCCGCATCAAATTGATTTGTTGCAGGATATGTTCGGTTGTATCCTCGAAGCAAGCGGTTATAAGAGCAATCGGGGTGGACTTTATCCTGCTGAAGATACATTAAGCGCCTGTTTCCAATTTGATAGCGGATTGGTTGGTAGCGGTTCCTGGTGTTTCGTAGCCCATGACTCTGCCCGCGAAGACCGTATTGAAATTATCGGTGACAAGGGAATGATTTGTTTCTCTGTCTTTACTTATGAGCCTATCGGCTTACATACCGAAAAAGGACGGGAAGAAATCTGTATCGGTAACCCGGAACATGTGCAACAACCTCTTATTCAGGCAGTGGTCGATCACTTGTTAGGTAAGTCCGTTTGCTCCTGCGACGGAGAAAGTGCAACGCTCACTAACTGGGTAATGGACAAGATATTAGGTAAACTATAACCCGAAAAAAAGCAAAAAAAAGTATCATTTTCTTGCGAAGTTTACTGATACTGTTAAAAAATTAATAGGAATATTCCATTGTATATTGTTAGTTTTTTCTATCTTTGTAAAAAGAAGCAAAGGGAAAATGAAACTAACAATATATTTTTTGTGCCATGACTAGAGAAGACTTAATGCGGAAAGCAATCGAGCTCTCCAAAGAAAATGTTGAAAATGGTGGAGGTCCTTTCGGTGCTGTGATTGCCACGAAAGAGGGGGAAATAGTTGCAACAGGAGTAAATCGTGTTACGGCATCTTGTGACCCCACTGCTCATGCCGAAGTGAGTGCGATACGTGCCGCAGCTGCCAAACTCGGTACTTTTAATCTTAGCGGATACGAAATCTATACTTCCTGCGAACCTTGTCCCATGTGTCTCGGTGCGATTTACTGGGCGCGATTGGATAAAATGTACTATGGAAACAATAAGACCGATGCCAAGAATATTGGCTTCGACGACTCTTTTATCTATGACGAACTGGAACTGAAGCCTGAAGACAGAAAGCTTCCTTCCGAAATCTTATTGCATAATGAAGCCCTTACTGCCTTCAAAGCCTGGGCGGCCAAAGAAGACAGAGTAGAATATTAAAAAACCTCTCACTATTATTAACCTATTAATTACCCCTCAAATGAAAAGAAAAAGCCTTTTATTTGTTATGGCATCAGTATGCCTGTTCAGTTGTCAACAGCAAGAAGAACTGCAAGATCCCAGTAAAGAAGTGATCGACTTTTCTACTTCTATTGACCAAAGTATCAACAATGCTCTTACTCGTAACAGCAGCAGTTTGACACTTCCGTTAAAGAACAATTTCGCTGCCGGAGATGTCATCTCAATGTCCGTTGCCGAGCAGGATTATCATCCGTTTGCCATAGGTATGGATAGCCAGACCTGGAACGAGGCTGGCACCGATTCCGAAACGGTTACTTTCTATGCTCATTATCCTGAATTGACCGGCGAAGCAGCTACTACCAGATCATTAAGCAGCCGCTACCGTGAAATCAAGGGTGGCTTAGAATATTTGTTCGGTACAGCTCAAGCCAACAAAGGTGCTAGAAATGTTGCTCTTACATTCAAGAGAATGACAACGCCCGTCGTTCTGCTTGACGAAAACAACCAGCCGTACGAAGGTAGAGCTATCGTTAAACTTTTCTTGAAAAACAAAGGTGTACAAGACCTGTTCAGCGGTAAAATTGAAGTTGCCCCAAATGCCAAACCGGAATACATCGATATCCGGAAAGTATCTGAAGGAATTCTGACTAACTTGATTCCGCAGATCATCAAAGCCGGCGAGAAAATAGGAACAGTTATCTTGGACGGTAAAGAAGAGCCTATTATCGCGGATGAAGATATTACCATAGAAGCCGGAACCCCTGTTGCTGTAAGAATGTATGCAAGACGCGGAATCATTGACGAACGGACTCCACTATTCAGATAAAATAAAGAATAAAAGTGATACTAATAAAATCCCCGGAACCGCTGTAGACACTCAGCATTCCAGGGATTTTACACACAAAAGTTATTATTGAAATTGAAAACTGTCTCTTTATTAGATTAGAAGCGCATACCTACGGTAAACAACACCTGACTACGCGTGTTGGTAACTTTCGTTGCTTCCGGTGAACCAATAGTTACACCACCATCTTCATTTGCATATCCATTCACAAACGGATAAAAGTCTTCCTTATACGTAGAGAATTTATAGGCTAGATCGGCATAGAACATTGATCCGCGATAACCAATACCCAATGTATAATTACTCATTGATTTAGAATTGGCAAAGTCTGTATCTGTCTGAATAGAGTTAATAGCCAAATCTTTGAAAGCATCTTGATGGAAAGCCGCAGTACTATAATTATATCCTGCCCTAAAAGCAAACTGTGGAATCACTTTATACTCCAAACCAAGACGAACAGTACTAACCCCTTTCAACATAGATGTCGTACTATTTTCAAATTCATAAGCAGAAGAATTACCTTCGGTATCTTTAAATTTCATGGAAGAATAATCTTGATACTCATACTCTGCTCCCAAAGCCAAACTCTTACCCACCGTATATCCTAAACTTACATTATAAGTCCAAGGAGTTTGAAAATCGAAAGGAAGAATCATATCCCCTTTTCCCGGAAGATTATCCCATGATCTCACGTCATATCCTTTTATTTCTCCAGTTACAACATCCATCACATCCGATATAACTTGTGCACTCGTTTTATAATCCAAACTATAGAATATTGGCGTATGTATAGCTAATCCAACTCGAAAAGGCGAATATTCAAAAGGACGAATAATAGCCCCCAACTTCACGTCAAAGCCAGACCCCTTTATTCTATTCCAACTCTGCAAACTATATCCTTCATCGTTTCCATAATCCTCATCATAAAAGTATACTTATTATAATCTACAGAATAAGCACCCAGCGTCAACCCTAAATATACCCGATCATTAAAATTAAACGATACATTAAAATCATATTGGTCAATTCCTCCGCGTTCTTCCGAACGAAAATTTGCATATCCATTATCTAACATTCCTTCAAAATGTCCAGGAGATATAAAGAGGATTACCATTTATATCCTTATACTGTACCTCCTTCCCTTGTTCATCCTTATAGGTATAAGGAATATTGTTTACCCCTCCTGTTTTGTCATGTATTGTAATATCTCTAATCAGCCCAGCATCAGCTCCAAGAATAGAAAGCCACCCAATACCATTATCCGTATAAGGCGAATCTCCCCATTTTTCAATGCCAGCTGCTTGAGATGCCATTAGATAGGTTTGGGAGTAAAGCCCCAAATTACCTTCCATGCGCATGTTGTTATTAAATGATTTCGCTTTATGATAGTTAAAACCGAAATTCACAAAACGCAGCGGAGTTTCATTACCAATCTTCGAAGAAAACACAAACCCGATGTTATTAAAATCTCCTTTAGTTAAATCGGAATTAAACTTTTTCCCCAAATACTGACTTTCATTCCCATAAAGAGAAAACCCAAATGAAGTCATTACATCACTACTACGATAAAGGCCAATACCTGCCGGATTAGTCCCCATTGTAGATATGTCTCCTCCAAGAGCTCCCATAGCTCCACCCATACCCACAAATCGAGCAGTTCCATTTAAATCTTTTCCTGTTAATTTGGCACCATCATATATCGTTTGTGCCATTCCCCAAGGCGCTATCATCAACATCCCTAGAGCAATTAAAACACTTATCTTTTTCATTCTTGTAAAACCGTTTAATTAATACTTATCTTCTGGCACTGCCACTACGAGAGGAGCCTCCACCTGATGATGACCTAGAAGAACCACCACTCGAATAACTGCCCCGAGAACTACTACCACCTGACGAAGCTGGAGAATAACTACGTGAAGAAGAACGAGAAGTACCATAGGAAGAAGAACGGGTATTACTATTACTCGCTGGAGAATAACTACGCGGTGCTTCTGAACTACCACGACTATAAGTTGATCTTGCACTACTGCTCCTAGTAGTGGTTCCGGACGAACGCGAATAACCAGAAGAACCAGTCGAACGGGAAGATGAAGAACTTCCGCTACTTCTAGTACTACTTGGACGAGAATAAGTAGCACTGCTACGACTACTTGAGCCACTGCGTCCACCTGAAGTCCGTGTACCCACTACACGCCTGGAAGTAGTTCCCCTGCTATAAGTAGAACCAGAAGAACGAACAGAACTACCTTCTGAACGAACTGCAGAGCCTCCCCGAACAGAAGAACCGCTGGAACGAACGGCACTCGAACCATAACGACGAACAGTGGAAGGATTCCTGTAACTGCTTTGTCCAGAAGAACGACGGTTTGTATAGGTAGGACCTGTCCAATGACCGCTTCCACCTCCGCCCCAGCCCCAGCTAGGACCACCGTGCCAGTGGTGGTGATGTCCCCAATAACCGCCGCCATACCAGCCACCCCAGTAGCCGCCATACCAGCCGCCCCAATAACCCGGAGAATATCCCCAAGCGTAGTAAGGACGATTCCATCCCCAGCCATAGTTCCATCCCCAGCCGTAAGAGCCATAACGCCAATCCCACCAAAGTGGATTACTGAATGTCGGGAACGCATAAGCATACATACCGTCGGTATATACGTTCCAGTCCCATGAATTCGGACCGTAAACTACATCCCAATACAACGGGCTGCTGATGCTGATAGCAAAACGCGGATTGCGGAAACGGATGATACGTTCAGCGTATTCATAGTCGTCTTCCGTACCATTGAATTCGCCTGTCACCCATTCTCCGTCCAAATCCGGATTAGATTTTTCTTTTATATATAAGGTATCATTATCCATTACGAATTCATTATCACGTGCATCGTAACGGCGGTTATATTCATCCACATCCGTGTTCTTCCCTTACGGTCCTGAACCACTACTGTAGTACCCGGTGAAGTATAGATGTTGGTCACCTGTTTCTTCGTTTCCTTCTTAACCGGGTTTCTTTCTTCTCCTGTTTGTCTTTTGAAGGAATGAAGTAAAGGTCGTCATCAACGCTTTGTGCCATCAAGCCTATCGGGAGGCACAAGGCAAATAGCAAGAAATAAACAATCTTTTCATATCATCTCGGTTTATGTAATTACTTAAACTTATTCATGTTACAAAGATAAGGAAGAGATTTTTCGTCCGAGGGAGATTTTCCCCAAAGGATAATAGGAAATCCCTATTTCTAACTATCTTTGTCCATTATTCACCAGAATTAAAACAACTATGAAGTATTTTGAGTTCACATTCCGCACCCACCCTTGCACAGAAATCGTCACTGACGTACTAGCTGCCGTACTGGGTGAAGTCGGGTTTGAAAGTTTTGTTGAGTGTGAAGGCGGACTGACCGCATATATCCAACAGACAATCTGTGATGAAAACGCCATCAAGATTGCCATCACCGAGTTCCCCCTACCCGATACGGATATTACTTATACATACACCGAAGCGGAAGATAAGGACTGGAATGAAGAATGGGAAAAGAATTTCTTTCAACCCATCATTATCGGAAACCGATGTGTGATTCACAGCACTTTCCACCAAGATGTTCCCAAAGCGGAATATGACATTGTCATCAATCCTCAAATGGCCTTCGGAACAGGACACCACGAGACTACCAGCCTCATCATTGAAGAATTGTTGGACAGCGAATTGAAAGATAAATCTCTGCTCGATATGGGCTGCGGAACTTCAATTCTTGCCATCCTCGCACGTATGCGGGGCGCACGCCCCTGTACAGCCATCGACATTGATGAATGGTGTGTACGAAACTCCATCGAAAATATCGAATTGAACCACGTAGACGATATTGCCGTTTCACAAGGAGATGCCTCGTCGCTTACAGGAAAAGGACCTTTCGACGTTATCATCGCCAACATCAACCGGAATATATTACTGAATGATATGAAGCAATATGTTGCCTGCATGCATACGGATTCCGAACTCTATATGAGTGGATTTTACGTAGACGATATTACCGCCATCCGCGAAGAAGCGGAAAGAACGGATTGACTTTCGTTCATTATAAAGAGAAGAATCGCTGGGCAGAGGTGAAGTTTGTTTATAAAGGATAAGAGTCCTGATGGATGTAGAACAAATAGTGACGGTATCTTATAAGGAGAAACAAAGTTGTTATGCGAACTCTTTCTTTACCTGTTGACACCATGCTTTTATTTTCTTTTCCGCCTGCTCGGACTGATTATCCAAATCGACAACTAAACCGCACCACTGCTCACCACGCAAAGCTTTGGAACGTTCGAAAGTATAACCTTCGGAAGAAGTAAAACCAACTAAAGTAGCCTCATCTTCTTCAAATACCTCCGCCAACAGACCGATTCCATCTGCAAAATTCTCCGGATAACGTATCTGATCTCCCAAACCGAAAATTGCAACCTTCTTACCTTTTAATTTCATTGTCCGGAGTTCCGGCAACAGTTCGTCCCAATAAGTAGGAAGTTCTCCATCAAACCAAGTGGAAGCACCCACAATGAAGCAGTCATAAGCAGCAAAGTCATTTTGCCAAGCCTGTTCAATAGGCACTGTCTCTATCTTTTCCTTATCGAATTCTTTCTGTATTTTCTCTGCCACCCAACTCGTTCTTTCGGCTTTGGTAGCATAGAATAAACCTATCTTTTCATAATCCACACTATTTAATATTCCAATAATCTCCGGGCAGCCTCGTATATCTTGGCCTCATCCGGCAGAATTTCCTTTTCAAAATCGGATTAAAACCGACAGGAGTAAAAGTAGAACCGACACGCTGCACCGGTCCATCGAGATAGCGGAACATCTCTCCACTAATCATAGCAGCAAGCTCCGCACCAAAACCGGAGAATACTTTATCTTCATGAACCACCAATGCCTTGCTCGTTTTCTTGACCGATTCGAATATCGCCTCTTTATCCAACGGAATCAAGGAGCGAATATCAATGACTTCCACTTTCCAGCCACCTTCTTTTCCAATCGTTCTGCTGCGTGCAGACAGAAATGGGTGGTATTGCCATAGGTAATAATGCTTAAATCTGATCCCTCACGACGAATACGTGCTTTTCCGAAAGGTACTTCAAAATCTTCCGGCACTACTGCCGCTGCTTCTACCGAATTATACAATGCTTTCGGTTCGAGGAACAGCGTGAAGCCTTTGGATCGCATACTGGTACGAAGTAATCCGGCAGCATCATCCGCAAAGACGGGCAGACAATACGCCCCGGTAAAGTGGTCAAAGCTCCCTCCAGGTTTTGAGAATGATACAAGCCTCCACCGATATAGCCACCGGAAGCCAGACGCAGAGTTATATTCGGAGCGAATTTCCCATTGCTACGCCAGTACTCATGTGTACACTCCACATATTGTTCTACGGCAGGCCAGAAATAATCGGCAAACTCCGCTCCCTCAATCACCACATGAATTTTAGGATCAAAGCGACTCATTCCATTGGCGGTGCCTACAATATAATCTTCCGCAATCGGTGCACTGAATACACGGGCTTCGCCGAATTCCTGCTGCATACCTTTGGTTACATTAAACACGCCTCCTTTTTCCCTGTTTGCCACATCCTGTCCCCAAATAAAGGTATCGGGATTATAGCGGAATTCAGCTTTCAATGTTTCATTAATGGCATTGACCAGAAAGTCTTCTCCCCTTCCGCCTCATGTGTACCATCTTTATATTTCTGTGGCTGATAAGGTTCGGGCATTACAAAATCATAAATGCTTTTAGGATCGGGCGGGAGCAGCCAAAGCCTTCGGTTGGCAGCAGACAATTCTTTCTTTGCATCAGTTTCTATTTGTTGCAGTTCTTCCTCGGTCAGACGTTTATAACGCAGCAGCATCCGGCGGAACTTCATCAAGGGATCAGCATCTTTCACATATTCCAATTCATTCTCATCCCGATACAAGGTGTGCTTATCTGAATTGGAGTGCGAACCGATCCGGACACAATTCGCCTGCACAATAACCGGATTACGGGTACTGATAGCATATTCCCGCGCTTCGGTCATAGCATTCATCGAATCGAATACATCCTTTCCGTTACAATAGATAATTTTCAGGTTCTTGAAGCCCGAGAAGTTCTCGGCTACTTTACGGTTGGCAGTCTGTTCCGATTTGGGTACGGAAATACCATACCCATTATCTTGTATTACAAAAATCACCGGAAGACGTTCGAGGCTGGCACCATTGATAGCTTCGTAAACGAATCCTTCGGAAGTAGCCGACTCTCCGTGAGAAGTGATGGCTACGCCTTTATGTCCATAATATACCATTGCTCTGGCCACACCTGCTGCGTGAAGGTCGTGTGTGCCAGTAGCAGAGGAGATGTTTTCAATATGCCATTCCGGTTTGGCGAAATGGTTCGACATGTGACGTCCTCCGCTACCTGGGTCCGTTGCTTTGGAAATACCGTTCAGGATAACTTCTTCAGCGGTCATTCCGGCGGAAAGCACGGTTAACATATCCCGGTAGTATGGAAACAGGAAATCTTCACCGAGAGTGAATACCTGACCGACAGCAAGTTGAATACCATCATGCCCTGCATAGGGAGCATGATAAGACCAACCCAAAGATTGCAACAGGTAAGACGGTGCCTTTTCGTCCAAGGCACGCCCCAATGTCATCAGATGATACCACTTTTTCAGGGTTTCTACATCTGTAGTCTTTATATCATATTTCTTTTTCATGAGTAATGAAGTTCTTAATGAATGAAACAATCAGTTATCAGCCTTTCCAATTTTCGAGATAGTCGGCTATAAAATGCAGGAAGTTACCTCCCAACATTCCGTCTACTACCCGATGATCGTAAGACAAAGACAAATACATTTTATGCCGGATTGCAATCGTATCACCCTCCGGAGTTTCTACAACAGCAGGTTTCTTCTCAATATACCCTACTCCCAAGATAGCAACTTGCGGCTGATTAATGATTGGCGTACCGAACAGGCTCTTGAATGTACCAAAATTGGTTATCGTAAATGTACCCCCATCAATATCTTCCGGCATTAATTTGTTATCCCTTGCTTTCAAGGCCAGAGAATCGATGGCAACAGCCAACCCGTTCAGATTCAGATGATCGGCATCATGCACCACAGGAACAATCAGATTTCCATCATTCAAAGAGACGGCAATACCGACATTAATATGCTTTTTGAAAAGAATATTGTATCCATCTACCGATACATTCACCTGTGGATAGGCAGCCAATGCTTTTGCCACGGCTTCCGTTATCACAGGCATATAAGTCAGTTTCACTCCTTCGCGACGGAAGAAAGCGTCTTTATTCTTTTCACGCCAACGTACCAATTTGGTAACGTCTACTTCTACTACATTGGTCACGTGAGGAGATACTTTCTTAGACATAACCATGTGGTCGGCAATAATCCGGCGGACACGATCCATCTCTTTTACTTCGACTCCAGGCATTGCTACAGGAGCAACCTTCGGACTTGCCTGTTCAGAAGAAACAGCAACTGATGGTTTGCTTGCGGCCGGAGCAGCAACAACAGATGCCGGCTTCGGTTCAACACTACCTCCTCTTTTCTTCTTTTCAATATAATCTTTTATATCTTTCTTACTCAATCGCCCTTCATAACCAGTTCCTTGTATAGCATCCAGCTCTTCTTTCGGAATTTTAGCTTCCCGCGCCAACTGAATCACAACAGGAGAGTACCAACGTTCTTCCTCTACAACAACAGGTTTCGATGCAGTATTCGCTGATTCGTTCCTAGCAGTTTCCGCTAACGATGGTGATGTTTCAGAAACATTTATCGGCTCCGTTCCTGAAGATTCTTCTCCATCCAAATCAATTATAGCGACTACTGTTCCTACAGCAACCGTATCGCCCTCCTTATATAAAATCTCCACCACTTTTCCCGCTACGGGAGAAGGGATCTCCGCACTTACTTTGGCAGTATTCACTTCAAAAAGCACATCGTCTTCCTGAATCATATCACCTACCTTTACAGACCAAGAGACGATTGTCCCTTCGGTTATACTCTCGCCCAACTTAGGCATTTTTATTTCGAATTTTGACATAGACAGTAAATTTATTATTCAACCTTGATATATTACAACAACGGGCTGAAATAGAAAGTTTTAAGTTAAGTAAATTTTAACCGGATGCTGACAAAGCCAGCCCGGACATCAACGACTATATATCCACTCTTTCTGAATATATTTCCCTTCCCGGAGCTGATTAACAGCCTCTATTTCCTTCCCGGTAAAAGCACTGACAGATTGGGACTTACTGAAATACTGAAAAGCCTTCTCTTTAAAATCAGTTACAGTTCCCTCCGGTAAATAACTCCGAATATTGGTTACCTCACTCCAAACGGAAGGAACGGCATATACTGACGATAAAGTTTCATCATCAACCATCGGTTCCGGATTCAAAGCTTTATGCAATGCTGTCAGATCCGTATCATACAATAAAGTGCAATGATACAACACCCGATTCTTATGTACGCATTGCGCACTCCCTGATATTTTCAATCCATTCAGATAAATCCCCAGTCGTTCGCCTCCTTTTGCCATCAGGCCTATAGAGTTCAGGAAATCCAATGTCCGTTGCAAGTACGTAACAAATTCCGGCAATCGGGGAGCCGTTTCTATAAAAGTCAGATTGATATTGCCCAAATCATGGTACACCGCTCCCCCACCCGAAAAACGACGGGCAATATGTACTCGTTCCTGTTCCGCCCATTTCTTATCGACTTCCGACCGCAACCGCTGATGCTTACCTATTACCACAGAAGGAGTATCCTGCCAAAGCATGAAAATATCTTCATTTCCTGCTTCAACAGATACTCTTCTGCTGCCAAGTGAAAGTAAATATCAGTAAACGGACTATAGATACATCGAATCATAGATCAAGCGGAATAAGAGTTAAAACATAATTTCGTGATAGATCTCTCCAACCGTAGGATGTGGAAACACAGTCTTCTGGAATTCCTCCACCGTGTACCCTCTCTGAATAGCAATACCTACTATCACAATAAGTTCTGATGCAGGATTTCCCAACATGTGACAACCGATAATCTTCCCATCTTCATCCTGAATCAGCTTACAGAGTCCGTTTCCCTGTTCATTCTCCGCAACGAACCGTCCGGAATAAGCCATCGGTAATTTTGAAACACGGTAAGGAACTCCTGATTTTACCAGTTCTTCTTCCGTCTTTCCCACTCCCGCCACTTCAGGGTTGGTATAAACGACTCCCGGAACACAATCGTAATTCATCCGGTCTTCCACTCCTAAAATATGATTGATAGCAACTTCCGCTTCACGGATAGCAGTATGCGCCAATAAAGAGTAGCCTGTAATATCACCACACGCATATACACGAGGATGCGAAGTCAACAGATGTTCGTCTACTTTCACTCCATTCCGATGCAGTTCTATATTTAGCTTGTCCAGTCCTACCTTGGATAGATTTGCCTTACGTCCTACACTAAGCAAGATCTTCTCCGCTTCAATAGCAGACATCTTGCCTTCTTTTTCTATCACAACTCCATGAGGATTTACTTCCACCACTTTCGTATTCAAATAGAAAGTGACTCCCCGTTGGCATATTCGGCACGAAGCATACCACTGGTTTCCTTATCCATCGCTCCCAGAATCTCCGGCATCATTTCTACCACATGTACTTTCACGCCCATACTGTTGAAGAAAGAAGCAAACTCCATCCCGATCACCCCGCCACCAATAATAACCAGTGTCTTAGGGAGTTCCTTTATCTCCAATGCCTCCTTGGAAGTCCAATAACTGATTTCTGACAGTCCCGGTATAGGAGGAATCACTGTATCAGAGCCGGTACATACCAGCAAATATTTCACGGAATAGGTTTCTCCGTCACAAGTGATTTGTATTTTCCCCTCTTTCTCTCCTTCTATCAGAGCTTCCTTTTCTATAATAGTCACTCCGTAAGAACTCACAGTCATCTTCACACCGCCCGTCAACATTTTTACTGTTTTATCTTTACGGCTCATAATCTTGGATAAATCGAACGAAGGAGATTCGGCAGAAACGCCGTATTTGGAAGCACTCTTGATGCTATCCAGTATTTTAGCAGAATATAACAAAGTTTTAGTAGGAATACACCCCTCATTGAGACATACTCCCCCCATTGCCTTTTTCTCAAAAAGAACAGTTTTTAATCCGTTGGCCCCTGCCCGTTCGGCAGCTGTGTACCCGGCCGGACCACCACCAATAATAGCTATATCAAAGTTCATAATCGTATCTTTTTTAGTAATAATACGATTATAACAAATGAGAGAAGAGATAAGTTGTTGGGAAAAGAAATACCCGTTACTTAATTGTCAGCTTTTTAAGTTCCTCTAACGAGCCATTAAACACATTCAAATCTACGTCTTCTTTAATGCCAGGGACACTTCCTACATCCGTATGTTGCCAAAAGTGCCATTTCCCCTGATACCTTACAGAGTCAACATAATAATGAGCAATCCAATAAGGATACGTATTGAAGATGGAATCGTCCAGATAACGGGTTTTAAATTTATAAGAAGTGTATAGAATAGGCTTCACCCCATAATGAGATTCCACCCGGTCCAGCCAGCGTTTGATGCCTTGCTGTAATTCCTTTTTTTCCTTCCGCCCGGTCACTTCCACATCAAGTACGGGAGGTAAATCACCGGAAACAAGTTTTACCGTGCGAATAAAGAAGTCCGCCTGTTTCAAAGCATCCGTGCTCGGAATATAAAAATGATAAGCGCCACGGATAAATCCATGATTACGGGCATTGGCAAAATTTGCCTCAAATGTGGTATCGTTATGATCTCCTCCTTCTGTGGCCTTCATAAAGACGAAATGTAAAGGAGTAGCCGTCTCCTTATTCTGCAACAGCTTCTTCCAGTCAATCTTTCCCTGATAGTGAGAAATGTCAATACCATGAATATCATATCCGTCAGGGATGCAGACACCATATTCCTTTAAGCCATGGCAAGGTTTCCATCGATAAGCATAAGGGCGGATAAAGAAATAATAGAAAGCGACGGAGAAACAACCGACAATTATCACTGCCAGAATATTACGAAGCCAGGTAGGCATCACAGTTCGATGCTTCACCTGTTCCTTTTTTGAGGTACGGGAAGTCTTGGAAGAAGAAGTCGTTCCCTTTCTTTTGGTAGTGGAAACAGTTCTTTTCTTCTGTACGGCAGACATCGGGTTGTTGCGTTGCGGCATTTACTTTAAACGATCAATGTTTTTAGAGATAGGCACGGATTACACGGAATACAGGGTTATAAGAAATAACTAAAAACCGTATTAATCCGCGTAATCCGTGCCTGAAAGAACCCTTCATTGCAGCTGTTGTATTAACAACTACTTTGAAGTGTATTTATTTAGCTTGTTCCAGTTGCAAAGTCTTAGTTGCGGTCGCAAACTTCTGTAGGACCGAAGTATTGGATCGGACCCGGATATACATAATCCGTTTCGATAGCCCAACGTTCGCGCTGTGAAGCAAATGCTTTGAAAGGAGCACCATCCAGTTTTACCAATGCTTTCTGGATAACCGGCTTCATTTCACCGTGACGACGTTCCATGTTCATCATCATAGTAATAGGCACACCACCAGCAATCCATTCGGCAGCAGGAGCTGTTGTGTTACGTACAGAAGACATATAACCAGTCTTACCGTTAGCAATCAACATAGAAGCTGTGTAACCCAAAGAGTAGCAATAGTCAGCGTCAAAGTTTGACGGAGCAGCACAACGTCCTTCATAACCGAAGAAGTGGTGTTGAGCAGCAAATTTACCAACATACTTGCCTTCTTCTTTCCATGCAGCCAACTTAGTAGCTACCATTTCAGACAACAGTTTTTCAGTTTCGATCAATGATACCTGAACGTTTCCGTGCGGGTCACGATCCAAAGTCAACTGACGGGCAACACCTTCCGGCAGACTAGCATAAATAGCAGAGTTTTCCGGAGAAAGTTTGCGGATGATATAATCACGTTGGTGAGATTTCTTAATCTGACCGAATTCTTCAGCATTAGCAGCCAGGAAGTCATTCAATTCAGCAATCAGACGTTTCATGGCAGGAATGAACTCTACCAATCCTTCCGGAATCAAAACTGTACCGAAGTTGTGTCCTTGTGCTGCACGGTCTGCTACCACTTTAGCGATAGATGTTACTACATCGTCCAAAGACATATCTTTTGCTTCCACTTCTTCTGAAATGATACATACGTTAGGCTGTACTTGCAAAGCACATTCCAGTGCGATGTGAGAAGCCGAACGACCCATCAATTTGATGAAGTGCCAGTATTTACGTGCAGAGTTACAGTCACGTTGGATGTTACCGATTACTTCAGCATAAGTCTTACAAGCTGTATCGAAACCGAAAGAAGTTTCAATCATATCGTTCTTCAAGTCACCGTCAATTGTTTTCGGGCAACCGATTACCTGTACACCATACTTCTTAGCAGCATAGTATTCAGCCAATACACAAGCATTTGTATTAGAGTCGTCCCCACCAATAATAACCAGTGCCTTGATGCCCAGTTGTTTGATGATTTCAAGTCCTTTTTCAAACTGGCTTTCAGCTTCCAGCTTCGTACGTCCGGAACCGATGATATCGAAACCACCTGTGTTACGGTATTCGTCGATGATATCAGCAGTCAGCTCCATATAGTTGTGATCTACCAAACCACCAGGACCCAGGATAAAACCATATAATTTGTTTTCCGGGTTCAATTTCTTGATACCGTCGAACAAACCGGAGATTACATTGTGTCCGCCCGGAGCCTGACCACCGGAAAGAATTACACCTACATTCATAGCGGGAAGAGCAACAGCTTCACCAGCTTCGAATGTAATCAACGGCATTCCATACGTGTTCGGGAATAATGCTTTGATAGCTTCCTGATCGGCTACAGATTGAGTAGCAGCACCTGCTACAGCCTTAACAGCTCCTGATGCCAATGCTTTCGGAAGTTTGGGCTGGTAAGCAGCCCTTGCGATTTGCAATGCACTTTTAGTCATTTTCTTTAATTTTTTATTTAAAGGTGTTAGTAAGTTTCTTGTCAAACTTGAAAAGCGTTGCAAATTTCGCATTTTTTTCCGAATTATAAAAATTCTTCTTCTGTTGTTTTTAAGACAAAAAAGAAGAAAGAAATTAAGGCTATCTCCCGACGTAGGAGATAGCCTTTACGTTTTCTTCAGCGAGCTAATTTATAATATAATTCTAGGGATTCTGCTCCCAGCCTCCGCCAAGAGCCTTATAAAGTTGAACCACCGCAATCAACTCGTCACGAATGGCATTACTCAATCCGATTTGGGCATCAAAGTATCCACGTTGGGCATCCAACACATCCAGATAGTTGATGACTCCATTGATGTACTGTAATTGTGCCAGGTCCATGTAGCTCTTGGCTGAACGTTCCAGATTGGCACGAAGTTCGTACACTTCCTTAATCTTGTTGAAGTTGACAATCGCATTACGTGTTTCCTTGAAAGCTTCCAGTACGGATTTCTCATAACTATGTACTTCAGCCTCATAAGCAGCCTTTTTCGCTTTCAATGCCGCACGGTTCTTTCCCCAACCAAAGATAGGAGTTAATAAAGCTCCTTCCATAACTGCATAGGGAGATTTCAAGAGTTCCGACAAAGAAGTACTTTCACTACCGAAACCACCTGTCAGGGCAAGACGCGGGAACATATTCGTATAGGCCACTCCTACTTTTGCATTGGCAGCAATCAATTTCTGCTCTGCCTGACGAATGTCGGGACGGCGTTCCAACAAAGTAGACGGCAACCCTACAGGAAGTGTTTCCGGAGAATTAAACTCCTGAAGCAAACGGGAACGGGCTATCTTATTAGGATATTCACCCGCAAGATAAGCAATATCGTTCTCTTTCAGGGAGATTTTACGTTCCAAGTCAGGAACCAAAGTGGCCGTACGTGCCAACTCCACTTGTGCCTGTCGATAGGAAGTCTCGGAAGTCAATCCACCGGCAAACCGGATACGCGCCAGGCGCACCCCTTCTTCACGGGCTTTCAATGTCTGTTTGACAATATCAAGCTCTGTATCCAAAGCTACCAGTTCATAGTAAGCCTGTGCCACTTCAGCCACAATCGTCATCTGCAATGCACGTTGTGCTTCAATAGATTGCAGATACTCGGCAATGCTGGCCGAACGCGCCCAACGCAGATTTCCCCAAAGGATCGACTTCCCACGAAACGAGGAATTGTGCTTCAAAGGTATCCGATCTCTTGAAAGCATCTCCTCCATGATTCTCGAGTTCGCGTTCCCCTGTCACTTTTCCTTTAATATCCGGAAGCAATGCAGCCGTAGAAATTCGTTTCTGCGCAGCCATTTCTTTCACACGGGCAGCAGCAATCAGCATATCTTTATTATGATCCAATGCACGCTCTATCAGACTTCTCAATGTAGCATCTGTATAAATATCCCTCCAGTCCACGGTCACCGAAGCTAACCGAATCCTGTGATCTTTCCAAGCTGTCGGGTAAATGAAGATCAGGACGGACATAGCTTTCCCTACCTTGCAGGAAGTCAGTACTCCGGCAAGTAACAGGATAGCAATATATAGTTTCTTTCGTTTCATTATTTCTTATGTTTTAAGATTTTCGACTTTGTTTTATACACCATCACAAAGAAGAACGGCACAAGAATGATACCAAATACGATGGCAAATATCATTCCGAAAAATACACCTGTACCGATTGCCTGCCGGCTTGCCGAACCCGGACCACTTGCCAGTACCATCGGAAGCATACCGAGCACAAAGGCAAGAGAGGTCATCAGAATCGGACGGAAACGCAATTTGGCTGCGTATATGGCCGATTGCACCAAGTCTTCACCTTTATCTACCTGCACCTTTGCGAACTCTACAATCAAAATTGCATTCTTAGCGGCAAGTCCGACCAACATAACCAAGCCAATCTGGAAATAGACATCGTTTTCCAATCCGCAAACCCATACTCCCAAATAGGCTCCCAAAGCAGCCACAGGTAAAGAAAGCAACACAGCAATAGGCACTGTCCAACTTTCGTATTGTGCAGCAAGGAAGAGGAAAACGAACAAGAATACCAGTGCCATCACCATACCCGTCTGACCTCCCGCCTGCTTCTCCTGATAGGAAAGGCCGCTCCATTCCAGTCCGATATTATCGGGAAGATGATCGCGGGCAATCTGTTCCATGATCTCCATCGCCTGTCCGGAACTATATCCTTGCGCAGCTGCTCCACGAATAACGGCCGTAGTAAACATATTGAAACGTTTGATACTTCCCGGTCCTGTGGTATATGATGCATTTCCCAGAGAAGTCAATGGTACCATCGCTCCATTGGAGGCTTTCACAAAACAAATTAATATTGTCTTTGTGTTCGCGATAAGGAGCTTCTGCCTGAATATAAACCTTATATATACGGTTGAACATATTAAAGTCGTTCACATAAACCGAACCGGTATAAGCCTTCATGGTAGAAAACACATCAGCCAAAGGTACACCCAGCATCTTCACTTTGTCTCGATCCACATCAAAATAGAGTTGTGGGATTTCCGACTGCAAAGAAGATGACAAGCCCGCCAACTCTTTGCGTTTGGATGCGTAGTACATTAATGTATCTGTCGCGTCTACCAAATTATCAAAAGTGGCTTCTCCACGAGCTTCCAGCTGCATCTCAAAACCTCCCGAACTACCGAGCCCCGGAATAACCGGAGGAGTGGACAGATAGACTTTACATTCCGGATATTCCTCAAGATGTTTCTCTACCGTATGCATGATCTTCTCAATAGTGGTACTCTTCCGTTCCTCCCAAGGTTTCAGGATCACCGTCAGTTCTGCACGTCCCTGGTTACTTCCGACACGAGGACTACTTCCCGTTACATTCTGTATATACTCAATGTACGGGTTCTTTTCCAGATAAGCAATGGCACGCTCTGTCACGATACGGGTACGTTCCAGAGTAGCCCTTCCGGCAGTTCCAATTCAATCTTGAAATATCCCTGATCTTCCACAGGTAAGAAACTGGTCGGAATAATGCGATGAATCAACATGATAGCAATCAACACCATACCAAAAGCACTCAAAACTCGACGAGGATGCTTAATTGTACGAGTTACGGCAGCTACATACTTATTACTACCGATACCCAGCCATTCATTAATCTTCCGGAAAACGATATTCTTTTTCTTCCCGCTATCCGGTTTCAGAATCAGCGAACACATCACCGGACTCAATGTCAGAGCCACGACCGTAGAAATAAGCACGGATACTACAATTGTCACCGTAAACTGGCGATACAACTGTCCTGTAATCCCACTTAAAAAGCTAACCGGGACGAACACAGCCGCCAATACCAGCGAAGTGGCAATCAAAGCACTGGCAAGTACGTTCATCGCTTTTTTCGTAGCTTCATAAGGACTTAGGTGCTCCGTTTCCATGATATGTTCCACACCTTCCACCACCACAATCGCATCATCCACCACAATACCGATCGCAAGGATCAATCCGAGCAATGTCAGGATATTCAATGAGAAACCGAAAATCAACATGAACTGAAAGTACCGATCAATGAAATAGGCACCGCCACTACCGGAATCAACGTTGCACGCCAGCTCTGCAAGGATAAATAAACTACCAGAACCACCAATACCAACGCTTCAAACAACGTCTTATATACTTCATGGATAGATTCGGAAATATAAGTCGTCATATCGAACGGAATCTCATAGCTCAATCCCTCCGGAAAGTTCTTACTAATCTCATCCATTGCCTCTTTTACTCTCTCGGCCACTTCCATCGCATTAGCACCCGGTAACATATAAATACCAAGCACGGCAGCATTTTCACCGTTGATACCACTCTCTGTATTATACGAAGAAGCTTCCAGCGATACACGTGCCACATCTTTCAATCGAATGATAGAACCATTCGCATTGGCACGTACTACGATATCTTCAAATTGTCCTACAGTGGAAAGACGTCCCTGTGTCGTGATAGGAATCGTGATATCAATCCTTGTACAGGCTGTTGTCCCAGCACACCCGCTGATTCACGATTCTGATCTTTCAATGCATTCTGCAAATCCTGTACGGTCAGTCCGAAGTTTGCCAGCTTATCCGGCTGCGCCCATATCTGCATGGCATAATAACGGCTACCGATATTGGATACACGTCCCACTCCGGGAATACGGCGAATCACATCGAGCACATTGATGGTAGCAAAGTTACTCAAGTAAATCTCATCGAACTTTGGGTCGGTAGAAGTCAAACAAAGCGTCATCAACTGACTGGGAGCCTGTTTTTCTACCGAAATACCATTCTGAATCACTTCCGCCGGCAAACGGGATTCTGCCAGTTTCACACGATTCTGAATCTCAACAGCTGCCAAATCCGGATCAGCAGATACATCAAAAGTAACTGTTGCCGAAAAACCTCCGGAGTTAGAACTATTTGATTCCATATAAAGCATCCCGAGTACCATTGATTTCCTGCTCAATCGGGTAGCTACTGCCTGTGATACAGTAAGTGCACTCGCACCCGGATAAGAAGCACTAATCTTCACCACCGGAGGTAATCTGCGGGTATTGATCCACCGGAAGCATCGTCAGACCAATAATACCGACAATCACAATCACGATGGAGATTACAGCCGAAAAGACCGGCCTATCTATAAAAAAAGTAACTTTCATCGTTTATTCTCCTTTCGCGTTATCCTTCGTTCCGGTAACATTTTCTTTCGCCCCGGCCACTTCATTTTTTGTCGCAGTTATACTATCCTGGGCTTCTGCATCCGGTTGGCTCACCCGTACTTTCATACCCGGAGTCAACTTATGGAACCCTTCTACAACTACCATTTCTCCTTCTGCCAATCCTCTTTCTACCACCACATTATTCCCGACTTCCGGTCCTAATTCGATAAAACGTTTCTCTACTGCATTATCCCTGCGCATGGTATAAATATATGCTCCACCCTTTTCGATGGTAACGGCTTTCATTGGAACAACGAGTGCTCCTTCACGAACATCCAGCAACAATTTCACCTTTGTAAACTGTCCCGGCAACAATACTTGTTTCGGATTAGGCATTTCTGCACGTACAGAGAAAGTGCCGGTTTGAGGATCCACCTGGGGTTCGGCAAAATCCACGTATCCTTTGAATGGATAGACTGTGTTATCTGCCAATGTTATGGTAATATTGGGCTGCCGAACGGGTAGAATCCTGCTGTCCCAAATTAATATTTCTTTCTTTACTCTTCAGATAATCGAGTGCCGTCATACTAAAATCAACCAACACCGTATCACTCTTCACAATAGTAGCAAGCAATGATTTTCCCCCGGGTCCCACTAACGTACCCAAATCCACATTTCTTTCACTAATGTGTCCCGACAAAGGCGAACGGACAATGGTGTAGCCCAGCTCCAATTCAGCCTGTGCCAAATCCGCCTCACTCATGGCTACCGTTGCCTCAGCACTTTCATAAGCAGCTTCCGCATTATCCAAATCCAACTGGCTTGCAGCATTCTGCTCAAACAACGGACGGATACGTTTTAAATCACGCTCCGCCTTCAAAGCCTGCGCTTCGTCTTTTTTCAACTGCGCTCTGGCCTTATCAGCTTTGGCACGATACTGGTCCTGATTAATGACAAACAAAACCTGATTCTTATTGACATATGTACCTTCGGCAAAAAGCATATTTTCCAGATAGCCTTCCACCCGGGCACGGACTTCGACGAACTGTTGGGCACGAATACGCCCTACATACTCCCCGTATATCTCTACATCATCTTTCACTACCGGTTCTACAATGACTGTCGGCATTTCCGGCGCAGCCTTCTGAGGTCGGGTCAGTATCCAATACACACCCAACACAAATTACCACATATAATAGCAGCAATGGTTCTCTTTCTCCTCAGTTTCAACTCATGTTTCGAAAAGAATAATCTCATATCGAATCTTATTATTTAATTTAACTTATGTTTGTTCTATACTCTTTCTTGCAATTAGTATGCCAAAATTCATTACACCTATTATTTACTGGTATTCAGTCTATTATATTTTGCCTTAAGAAATGTAGAAATGTAGAATCCACCAGATAAAATGTAGAAATTATCCACATTTCCGACTTTTGGAACATTTTTTTTTTTTTTTCAACAACTAAACAAATTATGCTCTACATTTGTATTATATTAAACATCAATACTAGACCATGTCCTAATGAAAAAACAAATCTTTTCAACATTAGTTTTATCAATTGGCATCTTATTGCCTTTTTCTTTGCATTCTCAGGAACAAAGAAAAAAGGTAGGTGTCGTTCTAAGCGGCGGCGGTGCTAAAGGAATGGCACACATCAAAGCACTGCAAGTGATCGAAGAAGCCGGAATTCCTATTGATTATATAGCCGGCACCAGCATGGGAGCTATCGTAGGCGGTCTTTATGCCATCGGTTATACTCCGGAACAATTGGATAGCATGGTACGAAAACAAGATTGGACATTCCTATTGAGTGACCGTATCAAAAGAAGTGCCATGTCATTAACAGATCGTGAGCGATCTGAAAAATATACAGTCTCTATTCCTTTCACCAAAACTCCCAAAGATGCCGCTACCGGAGGAATCATGAAAGGACAGAATCTGGCTAATCTATTTTCAGACCTTACCGTAGGGTATCATGACTCTATCGACTTTAATAAACTTCCCATTCCTTTTGCCTGTGTAGCAGCCAATGTTGTTAATGGAGAACAAATTGTATTCCATGACGGAATACTCTCTACTGCCATGCGTGCCAGTATGGCTATCCCCGGTGTATTTACTCCGGTACGGCAAGACAGTATGGTATTAGTGGACGGTGGCATTGTAAACAACTATCCGGCAGATGTTGTGAAAGCCATGGGGGTCCGATATTATTATCGGAGTAGACGTACAGAATGCTCTGAAGAAGGCTGACAAGCTCAATAGCGTCCCCGACATTCTGGGACAAATTGTAGATATCACCTGTCAGTCTAACCATGAAAAAAATGTAGATCTCACAGATACCTATATCCGTGTCAATGTAGATGGATATTCATCCGCCAGTTTTACTCCAGCCGCCATTGATACCCTGATGCGTAGAGGCGAAGAAGCAGCAAAAGCCCAATGGGGTTCATTGCTTGCTTTGAAAAAGAAAATAGGAATAGCCGAAGATTATACCCCGAAACAACATGGTCCTTATTCTTCTCTTCTAATGCGCGTACGGTTTATGTGACGGACATCTCATTTTCCGGTGTAGAGGTGGATGATAAAAAATGGCTGATGAAGAAGTGTAATCTCAAAGAAAACAGCGATATTTCCACTCAACAAATAGAACAGGCCCTGTATCAGTTACGTGGCAGTCAGTCCTACTCCAGTGCCAGTTATACGTTGAAAGAGACACCTGAAGGTTATCACCTCAACTTCCTGTTACAGGAAAAATATGAAAGAAGAATCAACCTGGGCATCCGTTTCGATTCGGAAGAGATCGCATCTTTGTTGGTCAATGCAACAGCAGACCTCAAAACTCGTATTCCTTCCCGCCTGGCTCTTACCGGTCGGTTGGTAAACGATATGCTGCCCGCATAGACTATACGCTGGAACCAATGCAACAGCGTAATTTCAACTTCTCGTATATGTTCCAATACAATGATATCAATATTTACGAGGAAGGCGACCGTGCCTATAATACAACTTACAAATATCATCTGGCCGAATTCGGCTTCTCTGATGTATGGTACAAGAATTTCCGTTTCGGACTCGGTCTTCGTTTTGAATATTACAAATACAAAGATTTCTTGTTCAAGAAACCTGAAATTTCCGACCTGAAAGTAGAATCCGAACACTTTCTAAGTTATTTTGCCCAAGTGCAATATAATACCTATGATAAAGGACGTTTCCCTTCTAAAGGAAGTGACTTCAGAGCCGCCTATTCACTCTATACGGATAATATGGCACAATACAACGAACACGCTCCATTTTCAGCACTGAATGCTTCGTGGGCAAGCGTCATTCCTGTAACCCGCCGTTTCTCTATCATTCCTTCCATTTATGGACGTATCCTGATCGGAAGAGATTTTCCCTACCCGCTGCAAAATGCCATTGGCGGTGACGTACCTGGTTTCTATATTCCACAGCAATTACCATTTGCCGGGGTTACCAATCTGGAATTGATGGATAACACCATTATGATTGCATCTATTAAGTTCAGACAACGCATGGGAGCCATTCATTATCTTACACTGACGGGTAACTACGGACTAACAGATAGTAATTTCTTCGATATATTGAAAGGCAAGCAATTATTCGGTATCAGTGCAGGCTATGGAATGGACAGTATCTTCGGGCCATTGGAAATATCATTGGGATATTCCAATCAGACGGACAAAGGAAGTTGCTTTGTGAATTTAGGGTATTACTTCTAATGTAATACAGTATTTTCGAAAAGCAAAAGAGGAGACCGCTTCACAGTGACCTCCTCCTTCTATACTCTATATGAACATGCCCCAAAGGGTTTATTGGAAAAGGAGCATATTCAAAAGGGTTTTATCTTAAAATGAATAATTAAAAACTTATTATACTGCCATCAACTTGACAAACGGTATCAAAGTCATATCAACGATCTTCACAGACAGTTGATATTTGGGAAAATGCATCAAAATAAAATCTGATGCATGGGGCCAATTAGGTAAAGAAGTACCTCTGTACTTTTTTCTAATCGACTAAGGCAGGGATTCAATGCTACAAATGAATCTAAGCCCCTTACTATAAAACATCTTAGATACTACCACCCTTACCACCGCTATGTGTCGGATTATAAGTAACCGTTTTATATTGATGGTCCGTACCGGTATAACGAGTTGCTGTAATCGAAACAGACTTTGCAGTACCCTTAAACTTTACATTAGCCGTCAACGTGGTAGTACGGACTTTGCATAGCAAGTATAACTCATGGTAGTATATCCGTTTACATTTACAGTGTTATAAACACGTTCAGTTTCCGTAATGCCAGATACCGATCCCATTAATGAGAACATACGAGTTTTCATAAAAGCAACCATTGCATTCACCGTTTTTGTATCTTCAGCACTAGCACCAGCTCCTAATTGCGATTTAACTTCAGCAACAAGACCAGCATCATTCTTATCATAGTCCCAACCAGACTTTTCCTTATATTTCAGTTCAATGCCAGCCACCGCTTTAGCATTCTCGCTATTATCACGACTAGCTTGTCCTAGAATATTAGTTGTCACAGTTTCATTACTAATCTTGCTATATACTTTATTCTCTATAGCATAAGCAGAGAAGTGATCGACTTCGGCTGTATATGCAGTGACAGCTCCACTTTCTGTAGTAGAAGATATATTTTTAATTACATTTCCATTATTATCTTTTGCATCCCCCCATTCTCCTGTATTTGGATTCTGATAAGTAAGTATCATATCAGCATCAGCGAATGTTATTCCAGGGATAGGATTAGGAATAGAAATCGTAACAGACTTCTTAAATTTCAAACCAGACGGTTCAAATTTAGCAGCAGCTAAAGGTATGCTTTTAGGTACATCTCTATTCACGTCCTCTGCCTTTACTTCAGTAGTTACTTCTTCAGGAGCAGGAACAAAGGTTGTCACACTAATGTTGACTTTACCATCTTCAACAATTCCTGCTTGTTGTTGAGATGCCTCAATTGCATCTTCCGGTATTGTCAGTTCGACTTTCACGAGCGGTTTATCCTCTACCACTTCTTCCGGAGCAACTTCTCCCGGCTTTTCAATTGCCTGATTCGATTCACTATTATCCTCTACTTTAGTTTCTCCTGTAGCCTCTATTGACACAGCAGTTTTCGGACTCTCCTTTGTCAAAGCCAGAGCTACCGTTACCACACTACGATTCTCTGCATTATTTGCAATGACAACTGACGTTTTCTGTGAAAGATATCCATTAGAAGACGCTTCAATACTATAAGTACCTGTAGCACTTTCTGTAACAGAGAACTTACCATTCGAGTCGGTTGTGTAGTTTTTACTACCCACTTTTACCTTTGCCCCATCCATTGCTGCTCCTCCGGAAGTCACCGTCCCCATAATGTAATACTCTACAACCGGTTTCGGAGTTTCAACAACTTCCCCTTCTGCCGGTTTCGGATCGTCATCATCATCGTGACAGGCTACTGTCGCAAAAGTTAACATACCCAAGGCTATCGCCATGGCACCCACATAAAACCATTTTACACTTTTCATAATGTTCAAATTTGTTAAAAATACTAGTTTAAATATCAATCATGTTTCACTTCTCACTCGTTCTAATCAAATAATATCGAATATAATCCGGCTGCCAGAAGTGTGAATTCTCTGCCGACTTAGGTTCAACACTATAACTTTCGCCCAATGAACGATGAGCGTATTCATTCCCGCTACGCATATCATACTGAAAAGCAAAATATTCGGGAAGCATCACCCGTAGCAGATGTCGCCTGCGTTTCTTTCCCGGTAATGGAATAGAGAAATTAAACCCTGCATTCGTTGCTCCATCTGTGTACATACCATATATACCTACAATATATTCGCCGAAATAGCGTGAAAGAGTTCCGCGTACTCCATAATCTCCATAAATAAAGCGGGCCCCTTCTACTTTCACCAAGGTATTCACTTCCGGCACATAATATCCTACGCTAATCTGTCCATTGACTCTTTTCCACTTACTCATTTTCCAGTCACTGCCATAGAAATGGGAAGAACCGGTAATTCCTCCTCCACCTTCTACCGTCCACCTGCCGTTTGCTGAAAAATAGCCGATTCCTGCAGCAAGTCCCTGACGGTCATTAGAGAAACTACCGCCAGTGAGGTATCCTTTCCAATGGTTAGCCAAGCGAAAATCCTGACGCAAAGCCATGAATCCCAAGCGAACGCAGTTCCACTTACCATCTTCATTACTTACAATAGGCAAAGAAACCTGCATCCGTAGCGAAGCTCCTTTCCATAATTGCATTTCCAGGGCAGGTTGCAACTCGAGTGCCGCCTTATACAACTTATAAGTTACATTATTGACTAACATCACGTTGGGATATATCACAAAATCTACCTTACCGAAAGAACTTTCTTTCGTTTTACACCTTTCAGCTGACGCACAGCAGTTCCGGTAGAAGTAGTCATCCCCATCTTACGATACACTTCATCCAACGTACATTCACCGGACTGACATTTTTGAATCAAATCTGCAGGGATAGTTATACATAATTGTGGTAGGGCATTATCTAATATAAGTAGCTGCAAGTCGGTATTTCCGGTATAGCAACCAAATGGCGTATAGCAATACCGATTCCATTATAAATACCTCTATAGGCAGAGGTCTCAAAAGCTGCAGTTATCGTGTCCCTTTTCTCCACAACTGAAATATTCTCCATTTCCAATTCTTTCAGTGTCTCACTCACACGAACTGGCTGTGCCTGTAACAAAGAAATACCACAGAGAAAAACAGCAGTCACACTAACAATCCTTTTCATCTTCTTTTAATGTATTAATGTACATTCATACCGCAGACCAGCGGAAACACACGTAAATTCACGAGTAAACACATTGACGGACAAATGCTTCCAAAAGCGCATGGCAGCCCCCATATTCCATCCATGCGTATCATATTCCACCATCAATTTCAATTCTTTGCAAAAAGAAGGCGTGTAACGGACACCTCCGAAAGGTCCTTTATTAAATACCCGGCAATCGCCTTGATGAATATACCATCCGGCTGTGACAGCCAATTGATCTCCTGAACGAAATCCGATAGTCTTTGTCAACACACCATAATAAGCTCCCCAATATGGAGTCTTCTTCTCAGTCAAAAGATCATCTCCACCAATCACAACAGCCGGAAAATAGCGGCTTTCTTTTATTGGACGAATGCGAATCGTATTAGAACGGTCCTGATTATGATAACCCGTTCTGCCTGTGCCGGTTGTCATTTTGAGTAATGTCATCCGATAAGTGAATTCGATAAAAGAGAAAAGAGTCATATCTACAAAATAGTTCATGGTAGGGAAACTGAAAACCGATGGAGTAACCTGTTCTGGTAAGAAATTGACTCCTCCCGTAAATGTACCGGTCTCTTGCATTTCAGCGGTAGGTATCATCAACTGCCCCGTTGTTCCCATGGAATATTGCGCATGAATCAGACCGCTCATCGGAATGAGTATCAGAAATAGAATACTACCTTTTAACGAAATAAATGGCTTATTCCTAAAAGCCGCTTTAGTTTGTTTCATCTTTATTTGTATGTTATACTTTTAAATAGAGATATTCTCAAAACTTTTTTGATTAATCCACTATTTTTACCTTATATAATTCTGTTACTTCTTAGGTAACAGTAAACACACAATCGAGACCAACCGGAATGAGAACAGAGAAAAACATCGACAATTACAGTGAGAGAAGAGCTTTTGCCTTTAGCGAAGGGGAAAATTCTTTTTAAAACAGGACATATAAATCATTGGGCATGAAGATATAATTATTTCATGTTCGGATTTTTTTTTTTTCGCCGTATGCATCAGATAAAACGAAAAAAAATGGGAGAATATTTGTTTGCTATTTATATTTTTGTCTATCTTTGCGTCATATTTGATTCCGTTACCTAAGAAGTAACAGATACATTTAAATGCTGATTATTAAAGTTTTGTCTATATATCACCTGCCTGCATTGCAATCTCTAACGTAAGATAAATTCTTTCTATTTACTTCTGTACGTTCTCTTAATCCAAAGCCTTTCAGATATATTTGTGTGGTTTTAATAGATTTGTGCCCCAACGATTCACTTATCATTTCAATAGAAACTCCGCGGTATTTGGCAGTAGTGGCCCAAGAATGTCGGAAAGTATATGAAGTGACAGGCGAATTTAAGCGCAACGCTCTCGCCAAATCCTTCAAACAATTATTAAATCTACGAAGAGCAGACTGATATTCCTTATATGCTTTTTCATCTTTTCGCTTCTTATCACTATGTAAAATATCGAATAAATAGTCGGGACAATCAGGAAGAGCAGGTTTATTGCTTCGAAGCTGATTCATCATCTCCTTTGCACTTTCGAGAATTTCCAGGCTCATTGGTGTTTTAGTCTTGATACGATTATATTGAAGCACATTCCGGTCTAAAGCCGACTTCTCTAAATGCGCCAAATCTGCGAATGACATTCCACAAAACTGAAACATTAAAGCGGCAATCGTCTGCGTACGACGCAAACGTTCGGATTTCGGATCCTCATATAGAAGTTTGTGTAACTCGGTCACAGACAATGCTTTCTTTTGCCGGATATCCACGCCTGTATAAACATCATGAAACAACCGGGGAACATAAGGGCACTTCCCGCTACTCCCCGATTGTAGATACTACGAAGCATACGCATATAAGTAGAAATCGTATTGAGCTTTAATCCGGACTCGTAAAGATGCTGTCCATAGCAACGTAAACATTCTCGCGTGACTTGCCTGAACGATATGTTCAATGTTCCACAAAACTTACTAAAAGAAAAAAGAGCATTCTTATAAACATGAGCGGTAGAATATCGCCCTTCTTTCCGCAAACGCTCAATGTACGCTCCGGCACATTGGCTAAATCCATTTTTATTAATTTTTTGCATCATTAGTTATTTTAGATTATACAATAAATTAAGAGAAAGAACAAAAATAACCTACTTTATGATTGCAGCTATTATAAAAAAGAAAAATAAGAGAAACACCGTCATTCACGTGAAAGTTATTCTTGTACTTCGGTGAGAAAACAAGTGAAACCGATACAAAAACGAGGGTATCCAAAGAGGGCTGTACAAAGCGCTGAAACGCCTGCCAGTAAAGGGGGAAAAGCCAACGAAAACCAGTAGAGTAAAGTAGAGAAGAGAAAAGTATTATTTCTGTTATAAATAATAGCAATAATATAGGGCAGAGAAAATGGCTTTGGTTGCTACCGCTGTCGGTCCGGATCACTTTGTCGGTGCCGTTTCTATTCCCGTGTCCCTCATGAGTTGTTCGTCCGGCAGATGACCGACTCTCGTCCGGCAGGTTGTTGATGCTCGTCCGGTGGGTAACGGATATTCACACGGTAGATAACGTACGTTTGTCCGTTAGGTAAATTCTATATTATTTCTCGGGCTACCGCTTCACTAAAAATAACATTTGGCTCATACATAACCAACATTGGTTAAGTAAGTGACTTACCCTATCAACTGTTGAACTAAATAAATTATTCATTAGTGATCCGAAATGAACTAAATAGGAATTTATTGAAACGCAGATTAACAAGTAAATCATATAAATACTATTCAGGATCACAATCAAACCGTTATTCCATCAATAATAGCCTGTGAAATTATTTAAATGAAGAGATAGAGTTAAGAAGATGAAGGCCTGAATAATGTTTTTCCCTATATTATTCGCTAGAATCAAAGAAAGTGCCTATCTTTACCGCAAGTATTTTTATTATTCACCATTAAATGTAAAGATTATGGCAAGTAGAAGAGAACTCAAAAAGAACGTAAACTATATCGCAGGAGAATTATTCACCGAGTGTTTAATCAACAGTATGTTTATCCCTGGCACAGACAAGGTAAAAGCAGATGAACTGATGGCAGAGGTACTGAAGATGCAGGATGAGTTTGTCACTCGCATCAGCCACACAGAACCGGGCAACGTGAAAGGTTTTTATAAGAAATTCCGTGCTGATTTTAATGCAAAGGTAAACGAGATTATTGAAGCTATAGGGAAATTGAACTAACAACAGAATGAAAAAAGCAATTTATAGCTTTATCTATTACCGCCTGTTAGGATGGAAGACAAACGTTACGGTGCCTAATTATGATAAATGCGTGATATGTGCCGCTCCACACACAACAAACCTTGATTTATTTATTGGAAAACTATTTTATGGTGCTATAGGCCGTAAGACAAGTTTCATGATGAAAAAAGAATGGTTTTTCTTTCCACTTGGAGTTTTTTTCAAAGCAGTTGGCGGAATTCCCGTCGACCGTAGCCGAAAAACTTCGCTAGTAGATCAGATGGTTCATAATTTTGCTAAATATAAAAAGTTTAATTTGGCTATCACTCCCGAAGGAACCCGCAAAGCGAATCCAAACTGGAAAAAAGGTTTTTATTTTATAGCTTTGAAAGCACAGGTTCCTATCGTCCTGATTGGTATTGATTACAGCAAGAAAACGATTTCGGCAACGAAAGCTATCATGCCGTCAGGAGATATTAATAAGGACATGAGAGAAATCAAACTTTATTTCAAGGATTTCAAAGGAAAACATCCGGAGAATTTTGCTCTTGGAGAAATATGATTTAAGTATTAGGTATTAAGTATTAATCGTAGCTTTTGATATACTTATCCGCACGGCTTAATACTTAATACTTATTACTTAATACTTAGTTATCATGGAGTCTATCCGTATTTCTATCATACAAACCGATATTGTTTGGGAAAATAAACAAGAAAATCTCCGTTTGCTCCACGAAAAGCTGCAAAGTCTTCGTGGAATAACGGAGATTGTTGTTTTACCGGAGATGTTTTCCACCGGATTCAGCATGCAGAGTAAAATGCTGGCAGAGCCGAACTCCGGAGCAACCATTACAATACTCAAACAATGGGCTGCCCAATTTCAGCTAGCCATTTGTGGAAGTTATATAGCAACTGAAAACGACCAGTTCTATAATCGGGCCTTCTTCCTGACACCGGAAGGAGAAGAATTCTATTATGACAAACGTCACCTGTTTCGTATGGGAAGGGAAGCCGAACATTTTTCGGTCGGTGACAAACGACTTATCATCCCCTATCGTGGATGGAATATCTGCCTGTTGGTTTGCTATGATCTCCGTTTTCCTGTATGGAGCCGGAACGTAAACAACGAGTACGACCTTTTAATATATGTAGCCAACTGGCCTATCCCCCGCCGTCTGGTTTGGGACACTCTGCTCCGGGCGCGTGCTTTGGAAAATCAATGCTATGTATGCGGTGTCAACAGGGTGGGTATAGACGGATATCAGCTTACATATAATGGAGGAAGTAGAGTTTATTCTGCTTTCGGAGAAGAAATCGGCTCATTTCCAGATGAAAAGGAAGGAATAGCTACTGTGAGTCTTAATCTGAACACTCTCAACCAATTCAGAGAGAAGTTCCCGGTATGGAAAGATGCAGACGAATTCCATCTGTAACATTGGCAAAATAACAAATGTTAAAAACAGATTCTTGCAGCAACAATACCTAGAACTCGGTAGTTAATTATATAGACTTCTTTTGTATCTTTGTCGTGAAAATACAGTCGTAAGGACGCTAATCTTACATAACTTAATTAACAACTTTATGAAAACAAATCTTAGTTCTCAAATCAGTCTCCACCGGGTCTCCCCCAGATACTACAGACCGGAGAATGCATTTGAAAAATCAGTCTTGACAAGACTCGAAAAAATCCCTACGGACATCTACGAATCCGTAGAAGAAGGTGCTAACTATATTGCGCGCGAAATAGCACAAACCATCCGCGAGAAACAAAAGGCAGGACGTTTCTGTGTATTGGCTCTTCCCGGAGGAGATTCACCCAGCCACGTATATACCGAGCTTATCCGTATGCATAAGGAAGAGGGACTTAGCTTCCGCAATGTGATCGTATTTAATATGTATGAGTATTATCCGTTGTCTCCCGATGCAATCAACAGTAACTTCAATGCTTTGAAGAGTATGCTGCTGGATCACATCGACATTGACAAGCAGAATATATTCACTCCCGATGGAAGCATTGCCAAAGATACCATCTTCGAATATTGCCGTCTGTATGAACAACGCATTGAAAGCTTCGGAGGTATTGATATTGCTTTGTTAGGGATTGGTCGTGTAGGTAACATTGCGTTCAACGAACCGGGTTCCCGACTGAATTCTACCACTCGTCTGATTTTGTTAGATAATGCATCACGAAACGAGGCATCCAAGATTTTCGGAACGCTGGATAATACGCCGATCAGCTCCATTACAATGGGAGTAGCTACTATTCTTGGCGCAAAGAAAGTTTATCTGCTTGCATGGGGTGAAAACAAAGCAGCTATGATTAAAGAGTGTGTGGAAGGTCCGATCACTGACACAATTCCTGCTTCTTATCTGCAAACTCACAATAATGCACATGTAGCTCTTGATCTTTCAGCCGCTATGAACCTGACACGTATCCAACGTCCATGGTTAGTCACTTCTTGCGAATGGAATGATAAATTAATCCGCAGTGCAATCGTTTGGTTGTGTCAGTTGACCGGCAAACCGATTTTGAAGTTGACAAATAAAGACTATAACGAAAACGGTTTGAGTGAACTTCTGGCACTTTACGGTTCTGCGTACAATGTAAATATCAAAATCTTCAATGATTTGCAGCACACCATTACCGGATGGCCGGGCGGTAAGCCTAATGCTGATGATACCTATCGTCCGGAACGCGCAAAACCGTATCCGAAACGTGTGGTCATCTTCTCTCCGCATCCGGATGATGATGTTATTTCAATGGGTGGTACGCTTCGCCGTTTGGTAGAACAAAAGCACGAAGTACACGTAGCTTACGAAACTTCCGGTAATATCGCCGTAGGTGACGAAGAAGTAGTTCGTTTCATGCATTTTATCAATGGATTCAATCAGCTCTTCAATAATAGCGAAGATTTGGTTATCAATGAAAAATATATAGAAATACGCAATTTCCTGAAGGAGAAGAAAGACGGTGATATGGACAGTCGTGATATTCTGACTATCAAAGGTCTGATTCGTCGTGGTGAAGCCCGTACAGCTTGTACTTATAATAATATACCGCTGGAACGTTGCCACTTCCTCGATCTGCCATTCTATGAAACAGGTAAGATTCAGAAAAACCCAATCAGTGAAGCAGACGTAGAAATTGTACGCAACTTGCTCCGTGAAATAAAACCTCACCAGATTTTTGTTGCTGGTGATTTAGCCGACCCACATGGAACTCACCGTGTATGTACAGACGCTGTATTTGCTGCTGTCGATCTTGAAAAAGAAGAAGGTGCCAAATGGCTAAAAGACTGTCGTATCTGGATGTACCGTGGTGCGTGGGCTGAATGGGAAATCGAGAATATTGAAATGGCAGTGCCTATCAGTCCGGAAGAACTTCGTGCAAAACGTAACTCTATCCTGAAACATCAGTCGCAAATGGAAAGTGCTCCGTTCCTGGGTAACGACGAACGTTTGTTCTGGCAACGTAGCGAAGATCGTAACCGTGGTACAGCTACTTTGTACGATCAATTGGGATTGGCTTCTTACGAAGCAATGGAAGCATTTGTAGAATATGTTCCATTATAAGAGTAATCATTCTTAATTAAGAGAATATAAAACAATGAAAGAAGAGTGGGAAGTTTCGATACTTCTCGCTCTTTTTTGTTTATTTTTGCGGGGAAAATTAAACGCGGATTAACGCAGATTTTCGCAAAGAAAAATAGAATAAAACAATCTGCGATAATCCGTGATAATCTGCATTTAGCAAAAAAGCAACAAGTATGAAGAAAATAATAGTATTTTTTCTAGGCCTTACATTCTGTGCAACTTTTCTTTTTGCGCAGGATATTGAAAGAAATGTAAAAGAGCGGCTGACGGATTACTTCAACCAATATACCGCAACAGCCAAAATCAGCACTCCTAAACTGAATAGCTTCGATATTAATTACGACCGTAAGACGATTGCAATCTATGCATCGGAGAGTTTCGCCTACCAGCCTTTCCGTCCGGAAACTGTAGAAAACATTTATAATCAAGTTAAAGAATTGCTTCCGGGTCCCGTTCATTATTACCAACTCACCATTTATGCGGATGGGAAACCCATTGAAGATTTGGTACCTAATTTCTACCGGAATAAGAAAAAGGATAAGGAGCGGTTATCCTTAAATGTAGATTATAAAGGAGCTCCCTGGGTGAAAAACACTTCACGTCCTAATGAAATCTCACGCGGACTACAAGACCGCCACATTGCAATCTGGCAAAGCCACGGCAACTATTTCAAAAATGATAAAAACGAATGGGGATGGCAACGTCCCCGATTATTCTGCACCACAGAAGACATGTTCACTCAATCTTTTGTCCTTCCTTATGTAATTCCAATGCTGGAAAATGCAGGAGCGATTGTCTATACTCCCCGCGAACGAGATACACAAAAGAATGAAATCATTGTAGATAATGATACCCCCAATGCTTCCCTTTATTTGGAAATGGGGGGTAAAAAGATTAATTGGGCAAATGCTCCGGTAAGAGGATTTGCTCAGAAGAAAACAATCTATAAAGATGGAGAAAATCCTTTCACTGACGGAACCTGTCGTTTTATTCCGACAGAGAGAAAAAGAAGAATAAAGACCAGGTATTTGCCGAATGGGTGCCTACTCTACCGGCAACAGGCAAGTATGCAGTTTATGTTTCCTACCAAACATTGCCCAACAGTGTAAGCGACGCCAAATATCTGGTATTCCATAACGGAGGAGTAACCGAATTTAAAGTTAATCAGAAAATAGGTGGAGGCACATGGGTTTACCTCGGAACTTTTGAATTCGATAAAGGGAGCAACGACTACGGCATGGTGGTACTTAGTAACGAGAGCAGCGAACATGGGGTTGTATGCGCCGATGCAGTACGTTTTGGAGGGGGAATGGGAAACATTGCCCGTGGAGGAAAAATCAGCGGGCTACCGCGTTACTTGGAAGGAGCACGCTACTCTGCTCAATGGGCGGGAATGCCATACGAAGTATATGCCGGACGAAAAGGTGAAAACGACTATACAGACGATATCAACACACGCTCTAACGTTATCAATTATTTATCGGGCAGTTCCGTCTATAACCCACAACAGTCGGGTCTGGGCGTACCTTTGGAAATGACGATGGCATTGCACAGTGACGCCGGATGTAGCAAAACAGACGAACTGATTGGATCACTCGGCATTTACACCACAGATTTCAATAATGGCAAACTGAATGCAGGAACAGACCGGTATGCCTCACGTGATCTGGCAGACATTCTGCTGACACAAATTCAGAAAGATATTTATTCAAGCTATAGCTTGCCTTGGATACGCCGCAGCATGTGGAACCGGAATTATAGCGAAACACGTCTTCCGGCTACACCTTCTACGATTATTGAATTACTCTCCCACCAGAACTTCGCAGATATGCAGTTAGGACATGATCCGAACTTCAAGTTTACAGTGGGGCGTGCCATTTACAAAGGTATTTTGCAGTTCATTACCAACCAGCATGATAAAGAATACATAGTTCAGCCTCTACCTGTGAGCAATTTCGCCATTCAATTCGGAAAGAAAAAGAATACATTAGAACTTTCATGGAAAGGCGAAGACGATCCGCAAGAACCGACTGCACGACCACGGGAATACATTGTATATACCCGCATCGGTTATGGAGGTTTTGACAATGGCACTTTAGTCAGCAAAACGTCCCACACCGTTAAGATAGAACCGGGACTTGTTTATTCATTCAAAGTAACTGCTGTAAACCGGGGTGGGGAAAGTTTTCCTTCTGAAATCCTCTCCGCTTATAAAGCCAAACGTGAACAGGGAAAAGTAATCATCATCAATGGCTTTGACAGAATCAGCGGTCCGGCGGTCGTTAACACTTCTGATAAAGCTGGATTCGATCTAATGCAAGATCCCGGCGTTCCGTATATATCGAATATTTCATTTTGCGGAGCACAAACCGGCTTCGACCGTACACAAGCCGGTAAAGAAGGAAAAGGAAGTCTGGGACATAGCGGAAACGAATTAGAAGGAATGAAAATTGCAGGAAACACGTTCGACTATCCTTTTATTCACGGAAAAGCAATTCAGGCAGCCGGAAAATATAGTTTCGTATCATGCAGCGACGAAGCAGTAGAGAACGGGTTGGTTACATTAGAAGATTATCCAGTAGTAGATTATATTTTGGGACTGGAAAAAGAAGATCCTGCAAGTAAAGCATATTACAAGACATTCTCTTCGGCTATGCAACGGATTATGACCAGTTATTGCCAAGCGGGAGGTAACCTGTTTGTAAGTGGTGCTTATGTAGGAAGTGATATGAGTGGAACACAAGGAAACCGGGAGTTTACAGAGAAAATACTGAAATATGGTTATCAAGGTAGCCTGACGGATAAGAGTTCGAATCAGATTAAAGGATTGGGCCGTACTATTACAATCCCACGTCTGCCTAATGAAAGCAGTTATGCTGTACCTGCTGCCGATTGTATTGTTCCCGTAGATACTGCCTTCCCCGTATTTACGTATGCACCCGGCAATCAGAGTGCAGGTATTGCCTACAAAGGAAACTACCGTACTTTTGTATTGGGCTTTCCTTTTGAAAGTATCCAGTCCGAAGCAGACCGGGCAACCATTATGGCAGGCATCTTGGGATTCTTTACTCAAAAATAAAAAATATCCTTTTTTTTAATTTGTTTCTCATTTTAAATTCTATCTTTGCTACTATAATAACCTTTAAAACTAAAATACAATGTATACTATACAAGCAAATCCCAGCGGTACACGCAGCATAGAAGTATCTAATGAAAACTTGAGAACGATTGAAAAATATGCTCTGTTCCGTCATCTTATCGACAGTACCGGTATTGTAGATGAAGCAGTTCTGGATAAGTTGAAACTTAATATCCGCTCCCTTATCGCCAGTCAGGAGGAAGACAGTAAAGACTTGCTGGACCTTTGTATCGACGTGATTTATCACAATAATATGAAGGCATTCGGCTTGCAACAGCTCATCAAGCTTTATCTTACCTGGCTCTCCAGTCCGGAAGCGGAAGAAGAGGAGGAATAATGATTACGGTAGATACCTGCGGAATAACAGCATACAGTCCGCTGATTCCTGCAATAAAAGCGATGTGCACTGCCTCTCCGGGTGAAACGATAGAGATTATCATGAACCATGCTGATGCGTTTCAGGATCTAAAGGAATATCTGTCCGAGCAAGGTATCGGCTTCCGTGAAATCTATGACGGAGAACAAATGACATTACAGTTCACAATCAACGGGAAGTTTTAAGAAAACACTCCAATGATTGGAAGAAAACATCCTGATGATTGAAGTTAAACATCTCAATGAATAAAAAAATCATTGGGATGTTTTTTATTATCCGTATCTTTGCAGCATGAAAGAATATCAATTGACCGACTGGTTACCCACTACCAAAAAAGAAGTAGAACTTCGCGGATGGAATGAATTGGATGTCGTTCTATTCAGTGCTGATGCTTATGTGGATCATCCTTCTTTTGGTGCTGCCGTTATCGGACGCATTCTCGAAGCGGAAGGTTTGAAAATAGCCATCGTTCCCCAACCTAACTGGCGTGACGACCTGCGCGACTTCAAGAAGTTGGGACGTCCACGGCTATTCTTCGGTATCTCCGGCGGATGCATGGACTCAATGGTTAATAAATATACCGCCAACAAACGCCTACGCAGTGAAGATGCTTATACTCCGGACGGCCGACCGGATATGCGCCCGGACTATCCTTCTACAGTTTACAGCCAGATACTAAAGAAACTTTTTCCGGATGTTCCGGTAGTCATTGGAGGAATCGAAGCTAGCTTAAGGCGATTGAGTCATTACGATTATTGGCAGGACAAAGTACAAAAGAGTATTTTGTGCGACAGCGGAGCAGATCTGCTCATCTACGGAATGGGAGAAAAGCCTCTTGCAGACCTGGTGAAAAATATGAAAAGCCTGCTCACCACTGAAGAACCTGTACTGACAAGCAGCAAATTTAGAACAATTATCGGATCTGTGCCCCAGACAGCCTATCTTTGTCGTGCAACAGAATGGATATCTGCCGAAGACGATCTTCAACTTTATTCACACGAAGAATGTCTGGCAGATAAAAAGAAACAGGCTAGTAATTTCCGACATATCGAAGAAGAATCCAACAAATATTCGGCTTCACGAATCACACAAGCAGTAGGAAATAAGATAGTCGTAGTCAATCCTCCCTATCCTCCGATGAGCCAGAAAGACCTCGATCATTCGTTTGATTTACCATATACCCGCCTGCCTCATCCAAAATACAAAGGGAAACGGATTCCGGCATACGATATGATTAAATTTTCCATCAACATTCACCGAGGATGTTTTGGTGGCTGTGCATTCTGTACCATTTCCGCCCATCAGGGAAAGTTTATTGTCAGCCGAAGCAAAGAGTCTATACTGAAAGAGGTAAAAGAAGTTATTCAGTTACCCGATTTCAAGGGATATTTAAGTGATTTGGGCGGTCCTTCCGCTAATATGTATCAGATGAAAGGAAAAGACGAAGCTATTTGCAAGAAGTGCAAACGACCGTCATGTATCCATCCGAAAGTTTGCCCGAATCTAAATACCGACCATCGCCCCTTACTGGATATTTACCGTGCAGTAGATGCCTTGCCCGGAATAAAAAAATCGTTTATCGGTAGCGGAGTACGCTATGACCTGTTACTTCATCAAAGCAAAGATGAAACTACCAACCGTAGCACTGCCGAATATACCCGTGAATTGATAGTCAATCACGTGAGTGGCCGGTTAAAAGTGGCTCCGGAGCATACCAGTGACCGGGTATTATCTATAATGCGCAAACCTTCTTTTGAGCAATTTGAAACATTCAAAAAGATATTCGACCGCATTAACCGGGAAGAAAATCTGCGTCAACAACTGATTCCGTATTTTATCTCTTCGCATCCCGGATGCAATGAAGAAGACATGGCGGAACTTGCCGTTATCACTAAACGTCTGGACTTCCATCTGGAGCAAGTGCAGGACTTCACTCCTACTCCGATGACAGTGGCTACTGAAGCCTGGTATAGCGGATTCCATCCATACACGCTAGAACCGATATTCAGTGCCAAAACCCAACGGGAGAAACTTGCACAACGACAGTTCTTTTTTTGGTATAAACCGGAAGAACGAAAAAACATCATCAATGAGTTGAGACGTATCGGACGTTCAGATTTGATAGACAAGTTATATGGAAAAGGAAAGGACATGGAAAGAGGGAAAGGAAAAAGATAGAATGAAATAAATTATAAATCAAGCATAAGGCATGATTATGAATCAATTATAACTTGTGATCTTATTGGCTACTTTTAAGTTAGCGCTCTCCAATTGATATGTATTTGATTACCTAGTAAGTTTTCGTTTGAGAATAGTCAAACGATAGTTCAACTATTGTCGGGCGTTAGTTCAACAACTGTCAAACGAAAACTCATTAGGCAATCGAGAAAATAATATAGGTAAGAGAAAGAAATAAAAGCTACATAGTAATGAGTTGTTGCCAATGATAGCATCTTCAACTCATTTATGCTTCCTTTACCGGCAAAGCCACAATCTCCTGCAACACACTGACCGCCGTTTCCACATTAGTAACATCCTTAATCAGCATACTCCGTCTGCCGTTCTGTTCACGCAAATCACAACGACGAGTATATTTCATCATATAGTCTATCACTTTACCAAAAGCCTTACTTTGATAGAACGGACTATCCGGATTGGAAACAAAAAACAAGGTCATCCGCCCACCTTTCAGGAAGATTTTCTCTGCACCCAAACGGGCTGCAAGACGGCGTAGAGGCACAATACGGAGTAGTTCTTCCGTTTCCGGGAACTGGTCCGAAGCGGTCTTCCAGGCGAGCACGGAAAGCTTCCACATCTTTGTCCAATGTCAGTCCATCCAGTTCACGATAGAGCAACATACGTTCGCTGCTGCCTGTTACGTAGTTGGCAGGTAACAATAGTTCGAGGTCGCTTTCTACCTGACACTCGTCTACAAACTCTTCTCCACTAATTTGTCCTTCGCCCTTGATTTCATCCGCATACAGTTCAGCAAACTCGTCTGTCTTTAACTCATGGACAGCTTCAGTAAGAATTTTCTGATATGTCTCATATCCCAAATCAGCAACAAATCCGCTTTGTTCGGCTCCAAGCAGATTTCCGGCTCCACGAATATCCAAATCCTGCATGGCGATATGAATACCACTTCCCAAATCACTAAAGTTTTCAATTGCTTGAAGACGTCGTCTTCCTTCGGCTGTCAAACTACCTAACGGAGGAGCCAACAAATAACAAAAAGCTTTTTTATTACTACGTCCTACCCGTCCACGCATCTGATGGAGATCACTCAATCCAAAGTTTTGCGCCTGATTGATAATGATAGTGTTGGCATTCGGAATATCAATACCACTTTCAATGATTGTAGTTGCCAAGAGTACATCATAGTCGTAGTTGACAAAATCCAGAATAATCTTCTCCAGCTCTGTCGGTTCCATCTGTCCATGTCCAATCGCTACACGGCAATCCGGGATATGACGTTCGATCATCGCTTTCAATTCCGGCAAGTTCGCAATCCGGTTATTGACAAAGAAGACTTGACCATTGCGGCTCATCTCAAAATTGATGGCATCCGTTATCACTTCTTCATTAAAAGTATGCACTTCGGTCTGAATCGGATAGCGGTTGGGTGGCGGAGTAGAAATCACACTCAAGTCGCGTGCACCCATCAATGAAAATTGAAGGGTACGGGGAATTGAGTAGCAGTCATAGTCAGTGTATCCACATTCACTTTCAACTGGCGCAGCTTTTCTTTGACAGAGACTCCGAATTTCTGTTCTTCGTCCACAATCAACAATCCCAAGTCTTTAAACTGGACATCTTTTCCCAAGATACGGTGGGTACCTATCAGAATACCGACATCTCCATCTTTCAATCCCTTCAATACAGCTTTGGTCTGTGCGGCAGTACGTGCGCGGCTTAAATATTCCACCCGACACGGCAAGCCTTTCAGACGCTCACGGAAAGTCTGAAAATGCTGGTAAGCAAGTACTGTTGTCGGAACCAGAACGGCTACTTGTTTATTATCGGCAACAGCTTTGAAAGCCGCACGAATCGCAACTTCTGTTTTTCCAAATCCTACATCGCCACAGACTAGACGGTCCATCGGGCGGTCACTTTCCATATCTGCCTTGACATCAATCGTCGCCTTACTCTGATCCGGTGTATCTTCATAAATAAAGGATGCTTCCAGCTCACGCTGCAAGAAACTATCGGGACTGTAAGAGAAACCTTTTTCCTGACGACGCTGCGAATACAATTTTATCAAATCGCGGGCAATGTCCTTGATTTTACTCTTCGTACGTTCTTTCAGTTTCTCCCATGCACCTGTACCTAATTTGTTAAGCCGGGGAGCCTCTCCTTCTTTACCTTTATATTTGGAAACCTTATGCAAGGAATGAATAGAAACGAACACCACATCTTCATTTTGAAACACCAGTTTCAAAACCTCTTGCGTAGTATCACCGTTCGGAATACGTACCAAACCGGAAAAACGTCCGATACCATGATCCGTATGCACCACATAGTCTCCCGGAGTGAACTGATTCAGTTCTTTCAAGGATAGTGCCACTTTTCCCGAACGGGCTTTATCACTTTTCAGATTATATTTATGAAAACGATCAAACAACTGATGGTCTGTGAAGATACAGAGCCGCAGTGTGTTATCTACAAAACCTTCATGAATAGTACGTTCTACGGGAGTAAAATTAATCTTATCACCCCGATCCTCAAAAATCGCTTTGATACGATCTGTTTGCTTCATGCTGTCACTGCAGATATAAAGCGAATAGCCCTTTTCCAGATAATCCTTGAAAGAAGAAGCTACCAGATCGAAATTCTTATGAAAAATAGGCTGGGCAGATGTATTGAAAGTAACGCTGGCATTGGGCGTTCCGGTCGGTTTATTACCAAATTCCAACCGGCGGAAATCAAGTGCCCGCACAGTAAACTCGCTGCCGTCTATCAATTTCCCTTCCAATGTAATGCCACCATTCTCTTCGGCCTCCTGAACGGCTATTGCCTGTGGAGTCAGCGCCTCATCGTGTACCACCTGGATTCGCTCGCGCAACCAAAGAAAATCACGCATTGCCAAAGTAGTCTCTTTCGGGATAAAATCCAGAAAAGAAGTCGTTACATCTCCTGTCACCGCCAAATCGGGAACGATAGACACTCCATCTTTCTTCTCACGGGATAGTTGAGATTCCACTTCAAAGGTACGGACACTTTCCACTTCATCACCAAAGAAATCGATGCGATAAGGATATTCCGAAGCAAAAGAGAAAACGTCGATAATACTACCGCGAACAGCATATTGTCCCGGCTCATATACGTAGTCTACATATTCAAAACCATAACTATGCAACACATCGGTGATGAAAGTGGTATCCACTTTCTCTCCTACATTCAGCTTCAGCGTTTTATTACTCAATTCCTTGCGCGACACCACTTTCTCCGCCAATGCATCCGGGTACGTAACGATACATAATCCCTCTTCCCCCTTTTGCAAGCGGCTAAGTACTTCTGTACGCAAAATCTCATTGGCCGCATCTTTTTGTCCATACTTGATGGAGCGACGGAATGAAGATGGAAAGAACAACACTCTTTCCGTACCCAATATCTGCGTCAAGTCGTGATAGAAATATCCGGCTTCTTCAAGATCGCCTAAAATAAATACAAACGGGCAACCACCCTCTTGCACCAGTACAGAAGAAAAAAGAGAAGCGGCGGATGCACACAGTCCTCCGCAAAAAACAGTCTGAACGGAAGTGTCCTTCAACAAGCGCTTCATTACTGCCATATTGGGATGGGCAGCATATTGTTGTTGCAACTCAGTTATTGTCATACCTATAAAATTTCCCCGCAAAATTACAAAAAAGATTGGGAGTATGCACCCAAAGAACAGAAGTATTATAATAAGGTATCTGCCGTCTTATTCCGCATGGGGCATGAAACACGTTAAATTTTCCTTAGTTCAGCTATAACTAAAGGAAAAGAACTACTTTGTTTCTAAATTTTATAGTATCTATATGCAGACATCGGATAGCATTGTAATTATCCCCACCTATAATGAACGGGAGAACATAGAAAATATCATCCGTGCCGTTTTCGGCCTTCCCCAAGTATTCCATATTCTGGTCATAGAAGACGGCTCTCCGGACGGAACGGCAGCCATCGTAAGAAAACTGCAACAAGAATTTCCCGAACAGCTTTTTATGATAGAACGTAAAGGAAAACTGGGACTGGGTACTGCCTACATTACCGGATTTAAATGGGCACTGGAACACGCATACGAGTATATTTTTGAAATGGATGCAGACTTCAGTCATAATCCGAATGATTTACCCTGTTTGTATCAGGCTTGTTCGGAACAAGGAGGAGATGTATCCATCGGTTCCCGTTATGTCAGCGGAGTGAATGTAGTGAATTGGCCGATGGGACGGGTATTGATGTCATACTTCGCCTCTAAATATGTGCGGTTTATCACCGGAATACCTGTACATGACACCACTGCCGGATTTGTTTGCTACCGCCGTCAGGTATTGGAAACGATCGATTTAGATCATATTCGCTTTAAAGGATATGCCTTTCAGATTGAAATGAAATTCACTGCTTACAAGTGTGGTTTCAAAATTATCGAGGTTCCTGTTATCTTTATTAATCGTGAATTAGGGACTTCTAAAATGAATAGCAGCATCTTTGGAGAAGCCATATTTGGTGTGATAAAATTAAAAGTAAATAGTTGGTTCCATAAATTCCCACAAAAGAAATGAAACGTACACTGATTCAAAACGCCGTTATTGTCAACGAAGGAAGAAAAGTTCTGGGTTCAGTAGTAATCGAGAATGAAAAGATAGCCGAAATATTGGTTGGTGAAGAAAACGCAACTGCCCCCTGCGACGAGATAATAGACGCAACCGGGTGTTATCTTTTGCCGGGTGCCATCGACGAACATGTGCATTTCCGCGATCCCGGACTGACTCATAAGGCAGATATCACCACAGAAAGTCGTGCTGCGGCAGCAGGAGGTGTCACCTCTATCATGGATATGCCCAATACCAATCCGCAAACTACCACATTGGAGGCTTTGGAGGAAAAATTTGTTCTGTTGGGTGAAAAGTCAGCAGTCAACTATTCCTGCTATTTCGGAGCAACGAATAATAACTATACCCAGTTTGCACAACTGGATAAACACCGGGTTTGTGGAGTGAAGTTATTTATGGGTTCAAGCACCGGCAATATGCTGGTAGACCGGATGGCCAGTCTGCGTAATATATTCGGTGGAACCGATCTGCTCATCGCTGCTCATTGCGAAGATCAGGGAATTATCAAAGAAAACACGGATAAATATAAGAAAGAATACGGAGACGACGTACCTTTGGCTCTTCATCCGCTCCTTCGTTCGGAAGAAGCTTGCTATCGTTCATCCGAACTGGCAGTGCAGTTGGCACGTGAGACAAACGCCCGCCTGCACATCATGCATATTTCCACAGCTAAAGAGTTGAGCCTGTTTTCTAACGTACCTTTGGTACAAAAAAAGATCACGGCAGAAGCCTGTGTTTCTCATCTGCTCTTTACGGAAGAGGACTATCAGACACTGGGTACCCGCATCAAATGCAACCCTGCCATTAAGACAGCGCAAGACCGGAAAGCTTTGCGAGAGGCTGTCAATAGCGGTTTGATTGATGCTATTGCCACAGATCATGCCCCACATTTACTTAGCGAAAAAGAAGGCGGTGCCTTAAAAGCAATGTCCGGAATGCCGATGATTCAGTTCTCACTCGTCAGCATGTTGGAGTTGACAGAAAAAGGAGTGTTTACTATCGAAAAAGTAGTAGAAAAGATGGCTCATGCTCCTGCGCAGATGTATGAGATACAAAACAGAGGATTCATTCGCAAAGGCTATCAGGCTGACCTGGTATTAGTCCGTCCCGGAAGCGAATGGACTGTAACAACCGATTGTGTTCTAAGCAAATGTAAATGGAGCCCATTAGAGGGACACACATTCGACTGGAAAGTAGAGAAAACATTTGTAAACGGACATCTGTTATATAACAACGGAGAAATAGACGAGACTTATCGCGGACAGGAATTAAGATTCAGATAAACAGCAGCACGCCTTCAACAAGCCTATGAGTACCATTTTATCTTATAAAATACATACAGTCACTCCTACATCAACTGGATTTACTTTTTCCACGCATGGGGTTCCAGCCACGTTTTGCAGCCATCGCCAACATTCACGGATGTGATGCCTGCCGTGCTTCGTGGCTGACAACTTTCCCGGAAGAAGAACGTAATAAAGCTTCCGAAGCAATGCAGCTATTCAAAGAGGCCAACCGGATGCTCGATCTGCTTGACCGGGATTATGAAGTAAAGACCATCTTCAAGCTTTGCAAGGCAAACTCTGACGGGGATAACCTGATTATTGAGAAAGAAAAAGACCGGTTCATCACTTTTCCTTTACTGCGCCAGCAAACGCCGAAAAGAGACGGTAGTCCTTTTCTTTGTCTAAGTGACTTTATCCGCCCGATCTCTTCCGGCATCCCGGATACCATCGGTGCTTTTGCCTCTTCCATTGATGCGGACATGGAAGGATTGTACGAACAGGACCCTTATAAACACCTGCTTGTCCAAACCCTCTCCGACCGACTGGCAGAAGCAGCAACAGAAAAGATGCATGAATATGTGCGCAAAGAAGCGTGGGGATATGCCAAAGACGAGAATTTAGGCATAGCGGACTTACTGGTCGAAAAGTATCAAGGCATTCGCCCTGCTGTCGGTTACCCGTCTTTACCGGATCAATCCGTCAACTTCCTGTTGGATGAACTGTTGGACATGAAGCAGATAGGCATTTCGCTGACCGAAAACGGAGCTATGTACCCGCACGCTTCTGTTTGCGGACTTATGTTTTCACATCCGGCTTCCGAATACTTCTCCGTCGGAAAGATTGGAGAAGACCAATTGGAAGATTATGCCCGCCGTCGGGGAAAAAGTATCGAAGAAATGTGTAAGTTTCTGGCAGCTAATCTCCAATAGTCCTTATTCCCCTGTGATTTTTCTCCTTTTCTCACGACTAACTAACCAGAAAAGTAATCATAGATTCCATGAGAGAACAAACAGCAGAGGTTAGCGCCCCTATTGAACAAGAGTTTTTGTCGGTGATCCGCGAATATGAACGGGTGATCTACAAGGTATGCTATCTGTATGCCAATCCCAATGCTCCTCTCAATTATCTGTATCAGGATGTGGTATTGAACCTTTGGAAAGCCTATCCCAAATTCAGAAAAGAATGTAAGGTTTCCACCTGGATTTACCGTATTGCCCTCAACACCTGTATCAGCTTCTATCGTAAAGAAAAGAATGTGCCGGAAATAGTCAGCCTCACCAGAGATACCGACTGGGCCATAGAAGCACACGACCCGATCAACGAAATGTTGAAACAGCTTTATCAGATGATTAACCAACTGGGACAACTCGACAAATCAATTATCCTGCTTTATCTCGAAGACAAAAGTTACGAGGAAATAGCAGAAATCACCGGACTGACGGTTACCAATGTAGCGACCAAACTAAGTCGCATCAAAGACAAACTTAAAAGAATGAAAAGGAGGAATAAGATATATGGAACTGGAAGAACTTAAAAAATCTTGGAATGCCCTGGATGAACACTTGAAAGACAAAGAGTTCATCAAAGAAGAAGAGCTTGAAAAGCTGATAAGGCATGCGGACAAAGGTATCCATGCCATTGCCAGACTGAACATCAAGCTTATTCTGATTTCTCTGCCGATACTGATCTTATTTTTAGCGGAGGTACTGTTGCACAACAGATTAAACCCGATCTATATCATTATCATTTTCGCATGGATTCCTGCCCTTTGCTGGGATATCGTCACCACCCGTTTCCTCCAACGGACACAAATAGACGAGATGCCTTTGGTAGAAGTAATCAGCCGCGTGAACCGTATCCATCGATGGACCATCAGGGAACGATTGATTGCTATTGCCTTTCTCCTGGTCCTGGCTATACTTTCATTTATCTACTGGCAAGTGTGGCAATATGGAATGGGGATGATCGCTTTCTTCATCCTGTTATGGGGCGGAGGACTGGGATTGATCTTATGGATTTACCGCAAGAAGTTCTTAAATCGTATCCACGAAATCAAAAAGAATTTAAGCGAACTGAACGAATTAATGTAAAAGAATCCAACCTGAATAATTCATACTAAGTAGTAAGGAGTGTGCTTACCCCACCACGGTAAGCACACTTTTTCCATTCACTTTCTTATGTACCTGCACCTGAACAGAAATCCGTTCACTCATCTCCTGCACATGAGAGATTACTCCTATTTTCCGCCCCTGCATCTGTAATTGTTCCAATGCTTCCATCGCTGTACGCAAACTTTCCGCATCCAAAGAGCCGAAACCTTCATCAATAAAAAGAGATTCAACTTTCAGATTATTACTTGACAAGGAAGACAAACCTAAAGCCAGTGCCAAAGAAATCAGGAACGATTCACCTCCTGAAAGAGAGTACACGGTCCGTATTTCATCACACATATCGCAATCTATTACCTGAAGTGCCAACGTATCGGGTACCTGTTGCAGCTTATAGCGTTTAGAGAGATAGGATAAATGTTTATTGGCATGAAGCAACAACAAATTCAAAGTATAACTTTGAGCAATCACTTTAAATTTCGCTCCATCCGCACTGCCAATCAGTTTATTCAATTTTGCCCAACGTTCGGCAACAGTTTGTTTCTCTGCCAGTTCCTTCGCAATCTGTTCCACAGTCAGTTTATTCTTTGCTTGTTGTAGCAGGCGGGCTTCCATAGTAGAAAGGGCACGTTCTATATTCAGGTTTTCTTCCTGTTGCTTCTTTATTATTTCGGGAAGCAGTTCGGGAGACTCTATCTTTTTATACTGTTCCTGCAACTCTCCTATAGCCAGTGCAATTTGCTTCATCTCTCCTTGCAAACCGGAAAGCCGGTTGTGTACCGCCTCTACTTCTTTACGTGCTTTCTCCAAAGCGAGATTCAGTTCTTTCTCTCTTTTTGCTACGGCAGCTTCCGCTTCATCCGCACTTTTTCCTTTCAATAGCTGCGAACGTTCCTGACGAAGCACATTCAGCGCTTTCTCTATCACTTCAAATCTCTTTAGTTCGGCCGAAGCAGCATTCTGTAAGATTACCAGCTGTTCTTTGGCAGACGATACTTTCTGCATAGCCAAACGACAGAGAGAAACATTCTCACGGAGGGCTTCACAATGTGCACGCATCTTTTTAATTTCTTCATCGCTGCGCTGCCATTCTGCATAAAGATTGCGATATTCCAAAATACGTATTGCCAGTTCCGCCAAACGGTGTTGTATTTGCTCTTCGTTTCCGGCTTCAATCCTGCTTTATATAATGCTGCCAACTGTTCCGCGATCTGTCCGTCCACCGTTTTGATGCGCCAAATCACGTTGCAGAGCAATGCTCCGGTTATTCATCTGCTGATAGTTGGTTGATGCTACATTATACTCCTGTTCTATACTCCGGAAAGAGTATCTACCACCTCCTGTTCCTGATGATAAGGATGCGCTGTGCTACCGCAAACCGGACAAGCCTCCCTTCCTGTAATTGCCGGCGCAATGCTTTCACATCTTTTCCACTGCCATACGTGCATTTTCGTAAAGACGTTGAGTAACTTTCAATGCAGTTTCTTGCTCCGTCAATTGTTTCAGACAATTGGCCACTTCTTTCTCCAGTCTTTCTATTTCCGTCTTTGCTTTCGTCTGCGTTTCCGTTAATTGCCGGATATTCTGCTGACGAGTCAACTCTTTTTCTTCACCTGTTCTTCGGCCAATAACGGATATCCGAAAGAATTTAAGCGCAATAAACGTTCCTCATTCGTACTTGTAGCGGCAGCCAGTTTGTTTTCTTCTTGCCGTAGAATCTCTTCCACCTGTTCAAGTTGCAGTGCTTCTTCTATCCCTACATGGCTTAATAAGCGGTTCAGAGAAGAATAAGACACCTGTAATTGTTCCGCAGCCACTCGCATTTTTTGTTCCTGCTCCGCCACCTGCCTGTTAGCCGCTTGTAAAATCTGCTGCGACTGTATATAGCTGCTTTGTTGAGACTGTATCTGTACATCCAATTGACGTGCTTTCTTCAAGTCCGGCTGTATGGCCTCCCATTGTGCCTTAAAATGCACCAATCCTTCCTCTTGGGAAGCCAATGCACCCTGCAGAACTTTCTCCCTAGCCTGTTCCTCCTGTTCTTCCTGCTGCTTTTTCTTACAAAGTTCTTCCTGTATTTTTAATGAACGAACCACATTCAGTTGTTCATTCTGTTCTGCCAGCAGTTTAATCCCTGCCGCACGCTTTTCAGTCGATAGTTCTTTCTCTTTTTGCAGAGCAAGCAGCTCTTCTTCCGGCATCAATTCGATCACATTCATTCGATTCTGAATCAAGGTCACCTCTTCTTGTGCCGCCTTATTCCGGGCATAGACCTCTTGAGAATCCGGGAATACACGCCGGTTCCTGTCAACTTCTCCAGTAATTCTGCTTTTGCCGCCCCTTTTGATTTCAGAAATGTAGCAAAATCATTTTGTGCCAATAATACTGTACGGGTGAACTGTTCATACGTCAGGCCAACCAACTCCACCAACTGAATCAACAACTCTTTCTTGGTACCTTGAAATTCTTTCTCCGTATCCAGTTCTTTCACTTCCAGCGTTTGTGGCTGCAAAGAACCGTTTATCTTGTTTCTTGTCCGCCTCACCGACCAACGAGAACGGTAACGCCGTCCGTCAATACCTAAAAAATCGACTTCCGCATAACCGTCACTTGTCCCCCGGCGCAGCAAATTTCTAACATCAGACTGATTAATCTGATTGTCTCCCACATCTGCCGGTTCACATTTTCCACTGAAGTAGCAAAGCGGGGAGCCTTATCATACAATGCCGCATAAGGCATCTAATAAAGTAGACTTACCTGCACCGGTAGGTCCTGAAATGGCAAAGATACCTGCAGAATGTAATGGTTCTGCCATAAAATCCACTTCTACCGTTCCTTCTATCGAGGTCAGATTCTGCAATCGTATAGCTAGTATTTTCATTCTTCTTCCTCCTCTTCTTTACGGGTAGCAGCCAAATAGGCCTCTTCAAACAAACCTGTCAGTTCTACAGGCATTTCCACCTGATAAATCTTCTCAAAGGCAGACTGTGCAATCTGCAAGGGAGACATTTCCTGCAACCCCCTCTTCCAGTTTTCATTTTCTTTCGTCGTATTTCCAGTTTCAGTGCGATAGGTAGAAACAATACGCGCCAACCGATAGTTTTTATCTGCCAGTGCATCTTCAATCTCCTGCCGAAGCATGGGTTCCGGTTCCTCCAACAATACCTTTACTTCCAGATATGGGGCTACGGCTTCTGTCTCGGGTAGTTCCTTCAAGGCTTCCAAGATGGCTTCCGGTGAAACAGGTTCTCCGTTCGGGACACTCAACAAAGGTATTAATTTCGGGCATTCCAACCGTTCAATGTCCACCGCACAGCCTCCGTCGAAAGTCACCATCACGACTCCATGATGATAATGTTTCTCGGCAAAAGACATCGGAATGGGACTTCCGGCATACCACATTCTCTCTTCCGGACACTCGCTGCGCTTTATGTATATGTCCCAATGCCGTATAAGCTATCTGTTCGGAAAAAGTTTCCGGAGATACGCACTCCAGCCCACCAATCACGGTACGCTCGCTATAATCCTTCTCTGCAATTTCCGATCCTGTAGCCTGCAAATGACCGATGGCAAGAATCGCCTGATTCTCCGTCCTTCGCTTCCATAGCCTTTGCAAAAGTTGTGCATAAAGTTCGCGAACTCCCTCCGCATACGGATTGCCTTCCGTTTGCACGGCCGGATAATCTCCCTGACGCAGAAAAGGAACTGCCATGCAAAGCAATTCCACTTCCCCTTTCCGGTTCTTCAGTTCCACAGTCAAATGGTCATAATCGATTTCTCCGCCTTCGAGCTTGCGAACTACCCCTCTGACTTCCGTCCGCATAGCTTGCAACAGAGGCAAAGGAGCCTCCAGGCGTGCTGCCGAATCATGGTTGCCGGCAACAATGACAATCTGCAAATACGGATTCTCTGCTGTCACCCGATAAATAAACTGATAATACATGCTTTGGGATGCTGCGGAAGGGTTGGAAACATCAAAAACATCTCCGGCTATAATCAATGCATCAATCTCTTTCTGACGAATTTCTTCTGCCAGCCAATTCAGAATACTCCATGTTCTTCCGTGCGATCATAACCAAAAAAGGTTTGTCCCAGATGCCAGTCGGCAGTATGTAATATACGTATCATAATTTTGTAACTATCTCTAATAACAAGAGGCAAAAATAACACAATCAAAAAGATTATATCACATCTGCCTCTCTTTTTTACCAATAATCATGTATATTTGCAGGATAAAAATCCAACCCTATGAAGATACTGTATTATATTTATCAGATTTGCATCGCTTTGCCTATTTTATTAGTGTTGACCATCCTCACGGCAATCGTCACTATTGTAGGTTCTCTCTTGGGAGGAGCCCACATCTGGGGATATTATCCGGGGAAGATTTGGTCACAATTAATTTGTCTGTTTCTATTGATTCCCGTGAAGATTGAGGGACGTGAAAAGTTGCATGACAAGACTTCCTATATTTTCGTACCTAACCATCAGGGTTCATTTGATATTTTCCTTATTTACGGCTTCATCGGAAGAAACTTTAAGTGGATGATGAAAAAAAGCCTGCGCAAACTGCCGTTTGTAGGAAAAGCCTGTGAAAGTGCAGGACATATCTTTGTAGACAGATCCGGCCCTAAAAGTATTGGAAACAATCCGGCAGGCAAAAGACTCATTGAAAGACGGGGTTTCTCTCGTAGTCTTTCCTGAAGGAGCGCGTACATTTACAGGACACATGGGATACTTTAAGAAAGGCGCTTTCCAGTTGGCTGATGATTTACAGTTGGCGGTTGTACCCGTCACCATTGACGGCTCATTCGAGATTCTGCCACGCACAGGCAAATGGATACACCGTCATCGCATGATTCTGACTATTCACGACCCTATTCCTCCCAAAGGAAAAGGCATGGAAAATATCAAGGCAACCATGGCAGAGGCATACGCTGCTGTTGAAAGTGCCCTCCCGGAGCAACATAAGGGAATGGTGAAAAACGAAGATCAAGACCGATAGTCAGTACATAATCTTATATAAATATGGGGATGCTCACGCACCCCCATATTCCTAACCAGTTTTATGCATCAAACTATTAAATTAAGAAATTAAGGAATTCAGATATTTAGATGTTTTGCAAAGTTATGGTTTGGTTTGACATCATTTGCAATTCTTGAAAAGTCAAATTAAAACCTTTATGAATTTCTTTTTCTAAATTCTCCAATGAGAAAGATTCACCTCTTGCACCATTAATCTTTCCTCTAAACCGATTGTTATAATGCTTGCGGAATGTATCCGGAGTGACCAAGCCTCCAAAGCCATAATCCCCCACTACAATCACCGGCTTTCGGCGCAATACCCCTTCGTAAGCGGTAATCCCCGCACCAATAATCAAGTCGGCTTCTTCAATCAGTTTACCTGTTTCACTCTCGGAGGATATATAATCCACCTGATACTCTGAATATTTACTTAATAGAACTCCTATCCTTAACCGCGTACGAGAATTAGCTACTCCGACAACAATATTGGCTTTCTGTTCTATCAACTGCAATTCGTTACCTCTCCATGAAGAGGTAGCAGATAATTCATTAGGATTTTTCATATAGCTATTTGGTTTTTGTTAGGTCAAAAGTACGGCATGCATCTGAAAACACAAAAAAAGTCACCCGGACAAAATCAGTGTGTCTGATTCATCGTAAACATCTAAAATCCAACAAATACATATTTCGATTCTGTTATTGACCCGGACAATTCATTTTTTATTTATCAAAAGTCCCTTAAAAATGCATTTAAATCTTCTTGTGAAGAAATGCCCAACCGGCCTTTTAGTCTCCCCTTCGCCTTAGTTACCGAGTCGGAAGAGGTCTGGAAAATACGAGCCAACTCTTCATTAGTCAGCCCAAATTTAAGGAAGCAACAGATTTCAAGATCACGTTTCGTCAATAAAGGAGCTTTGTCAAGCAATCGGGTAACGTAATCAGCATAGAGTAAATCAAACAGACTAAACAATTTATAGCGTTCTCCATCAGACAACTTACCTCTTAATGTTCCCTCTTTTATAGCAAGCAGTAATCGAAAGGCAGATATGTATTGTTCAGAAGACGGTCCGACAGTTAATTCTCCTCCTAGTTCTTTCAACAACCCCGATAAGGTTTTGTTCTGCATACTCAAAAGCACAATCTTTCCATTCAACTCGCCTACCTTCATTCGATTTTCTTCGAGTATGCGGTTCTCTTCCAGCACTTGGTCTTTCAACTCCTGGATTTCTTCCATCTCCTGCTGATATCGCTTTATCTCCTCTTCATTATCTCTAATTTGGGATTCAATCTCGGCAATCTTCTTTTTATGGTTCTTACTTTTGTAATAGTAATAACACATATAAAAGGCTACAATCAGAAAAACAATCGTACCGCAAAACAGAAAAACTGTACGGTGCATTTTCATTTGTAAATTATCGCTCCGGAGTTTTTCGTTCTCATACTGCTTTTGCAGTTCTGTTATCAACTCCAAAGAATCGACCTCATCCAATACATTGACAATGGAATCCGCTTTTTCATGATAAGTAATTGCTTCTTCAAAATTATCAATATCCTTTTCCAAAAAGTATAAATTGTTGTATGCGTCAATACGGGTATACTCTTTAGAAGAATTTACACTCATCTTAAAGTATTTTCTGGCATTCTCCACATCCCCCATTTGTATATACAAATATCCCAAAGACATACACTCTACGTATTTCCTTTCTTCATCCGTTTCTTTTTCATAAGCAGCAAGGAAATAGTGCTCTGACTTTTTCAGCTCACCCATAGAACGATACAGGATACCCAACTCATGTAAAATGGAAACTTCAGACGGATACTGTTTTTTCCTGGCTAATTCTAAAGCATTATTATAATAGAAATAACAGCTATCCCATTTATTCTGAAACAAATAAGCCCGTCCTATATTCTGCTCGGCTCTGACAATACCCATAGAATCTTTTAACTCTTCATAGATAGCGTATGACTCCTGAAAATTCTTTAATGACTCCTGATACAATTTCTTTTTCCGGTTCACCATCCCTATTTCATCAGTAGCCATGGCAAACATCTTGCAACATTGAATCTTCCCGAACATTTCCTTTGCTGAAGACAGGAACGACAAAGCCTCTTCATCTTTGCCCAATTCACGCAGCACTCTACCATAATAATACTGTACTTTAGCACGCATGGCAGTGTCACCACGCTCTACAGTATAGTAATTCAGTGCCAATGCAATCAACGAATCAGAAGTAAACTTCACATAGTTCTGATCCATCGCCTGCGTTAATAAAAGCGCATAATCCGCCTGCGATTTTCCACGCAATTTTTCAGGATAAGGGATTGACTTTAACAGATACAGAGCCGTATCAGGGAGAGATTCCATGCACATCTCGATCTTCTGGAATGCCGCATCAGGGGCCTCCGAATCTCTATGACAAGAAACCGATAAGACTAAAATAAAAAAGAAAGCGGCGTATACCGAAACAGTAGTCGTTTTCATTTTACTTGAGTTTTATGCAAAAATACACAAAAAACTCAAGTATTACTTATTTGTTGAAGCATTTTGTTCCAATCGTTGATGTTCTTCTATCAACTTCATGTTTTCTCTTGCTTTAGACAGGAACTCTCTGACCAGCTTATTATCTTTAAAAGAGTAAGGAGCATCCTTTATAATATCATCTATCTGCGGAGTCATAATGGGATAGGGCAAAGAGCTGCAAAGCATCATAAATACACTGGGTCCCAATACATTTTCGTAATTGTCGGAAATAAACGTTTTCACATACTGATTCATCGCTTGCATCAGTGAATCACCTTCCACCACCAGCTGACTGTGAATTTCATCCAGATCCCCTCCATCCAATACCATACGGGTTTCTTTCTGCTCCAGTTCGCTGATACTTTCTTCTAATTGGTTTCTTTTGCTGATAAACTCGTACAACGCATTATTTAAAGAGGTTCCCACTGCCTTCAAGTCCGTATTGCTGATAGTAACTGTTATTTTTCCACTTTCCAGAACGATCGGCATAATGCTTTCTTCATCCATATAAAGCGTCACCATCTGTACGGAATCTATTTTCCCTTTCATTGAAAACAGACCATGCACCACTTCAGCAGAATCCAGCTTCACCCACTCGCCATCAAGCAGGGATTTAAGATACAGCATCTTTCCATCCAGACTATTCACTGAAGATGTTCCTTCAATCTTGTACTTACTGGTACAGGAAGCCAGAAACGGAAGCAAAAGCAAAAAAGGCAAAATTTTATTCACGTTCATCTATTCATTAAATTCTGTGCACAAAGGTACAACTGATTCAGAATTCAAAGAAACATTTTATCAATATTTAAATCTTGTAAGAGTCTTTTCTTTAATAATCCTTATAAACATAGGTGTAAGGCTATTTTTTTCATTTAGTTTATCTAATTTTGCAGTCATGAAAACATCAACATTTGCCCCTTTTGCAAAACCGCTTTACGTAATGGTAAAGCCTGTAGGTGCCGTATGTAATCTAGCATGCGATTATTGCTATTATTTGGAAAAGGCCAACCTATACAAAGACAATCCGAAACACGTAATGAGCGATGAACTTCTGGAAAAGTTTATCGACGAGTACATTAACTCACAAACCATGCCGCAGGTACTTTTCACCTGGCACGGAGGAGAAACGCTGATGCGACCGCTCTCCTTCTATAAAAAGGCAATGGAACTACAAAAGAAATACGCCCGCGGACGTACGATCGACAATTGCATCCAGACCAACGGAACCATGCTTACTGACGAATGGTGCGAATTCTTCCGTGAAAACAATTGGCTGGTAGGTGTCTCCATCGACGGTCCCCAGGAGTTTCATGACGAGTATCGCAAAAACAAATTGGGAAAACCTTCTTTTGTGAAAGTGATGCAAGGCATCAATCTTCTGAAGAAACACGGGGTAGAATGGAATGCAATGGCAGTTATTAATGACTTCAATGCCGAATATCCGTTGGAGTTTTATCGTTTCTTCAAAGAAATCGGTTGCCAATATATCCAGTTCGCTCCCATCGTTGAACGTATTCTTTCACATGAAGACGGACGTCATCTCGCTTCTCTTGCCGAAAATAAAGCCGGAACACTGGCTGACTTTTCAATCACTCCGGAACAATGGGGGAACTTCCTCTGTACTCTCTTTGACGAATGGGTGAAAGAAGATGTAGGCAAATACTATGTGCAGATATTCGATTCTACCCTGGCCAACTGGATGGGTGAGCAACCCGGTATATGCACGATGGCAAAGACTTGCGGACATGCCGGTGTAATGGAATTCAACGGAGACGTTTATTCTTGCGACCACTTTGTATTCCCCGAATATAAATTAGGTAACATTTACAGTAAGACACTGGTAGAAATGATGCATAGCGAGCGTCAGCACAACTTCGGAAACATGAAATACCAGTCTCTCCCTACTCAATGCAAGGAGTGTGAGTTCCTGTTTGCCTGCAACGGGGAATGCCCGAAAAATCGTTTTAGCCAAACGGCAGAAGGTGAACCGGGATTGAACTACTTATGCAAAGGTTATTATCAGTTCTTTAAACACGTAGCTCCTTACATGGACTTTATGAAAAACGAACTGATGAATCAACGTCCGCCTGCTAATATCATGGAAGCTTTAAGAAATGGAGAATTGAGAGTGGAGAGTTGAGAATGAGAAACAGAAGATATTAACAATCATATATTCAAATTTTATCATTAAATAATGAACAAACTAAGATTTTATCTGGTAGCGCTGGCTGCGCTTTTTGTATTTTCCGTTAGAGCGGATGAGGGTATGTGGCTATTGCAATTGATGCAACAGCAACATTCCATAGATATGATGAAAAAACAGGGATTAAAACTAGAAGCCCAGGACTTATATAATCCAAACGGCGTTTCTCTCAAAGATGCCGTAGGTATATTCGGAGGTGGATGTACGGGAGAAATTATCTCGCCCGAAGGTTTGATTCTAACCAATCACCACTGTGGCTACGCATCCATCCAGCAACATAGTAGTGTTGAGCACGATTATCTGACAGATGGTTTCTGGGCTACTTCCAGAGACAAGGAGCTTCCTACTCCGGGACTGAAATTTACATTTATCGAACGTATCGAAGATGTTACAGATATTGTCAATGCCAAGATTGCGGCAAAGGAAATCACCGAATCCGAATCATTCAGCAATACATTCCTTCAAAAGCTGGCTCATGACCTTTATTTCAAAAGTGACCTGGCAGACAAAAAAGGAATTGTTCCGCAGGCTCTTCCGTTCTATGCCGGAAATAAATTCTATCTTTTCTATAAGAAAATATATCCGGATGTACGTATGGTAGCTGCTCCCCCCTCTTCTATCGGTAAGTTCGGTGGCGAGACAGACAACTGGATGTGGCCGCGCCATACCGGCGACTTCTCCATGTTCCGTATCTATGCTGACGCGAACGGTGAACCGGCAGAATACAGTGAAAACAATGTTCCCCTGAAAACAAAGAAACATTTGTCTATCTCTATCAAAGGGTTGAAAGAAGGAGATTACGCAATGATTATGGGATTCCCCGGAAGCACGAGCCGTTACCTGACTGTATCAGAGGTGAAAGAACGTATGGAATCGGAGAACGACCCGCGTATCCGTATTCGTGGCGCTCGTTTGGCTGTCCTGAAAGAAGTGATGAATGCCAGTGACAAAATCCGTATTCAGTATGCTAACAAGTATGCGGGTTCCAGCAATTATTGGAAAAACTCCATCGGTATGAATAAAGCCATCATCGATAATGATGTGTTGGGAACGAAAGCTGCACAGGAAGCTAAATTCGCAGAATTTGCAAAGGCACAAAACAATGCCGAATATGCGGCAGTCGTGAAGAACATCGATGACCTGGTAGCTAAAACAACTCCTCTCAATTATCAATATACTTGTTTGAGAGAGACTTTCTTCGGAGCTATCGAATTTGGTAATGTCATGTTATCTAAAACACGTGAAGCATTGCTTGAAAAGAACGACTCTGTGATCGAAGCACGTATGAAAGCGCTGGAAAGCACTTACGAAAGTATCCATAACAAAGATTATGACCATGAAGTAGACCGCAAAGTTGCTAAAGCATTGTTCCCGTTATATGCGGAAATGGTTCCGGCTAACCAGCGTCCGTCTATCTACAAAGTAATTGAGCAGAAATATAAGGGCGATTACAACAAGTTTGTTGATGATATGTACGACAACTCTATTTTTGCCAACCGCGCAAACTTTGAGAAGTTTACAAAGAAGCCGTCAGTGAAAGCAATCGACAACGATCTTGCATTGCAATACTGCCAATCTAAATATGACTTGATGGATAAACTGGTTTCCCAGCTCAAGGACATGGATCAGGAACTGGCTTTGCTGCACAAAACTTATATTCGTGGTCTGGGCGAAATGAAATTGCCTGTACCTTCTTACCCGGACGCAAACTTTACCATTCGTCTGACTTATGGTAACGTGAAACCATACGATCCGAAAGACGGCGTACACTACAACTATTACACCACCACTAAAGGAATTCTTGAGAAAGAAAATCCGGAAGACCGCGAGTTCGTTGTACCTGCCAAACTGAAAGAGCTGATTGAGAAGAAAGATTATGGCCGTTATGCTTTACCGAACGGTGATATGCCTGTCTGCTTCCTGTCTACCAATGACATCACCGGCGGTAATTCCGGCAGCCCGGTATTGAATGAAAACGGAGAACTGATCGGTTGTGCTTTTGATGGTAACTGGGAATCATTGAGCGGTGACATCAACTTCGACAACAACCTGCAACGTTGCATTAACCTGGATATCCGTTATGTCCTGTTCATTCTGGAGAAGTTAGGCAACTGCGGACACTTGATTAATGAAATGACAATCGTAGAATAAATGAGAAAACAAATCCTATTTGTCCTATTTTCACTGGCAACTCTTAGCATCCACGCCGACGAAGGCATGTGGATGCTAACCGATCTGAAAACCCAGAACGCAGTTGCCATGCGCGAACTCGGTCTTGAAATTCCGATCGAAGAAGTATATGACGCGAACGGTCTTTCTCTGAAAGATGCTGTGGTACACTTTGGAGGAGGATGTACAGGAGAAATTATCTCTTCCGAAGGACTGGTACTGACGAATCACCACTGTGGTTATGGAGCTATCCAGCAACACAGTAATGTGGAACATGACTATCTGACAGATGGTTTCTGGGCTATGAACCGTGATGCGGAACTTCCTACTCCGGGATTGACCGTCACATTTATCGACCGGATTTTGGATGTGACCGATTACGTCAATGAGCAACTGAAAAAAGATCCGGACCCGGAAGGTGTCAACTACCTGTCACCAAGTTATCTGGGCACCGTGGCAGAACGTTTCGCCAAAGCAGAGAACATAGAAATAACTCCTGCGACAAAACTGGAGCTCAAGGCTTTTTACGGAGGAAACAAATATTATATGTTCATCAAAACAGTGTACAGTGATATTCGTATGGTGGGCGCTCCTCCTTCTTCCATCGGCAAATTCGGTGCAGATACCGACAACTGGATGTGGCCTCGTCACACAGGCGACTTTTCCCTTTTCCGTATTTATGCGGACAAGAACGGAAAACCGGCAGAATATTCAAAAGACAACGTTCCTTTGCAGGTAAAGAAACACCTGAAAATCAGCATTGCCGGAGTTCAGGAAGGAGACTTCACCTTTGTCATGGGATTCCCGGGACGTAACTGGCGATATATGATTTCCGACGAAGTGGAAGAGCGGATGCAAACGACCAACTTTATGCGCCAACATGTACGTGGAGCCCGTCAGAAAGTACTCATGGAGCAAATGCTGAAAGATCCTGCCGTACGTATTCATTATGCGAGCAAATATGCTTCATCAGCCAACTACTGGAAGAATGCCATCGGTATGAATGAAGGACTGGTACGTCTCAACGTACTGGATACCAAACGTGCGCAACAAGAGGAATTATTAGCCCGTGGCCGTGAAAAAGGAGATGATTCATATCAGAAAGCTTTGATGAGATTCGTTCTATTGTGGCTCATCGCCGTAACGCGATCTATCATCAGCAGGCTATCAATGAAGCATTGGTCACCGCCCTTGATTTTATGCGCATCCCTTCCACGATGGAATTGGTTGCCGCTCTGAAATCAAAAGATAAGGAGCAAATAAAAGAGGCGAAGCTAAAATTAAAGCAAGAAGCTGATAAGTATTTTGCTTCTGTCCCCTTCCCGAAGTAGAACGGATGGTTGCCAAAGAGATGCTGAAAACTTATGCCAACTATATTCCGGAGGAACAACGAATCAATATCTTCGAAATCATCAATTCCCGTTTCAAGGGAAGTATCGATGCCTTCGTCGATGCTTGCTTCCAACATTCTATTTTGGCAATCCTAAAACTTTGAGAAGTTTATCAAGAAACCAAGTTTGTATAAAATAGGATATGACTGGATGATATTATTTAAATATTCTATTACCGACGGGATCCTGAAAACAGCCATTGCCATGAAAGAAGCCAATCAGAACTATAACGCTGCTCATAAAGTATGGGTGAAAGGCATGATGGATATGAGACAGGAAAAGGTACACCTATTTATCCGGACGCCAATTCAACTTTACGTTTGACCTACGGCCGTACTTTCTTATGAACCCGCTGACGGTGTTGTGTATGATGCTCATACCACCCTCAAAGGTGTAATGGAGAAAGAAGATCAGGGTAACTGGGAATTTGTAGTGCCTCAAAATTGAAAGAGCTGTATAAATCCCGGATTATGGACGCTATGGTAAAACGGTGAAATGCCCGTCTGCTTTATTGTAAACACCGACAATACAGGAGGAAATTCCGGTAGCCCGGTATTTAACAGCAAAGGCCAATTGATAGGAACTGCTTTCGACCGCAATTTTGAAGGTTTGACAGGAGACATCGCTTTCCGTCCTTCTTCACAACGAGCCGCCTGCGTCGACATCCGCTATACTTTATTTATTATCGACAAATATGCGGGAGCATCTCATATTATTGATGAATTGACTATTGTGGAATAAACAGAAGAATCATTTATAAAGAAAAATGGATAATGAAGCCCGATGGATTTACATCGTCGTTCATTATCCATTTTTTTTCAACTTATCCTCATTCAGATAAACTCCTCCTAATTACTATTTCACAAATCTTACGATTACTATTGCATGAACAAAACGACTTTTTTCGTTATTATAATAAAATAGGATTTATATTTGCAGTCTCCAATGACTGCTATTTAACTCTAAGAAAGGAAAGATTATGGAAAAGTTTGAAGATTTAATACAGTCACCGGTACCGGTTTTAGTTGATTTCTTTGCAGAATGGTGTGGACCCTGTAAAGCTATGAAACCAGTTTTAGAAGAACTAAAATTAATTGTAGGAGATAAAGCACGTATTGCAAAGATAGATGTTGACCAGCATGAAGACCGGCTACTAAATATCGCATACAAGCTGTCCCGACCTTTATATTATTTAAAACGGAGAGGCTGTCTGGAGACATTCCGGCGTAATCCATAGCAGCGAGCTGCAAGGGGTTATTGAAAAGCATTATAGTTAAAAGATAAAGATAACGAATGAAGAAAGTATTAGTAGTGGTAGCCCTTGTCATGGTAAGCGTGATTGTATACGCTTTCAATGACAGCGGGGAATCCAGTCAAGGCAAAAAGAGGTAACAGGTAACGGTGAAGTCGTCGTAATGGACAAAGATATGTTTCTGAAAGACGTCTTCGATTATGAGAAATCAAAGGAGTGGAGATACAAAGGCGACAAGCCCGCCATCATCGATTTATATGCAGACTGGTGCGGACCTTGCCGTCAGACAGCTCCTATCATGAAAGAACTGGCAAAGGAATATGCAGGGAAAATTGTCATCTACAAAGTTAACGTGGATAAACAAAAGAACTGGCAGCTTTGTTTAATGCTACAAGTATTCCATTGTTTGTGTTCATTCCGATGAAAGGGGATCCACAGCTTTTCCGTGGAGCTGCTGATAAAGCAACTTACAAGAAAGCGATTGATGAATTTCTCTTGAAATAATGAAGAAAATATAGTGACGGTATCCGGTCAGGATAGTGACGCTATAACAAAGAGTGACGGTATCCGATAGAGATAGCGTCACTCTTTTATAGGCTTATAAATCTTCTTTATACGGCTTATAAGTCTTCCTGCGAATCCTTATTTGAAGTATCCTACAGGATGATTCATCATTGGCATCTGACTATCTTTCAATTTCAAAACTTTCTTTAGCTGCTCATTGTCCATCGAAGCACGTGGTACTGTTGCCAAGTTAGCAGCAGAACAGAAGATTGAAATATTTTGGGAAACAATACCGGCATCCATAGCCCCATCAACTGGCTGCGTGGACTTTTGGCATCACCAAACCGCGAAAGATCGCTGATTAAAACCAATGATACCGGAGCTGTTTTCACAAACGCCTGACCACCTGCCACTGCACCACGATAATCTCCCGCAGCTATCAGTGTCAACTGATGATTTTTCGCATCATACAGATAACTTCCTTCAGGTAACACTACATATACATCCACATCCTGTTTATTCAACGCTGACGGAGCGGTTCTCATTCCAGATTCCTGACGATTTATTCCATTAGCAGCCCACAACAAATCAGACAGATCAGCCAGGCTCAATGCTTTCGAAGCATATTCGCGAGTTGAATGTCGTTCAGACAATGCCTTCATCACCGCACCAGTGCGGTTTAAATTAGGCTTCGGCAATTTAATCACCTTATCAGCAGCAAAAGCAGCCGCTGAAAGCATTAAACAAACTAACAATAGTTGTACTTTTCTCATAACTGTGGTATTTAAAAATTGATAGACAAATATAAATAAAAAAGGTCTGTATTCGTTGTGGAATACAGACCTTTTAAGAGTTTATTAGGCTTAATTATTTCTTATCACCGAAATAACGGTTGTATAATCCTTCAAAACCTTTACCGTGACGAGCTTCGTCTTTGCACATTTCGTGTACAGTGTCATGGATAGCATCCAGGTTCAGAGCTTTAGCACGAGTTGCAATGCGTTTTTTGTCTTCACATGCACCTTGTTCAGCGTCTTTACGTTTCTGCAGGTTAGTTTTAGTATCCCATACGCAGTCACCCAACAGTTCTGCAAACTTAGCAGCATGTTCAGCTTCTTCCCAAGCGTAACGTTTGAAAGCTTCAGCTACTTCAGGATAACCTTCGCGGTCTGCCTGACGGCTCATGGCCAAATACATACCAACTTCAGTACATTCTCCCATGAAGTGATTGTTCAGGTCCTTAATCATTTCTTCGTCACAACCTTTTGCAACACCGATAACGTGTTCGTCAGCAAAAGACAATGCGCCACCTTCTACTTCAACAACTTCTACGAACTTGCTGGCAGGAGCTTTACACAATGGACATTTCTCAGGAGCTGCGTCACCTTCATGAACGTAACCGCATACAGTACATCTAAATTTCTTCATTTTCTTCTCAATTTTAAATTAATTAGTCAATACGTGTTTCTTTATCTTTACTTAAGCAATTCTTGCAAATACCTTTATAATAATAATGAACTTCCGATACCTGATGACCATCCATTTCCAAATTTTCCACTTGTTTAATCGCTTCCGGACATTCCAAGTCATAAATATGTCCGCAACGTTTGCAAAGGAAATGGGAATGTACAGAAGTATCCGCATCAAAGTTTGTATTCTTTTCGTCAATCGTAAGCATTAATGCCGCTCCCTGTTCGGAAAACAATTTCAAAGTATTATAGACCGTTGTCTTTGAAAGTGTCGGCATTGAAGGAGACAATGCTGTGTAAATATCATCAGCCGACGGATGAATCGGATGCTCCATCAAATATTCCATGATAGCGATGCGTTGCATGGAAGGCTTGATATTATGCTCTAATAATCGATCGTATGGTTTCATTATCTTCCTTTCTTTTCAAAGTTGTATTCATTACAATTATAAATCCAATGCAAAGATAGAAATCCTTAATCTTATTTCCAAATAATTCATGACTTTTTTTGATGCCATGACTAACATTATTAGGTAAAGAGATAAATCAGTATAAAAAAAGGATCCACTCCATTTACTGAATGGCGTGAATCCTCTTTTTCTTTCCGTAAATTAAAACTTAATTATCCGTATCAACTCTCGCTTCTTCTACAATCTTAGAAGGAACCTCGTCACAGCGAACATATTTAGATACATCTCCCGCATCATCTTTCGCTGTCCAAATCATAGAACCGACTTCCAATAAATCAGTTACGATGTAATCGTTATTCCATTCACCGTTACCAAAATCATATTCACCACTAATCACATATCCTAAATAAGGATCTTTTTCAATGCTAAAATCACCAGTGATATAACGCGCGTACATACTGTCAAACTTCTGGTATATTTCAAAAGTTTGTTCCTTGCGGTTGAAGGTTATGTAGCAATATGTACCTTCGGCAAGAGATTGTCCGTTCCATTCGGCCAATTGCCACGTCCCGTTCAAGTTAGCCGGAGTAACCGGCAATGTCGGAATATCCGTCCTCTCATCGTCATCACAAGAAGTGAAACAAAGTACAAAAGCGAATAATACTATCAAATTAAATACATTCTTCATATTTCTTTTATTTATTTCGTTACTCAATACGATTTACTCTAATATTCAATGTACGGTCAGACTGCGGTCCGTCTATTCCTTCTATTATAATAGAAAAGGTAAACGAATAGCCTTTTCCTGAAGGAATCTGTGACGCATCTATCGTAACCATTATATCAGCTTCTCCCGCCGGACCGATAACCTCCGGTTCTGTACAGAAAGTTGCAAACTTGGGAACACCGGAGGCTGATAAACGCAACTCTCGCTCTCCACTATTACCACAAAGAATTCGTTCTGACGGATGCTTTCCGGAAATTACGTCATTAAATTCCATCCGGTTTTGTTTGAGCCGCAATTGCCCCATTCTATATGGGTATCGCGCCCATTCATCCGCTCCGGGTAACACATTTCCTCTTAAAGTGAGTCGTGCCACAGGCTTTGTATCAGAGAGAGACAAATAAACGAAAGCATTTGCATCTATCGTTCCGGGATGGTTATTCGGATTGTATGTCAATCCGATAACCTTTGTCTCGTCCGGTAATATATCTCCAGTTTGAACATCCGCAACCATGCATCCGCAAGTCGTTTTAACTCGGGTTAAATTCAAGGTCTTACCACTTACGTTAGTACACATGAAACGATATGTCTTCGGAGTATCATCTTCGGTTAATGTCCCGATATCCAACAAATTCCTGTCGAAACGTAATATTTGTCCGGCCTGCTTTAACAACGGCGGATTTATAAGTGAATCTATTCGCACCTGTGGAGCTGAATAGCCAATCCGGGCTTCGAGCGCCCGGCAATGTCCAATGACTACACTTAATAAAATTAGCCGTATTAGAGTAAATGGTTTCATTAAAATATCAGAATTTACATCCAACCGTTATCATTCGCCTTCTTACGAACGGTGACTGTTATGGTTTGTTCGTTTCCATTACTTACTTTCACCAAGATGCGAGTCGCACCAGTTTTCACTCCGGACACTTTCATTAGTGTGCCTTCAACAGTGACTGTAGCAATAGATGCATCGCTCGATGTGCAGGTATAAGTCAGATTCTCTCCCTTCACATAGTAGTAAGCCAGATTGAGAGTTGATTCCATACCTTCAGCTACATATACATTAGGTACTACCATGTCCGAACCCTTACCTTCAATATTGTCAAGCAGAATTCCTGCATTTATAAGGCCAGCTCCCATTTTACCAATGTATTTCGACAAATTCACCTGGGTGAGAGAAGCGCCTACAGATAGATGATTGCGATAATATTTTTTCACCCTTCCACCACCATACCAACTATCTAACGGCTTCGTTGATGCCTTAAGCAATTCCACATATTCACTAGCCTTGAAATGACGACGTTGCTGGTAAGCGTATGACAATCCCAACGCTGCAACTCCCGATACATGCGGACAAGCCATAGACGTACCATCCATGAATCCGTATGTAGCCGTACCATTCTGTATCCATGTAGAAAGAACAGAACCGGAATATATTCCATCCGACCAACTTTCAGGATCATCCTGCCCCACCTTATTATAATATTCCGTATCACCACCAGGAGCAGAAATAGTCACCTCCTCACCATAGTTTGAATAAGAAGCGGGAGTAAAATCTGCTGCGACTGCACTAACGGATACACATTTGGAATAAGCAGCGGGAAATGCCGCCATCCCTGCATATTCATTACCGGCAGCAAAGATTGCCAATCCACCGTCAATCACTCCGTTAGGAGAACCGGCATTATTGACGAAATAATCTAATGCCTCTTTTTCCAGAGGATACATATTTTCCCATTCCTCCTCCGAACCCGGTCCGGGAGAATATCCTTCAATCATATTAGCCAAGGAAGAGTTATATCCCCAACTACATTGCAGGATAACGGCACCATTATCCGCAGCATATTTAATAGCTCTGGCTTCTGCATCCAAAGTGACACCATTTATACCAGAGAAGACCTGACAGGACATTATTCGCACTCCCGGATTTTCAGGACCGTCACCTCCGGCAATACCACAAACACCTTCATTATTGCCATTCATAGCAGCAATTGTTCCTGCAACGTGTGTTCCGTGTCCGGAATCTTCAGCCTCCATCCACGAGATAATACCTGTATTATTTACGAAATTGTATCCATACACGTCATCCTTATACCCGTTACCATCTTTGTCCGTATCTGCATAAAGTTTCTCCCCTTCGTTAATCCACATATTACCTTTTAGATCGGGATGATTAAACATCACTCCTTCATCCAATATTGCAACAACAATAGCAGGATCACCAGTACACTTTTTCCGGCTTCCGCACAACCTACATCGCATCCAACTTCCGAACCATTATCAAGCCCGTTTTATTATCAAAATCATTAGTACCACTGTTGATGTAATGCCACTGATAAGATAATCCGGGATCAGAGAATTTACTGCTTGCTACAGCACGTGTTGCCGACTTTGATGTAACGCAGCCTCGCTAATATAACTCCTATAACCTTTAGTATTATAAGCACGTTTAATATGTCCATTGGCCTGTACTTTCGATATCTCGCCCAATTTGGCAAGACGATCGGCAGCCTCCTTCAAGTCTGTATTTTCATCGAACTTTACCCGATACCAGAGATGTAATCCGGCAGAACGTGTGCGTTCCTCATTCTTAACATCTACCGGAAATATACGTTCAAAATGATATGCTCCCAAAATATCCAATACTTCATCCGTAGATGGAATACCGGAACGAGTCATAGCTCCTCCACTTCTTGTCGTAACCTTTAGAGTCCGATCAAGAATATCTGTCATTTGAGGATCGAATTTAATCAGCAGTTCACCAGAAGTAACATCAGCCGGAAGCTGAACTTCCGTCCCCTATAGGGTAGACGGTTGTTCAATAAGTTCTTGTTCCGAGCATGAAGCCAATGTGATGGCAAACAATGCTGTATATAAGAATTTTTCTTCATTGTTCCTTTTTAATTATTCTTGTTAATGATATTTATGCCACAATTGCTTATTCTGTTGTACCCGATAATACGAATTTTCTGAAATACAACGGATAGGCCACACCTTCCACAACTGCATTGTCCCCTGGATCTTCTTTTCCATAATAATAAGAATAATCGTAGTTCACCAGATCCACATTAGTAAATCCAACCGCAGTTCCACTTGAATTCTTTCCATTCTCCTGTTGATTGAATATCATAGTTTCCGGGTACCAGTATGCAAAATAAGGATGGAATAAGATCCAATTTGGCACTGCACCTGTCAGAAAATTCAGATTAAAATGAACATTACGAGCAAATGGCAATACACGCGGTATTTGCTGTCCGTTTACCGTAGTTTCGGTTTTCTTATATTCCACAGGCTGATCTGTCGTCAACAACCATTGGCAAGTATCTTTGATATCTGATTCTGGTATATGGACGGCGTAGCTGTCAGTTCATCTTTAGTAAAGAAATCTCCTGCTTGATAAGTCAACGGTTTATTTGCCGCTCTCAAAGCTTCGGTTACTTCTTCATCTGTAGGAAGTTCCCCTTCTATAAAATTGTATGACATTTGCAGTGAAAGCAGATTATCCCAAGTCAGCAATTTCAAGAAAGCCTCCCGTTCCGATTGACCTTTAGAGATATTCACATACAATCCTACCTCTCTGCCATTGTATTTAGTGCCTTCAATCAGACTTAAATCTCTTAATGTCTCCGTAGCACGGCATCCGGTCAATGTCAGATATTTCAATTTTGGGAAATTATCCTGATTCACTATTCCCGTAACCACAGACAATGTCTTGAAATTATTACTTGCCAAATCCAGTTTCTCCAGTTTTTTACCTAATTTCTCAAAACCATTCGGTAAGTCTGCTATTCCGAAAGAGAACACCGTCAGATTCTTCAAATATTGTAATTCACAGATTTCCTCCTAAATGAAGAGTACGAGTTTGCCGATTCGCATTACTCTGGACAGAGAATGATTCAAGATACTTCAAGTGACGAATTTCTTTCGGCAATGATTCACCGTCTTGCAAATCAATCATAGCATAGCTTACCGAACGTACACGTCCTATTGCTTCTTCAGGAACTTCGTTATTTTTAATCTCTTTATCAGTAGCTTCCCAAAGCGTTACAAAATCCCAGTTAGTCATACTTTCACTGGTATCGAAACTCATCATAGTCTGAAGTTTGCTATTGATCGTGATTACAGCCAATGAGTCTCCCGAACGGTTATCTTCAATTTTCATTGCAGCTTTCTGTGTTACAATCAGCACAACAGCATCTATTTTATTACCGTCATTATCCACTAATTGATCATTCTCTTGATCCTGTGGAACCAAGCGTACTTTTGCCACACGGGTATAAGGAGCCACATTCATTCCCCAACGGAAATCAACCTTCAGAGTACGGGGACGCGCACCTCTGTCAAGATCAACCTTTAAATCCTCTGCTTTCGGCAATGTCAGCCAACCAGTACGTTCTCCTCCGCTTCCTTTTTCCTCTTCGGTCATTGTAGCCTCTTCCGCAAAGAATAATCTACATTTTCCTCGATCCTAAATTTAACGTTTGTAGAGATTGTAGTCTCGAAATGGCGTTTCTTGTAAGCATCAGAACTGGGAATCTCCACTTCCGGCTCTTTTACCAAAATTTGTTTCCCAAACCCGAATTGCGTAACCGTAACCAATTTAGGTTCACGACCGTCCATTGAAAACGCACCTGTGCTGTCCGCGCAACATTTGCCAATGTTGAGTCTATAGCAAGAACACAATCTGCTGTTCCCATACCATTTGCCGGTGAAACAGCAATCCAAGGTTGTGACACACGTGCCACCCATTGATCATTGGCCGAAACGGATATCTTTTCTGTTCCTCCTTCAGCACCGATAGTAATTTCTTCCTTATCTACCGTAATACCGTCGATTCTCGTTTCATCGTCATCCTTGCACGAGAACAGGAATCCCGTGCAAAGAATTAATCCTAATGTTATTTTACTAAAATATTTCATTAATAGCATCCTTTATATTATCGTTCAATATCCAAAGCATCACAACCACGAATATCTTGTGTCTTATCATATATAAGTACGTACATACCTGCTTCAATATAAGAACATACACTTGTCACATCAATAGATATATTCGGATTGTCGGCAATATCTAAAATCCACAGTTGTGGCGTTAGCTTTTCAGTTACTTTACGAATGTCATTCGAACCGATTTGCAACTGAATCAAGCTCGGACAAGAAGTAATCCCCGTAGGCCATTCACGTAAGATACGGTTACCTTCCGCATCACGTTGATGACGGATACCGAAAGCCTGCAACTGACTACTATTCAACGGCTGCGTCGGGAACTTTGAGAAACAGTTGAAACTAACGTCCATATTGCTTAAGTAAGGCAAAGTAGTCGCTCGAAATCATCAGATAAACTTGTCAGTTTATTAAAACGTAAATCTATCGTAGTGAGCATATACGTATTCTTATAATTTCCATCTTTCGGTTTAAGTGAGTTTTTCGGAATCGACGTCATTCTATTGTTACTTAAATCAATAGTAGAAATAGGAGAATCTGACGCAAACAATTCTGTAGGAAATGTCCCTATTTGATTATTAGATAAGGTAATTGTACTAGCATTAATACCCTTGAATTCACTCATCGGACAATTTATATTTTTGCCTTCCGAACCTATTTTATTGTACGAGAAATCTACAGAGCCCATTACATATACCGATTTGGCATTGAATATATTCGGAATATACTTCAGTTCATTATGTGAAAATCCCAAGCCTTCCACCTGATCGGTAAAAGCACAGAAATCATCCGGAATTACTTCAATCTGATTATAATCCAATTTAAGGTCTGATAACTTAACTTCCGTACCGAAAGGATTCAGTGTCTTGATATTGTTGTGAATACAATCCAACAAGCCGAGTTTTACCATCTTCTTTAATGACTCGTGTGGCGGGAATGCTTCCAGATTGTTGTATCCCATATATAAGATCTGAATCTTCGGACCTGTATCTTCATCGTCCGCCAATTTTTGCCAATCAGTCAATATATCGTCAGGTTTAATACCTCTGTTGCAAGCGATATTAAGCAACTGTAAATCCGGAAGATCAAATATAAATTCCGGAAGACGTGTCATATTAGGACAATTATACAGTTCCACATCTGTCAATGACTCCATTTTGCTCCAACTCAAATCTTCATTCATATACTGTTTGGCATACTCGGAATTCTCGTCAGCCCATCCGGTTGCGATGGCATCTTGAGTAAAAGGCGAATTAGCGAAAAAAAGCGCTTGCAATTTAGTTAATCGCATAATAGCTTCGAAACAAACGTAATCTGGTTGGTGAGGGTACCTATTTGTGTATCCTTCAATGATATACGACTGTTTTTCTTGATAGGTTTCATATCTGGATTCCTATTGATGCCATCTTGTATAAGTTCCGACATACCCTGACGCGGGTCATAATCAAGGAATGTCCTCTTATAATGCATACGTATCCGCTGTTTCTGTTCGTCACTCATATTCGGAGTCAGTTCGTCTTCACCAAACAATCTCCCGCTCAGCGTTTCGCTGTGTGTACCAAAAGACAGCGTCCTTAATTCCGTTAATTGTCCGATAGCATCAGGCACAATACCTTTAGCTCCGAATCCGGCAATTGAAAGTCCGGTAATGCGCCCGTTATTATCCAAGTCAACACCGGGCTGATCCCCACATGTCCATTTCTTTATTGAAGTTCCAATTTGCGCTATGCACAGAATTATCTACTGAACCTCCATAATATTTCCAGTTTTACCATCTAAAGCTTCCCAAATTTCTTTCAGTGCTCTATAGTCTTTGATATACTCTGCAGTTTCTTTCAATTGATAGGCACATTAGCATCTTCTGTCAACTCATTATCTTCACAATAAAAGGTTCACCTCTGACAACTTGTGTTTCCAGTTCCTTTTGTGCTACCGCTTTTAGAATAAGTGGTATAAGCTACTACCTGATAAGTTCCGGCAGGAAGCCATACGGCAGAGTCACAGGTCGCTACACCTATATCCATATACTGGTCATTAGGATTGTCAGGATTCTCATGTTTCTTAGAATCTTCTTTATAGGTGACTTTCATATCCTTCAATTCGGTAGTGACACGATTGAAGGTATTCATCACTGTGACTTTGATGAAGCGGATATCACTAAACAGGTATTCACCGGCAGCACGAGTAGCAAGTCCTTCTTTGTCAATTTGAAAGTTACAGTTCCGCGAGGTACGGCATCTACTACCAAAGCCTTCTCTTGAAGTCCGCCACTGATGACGATCAGTTCATTGTCATCTCCGCCGGGTCCTGCCAATAATACCTCATCCAATTTACCATACAGATAATAACCGATGATTTTGTAAGTACCGACAAGCAACTGCAATTTATCACTACGCATACCATATTCCGCATTGCTTTCATTATATGCGTTCAAAGGCAAAGTCTGCGAAACGGTTGTACCGTTATGCTCCATCACAACTTTAATTTTCTGTGCACTCGACAATGATTCGAGTTTGTCCGTTGCACGAGTAGTTGTCCCTTTATCAAATGAGGCACTCTTATAAAGCTTGAACTGCACATAGCCATATTGGCTTTGCAGTGCCTCATCATCGTCGGAACAACTAGTTACCAACCCTATCGTCAGCATGCTGACGATAAGGGGTAAGAGGTATATTGAGTATAATTTTTGTAGATTCATTTAACCTATTATTCGTTTGATATATACGTTACTTATTGATGATAAAGAGTATTTGCTTACTTCCATCTTCTCCGGTAATCACAAGAAGAATAGGCTTAGAGGATATTGGCAAACTACTACCACTTCCAAGCCATACATTAAGTACCTTTTTACCACTAAAGTAATCCTCTCCAATAGTAATATCATCAGAAGTTAACTCTTCTTCAGAAGTATCTGTAACAGTATAAGCCTTATAGCTCACAACATCAGAAGAAGTAAGAGCAATGTTTATTCCAGCATTAGGATTCTCCATTTCAAAAAGTTCAGTCGCTCCATAAGTATTTTGGAAATATTGGGCACCTCCAAGGGAACCACTATAAGGGGTACATACAAAATCACTTCCCATCCCGTTACTACTGGTAATCTTGAATATAGCCGTTTCTTCACCACCAACTTCTCCCCCACTAGCATTACTTGTTCTTACAATAAGCATTGCTTTGTCATCTTCAGTTTCTCCTTTGACAATCACAAATATATCCTTTCCATTTGTCTTTTTGCTATCTATGCTCATTGTTGTTCCAGCAGGATCTATAATACCATCGGGTGCCGCTTCCTCATTGTCTAAGAAATAACATTTAGCATCCCATATTTCAAAAGAAACCGTAACATAAGTACTTACCCCCGGCTGTTTAATTTCTGAAATACCTTTAACGCCATATTCGGTTTTAAAATGTTCGGCATTACTTTCGGTATAAGGCGTACATTCGATAGGCGTTACGTAATCAGTTCCATCCACAGCACTAAAATACTGTATGGCTTCATCCTTTTTTATTTCTTTTTGAGTGAACTGAAGAACAAGATTTGTTTGTTCATACTGATAGACCAATTCATCACCATTAATAATGGTACTTTCTAAATTATCCCTGCCAATTCTATTAAATTCAGCATCAGAGAACACAAGAACATATCCGACTCTTTCTTCAGCATATCCCGAAATAGGAGTAAAAGGTTTTACAATAAGTGAGATATTTCCATCTTTCTTTTCATCCTCACAACTCATCCATTTCTCATCCATCCATTCATCATCATCTACACCTTCAAAATACAAATTATTATTAGAAGCACCTTTTGTAACAAATACCACATGGTATTTATCTTCCAAAGTCTTAACAGTAAACGGTAAACGATTCTTAAAAGAGGTTGTACTACTTCCAGTACCAGCCACACCACCAGAGCCTTGTGTGAAACTCTTTCCATCCAAAGATACAACCCAATCATACATATTACTTGACGGACGTTTCAATTCCATTACTCCCGGTGTCATACCTTCGTAAACTAGTTTGATAGAATGGAATGCTCTTCCTTCTTCATCAGAAAATGTTATCACATTTTCATCACTAGCCAAAACCGGATACTTTTCACGGATTCCGTTTTCGATTATTCGCAAACCACCTTGCACTTTCTTATTGACCGGGCCTACAAGAGAGCCGCCGTCCAATTCCACCCAACCCGGCAAATTTGTAGCTGCAAAACGGAAGTTTGCTTCAACATCAAAAAGAACATATTCCTGATAACCGACTTTAAGAACTCCGTCTTTGGTGATATCATTTCCTTCCTTATCGTATATCTTCAATTCATAATCCACCTTAGAACGAGTCACTTCACCAATCACAATCGTCTGACCGCCCATAGTCAATTCCAATTTAGCCACACTGACGTCGCCCACTTGCATATTATCATTCGTAATCACAAGAGTTACTGTCTGCGTACCGGCAGTACCGGACAGAACAAATTCTCCCAGTTCATCGTCTGTCTTAAACTTACACCAAATGGCAGAAGACGCCAAACTCCAGTTCGTATTAGCCGTAAATGTAAACTCCCTTGTATCATTAGAATTGCAGATGAGATTCTGCTTTTCCGGAAATATCGGAGTCACTGCATTATCATCGTCGTCCGAACATGCCGCCAGACAGAAAGCCATAAGTAAGCCAATAAAGAGCCAACTCTTGCATAATGTCTTCATGCACGAATCTCCTAGTGGTTTTAAACTATATCTTTATCTTTGCTTTTTAATATCCTTGTTCTTTTAATTTTTCAGCTTCTGCTTCACTTATCCATTCGAGTATATTGACAAACGTTCCTACTGTACCATAGTATGATCCGTCTTTATTGTTCACGCTCATCGTAACATACTGTAAGACAAAATTCTCATTGGTGCTAAAGTAAGACGTATAAGCAGTAGGTTGATTTAACCGTAACTTGCCGTCACCATGAACTGTATTGAAAGCTTCTCCTGTAGAGCCACAAATTTGTTCTTCCATTTCAACCAAAGGCTCCAGAACATCTTTCCGGTTGAAAGTGATTTCCATATCATAGCCATCAAAATAGAGTCCATGGACTACGATCGTATTATCTTTCCCCTTCACCACATCCGAAGTCACTAAACGCAAATCCACTTTATGCGGATAGTAGTCTGAAGATAAATAAGTGGAAGTTACTTTACAATAGCCTTTAAAGTTTTTAATATCAAACGGACGAATCTTTTGCATCACCACTTTGGCTTCGTTCTTGTAAAGACTCCATTGCTCAGTTTCGGGGATTATCAATCGCAAAGCGAATCCCAATGAATCTGAAATATCCATGTTTTTATAAATACCCTCCACCGCAACATTCGTACTCAATTCTCCCGCTTTTATAGTAACGGTATTCGACAAAATCTTGTAATGTTTACCTTCAACCGCATTACTCTCCTTATCTATCACTTCGACACCGAAGGTACGGTCGTAGTCTGCAGGTATAGTAGCGGAAACAGGCACATTGAATATCTCATTGGTTTCTTGCACGGCATATGTATAAAGCGTGTCAGAAAACATAAGATAATTGGGCCCGCTGTACAACACCTTGTCCTGATCGCATCCGGAAAAAGCTATCAGAGCAGCAACGGCTACTATACATCCTATTAATAATTTCTTCATTATCATATGTTTAAATCTTATTTATTACTTTCATTCGGTTCCACTTGCGAGCCGGGAGCATCCAGTTCATGTTGCGGTATAGGCCATACAAACAAAGGATCATCCGCTTCTACCTTCAATCGGTCTCCTGTTGACAAAGATTGGTCTTGGGGCTTACGCTCGAATCCTTTGTGCCAGCGCTTTAAATCATGAAGACGGAAACCTTCCATATAAAGCTCTTTCACACGTTCGGACTCGATGATCTCCATTGCATTAGACTCACTCATGGGAGTTGATCCACCATAAGAGGAATATCGTGCGGTACGCAGTGTTGTGATATCTTTTCCCGCACGGTTATAATCAGGCTGTTCTTTTTGCACATAAGCCTCGGCACGTATCAGATATTGCTCTGACAAACGCAATACTTTTGGCATGGAAACATGAAGAATATTGGCAGCAATAAACTCTTCGTTACCGGCATACTTAATCAGCAAAGGCCATGAAAGATGGTGGCTGAAGCTGGTAGTGCGTGATTCAAAGAAAGTAGAGGCACGTAAATCATTTGCATTATAAGAATTGAGCACCCAAGTAGCCGGAACATAGTCCGGACGATAATTCACGTGGTCGTAATTTAAAAAAATCAATCCCAGTTTGCCTCCATAAGAATTGACGGTGAACCCCACTTTCCAAATAGCTTCCGTAGACATGTCATTTGTCCACATATACTTATAATAACTGACTCCGGATGAAATCGCACGAGTACAACTAGCCAACAGATAATATTCGCTATCTATAACTTTACTGGAGTACTTGATAGCTTCGTCCCACTTCTTCATATAAAGAGCAACACGGGCACGTAAAGCATATACAGTATACTCGTTGAAGTAAGTAGCATTGTTAAATAAAGGCACATCTACAGACGGGTCATAATCCTTATCCAACTCCAGCAACTTAGCAGCCCGGTCAAGGTCTTCAAGAATAAATCCATAAGAGTCTTTCAACGAAGCACGTTTCATTTCTTCTCCGCCCTGATAATGCCTAGTCAAAATAACCCCCAACTGATTGGCTGCGTCTTCATCACTTTCATAAACCTTACAGAATAGCTTCACCAATTCAGAGTAAGCAAGTGCACGGGCAAAATAAGCTTCACCACAATACTGGTCGAGCTTATCCAAATCATTATCATCCGTTGTGTTATTTCTCACTCCGTCTACACGGTCGAGCATGAAGTTACAACGATTGATCACATTGTAAAGTCCGGCATAAACAGCCTCAATACTTGTATTTGTTGCCAGAATATCTTTCCAGCGCCAGATATCTCCGTATATATTCGTATTTCCGTTAATTCCATATACAAGATCGGTCTGCAAATCAGGAAGTATTGTGAGATTACCGGAATACAGAGCACTATTCTTAAATGCATCATAAATACCGATAACTGCCAGATTTACATCATCCACCGTCTGAATGGCATCGTCAAAAGGAATAGAATCTTCCGGCATCTTATCCAAACAGGAAGTGGCGGAAAAAGCCACAGCAGCTATCAGGATATATAATTTAAATTTCTTAATCATCTTTTTTTATTATACTATTAGAATGAAATGTCAATACCCAAAGTAAACTGACGTGAAGCTGGATATTTTGCCCTATACACATTAGTTGCCACTTCCGGATCAAGTCCTGTAAAACCTGTCCAAGTAAACAAATTCTGTCCCTGCAAATAAACACGTGCTGACGTGAAGAAATGAGTTTTGCTCAATAATGATTGTGGAAGCGCATAAGCCAGTGTCAGGTTCTTTAAACGAAGGAATGAAGAGTTCTCAAGAAAGCGGTCATCCAGTTGAGCCGTCACTCCATAACGGGGAATATCCGTAATGTCGCCCGGTTTTTTCCAGCGATCGTACAATAGTCTTCTTGATTGATTGTAAGCACTATACAGTCCGTTACTTTCTTCGAAGAAGCGGTCATTATTCATCACATATCGTTTAGCCATCCAACTGAACTGGGCCGATAATGAAAGCCCTTTCCACATTAGGGTTGTGCCGAAGCCGCCTGCCCAGGGAGAGTCAAAGGTTTTACCGGTCATCACTTTGTCTTCTTCACGGTATTCTGTTGTCAGTTCTCCGTCGGCAGTGTACCACAAAGCATCACCATTGGCCGGATTCACTCCTGCATAACGGTTCATGAAGTACTCATGTACAGGATGTCCTACTACGTATTTCAATCCGGTAGTGGAATTTACATATTCTTCCACGCCATTATAAAGTTCCAACAGTTTATTCTTATTATAAGATACGTTCGCGCTCAGATTCCAAGTGAAGTCTTTTGTACGGATCACATCTCCGTCAATTGCAACTTCCACTCCTCGATTCATCATAGCGCCAATGTTGTCCCAACGATTACCGACACCGGTAATAGCATACGATTGAGGAACTAACATCAACATATTAGTAGTCTTTTTATGATAAAAATCGACGTTCAAATTGACTCTATTGAAAAAGCCCAAACTCAAACCGATATTGTTTGCCCAAGTTTGCTCCCAGCTTAACTCTTCGTTCCCACTTTGTGCAGGATATATACCAGCTTCATCATTATAGTTGGCATTACCGGAAACCAGCGCTAAATGATCATAGTAAGGAATTTCCGAATTACCAGAAGTACCTGTGCTTAACTTAATCTGTGCGTTTGTGAGCCATTCTATATCTTTAAGGAAAGCCTCGTTCTTGATATTCCACATAAAGCCCAACGACCAGAACATTCCCCAACGGTGGTCTTTACCAAAACGAGAAGAAGCATCTGCACGTGCGGCAACTTCCGCATAATATAACTCTTTATAATTATACTCTCCACGAAAGAAAAAAGACAGGTATGAATAAGCACTATTTGAATCCGGCCATGAGATAGCACGAGTTCCGGAAAGCAAGTTAGTAAGACGGTCGTTATTCTGTCCTTGTGTACTTACCTGAAATCCGGTTGAGTGATAATCTATCCCTTCTTGTCCCAGTAAAAAATTCAATGAATGATTATCATTCAAGGCCCACCGGTAATTAGCTGTAAGAGTTTCACTCAAACTAAGAATATCGGATGAACTGCGCCCCGCTTTACCTGATTTATTATTAATTATATAACTTGGGAAAGACTGCATGAAAGCCGTAGAATGTGCATAATCTGCAGCAAACTGTGCACGAATGGTTAAATCCCGAATCGGAGTAACTTCCGCGAAAATAGTAGACAGCAATTTGTATTTTTTATATTCTACAGGATTATTCGCCATCCATTCTATCGGGTTCTGTCCGGTTCCCGTCCAAGTTCCATCGTTTTCGGAAGCCAAAGAACCATCCGCATTATAAGGATTCCAATAAGGCAACATAAAACGAGATCCAGAAATAGGTGTATAGAGTGCTGGTTCTCCCTCTTCGGCCTGTGATATCTCTTCGTACGCCATCATCGTATTAGTACCAATTTTCAGCCAGTTGCTAGCTTTCACTTCCGCATTGGCACGCATATTATAGCGACGAAAAGTAGAACTCTGGGCGATACCTTCCTGATCGTAGAATCCCCCGGAAACAAAATAGTTCAAACGGTCGGTGGCACGATTAACTGACAATTCATAACTCTGTAAAGGAGCACGATCATTGAAGACTTCATCCAGCCAGTTTACATCCGTGCGAGACAGCAAGTTGTAATCCTTTCCCGTATCTAAACCGATTTCTTTTTCAAACTGGATACGTTCCGGAGTATTCATCACTACCCAATTGTCGTCTGAAGCCAATTGTGAAAAACCCCATTGCGCACGCATGGTTACTTTCGCCTTGTCAATCGCCAAACCACGTTTGGAAGTGATTACTACCACACCGTTCGCAGCACGGGCACCGTAAATAGAGGTTGATGAAGCATCTTTCAACACAGAAATGGATTCTATATCTCCCGGACTGATTGTATTAAAATCAGCACTGGAAATAGGTACACCATCCAAAATAAATAAAGGAGATGTACCTGAATTGATAGAGTTGGTACCTCTAAGCTGGAAAACAGCCGCCTTACTTGGTTCCCCCGAATTAGAGATTACCGTTAATCCAGGAGTCTGTCCCTGCAACGATTGGTCGAAACCGGCCGCAGGTACATTTTCCATTTTTTCTGCCTTTACAGTAGATACGGCACCGGCAATCGTTCCTTTCTTACGTGTACCATAGGCAACGACCACCACTTCCTCTACCATCTGTGCATCGCTCTCCATCTTCAGATCAATACGAGTGGCAGCAGACACTTGCTTTTCCATCGTTTTCATTCCAATGTAAGAAAACTGCAAAATGGCGGGGGATTTCGTCACTGTGATACTGTAATTACCATTCATATCGGTAATTACTCCGTTCGTCGTACCCTTCTCCAAAACAGACACACCAATCATCGGCTGATTATCTTCCGCCGAAATAATATGTCCAGTTACCTGATATCCACCCTGTGCAAAAAGCAACAGGGGGATACTTGTCAGAGTAAAGAGTACAAACAAGAGAATTGATTTTCTCATCTTTGATACTTTGATTTTAAATTAATGAAATTGATTTATTTTTATAGATTTATCTACAATAAGGAATACGCAGTCTTCGCGTAGAATAATACACTCCTTTCCCAAAATCGGTTTATGCATTTTCTGCACCGACTTGGGACAGGCTATTATTATCTATAAATATAGAATAGGAATAGACTAACTTGGCAAATTCTTAATATTGCGCCAAATATCCAAATAGATTTTTCGTGTTACTGCTGTGTGAATTAAATGTATGACCATCTGCTCTCTTAAGTTATAAATTAAACACTAATATCACTTGTTCTGTTTAGGTGTTATACACTTCTAATATTGTTCTATTTTGGCTACAAATATATATATTATATTTAAATAAAAGAAACAATATGTCGCATATTTTATACCAAATTTCCACTTATATCTTTTTGATACATATTTAAGTACACAAACCCATAAATGAAAATAAATCCACAACATATTTCAATGATAGTTGAATATAAATGTTCATTTTGATAGTTACTTTAATTGCTCAAATAACAACATCACAACTCATACAAAATAGCTTATTAAGAGGATTCAATATAGAAAAGATAATTATTCAAAACTATTTCCTATTTTTGCAGTCATTATATATAAATAAGGTATAAGATGAACTACGGATTTGTAAAAGTAGCTGCAGCCGTGCCACACGTAAAAGTGGCTGACTGTAAATTCAATGTAGAGAAGATAGAAAGTCTGATTGCAGTGGCTGAAGGAAAAGGAGTGCAGATCATCATTTTCCCGGAAATGAGTATCACCGGATATACTTGTGGTGACCTATTTGGACAACAACTTTTGCTAGAAGAAGCAGAAATGGGGCTGATGCAAATTCTGAATAACACCCGTCAATTAGATATCATTTCTATTGTTGGCATGCCTGTCGTTGTCAATTCGACAGTAATCAATGCAGCCGTAGTGATTCAGAAAGGGAAAGTGTTGGGAGTTGCAGCCAAGACCTATCTGCCGAATTATAAAGAATTCTACGAACAACGTTGGTTCACATCAGCGCTTCAGTTGACTACAAACAACGTACGCCTGTGTGGACAAATCGTTCCCATAGGTGCAAATCTGCTTTTTGAGACTTCAGATACGACTTTTGGCATTGAGATATGCGAAGACCTTTGGTCTACTATACCTCCAAGTTCCTCACTGGCACTGCAAGGGGCAGAAATTCTGTTCAATATGTCTGCTGATAATGAAGGCATTGGAAAGAACAATTATCTTTGTTCTCTCATCAGCCAACAATCTGCACGTTGTATTGCCGGATATGTATTCTCGTCTTGTGGCTTTGGAGAATCTACTACCGATGTGGTTTTTGCCGGTAATGGGCTGATTTATGAAAACGGTTCACTGCTTGCACGCAGCGAACGTTTCAGTATGAAAGAGCAACTGATCATCAGTGAAATTGATGTGGAACGCATCCGGGCAGAACGCAGGATAAATACTACCTTCGCCGCTAATCAGGCAAATTTAGGAGACAAGAAGGCGGTTTCTATCGCGACAGAATTTGTCAACAGCAAAGAACTGACCTTAACCCGGAAGTTCAATGCCCATCCTTTCGTACCACAAGGAATTGAGCTAAATGAACATTGCGAAGAAGTATTCTCTATCCAAGTGGCCGGACTAGCACAAAGATTAGTTCACACCGGAGCCAAAACAGCTGTAGTGGGTATTTCAGGCGGACTAGACTCAACACTGGCACTGCTCGTCTGCGTGAAGACTTTTGATAAACTGGGATTGTCCCGGAAAGGTATTCTCGGAATCACAATGCCGGGCTTTGGTACGACCGACCGCACCTACCATAACGCCATTGATCTAATGAAATCATTAGGTATATCCATCCGTGAAATTAGTATTAAAGATGCCTGCATCCAACATTTTAAGGACATCGAACATGACATGAATGTACATGACGTTACATACGAGAATTCGCAAGCACGCGAACGTACACAAATACTAATGGATGTGGCCAATCAGACTTGGGGAATGGTTATTGGCACAGGGGATTTATCCGAACTTGCATTGGGATGGGCTACTTACAACGGCGATCACATGTCCATGTACGGGGTAAATGCGAGTGTTCCCAAAACACTTGTGAAATATTTAGTACAATGGGTGGCAGAAAACGGTATGGACGAAAACTCGAAAGCTACTTTACTTGATATTGTAGATACTCCTATTAGCCCGGAATTGATTCCGGCGGATGAGAACGGAGAAATTAAACAGAAAACAGAAGATTTGGTAGGTCCTTATGAACTGCACGACTTCTTCCTATATTATTTCTTACGTTTCGGCTTCCGGCCTTCCAAGATATTCTATTTGGCAAAAACGACATTCAAAAATATGTATGATGAAGAAACCATCAAGAAATGGCTTTCCACTTTCTTCCGTCGTTTCTTCAATCAGCAGTTCAAACGTTCTTGCTTACCGGACGGACCTAAAGTAGGAAGTATTTCTATTAGTCCACGGGGGGACTGGAGGATGCCTAGTGATGCCAATTCAGCTATGTGGCTTAAAGAAATAGAGAATTTATAGGGAAGTACAAACATCAAACTATTCTCACTGCTATGAGAAAAAATACTCATTACTATGAGAAGATTTTCTCATTATAGTGAGAATTTTTTCTCATAGCAGTGAGAATAGTTGAGAAAATATAACGCCTCATCATAGCTTCGATACAACATTTTAGCAAGACATGTATCTGCACAAAATTACATACTAAAATCCCTCTGTACACATAACTTTTCTTCTTATTTGCTCTATATCCGCTTCTTTAATCCTCCGAATGATATTTTTATAAATACGATGAAAGCCAAAACCGCCTTCAGTCATTTCATGAATCGCGTCTTCTTTTGAAACATTCTGAAATACCACTCGATAAAGTGCGCAAACAGCTCCTGTGCGATCTGATCCGTGATGGCAATGGATAACAATCGGCGCTTTACGATTCTTTATAATACGCAATGCTTCAATCAACTGTTCTTCATTGATGGAATGAGCTTTGGTCTTTACCCGATGAAGCTTTACGTTTGTTCCTGCGGCTTCATCATCATCACTATGTCTATTACGGAGATTGAGAGCTTCGCCAATACCATACTTTTCTAAAGCTTTAAAGTCTTCATGCGAAGGTTGCTCTGAACGATATACACCCGAATCGATCTTGTACAGATTGGTTAATTCACTATCAGGAAGAGTAATCTTCTCTACTTTCAAATTCTGACTAAAAATAGATATAGAGAAGATTACTCCCAAAAGTAGGCTTAACAGGATTCTTTTCTGCATAAGTCTATATTGTTATTATAAAAAGATCAAAGTACTCCCTTGCTGGATGGAAGTTCAAAATGATAGATATCTCTTTTGATTGCCATTTTCAAGGCACGGGCAAGGGCTTTAAAAATACCTTCTATCTTATGATGTTCATTTTGTCCTTCCGCCTTGATGTTCAGATTCATTTTTGCCGCATCACTTAGTGACTTAAAGAAATGAAGGAACATTTCCGTCGGCATCTCCCCTATCTTCTCACGCTTGAATTCGGCATCCCAAACCAGCCAGGGACGACCACCAAAGTCCAGACAAACCTGACAAAGACAATCATCCATCGGTAAAGCATAGCCATAACGTTCAATTCCACGCTTACTACCTAAAGCCTGGTAAATACATTCTCCTAATGCAATAGCAGTATCTTCGATCGTATGATGTTCGTCTACCTCCAGATCTCCTTTTACACGGATTGTCAAGTCTATACCGGAGTGTTTTCCAATCTGCTCGAGCATGTGGTCGAAAAAGCCAAGACCGGTAGAGATGTCACAAGCGCCGTTTCCATCCAAGTTCAAAGCCACATCAATATCTGTTTCTTTGGTTGTACGACGTACTTCCGCTTTCCGTTCTCCGGCAAAAAGGAACTCGGATATCTGATCCCAGTCAGTTGTTGCAAGAGCGCAGACTTCTTCCAATCCTTTTTCTTTCAGGGTTTCAGGTGAATTTTGCAGATAAATTGCCCGGCAACCCATATTTTTGGCAAGTTCCACATCCGTAGGACGGTCGCCTATAACAAAACTTCCGGCAAGATCGTATTCCGGATTATTTAGGTACTTCGTCAACATTCCGGTACGTGGTTTACGGGTGGGCGCATTATCTTCTGGGAAACTACGGTCTATCAGAATCTCATCAAAAGTAATCCCCTCTCCTTCCAATGTTTTAAGCATCAGATTATGGGCAGGCCAAAACGTTTCTTCCGGGAAAGAAGATGTACCCAATCCATCCTGATTGGTGACCATCACAAATTCAAAATCAAGTTTACTGCGGATAAAACCTAAATTACGGAATATTTTCGGATAGAATTCCAGCTTCTCCAATGAGTCGAGTTGGTAATCTACGGGAGGTTCGATCACCAACGTACCATCTCTATCTATAAATAATACTTTCTTCTTCATAAATTATCCCGGGTATTTTTTAAGGGTGGCTAATAGTGTATTATTCTCTACACGGGTACCGACAGTCACACGCAAACAGTTGCAGCAAAGCGAAATGTTATGGCGATTACGCACAATAATTCCTTCACCTACCAAATAATTGTAGATTTTCACGGCATCCGTCACTTTTGCCAAAAAGAAATTCGCATCAGACGGAAACAGTTTAATGGTACATGGAAGCTTTTCAAATTCCGCTTCCAGATAGTCACGTTCTTCCTTCAGAGTTTTCACCCAACGTTCTATCTCATAATGTTTATGCAACATGGCGATGGCTTGCTGTTGAGTCAACTGGTTGACATTATAGGGATATTTGATTTTACTAAGAATATCAATAATCTCTTTGGAAGCAAAAGCCATTCCCAAACGGATAGCAGCACATCCCCAGGCTTTGGAGAATGTCTGGAATACGACGAGATTGGGATATTTATCCAACTCTTCGAGGAAAGACGGAGCTTTAGAAAAATCATTGTAAGCCTCATCCAACATTACCAATCCTTCAAACTGACAAAGAATCTTTTCTATTTCGGAACGAAGCAAATCATTTCCTGTCGGATTATTAGGAGAGCAAAGGAAAATAAGTTTGGTATGCTCGTCGGTAGCTGCCAGTAATTTGTCAGCAGAGAACTGGAAGTCATCATCCAACAATACTTTCCGATATTCCACATCGTTCACATCGGCACAGACCTGATACATTCCATAGGTAGGATCGATAGCTACTACATTATCTTTACCCGGTTCGCAGAAAGCACGAAAGACCAAGTCGATGGCTTCATCACTGCCGTTTCCGAGAAAAATATGTTCGGGAGATACTTTCTTAATTTTCGACAACAATGTTTTCAGTTCACACTGCATAGGGTCCGGATAACGATTGTGAGGCGTATTGTACGGATTTTCGTTTGCATCCAGGAAAACAGAAGCGGTGACTCCTTTATATTCATCACGTGCCGAAGAGTAAGGCTTTAATTTCCAGATATTCGGCCGGGTTAATTCTTGTAATGTTTTCACTTCTTTAAATTTTAAATTATGAATTTTGAATTGCTTTGAGACGAACTGTGACCGCATTTTTATGCGCATCCAAATGTTCGTTAGCCGCCATCTCCTCAATAGCAGGACCAATAGCCTTTATTCCTTCCGGGAGAATTTCCTGAAACGTAATCTTGCGGATAAAACTATCCAGACTGACGCCGCTATATGCTTTGGCATAACCGTTGGTAGGCAAGGTATGATTTGTTCCGGAAGCATAGTCACCGGCACTTTCGGGAGTTAACGATCCAAGAAAAACAGAACCGGCATTTGTTACACGCTCTGCTACTTCCATGTAGTTTTCCGTTTCTATTATTAAGTGTTCCGGCGCGTATGCGTTAGTCAGTTCCAATGCTTCATCCAAATCCTTTACTAAAATCAGTTTACTATTCTCTAATGATTTTGCAGCAATTTCACGACGGGGCAATTCGGCTAATTGACGTTCTACTTCCGCCATTACTTCTGTTTGAAGCTTCTCGGAAGTGGTAATCAATATAGCCTGACTATCTATTCCGTGTTCTGCCTGTGACAAAAGATCTGCTGCTACAAAAACCGGGTTGGCAGATGCATCAGCCAGAACTTCGACTTCAGAAGGACCGGCAGGCATATCAATAGCTACATCACGCAGGCTTACCAACTGTTTGGCAGCTGTCACATATTGATTGCCTGGACCAAATATCTTATATACTTTGGGGACACTCTCCGTTCCATAGGCCATAGCGGCAATAGCCTGCACACCACCAGCCTTGAATATTTTACTGACACCTGCCAGTTGCGCAGCAAAAAGAATAGCCGGATGAATATTTCCATTTTTATCGGGAGGCGTGCAAAGTACAATTTCCTTGCATCCTGCAATTTTAGCCGGAACAGCCAACATCAATACAGTTGAGAAAAGTGGTGCTGTTCCACCCGGAATATACAATCCCACTTTTTCGATTCCTACCGATTTTTGCCAGCAAGTCACACCGTTCATTGTTTCTACCTTCTTTCCGATAAAACGTTGGGAAGCATGAAAGGTTTCAATATTTTGTTTTGCCAGGGAGATGGCTGCTTTCAGTTCATCGCTTACCAATGTTCCGGCAACCTGTATCTCTCTTCAGGAGTATTTTAACGCACAAGGTGACTTTATCAAAAGTAGCTTCATATTCCAAGACGGCTTTGTCACCTTCTGCTCTTACCTTATTTATAATAGAGCGAACAGTGTCGAACAAATTTTCCGTATTCAGTGCCGGACGTTTCAAAAGTTCCGTCCACTGTTCTTTTGAGGGATATTTAATCAATTTCATAGTTTATATCTTATTAGGCACGGATTTCACGGGTTACACGGTATCTGGGATTAGCGACTACATTATCTGTGTAATCCGTGAAATCTGTGCCTATATATTTATACAATCATCTTTTCAATAGGCAGTACTAAAATACCTTCCGCTCCCAGTCCTTTCAGTTTTCCAATGATTTCCCAAAAACGTTTTTCATCAAGTACTGTATGAACAGAGCACCAGCCTTCCTGTGCTAACGGCATCACCGTAGGACTCTTCATACCCGGCAATACAGCAATGATTTCTTCCAGTTTATCTTTCGGAGCATTCATCAATACATATTTTTTATCTTCGGCTGTTTTTACCGCATTCATACGGAACAGCAGTTCTTCGAGCACTTCTTTTTTCTCGTCGCTCATATTCTTGTTGCCAATCAGCAATGCTTCCGACTTCATTACGACTTCCACTTCTTTCAAACGGTTACTTACCAACGTAGAACCGGAGCTTACAATATCGAAAATAGCATCAGCCAATCCAATTCCCGGAGACACTTCTACGGAACCGGTAATTACATGAATTTCAGCATTTACACCATTTTTCTTCAGGAAGTTGCGAAGAATAACCGGATAAGAAGTAGCGATCTTCTTACCGTTAAACCATGACAAACCGGGATATTCAATATCTTTCGGCATAGCCAATGAAAGGCGACACTTACTGAATCCCAAACGTTTGATGATTTCCGCATCTTCTTCCTTTTCCATAAATTGTTTTCAAGCAATTCCTAATCCCACCGGTAGCCACATCCATCATCACGAGGAATAGAAGATCAAAAGATCAATAAGGTACGTTTTGTAGTGCTCAACTTAATATCCGACTCTCCTAAAAGTGCCATTGTCTCTTCGAAGAGACGTCCTTTGGCTTGTACTGCGATTCTTAACATGACTTTATTTAATTTTTAATTATAATATGCGTTGAGAAATAAAAAAAGGCTTACCGTATTCGGCAAGCCTTAGTTATCGTTTATATAGTTATACACAATATCATCCACGCCCACCGATTATTCGTTAGGAAAATGATGATGATGATGTGTAGTTGTATATTTCATATTTCTTTTATTAACTGCGACAAAAGTAAAGCATTTGTTTGAAACCACCAAACATTTATCACAAAAACTTGAGTTTTTATTTCAAATTAAAGGTAATATCTCTTCCGGCTCTACATCACATTTCGTAAAATGCATTTCGTCTTTCGACTTTTCTTTCGAGAAAGTAAAGTAGGTACAAACCGATTCCGTGCATACTTCTCCATCCTCATTATATAGCTTTGCTTCAACAATGACAATGTTCCGCTTCACTTCTTTAATAGAGGCACGCAATACTATATGAGAATCTTTGGTATCAACAGATTTTCGGTAACGGGTTTCCATCTTCGAAGTCACTCCAGTCGTTTGTAGTTTACGAAGCACCACCCACGCACAGATTTCATCCATCAAAACTGCTTGAATACCGCCATGCAAAGTGTCAATCCAGCCTTGATACTCGGGACGTGGCTTCCAAATGCTCACTACTTCGTCACCACCTCTAAAATTCCATTTTTACTCCAGCTTCATTATTCGGAGCACAGCCGAAACAATTGTACCCTTCCAAACCCTTCCAGGGATTTATTATCTTCTTCATAGTTCTCTTTATTTAGTTTTACTTCCCAAATATAAGCAATTTATGAAAAGAGATGCAATTTTCACTGATTTACTTCTAATACAACGAATAGCAAAGCTTTCGTATCAATACCCGCATTAGATTCTTCTATGATATTCGTATCACTTTTCATGTAGAAAACCTTAGTATCGATGGTGGCATTTGTATTGTCCAATGTCCAATATGCCAAATGTTTGTTCTCATAATCTGCTTGGAAAGCCCCTACATACATTCCTACAGGAATACCATTAAAACCGGATAAATTAGTTGCAGGTTGCACTTGTTCTTCCGTCTTCAGGGACAACCAGGTCCCTGACTTCAACAAAGAAGCTTCCCCCTTCAAGTAGTCTTTTAAAATATTCCAGTCTTCCCAATTCGGTATACTCCAGTGAGTTGGCAAGATCCTACCGGAAAGCGCAACATTAGCGGTATAAAAATAATGCTCTGTAGTAGATTGCAAATATCCGGCTATATTTGCTGTTACCTGATTCAATTTAGGGAGCGCATCACCGTTTACATATAAAGATGTCTCCAAATTACTCCTCATCCAGTATTGAGTTCCGATCTTCACTAGCGGATAATTATGGATGACTCCTCCACGTACGTCACGAACCACATCTTCCAATGCTAGAACAGGTAACACATCATCTGCCAGTGTTACTGATAAGGAGATTGTTCCGTCTGCCAACACATAAACATTATTACGAGCCAATAAGGTGCCATCCACATAGGTTAATGAATGATCTTCCATATTCCATGATACACTTCCACCATTCACTTTTCCTGATTTTCCTAATAACTGTGCTACAATCCCTTGAGATAAATTAACGCTACCGTCTTCTTTCATCGGATAGGCAACAATCGCTTGAGAAGAAAAATCCGGAGTTACAAGATACTCTTTACATATTTCGGCTACTTGTTTTCCCAAATGTATCACTTTGTACACATTCGATTTTTCAAAAGTCAGCTTCGATACATCTATGTATTTATGCAAAATACCCGATTCGGTATGGTCCACTTCTGTCCCATCCCAATCTCCGATTTCTCCGTTCACTTTACTCATTAATACATCTTCGGCCGATACAAATGTTATTTCCAACTCTCTCTGTTTTCCACTTTCCAATTGTAAAGTAGATGGTAATAAACTGGTATATAGTTTACCGGCAGCTTCCAATGTTATGTATTGGTATCCGGCTGTCGCCTCTTGAGGGATCAAAATAAGCTCTTTTCCTACCAGTCGACCGTCTTTTATTTCCCATTCTCCTGCAGGAGTAATATCTTTCTCTTCAGAATAGGCAGAGAATGTTTTCTTCTGAAAATCATAAATGGTCTTAGTATAAAAGCCACTCACCGAAAGTGTAGGTTTCACAGACAGTATTTCTTCTATATTCTCTCCCTCTCCGGGGACAAGGACTATTTTCATACGAAAAAACTGGTGATTGTAAGTCAAAGCAACTGCATCTTTACTGGCTAATACTTCCTTTTTGGAAGCAACTAGAAAATCAGAATGAGAATAATCATCCAGTTTATCTTGAGTTGTTGCAACGGTCACTTGCATGGAACTTTCACCCATTGCTACCCCGCCCTTCTGATATGGATAATAACTGATTAAATTCAATGTAACTCCATCATCCGGATAGTAAACCGATTCATCAGATACAAACTCACCAGTAGATGAACGCACAAAATGAAGATTATCTGCATAACGTTCTTCTTGCATTGTAGTAGTTCCTGCAAGTGCAAATAATCCCACTTCATCTTTTTCTCCAAAACTATTGTTTACTACACGAGTATTCATAATCTCATGAATATCAGCTACAAACTTCAACGGAATATCTCCATTATTAATGATTTCCCCTTCTTCCTCCGAAATATGGTTTACACAAGCAGTAAACATAGTACAACAAAGGATAAAAAAACCTACTCCCACAAATAGGTTATGGCATGTTTTCATTTTGTTTTTCTATTAGTTCAAAAAAAGAAATTCTTGAGCAGAAAGCTGCCAGTTATGTATATCACTTTCGGTTATGAAAACCAGCAAAACATCAACCGGCGGTAAAACTTGTAGAATTTAAATTCACTCATGAAGCGAAGTGGGAAGAAAGATTAGAGTAAGAAAAAGAAATATTTTCCTTTAAAAAGATTAATCTTTTATATAAAAAGCACGTAATCAGCCATTTAAATAACACATGCAAAAACAAGACATTCTGAACTCCACATTATTATATTAGCATTGGTTATTATTTACTATCCGTCATTTATTTCAAAAAGAATACCCCACTTCTATTCCGGCAATGTGTCTGCCTTGCGAAGATGCATATTGATAACAATAAAATGCATCCAATGACCAACGTTTGGCTAAAGCAATCTCCACTCCGGGACGATAGCGCATACGGTCTGCTCTCCAAAAAGAGGTATCATCCAGACTTTGATAAATTTCAACAGAAAAATAAGGAGAAACGATTCCTTTTGTAGGAGCATAGGATAACTTCAAACGAGAACGTAGACGAGTTTCAGAATCACCACGGTCAAAAGTCTGCTGAAACCTCTCCCGCAAAGACACTTTCAACCATTGATAACGAAAGTTGGCAGTGGCAGATATATGATAGCGATGTCTCAACTTCCAGTCTGAATCACCCAAATTCCGAAGATGGGTCTCATATCCCACTCCCAGATTCAAAAAAGAACAAGGGCGATAACTTCCACCAACTGTCAGTCCCCAACGATCTAATCGACTTACATCATCCTTCATACGTAATTCCAAATCGCCTGAAACCGAGAAACGAGAATCTATCTTATAATTTACCTTAAATTTAGTCCATGTATTGAAATCATCACTTTGTGCCCATGCGGGAAACGACATTCCAAACAACAACACAAACAGCCAAATCTTAGTATTTAATATTATTCTACTCATTGATTATCGGGTTAAAGTTGCAAAGATAATAAATAATCTCCGACAAAGAAAAATCATGATACTGAAATAAATCTGAAAAAGATTAGCGACTTCTTTCCTTTTTTATTTCCCGGATTTTACGTACGTTTGTGACATTCTAACAATCCCTTTGTGAATTGAAACCTAAAATGCTATATGTGCGCAACAAATATTCCCGGTAATGAACGTTCGCTTGTCATCCGCCTGATAGCCGGAGATGAAGATGCATTCTGTGAACTTTATGCGGCTTATAAAAATCGCCTGATATATTTTGCGATGCGTTTTCTCAAATCACGCGAATACGCAGAGGATATCTTTCAGGACGCCTTCACTACGATTTGGGAAAGTCGTCGTTTTATTAATCCCAACACATCTTTTTCTTCTTATTTATATACAATCATGCGCAATCGGATTCTAAACCATTTGCGCGAACTGGCAAGCGAAGACCGACTGAAAGAGCAAATCCTTTCACAAGCTATAGACTACAGTAATGAGACGAACAATGAAATCATTGCCAATGATTTACAGAGACTTATATCTCATGCACTGGAACAACTGACTTCCCGCCAGCGAGAAATATTCGAAATGAGCCGTGAGAAACAAATGTCTCATAAAGAAATAGCAGAAGCATTGGAGATTTCTGTCAATACGGTACAAGAACATATCTCATCTTCTTTGCGTTCGCTTCGTACGTATTTAGAAAAACACTCTGTTACCGGCACTGACCTAATTTTACTTCTTATCTGCCTCAATCTTTAGCGGGAGATGGTTTCTAACGGCATATACAGTTAAAGGAAGTTAACTATACCCTAGACATTCTTTTTCTTTGTGTACTAATTATACAAAGGGGAAATTAAGATATACCCGAATTCTAAATAACAGAATATGAAGAATACAGAAAATAATAAAAAACTATATCGCCGTTATCTGGACGATCTCTATACAACAGAGGATGCCCGGCAACTACTGAACAGCCTGCACGACCCGGATAATCATGAAACACTCAATGAGTTGTCTTCCGATGTCTGGGAAGAAACCGCCACACAGCAACCTTATACAGATCTTGAACGTGAACACTATAAACGAGAGGCACGTCAATTATTGAAACACATAGAACATAAAAAACGTACTTGGTTCCATCGTATCGCAGTTGTTACCGCCAGCACTGCAGCAATCGTTTGCCTGGTACTGAGCGGAATTCATTATCTGGAACATCTGAATGAACAACAGATTATCTATCTGGAAGCCTCAACATCTTATGGCGAACGAAAACAACTTCTTCTGCCCGACGGCACCCAACTAACACTAAATTCCTGCTCACATGTCCGGTATCCGAATAATTTCACAGGAGAAGAGCGTAAAATAGTACTGGAAGGTGAAGGATATTTTCAGGTACACAGAAATGAAGAACAACCTTTCATTGTCAGTACCCGCCGTTTCGATGTACGTGTACTAGGAACCTGCTTTGATATAAAATCCTATTCTTCTGATGAAATCGTTTCTGTAGAAGTGGAAAGCGGAAAGGTGCAGGTAGATTTGCCGGAAGCGATGATGCGGTTAAAAGGCAAAGAGCAGGTACTCTATCAATACCATTTCGGGCGAATACAGCAAACGACGGGAAGAGCGTCCGGTAGCCATATGGAAAAAGGCGGTCTGCGTTTCAACAGTACCCGATACGTGACGTGGCAAAGAACTGGAACGAATGTACAATTGCCATATTACATTTGCCAACGGTAAATTCAACAATCTGATTTCCGGAGAACACGATAACAAGAGCCTGGAAGCAGTTCTTCAATCTATCGAATATACAAGTGGTATCCGGTATAAGAAGGAAGGCAACCACATATTGTTATATAAATAGCAAAAAGATGTTAATCACACCCTAGTATATAGTTTACGGTGTGTATTACCTTGTAGAACCTTGAATATTTAACTTATAATTTTAAGAAGACATATTATGAAAGCACCCGGTTAATTCCATCTCTGAAAAATAGGAGCTGTCTCTCAGAGAAGCCCCTATTCCGTAATCCGGACGGATATTCATTCGTTTCGACCCGTGTGAATAACGTATCTCGTATTACAAGTCTTTGTTTTAAATAATCTATTCAATTACTAAAACGTACAAATTTATGAATAATCTTCCTAATATAAAAAGGAAAGGCAGAAATGTACATTCATTTTTAGCTTTTTTACTATTCGTATGCTTGTCATCATTGCCTTGTTACATACAGGCACAAGAAAAGAAAAACATTACGCTGGATGTCAAGAATGAAACTGTAGAAAATGTATTCAATCAATTAAGCAAACAGACCGGCTACAAATTCTTTTATGATCAGGAAATTGTAAATGCCGCCCCACGTATTTCAATCAAAGCACGCAATAGCTCGTTAGAAAATATTTTGAGCATGATAACAGTACAGACCAATTTATATTTCAATAAGAAAAATAATACCATCTCTGTCGGCAAACAAAAAAGCCAGGAAACAATAAAATCAACAAGAACCAAAACCGTCAACGGAACAGTTACAGACCAGAACGGTGAACCCATTATCGGTGCCAATGTATTAGTAAAGGTACGACAAACGGTAATTTACCGATATTAACGGAAACTATTCTTTGGCAAACGTAACCGAAGATGCTACTATTCAGTTCTCATACATCGGGTATCAAACAACCGAGGTCAAAGCGAACAGTAAAGAGTTGGCGCGTATCATACTAAAAGAAGACAGCGAGCTGCTGGACGAAGTAATAGTAGTAGGGTACGGTGTACAGAAACGCAGTGATGTCACAGGCGCTATATCTTCCGTAACTTCCGAGAAACTGAATTCTACCCCCTCTTCTAGCCTGGGTGAAATGCTGAGAGGACAAGCTGCCGGTGTGCAGGTTACCATGTCCAATGCCGCTCCCGGTGGCAGTTCGAATATTCTGATCCGGGGACGTCGTTCGCTTCCGGCGGAAATGATCCTCTTTACATCGTGGACGGTGTCCCGATGACTAGTATAGATGATATAAACTCCAACGATATAGCATCACTCGAAGTTCTGAAAGACGCTTCTTCCCAATCAATCTATGGCGCACGCGCAGCCAATGGTGTCATACTAATCACTACCAAACGGGGACAGACCGGAAAGATGAAAATCAGTTATAACACCTACGCCGCTTCACAAAGTATCCATAAGAACTTTGAGTTTTACAATGGAGAGGAATGGCTGCTTTACGCAAGGAAGCATACTATAATGCCAATCTTAGCTATGATGAAACCGACTGTTTCAGAGGGTTGATGCTCGACGTTTTTAAATCAGGAGAGTATGTTGACTGGGAAAAGCTAATGATAAGCTCCGCCCCGCAACAAAAGCACGACATCTTGATACAATCCGGCGGGGACAGAACAAAGTACGCTCTGGGACTGGGATATTTTGACCAAACGGTATGGTTCCAAATTGATTCCAACGTTTGAGCGGACGATTGAACATCGACCACAAACTACTGAAAACCTGACAATAGGCACGAACTTTATACACCAAATCATGGAAGAAAACAGCAGACGGCTCTTTCAATTCATTTATCACCATGCCGCCTCTGGCAAAAGTATATAATGACGACGGTTCCTTGCGTGAAGATGTAACCGAAGCTGGAGAATCCCACTACAACCCATTATGGAATATCGACTACTCAAACAATAAAAGCCAGACCGACCGGCTATTGATCAACTTTTTCGTGGACTGGAAAATCACAAAAGACTTGTCATACCGTGCAAACGGAAGTTTGAATACCGTGGACTGTCCATAGCAACACTTATCAGGGGACAAAGCATACGACAGGACGCAATAACAATGGAAAAGCGACTGCCGGCACAAGTTTCTAACGACTACCTGTTCGAGAATATAGTCAACTACGTGAAGGATTTCAATAAGAACCATCATTTCGACGCAACCTTTATGCAAAGTGTCAATGTCATCGAATGGAAAAATCTAGGAATAAACGGTACCGGATTCGCAAACGATGATTTGACTTATAATGCGATAGGCTCTGCCAATGAATATGGTACGCCTACCCGGAATTATCTGATAGAAAACTATTATCTTCTTGGGACGTCAGATATAACCTGTTCGAGAAATACCTGTTCACCTTCGCTTTCGTGTGGACGGTTCTTCCGTTTTCGGAAAGAATAACAAATACGGTTATTTCCTTCGGGAGCTTTTACTGGAGGATAAATGAAGAATCCTTTTAAAAGAAGCCAAATGGCTGTCCAACCTGAAACCCGTTTAGTTACGGTGCGGTCGGTAACCAAGGCGTTACCCCTTATAAATCACTTGGTTTGACAGATAGATACCTGACCGAATTCGGTGACAAGACCATCATCGGTTATCTACCCGGAACGGAATTGACCAACCCTAACTTGAAATGGGAAACGTCCACTTCCGGAAATATCGGACTTGATTTCGATTCTTCAACGGAAGAATCAATGGTACGATAGAATACTATAATACCAAGACTACCGACCTGCTTTGTCACCAAGTCTATCCCAAGCTCGCTCGGGTATTCCACCCAGACTGTAAACCTGGCGGAAATGAAGAATAATGGTATCGAAATAACGCTGAATACCACTCCCGTCAAAATCAAAGATTTCAGATGGATGTCAACTTCACTTTCACCAAGAACAAGAATGAAATTAAAAAGATTGGATTGATGATTAACAATATCTGATAATGATTGATATTGATGCACTAGATACTCGATCATATGATTGATATTTATGGATTGATCGATTCATTATCCGATTTGTATATCTTTACGATATATTATCCGATATTAGATATCCCATGGTTACTTGACACAGACGCAAGCCCTAATTGCATATATCAGTTCATTGGGTTATCAGGATGCCTCGTATGTCCGTCTGCGAAACGTTACTTTCGGATACAACTTCCCCCGTGCTCTTATCAGCAAAGCATACATGCAAAGTCTGAGACTCTATATGACACTGTCTAACTCTGACGAAAACCGATGTACAGGCTTACGGTCCGGAACAAACTCCGGGAGATTATCCCGAACCCAGGACTGTATTATTTGGATTGAATGTGACATTTTAATAAGATAAAATCATGAAAAAGAGTATATTATTTATATTTACAGCCTGCTTCCTCTTTACTACTTCCTGCTCCGACTTCCTAGATGAAGAACACAAGACGAAGTATAGCTCCGAATACGTATTCGGAACACCGGAAGGGCTAAAACTCGCGGTCAATGCACTATATGCATTGCAACGCTACTACGCAAATGATACTGAAAATGCCACCATCTTCGCTTTGGAAAGAGGTACGGATTTAGCTGTAACCAATGGCGGAACCGGTAACTTTTACGGCATCTATGACCCTAATTATTTAAAGCCGTCCGCCAGCCAGGTAGGATTCATGTGGCGTACAATGTATCAAATCATAGGCAAAGCCAATGAAATAATTGCCGCAGCCGAGGACTTGGAAGACACTCCTTCCTTACGGGCCACCGTCTCAGAAGCAAAATGTTTCAGAGCGCAGTCTTATTTCCTATTATACCGCACATTCGACAGGATATGGCTGAACATACAGCCGACTACTGCCGAAAACGTCAACGATCCGAGAGATTTTCATGCCGCTTCCGAGAAAGAAGTGTTCGACTTGATTTACGAGGATTTGGAGTATGCCATTACAAACCTCGACTGGGTATCCGACGAAGCGGGAAGATTCACCCAGGCTGCCGCCCGTCATATGAAAGCCAAAGCCGCATTATGGCTCAAAGACTGGGATACGACTCTGGAACAAGTGGAAGAAATAGAGAAATCGGGACATTTTGACTTGATTGCATTGAATGAAGTATTTAATGCCGGAGACTTGAATCATAAAGAAGCGCTGATGGTGCAACAGTGGAGTAAAAATCCGGGCGGTAATTTATCCAATGCCACTCCAAAAGGCAATTACTATGCAGCCTATTTCATCGCCCAATACCGTACCGAAATCGGTGGAACCGCAGAATATGCCTGTTCTTATGACAACTGGGGATATACTTACGGAAGATGTCTCCCCAGCCCCTATTTATTCTCACTGTATGACAAGGCTAAGGACAAACGTTATCAAGAGTACTACATACACCAGTACAAAAATACGACTGATAAAAACATCACATACGGTTCGGCTACAGTAAAACCCGGAGATTATTTCCCATTATATAAGAATGGAAGCATCAATAAGAATGTATATCCGGGATGTATCAAGTACGGAGATAAATGGACGCGCACCGCTTCGGAGACACGCAGTTATAAAGATGTGATAGTGTACCGTCTTGCCGAATCCTATATAATGGCAGCCGAGGCAGCCTTGATGAAAAACGACCAGACGTTAGCTAAATACTACTTTAACAAAACATGGGAAAGAGCCGGAAACGACAAATTCACCGGTGTGCTAACCATGAAAGACATTATGGACGAACAAGCCCGCGAGCTGTCTTTCGAAGGCGACAGATGGTATTTTCTGAAACGTCTTGGAATACTTATCGAACAAATCAAGGCATACGCCGGAGATCCGGAAATCCCTGCATCCATTCTCGGACGTAACAATCTGCCCGCCAACCCTCACTTTGTGAGATGGCCGATCCCCGAAGCGGAAGTTATCAATATGGGAGCCGAAAACTTCCCTCAAAATATAGGATACAAATAATCACATCATTGAAACAACATACATATAATTAAGATGAGAAAAAGAAAATTACCATATTAACACTACTGTTCTGTTCTTTCGTTACAGGCTTGTTTGCCAATACTCCACAATATGACATTTGTATATATGGAGAGTCAGCTTCCGGAGTAATTGCTGCAATACAAGGCGCACGTATGGGTAAGAAAGTAGTGCTTATATCGAAAAACGACCATGTAGGCGGTCTTGTCACGTCAGGACTGACCGCTACCGACATGAACCGTAATGACCTGATAGGTGGTATAACAAAAGAATTCTACAACAAAATATACAACTACTATCTGCAACCTGAAGTATGGCACAACCAAGACAGGGAATCATTCATGGTTTCGACATTAAAGCGTACATATAGAGGGAAAAATGATGAAAGGCAGATACAATGGGTCTATGAATCCTCAGTAGCCGAACGAATTATGCGGGATATGCTGAAGACGGCAGGAGTAGAAATTCTTTTCAACCACCGGCTCGACCTAAATAAGAACGTCCGGAAAGAAGAGAATATAATCCGGAGCATCCAACTGGAGAATGGAAAGGTTATTGAAGCCAAAATGTTTATAGACGCATCCTACGAAGGCGATCTTCTGGCACGTGCAGGAGTATCCTACACAGTAGGACGCGAATCAAACCTGCAATACGGGGAAACCTATAATGGCATCCGTCTCAATTACAAACAAGGAAAAGACCTGACAAAAATAAGCCCTTACATTAAGGAAGGGAATGTAAAATCAGGTGCCTTGCCCTACGTTACAGATCGGGAATGGGGCAAACAAGGGGATGCGGACAAACGCGTGCAAGCCTATTGCTACAGAATGACTCTGACAAACGACCCCGATAACCGTATATCCATTCAAAAGCCGAAGAACTATAATCCGTTATGGTATGAGATATATGCACGTATGCTAAAACTGGAACCGGAAACAAAACTCCAGCAAATTATAACATTGACTCCTATGCCTAACAAGAAAACGGATACCAACCATCTGGACTTCTTCGGAGCAAGTTATAACTATGCAGAAGCCGACTATAAAACCAGGCAGGAAATAGAGCAGTTACATAAAGATTATGCGCTGGGCATGTTGTGGTTTCTGGGACATGACAAACGTGTACCAGAACATATCCGCAAGGAGATGCTGGATTGGGGATTGCCTAAAGACGAATTCACCGACACCCGGAATTTCCCTTATCAAATATACGTACGGGAAGCCCGCAGGATGATCGGAGCATTTGTAATGACAGAAAAGAATGTACGCAAAACAGATCGTACGCCGGTCGAACATTCGGTGGGACTGGGTTCTTATGCCCTGGACTGCCATTATGTATCCCGCGTCATCGACCAAGAGGGCAAATTAAGAAATGAGGGTACTATATTTGCCCCTACCATTCCCTACCCCATCAGCTATTACTCACTGACTCCCAAAGAAGAAGAATGTGCCAACCTATTGGCAACCGTATGTTTATCATCTTCTCATGTTGCCTATAGTACAATCAGGATGGAACCAGTATATATGATATTAGGACAATCGGCAGCCACTGCCGCTGCTCTGGCAATAGATTCGAATTTACCTGTCCAGAAAATATCTTATGATGTATTGAAGTATAAATTACTGCAGGACGGACAATTATTATCAGTACCCACTAAAAAATAAAGTTATGAAACTAAAATACATAATAACCTCAGTTTTTGTGCTTGCCACCGTACTGAATGTTGCATGTTCAGACAGAGACAACTATACAATACCTAAAGGCTCTTTTGAAGAAAAGCCAATTGTTCCCCCCGTTAAAGTTGAGACATCAAAAGTCGACGGGAAATGGAGATTACTGGTAGACGGTCAAGAACTATATGTCAAAGGGGCCGCATGCAACAACTTCTATGCTGAAGCAGCCGATTTCGGTGCTAATGTTGTCAGGACATACGGAGTGTCCGACAAAAGTAAAGCCATTCTGGATGCCGCTCAGGAAAAAGGACTCTATGTCAATTTCGGACTTTACATAAAAAGAGAAACCGACGGTTTCGATTACAACAACGCAGCGGCGGTAAAAGCTCAATTTGATGAAATGAAAGCGACAGTCGAACGTTTCAAGGATCATCCGGCACTTTTGGTATGGTCGATAGGAAATGAAGCGGAAGCAAGCTACACCAATCTCAAACTATGGGATGCCATCAATGACATAGCCAAGATGATTCATGAAACCGATCCTAATCATCCCACTACAACGACATTGGCTTCCTCTAATGTGAACCATATAAAAAATATTATAGAAAAAGCTCCGCATATAGATATTCTTTCAGTCAATACGTATGCGCCTAACCTGCCGGGAGTATTGGGTAATCTTCAGTCCGCAGGCTGGACCAAACCGTATATGATTACGGAGTTCGGGCCTCGCGGCACTTGGCAAATGAATCCCGAACCCGAAAGAGTGCTGCCGTGGGGAGGTTTAGTAGAACAGACCAGTAGTGAAAAAGAAGCTGACTATCTGAAAGCCTACCAAGAGAATATAGCCGTCAATAAGGACAACGGTTGCTTAGGTTCGTTCGTATTCTTATGGGGATACCAGACTCACGGAGAAGTACTGACCTGGTACGGGCTGTTCGACAAAAAAGGATATACCTTCCCGGCAGTCGATGCCATGCAATATGCATGGACAGGAAGTTATCCGAAGAACCGGGCTCCAGTAATAGCAACCCGTAATGATATACTGATGAATGGCAAAAAAGCGGAAGACGCTATTATTGTCAGCCCGAACTCATCCAACGAAGCTAAAGTCACAGCCACCGACCCGGATGGGGATGCACTGACCTACGACTGGATGATTATGAAGGAAAAGACGGCTTCTTCAGACGGCAGCCTGCCGGATGGCATCACCGGATTAATAGATGATAACACTAAAAAGGAAATTACATTCAAGGCTCCCTCAACGGTCGGTAACTATCGTCTGATAGTCTTTGTGCGCGATGTGAAAAACAAGAAAGTAGCAAGTGCGGTTATTCCATTTTCAGTTCAATAAAAAAATTATCGACTATGAAACTATTAAAATATAATTTAGGCATCTTGTTGTGCCTCACAGCTATCTTCTTCATTGCATGTGACAGTGACGACGAAAACATACAACAGAACCCGAAACCGACCATCAAATTCACGAAAGTCGGAGACGAACCAGTTATTGCTTATCCGGGCACAGAACTCAGTTTTCTGTTGAGATGACAGGCACAGCCGGTATTAAGAAAGTCGTTACCATGCCTCGACTCACAAGAAATACCGGAAGTGCCAAAGAATATCCGGGAAATACGGATAAAGACTCATACAGCGTATCATACACCATAAAATCGGAGGAAGTAGGTAAAACACTGAACTTTGTAATACTGGCAACTGACAATGAGGAAAAGAAATCCACTGCCGAATATGTAGTTTACATCCAGGCTGCCAAACCGGAAATTGAAATAAGGATTCCTGATACCGCACCGGAAACGGTTACTGCGGGAGAAGTGGTAACGTTCGACATTGAGATTACTTCCGCAACAACATTAAGAAGCATAAAACATATCTCGAAGGTCTGGAAATTACAGATTTAACCAAAGAGACATTTGAGAATCCCAACAGTGATACCTATGTATTCTCATACACAACTACTGATTTGAATGCCGGACAAACCCTGTCATTCACATTTGAAGTGATGGATGCTAACGGTGGTATCGTAAGAAGTGAATATAGCATAGAGGTAACGAGAGCAGTAGAATTAGACATAAATGAATTCTACACACTTAAAATCGGAGCACGCCAGTACAGACGCAGGACCTTTCTTAAATACTACTAACGGAGAAATTTATGTACGAGACGGAGCTGCTGCCAAATCAGCCAATATCGACATTACCCTATTCTATAGTAACGGTTCATACGGCTATTATTTCGTATCCCGTCTGATGCAAGCATCGAAGCTATTTTCAAAGCACCGGATGCAATAACAACTTGGGAACATCGTAACAGTACGAAACTGAAAGTTATCCAAATGACGCCGGACGAATTCTTAGCAATCAATTCTGCTGAAATGATTCAGAATCTCTACACGAACTCATCCGAAGCAGAAGTAGAGAAACTGACAAACAAGCTGGGAGTAGGCTCTATCATCGGATTCAAAACTGTTGCCGACAAATATGGCATTATAATTGTCAGGTCATTTGCCAGCGGCAGCTCAAAAGGAAATGTCACCATCGACATGAAAGTGGAAAAATAACCCGGTTCTCAAAATAAATTAATTCTTAAACCGCCCTTATTTATGACAAAAATAGGGGCGGATTAGAAATTATTATCTATAAAACAATGAAAATAAAATTATTATTCATCCTGCTAATTACTTTTCAGCCCTTAGTATTCGGAGCTAATGACATACCTGAACGACCGCTTTATCTTGACCCTTCCCAGTCAGTCCAAACAAGAGTGGAAAATCTGATGTCCTTAATGACGCTGAAAGAAAAGGTTGCCCAAATGTGCCAGTATGTAGGGCTGGAACATATGCGCGACGCGGAAAAGAATATCACGGAAGAAGAGTTACTGAACGGTCATGCCAGAGGATTTTACAAAGGATTGCACTCCACAGGAGTGGAACGGATGGTCACACAGGGAGAAATCGGTTCATTTCTTCATGTCTTGACTCCTGCGGAAGCCAATCATCTGCAAAAGTTGGCGGAAAAAAGCCGTTTGAAAATTCCCTTGCTGATAGGGATTGATGCCATACATGGAAACGGGCTCGTCAGCGGCTCTACCATTTACCCGTCTCCAATAGGAATGGCTTCCACATTTGCGCCCGATTTAATAGAACAGGCAAGCAGGCAGACAGCTCTCGAAATGCGTGCAAGACAGGTTCTCATTGGGCTTTCACTCCCAACATAGAAATTGCTTGCGATGCCCGTTGGGGAAGAGTAGGAGAAACATTCGGAGAAGACCCGTATCTGGTATCCCGCATGGGAGTAGCATCTATCAAAGGCCTGCAAACAGACAATCTTACAGGACTAAATACCGTATTAGCCTGCGCCAAACATTTGGTTGCAGGGGGAATAGCCAATAACGGAACCAATGCCGGCCCGGTAGAATTGAGTGAAGGCAAACTAAGAAACTTCTTTTTACCCCCATTCAAAGCAGCCATACAAGAAGCTAAACCTTTTACCCTTATGCCAGCACACAACGAATTAAATGGAGTCCCGTGCCATGCAAACAAATGGTTGATGACCGACATTATGCGGAATGAATACGGATTCGACGGGTTCATTGTAAGCGACTGGATGGATATGGAAGCAATCAGCACACGCCACCGGATAGCCGAAAATACAACCGACGCATTCTTCCTGTCCGTAGATGGCGGAGTAGACATGCATATGCATGGCCCTGTTTTTTTCGATGCCATCCTGAAACTTATAAAAGAAGGAAAACTGACGGAAGAAAGAGTTAATAAAGCATGCGCCAAGATACTGGAAGCCAAGTTCCGGCTAGGATTATTCGAGAACCGGTATGTTACGGAAGCCGGAATAAAGAAAACGGTTTTCACCAAAAAACATCAGCAAACAGCACTGGAAATCGCCCGGCGCTCCATCGTCCTATTGAAAAACGAGAGTCTGCTTCCCGTTGACACCCGAAAGTTCAAAAAGATACTCGTGACAGGGCCTAATGCCAATAACCAATCAATCATGGGCGACTGGGTATTTGAGCAACCGGAGAAGAATGTATCAACCATACTGGAAGGCATAAAAGAGGAAGCATCCGGTACACAGATAAATTATGTAGATGTCGGCTGGAATATGAGAGCATTGGATAGTGCCAAAATAGAAGAGGCCATACAAACAGCAAAGTCTTCGGATTTGGCAATCGTCATAGTTGGCGAAGACTCTTTCCGGCAACATTGGAAAGAGAAAACATGCGGAGAAAACAGAGACCGTATGGACATCACTCTTTGGGGTAAACAGGATTATCTTGTGGAATCTATTTACAAGACAGGAGTCCCTACTATCGTCATCCTGATAAACGGACGTCCCCTTGCCACCAGATGGATTGCTGAAAATATCCCGGCTGTTATTGAAGCCTGGGAACCGGGGTCAATGGGAGGAAAGGCAATTGCGGAAATCCTCTTCGGCAAAGTAAATCCCAGCGGAAAGTTACCCATCACTATTCCACGGCACGTAGGTCAGATTTCAACGGTATATAATCACAAACCGTCCCAATTTCTCCATCCTTATATTGACGGGGACAAAACACCACTTTATCCTTTCGGATATGGTCTAAGCTATACTTCTTTCAAGTACGACCAGCTTAAAGTAAATAAGGCTGATTATCACGCCAACGAAGAAATAGAGATTACTGTGAATGTCAGTAACACAGGAGAAAGGCAAGGAGAAGAGGTCGTCCAACTTTATATTCGGGATGATTACAGTAACACCACCCGACCGGTGAAAGAACTGAAGCGTTTTCAACGTATTCTTTTGGAAAAAGGAGAAAACAAAGTGGTATCATTCCGCTTGAACAAAGAAGACCTGTCCTACTATAACCATAAAGCCGAATATGTGCTCGAACCGGGCACGTTTACCGTCATGGTGGGCGGCAGTTCTTTGGACAAAGACCTACAAAAAGTTAAGTTTAACGTAAAATGAAACCGGATATGAAGAACCTGATTCTATTATTAACTGTTCTTACTTTTCTGTTCAGTTGTAAAAGCAACCCGAAAGAAGAGTACGACATATGTATCTACGGCGGCACTTCCGCCGGAGTAATAGCAGCATACTCTGCCAAGATGTTGGATAAGAAGGTGTTGCTTATCGAACCGCAAAGCCGCCTCGGCGGACTGACTTCTGGTGGGCTTGGTTTCACCGATATAGGAAACAAACAAGTGGTGACCGGATTATCAAAAGATTTTTACCGCCGTTTGGGAGCTTATTACGGCAAACTGGAACAATGGATATTCGAACCCAAAGTAGCGGACAGCCTCTTTAATGACTACATTAAGCGAGCGGATGTCAAGGTTTTATACAAATACAGAATCACAGACGTCCAACTTGCCAACGGATATATAAAAAATATCACCCTTGAAAGTTCCGACGGAACAAAACTCGGCAAATCCATAGCCGCCAAAGTATTCATCGACTGTACTTATGAGGGTGACCTGATGGCTAAAGCAGGAGTTTCCTACATAATAGGCCGGGAAGACAACAAACAGTATGGTGAAACTTATAATGGCGTCCAACTGATGAAAGGACACCAGTTTCCGGATGGAGTAGACCCATACAAGATAAAAGGTGATTCCACAAGCGGATTATTATGGGGAATCAGTCCTGCCGCACTCTCATCGGACGGTACGGGCGACAAGTTAGTACAAGCCTATAATTACCGCATTTGCCTCACCGACAATCCAGCCAACAAAATAGAAATCACCCGCCCGGAAAATTATGATTCCACCAAATACGAGTTACTGCTACGCCTGTTTGACGCCCAACCCAATAAAAGGAAACTAAACCATTATTTTATCTGGAGCCGGATGCCAAACAATAAGACGGATATAAATAACCGGGGAGGATTTTCTACTGATATGATTGGAATGAATCATAACTATCCGGAAGCATCTTACGAAGAAAGGGCAGAAATCATAAAAGCACATAAAGACTATACCCAAGGATTACTTTATTTCTACAAGACCGACCCCAGAGTTCCGCAAGAATTAAGAGACGAAATACAGGCATGGGGTTATCCCAAAGACGAATATACCGAGGACAACCATTGGTCGCCTCAACTATATATCAGAGAAAGCCGCAGAATGACAGGGGATTATGTAATGACGCAAGCACATTGCGAAGGACGAGAAACAGTTACCGATGGTATCGGTATGGCTGCATATACCATGGACTCACACAACTGCCAACGGTTACTCGTAAAAAAAGATGGTAAGTACATAGTAAAAAATGAAGGAAATGTAGAAATCGGCGGTGGGCTCCCCTACCCCATATCCTATCGTTCCATCATCCCAAAGGAAGAAGAATGTAAGAACTTCTAGCTCTGATTCCTGACTTATCCATCAAAGTTATACTGGATATTGATTTGAAACAGAACTCGCCTGTCCACACAACCAAAGTCACTATCACATAATATATGGCTATCACTATTTACGGAATCGATAGTTGATAACCGAATAAGAATGGATAGAACTGGGAACATACAACTTTCAAAAAAGCTCCATGCCATATATAGAAATATCCACCGGAGATACAAGCGGGGCGGTCATTGCTGACGCTGTACTATTCATACCCGTAAAATAAGATTTATATGTATATGAAAAAGATTTTGTGTTTGCTATATCTGTTATCAATATTTTGTTTTTCCCATGCCCAGAATGAGAATACGTATTTAGAACAAAAGATTGATTCAACCCTATCGGGTATGACTATCCGTGAAAAAGCAGGGCAGTTGAACCAACTTGACGGACGCGGTACAATTGAAAATCTGAAGATATTGATACGAAAAGGAGAAATCGGTTCGGTTATGAATGTTACCGAACCCGAAATCGTCAATGAGTTACAAGAAATCGCCTACAAACAATCAAGAACCGGTATCCCCCTGGTTTTCACACGCGACGTCGTGCATGGTTTCAAAACAATGTTACCCATTCCATTAGGACAAGCTGCCACCTTCCATCCGGAACTGATACAGAAAGGGGCACGAATCGCAGCCATAGAAGCCACGGAGCATGGTGTCAGATGGTCATTTGCACCCATGATAGACATATCCAGAGATGCCCGGTGGGGACGCATAGCCGAAAGTTTCGGTGAAGATACCTATCTTACAGAACAAATGGCTGTTGCCGTAGTAAACGGATTTCAAGGTGATAATTTATCAAATCCACAATCAATGGCTGCCTGCGCCAAGCATTTTATCGGATACGGGACTGTAGAAGGAGGACGTGATTATAATTCAACTCATATTCCCGAAAGACAGTTGAGAGATGTCTATCTTCCGCCTTTCGAAAAAGCTGTAAAAGCCAATTGTTCCAGTATCATGACTTCGTTCAATGATAACGACGGGATTCCGGCTACAGGAAACAAAAAACTATTAAAGGGTATTCTTCGCAAAGAATGGAAGTTTGACGGGGTTGTAGTTTCCGACTGGGGCTCTGTAACGGAAATGATAAAACATGGCTTCGCTGAAGACCGGAAAGATGCAGCCCGAAAAGCGATAGAAGCCGGACTGGACATGGATATGTCTTCCAAAGCCTTTATTCAGAATATAGAGGAATTAATCGCCAAGGGGATAATTACCGAAGAGACATTGGACAATGCGGTACGAAATGTACTAAGATTAAAGTTCAGGCTCGGACTATTTGACAATCCTTACACTGATATTAATAAGAAAAAAGAAACCTATTCGGACAAGCATCTAGCTATTGCAAAAAAGATTGCGGAAGAATCTGTCGTCCTATTGAAAAATGAGAACCGCACATTACCGCTATCTCCGAAAATAAAAAGTATCCTGATAGTAGGGCCATTATCCGATGCTCCTCACGATCAACTCGGAACCTGGACAATGGACGGAGAAACAGAGAGAACACAAACTCCTGTAAAAGCACTGCGTGAAATGTATGGCGACAAAGTGGAAATTCATTTTGTGAAAGGTCTGGAGTACAGCAGAGATAAAAATAAGATGAATTTCAATAAGGTATTGGCAAAAGCAAGCCAAGTAGATGTCATTATAGCTTTTATCGGTGAAGAAGCCATCCTGTCAGGCGAAGCGCATTGTTTGGCTGATATAAAGCTACAAGGAGCACAATCCGAACTTATCAAAATATTAAGCGGAACAAATAAGCCGCTCATTACAGTTATCATGGCCGGACGCCCATTGATTATCAATGAGGAGCTAAACCTATCCGATGCTGTATTATATGCTTGGCATCCGGGAACGATGGGCGGTAACGCACTGGCAGATATTTTATTTGGTAAGACCACACCTAGCGGCAAACTACCCGTTACTTTTCCAAAAGCAACAGGACAAATTCCCATTTACTATAATCACACCAATACCGGGCGTCCGGCTACAGGAAAAGAAAAGCCTTTAGACGAAATACCTTTAAATGCCAAACAGTCAGTATTAGGCCACTCTTCTTATTATCTCGATTTAGGAGCACAACCTTTATTCCCATTCGGATATGGTCTGTCATACACATCTTTCGAATATTCCGATTTAAAAACAGACCACACCGTACTCACTCCGAACGATACGCTTTCAATTAGCGTCAAAGTAAAAAATACAGGGCAATATAAAGGAACAGAAGTAGTTCAACTCTATGTATCGGATCTTTTCGGTTCCGTCACTCGTCCAGTAAAGGAACTAAAAGGGTTTAAAAGGATAGAGTTAAGTCCAAATGAAGAAAAAATAGTAGTATTCGAACTCTCCTCATACGAACTGAGCTTTTGGAATATTAATATGAAAAAAGAGGTGGAACCGGGTAAGTTCAAGATAAGGATCGGCACTGATAGTCAAAGCGGACTGGAAACCTTTTTCGAAATAAAGTAACAGTAGCAAAGAGTTATTCTATTCAAAAAGCGGCCTCACCAAAAGGATGAGACTGCTTTTCATTTATTCATTATTCAGACCTGATGATTATCAGAGTGATGATTATCAGAGAAATCGTTATTTCTCTTTCTTATAATTCTCCAATCCGGTCTGCAAGAATTCGATATACTTAGGAATATCTTCGTTATAAGCATACGACTTATTCAACGGTTTGCCCTGATTGTCCAACAATACATAGAAAGGCTGGGCATTGGCTCCGAATTTCACACGTTGCAGATAACTCCATTTATCGCCGACAGTACGCAAAGTACGTTCTGTACCGTTCTCGATTATCTTTACGGGCTCGGTCAACGGAGTCTTATTATCCACATAGAGAGTAATCAGTACATAATCGTTATTAATCAAATCACTCACTTTCGGATCAGTCCACACCGCTGCTTCCATCTTACGACAGTTTACGCAACCATATCCGGTAAAGTCAAGCATAACGGGTTTTCCGTTCAGACGGGCATATTCCATACCTAAGTCATAATCATCAAATTTCGCATGTACCTCGTTCTTATACAAATTGAAGTCTTGCGTCTGCATAGGTGGAGCAAATGCAGATACGGCCTTCAATGGTGCTCCCCACAAACCGGGAACCATATATACGGCAAACGCTAAAGAGATTAATGCCATGAAGAAGCGGGTGACTCCCACCTTATTATCATCGTCATCATGCGGAAATTTGATCTTACCCAACAGATAGAATCCAAGCAAAGCAAAGATTACAATCCACAGAGCCAGGAATGTTTCGCGGTCAAGCAGTCTCCAACCGTAAGCCAAATCAGCTACCGACAAGAATTTAAGCGCAAACGCCAATTCGAGGAACCCCAGCGTTACTTTGATTACATTCATCCATCCACCGGACTTCGGCATAGATTTCAGCCAAGACGGGAACAGGGCAAAAAGTGTAAACGGCAATGCCAAAGCAATGGCAAATCCCAACATACCGATTGCCGGAGCAACCACACTTCCTGTGGTAGATACCTGTACCAGCAGAAATCCGATAATCGGACCTGTACAAGAGAAAGATACCAATGAAAGCGTAAAAGCCATCAGGAAAATACTTAGTAATCCGGTCGTAGATTCCGCTTTGCTATCTACTGCGTTTCCCCATTTCGAGGGTAGTCTGATTTCAAACGCTCCAAAGAATGAAGCCGCAAAAATCACCAGCATCAGGAAGAAGAGAATATTGAAAATAGCATTGGTAGATAAAGCGTTTAATGCACTGGCACCGAAAATTAACGTAATAGCCAAACCTAATGCCACATAAATCACTACGATAGATGCCCCATACGTCCACGCATCACGAATTCCTTTCTTTTTATCTTTACTACGCTTCAGAAAAAAGCTGACTGTCATCGGAATAATCGGCCATACACAAGGAGTGAACAAGGCCAATAATCCTCCAAGAAAACCTGTAATGAATATATATATCCAAGACATATCCTCCTGACCGTGCTCTTCGCCTAATGCTTGCAGATCACTGATAACGGGTTTCCAAAGTTCACTGGAGGTAACAGCCGGCTGAATATCCGTAATAGCCTCCGTTGTAGTTGCAGGAACCAATTCCATCATAGCAGATGAATCTTTCGAAGCAACAGGAGTTGCCCCTTCTTTCTTATCTGCCTTATCCACTACTTTTTGTTCCGGTTGTTCTGCTTTCGGTTGTTCTGTTTTCGTTGCGGCAGCATTTCCGGCTTTCGCTACTCCCGAAAACTTGAATGGCACTTGAGTAGGGGGCAGGCAGCTCTCGTCATCACAAGCTCCGTATTCCAGATAACCTTCTATCGCGTAAGCTCCACCCGTAAATTTCACTTTCTGTACAAACTTTGCTGTATTCTCGAAATAACGTACCTTCATTTCGAACAATTTATCGAAAGTAGCTACTTCTTTGCCCACAGGCTTCAGTTTACCGACAAGTTCGACACCTGATTTATTATCAACATTAAATGTTGCAGAAATAGGACCGCCATCTCCCAGGTCGGTAGAATAAACATGCCAACCTTTATCAATGGTAGCTGTAAACACCACTTCTGCCTCCGTATCGGAGAGAGTTGTCAGCTCTGTTTTAAACTTTACCGGATCTTTGATCTGCGCTTGCAATGCATATACAACAAAGCTTAAAAGCAGGAAAGAAATTATTTTTCTCATCTTTATTTTTGGGGTTTATAATTCATAGTCTACGCATGCACGGCTTTCTTTCGTTTCAGCCAGAATCTTGCCGGCAGCTACGTGGTCGGGGTGTGTTGCATAGAATTTCACATCTTCTAGTGTATCAAACTCACTGTAAAGCGCAATATTCCATGTTTCACCGGGATTCATATTCAATCCGACTTCCACTTTACGAATGACAGAGATTTTAGCAGGAAGAGCTTCTATCGCTTCCTTAAATTTAGTCATGACTACCAGTTTCTCTTCAGCAGGAACTTCGTCTTTTAACTTAAATAATACAATGTGTTTTACCATTACGTTGTTATTTTAATGAATTGTTTCTATATTTGTCTTGTTAATGCAATCATCGCATTAATAGTAATGCAAAAATACTCTATTTAGTTCAAATATACATTTAAAGAGATGTTAATTATAGGAATAGCAGGCGGAACAGGCTCCGGAAAGACCACCGTCGTACGGAAAATTATAGAAAGTCTCCCCGCAGGAGAAGTAGTACTCTTACCACAGGATTCATACTACAAAGACAGTAGTCATGTCCCGGTTGAAGAACGCCAGAATATCAATTTTGACCATCCCGATGCTTTTGAATGGAGCCTACTATCCAAACATGTCATGATGCTGAAAGAAGGAAATAGCATTGAACAGCCGACCTATTCTTATCTCACTTGTACGCGCCAGCCCGAAACGATTCATATCGAACCTCGTGAAGTGGTTATCATTGAAGGAATCCTTGCTTTATGTGATAAAAAGCTACGCAATATGATGGACCTTAAAATCTTTGTAGATGCCGATCCCGACGAACGCCTGATACGTGTTATCCAAAGAGATGTTATTGAGCGCGGACGTACTGCCGAAGCTGTAATGGAACGCTATACACGGGTTTTAAAGCCTATGCACCTGCAATTTATCGAACCTTGCAACGATATGCCGACCTTATTGTACCGGAAGGCGGCAGTAATAAGGTAGCTATTGATATACTGACTATGTACATCAAGAAACACTTGAAGAGTTGAGAGTGGAGAATGGAGAGTTGAGAGTTAAAAGCAAAATGTCAGGTATGAATGTCAAGACACTGATTATCCCTTTATTCCTCGTATTGTTCTGTTGTGTGTTCGGATGCCGGAACAAACAACATAGTACAACGGATGAATCCGCACGTGATCTTCCACAAATAAAAATAGTGGCGAACTCGTTGTATTGACATTATATAGCTCTACTTCCTATTTTATTTACCGGGGACAGGAAATGGGATTCCAGTATGAACTTAGCGAGCAGTTTGCCAAAAGTCTGGGACTAAAGCTTAGGATTGAAGTTGCCAAAAGCGTTGACGAGATGATTCAAAATTGCTGGCAGGCGAAGGAGATATGATTGCCTATAATCTGCCTATCACCAAAGAGTGGAAAGACAGTCTGCTTTATTGTGGTGAAGATGTCATCACCCATCAAGGATTGTTCAGCAAGGAAGAGGAAAACAGAAGCCATTAAAAGACGTAACCGAATTGGTAGGAAAAGATATATACGTAAAGCCGGGGAAATATTACGACCGCCTCGTCAATCTGAACAGCGAATTAGGAGGCGGCATCCGATTCATGAAGTTACCAATGACAGTACTACCATCGAGGACTTGATAACGCAAGTGGCGCAAGGAAAAATCCCGTATACAGTAGCCGACAATGACTTGGCAAAATTAAATAAGACCTATTATCCTAATTTAAATATCGATCTATCTATCAGTTTCGATCAACGGTCTTCGTGGGCAGTACGAAAGACAGCCCCGAACTGGCAGCCGCCGCTACTAAATGGCATCAGGAAAATATGACCTCTCCTGCCTACACAGCCAGTATGAAACGTTATTTTGAGAATAGTAAAATGATGCCCCACTCTCCTATCCTTTCATTGAAAGAGGGGAAAATTTCTCATTATGATGATTTATTCAGAAAGTATTCCAAAGATATCGGATGGGATTGGCGTATGCTGGCGTCACTAGCCTATACAGAATCTAATTTCGATACCACCGCTGTTTCCTGGGCCGGCGCTAAAGGACTGATGCAGTTAATGCCTGCCACCGCCCGGGCAATGGGAGTACCTCCCGGCAAGGAGCAGAATCCGGAGGAAAGTGTGAAAGCAGCCATTAAATATATCGCCGCCACCGACCGCAGTTTCAGTATGATTCCCGACAAACAGGAACGACTCAACTTCATTCTGGCATCTTATAATGCCGGCTTAGGACATATATACGATGCCATGGCGCTAGCCGAAAAATACGGAAAGAACAAACTGGTGTGGAAAGACAATGTAGAAAACTTCATCCTGCTCAAAAGCAATGAAGAATACTTTACTGACCCTGTCTGCAAAAACGGGTATTTCCGTGGTATCGAGACTTACAATTTCGTCCGTGATATCATGTCGCGCTACGAATCCTACAAGAAGAAAATAAAAGCATGATTAATATTAAGTATCAAGTATTAACCGTGGCCTTTGAGGCGCTTATCCGCATGGCGTAATACTTAATACTTGATACTTACTTAATACTTATTTTTTGGTTATTAAGCTGATTACGATGATGGCTAATACAGATAATGGTAAGGCAAATAATATCGGATCAATCACAGGGAAAGGATAAGTGGTAATCAATACATCCCGTCCAAATAATGCTTTGCAGATACCTAATGCTGCAGATTCTTTCTGATGAAGAAATACAAGGGCAAACAGGCTACCGATTGTTCCGACCCAAAGACTTGCCATGACACCCTGCTTAGTAGCTTTCTTCCAATATAAAGCACAGAAATAGGCTGGAAGGAAAGCTGCAGCACAAATCCCCATAAAGATAGAAGTTCCACGGGCGATAATATCATGAGGCAACATATAGCAAATAATGTAGCTGACCAGAATAGAGAACAATACCCCAGACGAATCACGTTGGTCAGTTTATTCCGCGAACGGGGTTTATAAGTTCCATAGATATCAGAACCTACCGAAGCACCCATTGTATGGAATTGCGAACTTAGTGTAGACATACTAGCCGAAAGGATACATAACATAAAAGTGCGGCAAACCAGTCGGGCATCGCTTTATTAATAAAATATGGAATAATCTTATCGATGTCCTGCACTACTTCGGTAGCAACCACTCCTTCTGTTTTCAGGAAGAAAAGGTTACTCAAAGCTCCGGCATGATAGATAGCTCCTACTGTTATAATCAAAAAGAAACAACCGATAAATACACCGCGGTTTAATTGTTTGCTACTTTCCACAGTCATAAAACGAACCACTAGCTGGGGTTGCGCAAGACATCCGATTCCTACTCCTAAAATAAGGGAAGTAACAAGTGAGTACCATTGTGGTGAACCTGTAACAGGCATTGCAGTCCATCCCTGATGTCCCAATGCTTTAAATTTTTCCGGACTAACGGAGCAATAGCAGTCAACTCTTCATTCGCTTCGGTAAAACCCATACCGAGCACCTGATATAGAGAGAATAACAGAAACAGCATGCAACCGAACATGATAACTGCCTGCAACGCATCTGTATACATGACTCCTTCATACCGCCCGCAATAACATAAGCAGCAATAACCAATGTAAATATCAACAAAGAGATATTGAAATCAATCTGAAAGATCTGTTCGATAAATACAGCTCCACCTTTCATCACAACTGCTGCATAAAGCGGCATTCCGACAAAAATAACAGCAGCAATAAATACCTGTATATTACGGGAACGGAAATGACGACCTAATAATTGAGGAAAGTGCTCACATTCAGTTTTGCACCCATACGCCGGGTACGCAAACCGAAAAGATAAAAGCAATGACAACCCCAATAAACATATTCAGGAAACAGAGCCACTGAATACCCATTCCGAAAGCTGCCGCCACTCCTCCAAAACCTACAATAGCAGATGCGGAGATAAACGTAGCACCGTAAGAAAGTGCCATAACAATAGGATTCATCTGACGTCCGCCTACCAGATAGTCACTGGTATTCGTTGTTTTCTTGTATCCCAAAAGCCGAGATAAGCAAGTGACAAGAGATATCCTATCACAATCAAGCCGAGTGTAAATGTATTCATCGAGTTTCGTCTTTTCGTCGTCCTTATTCCAATACTTCAGCCCAAACCGGCAGCAAAGATCACACATACCACCGAAAGAAGGTAAGGCAGAATTATAAAGGGTCGTCTATTCCAAACATTTGCGTATCAGATTTTAATTAGCGTTGCAAATGTAAGGAAATTATTGAAAAGACAAAACTTTTGCTTACTAATACTGATTATAATGTATCTTTTCTCGTCAAATTTCTGTTTCGGTTCTCTTTGTAGCCGGGTAGCCGAAAGGAATGACACAAAGCGGAAGGATATTATCAGGTAGATTGGTATATTTGCGTACCACCTGCATACGGTCTTCATAAGGATAGGCAGCTGTCCATACAGCCCCCAGTCCCAGACTTTCGGCAGCCAGCAGAATATTTTGCGCTGCTGCTGAACAATCAAATACCAATAAGACGAACGTACAGAATCTCCGCAAACGATGATAGCGTTACGGGCCGGGTCAACATCTTTGCATAAGGAAGCGCAGCAGCCATTGAATCCAGTTTGGCACGGTCGGATACTACTATAAATTCCCAAGGACGGACATCTTTACCCGAAGGGCAGCCATTCCGGCACGAAGCATCAAGTCGATTTTCTCTTTCTCCACTTATTCAGATAAGTACGCACACTTTTACGTGCAAAGATATTATCCAAAGCAACATTTCCGGTTTCGGACGTTCCTTTTCTTCTTTGGTAGAAGAACATGCGCTCATAGCAACAACTATTGCTGCAATCAGACATAAGAAAGAGAAAATCTTTTCATTGTGATACTATTTAAAACAGATTCAACTTATTTTTCTGCGCCTCTTCCAATGAAACCGTTTCACGTTTCAGCAGACCGCTTTTTCACGAAGCGCCTCATATTCGCTATTCAGTTCGTTCACCAATTCGGCTTTCAGCTGTGGATTCAATAATTTGGAAGCAACACTTGCATTCTGGGAAGCATCTTTCAGATGTACCACCGGAGCGTGATAGACAGGAGCAATCTTCAATGCCGTATGCATTTTCGATGTAGTAGCCCCACCAATCAGAAGAGGAATATCCAGTCCTGCTTTTCGAGTTCCAAAGCCACATGCGCCATTTCTTCCAAAGAGGGAGTAATCAGACCACTCAATCCGATCATATCCACTTTTTCTTCAATGGCACGCTGCACAATGGTTTCCGCCGGCACCATCACTCCCAAGTCTACAATATCATAACCATTGCAAGCCATCACCACCGCTACAATATTTTTCCAATATCGTGCACATCGCCCTTTACAGTTGCCAGCAACACTTTTCCAGCCGCGGCGCTTCCTTCCACTTTTTCCGATTCGATAATCGGCTGCAGGATAGCTACGGCTTTTTCATCGTACGGGCAGTCTTCACAACTGGGGAAGGAACATTTTACCGGCACCAAACAACTCGCCTACATAATTCATTCCATCCATCAACGGGCCTTCAATCACATCGACTGCTTTATCATAAAGCGGCAATGCTTCCGCCAAATCCTGTTCAAGGAAATCTCCAATTCCTTTCATCAAGGCATATTTCAAGCGTTCCTGAACGGATTCTTCTCTCCACGCATCTTGTTTGGCGGCTGGTTGTCCGGCAGTTCCGCTCATAGTTGCTTTCAGCGATTCCGCCAATTCTATCAGACGTTCCGCTGCGTCCGGACGACGATTCAAGACGACATCTTCTATCTTTCCAATACATCGGTCGGGATATCACTATACAACACGGAAGTACCGGATTCACAATCCCCATGTCCATTCCTTGCTGAATGGCATGATAAAGGAATACAGCGTGCATCGCCTCACGGATATAATTATTGCCACGGAAAGAGAAAGAAAGGTTACTGACTCCTCCGCTAATATGAGCACCCGGAAGGTTCTTTTGATCCATGCGGTAGCTTCAATGAAATCTACGGCATAGTTATTATGTTCTTCGATCCCCGTAGCTACGGCAAGTACATTGGGGTCAAAATAATATCATGAGGATTAAAACCTACTTTATCTACCAAAAGACGGTAAGCCCGTTCGCAAACTTCTATTTTACGGGCGGCTGTATCTGCCTGACCTTTCTCATCAAAGCCATTACGACGGCGGCCGCTCCATATTGGCGGATGATACGGGCATGTTCGAGGAAAACGTCCTCGCCTTCTTTCAGAGAAATGGAGTTAACGATTGACTTTCCTTGCAGACATTTCAGGCCGGCTTCAATCACTTCCCATTTGGAAGAGTCAATCATTACCGGAACACGGGCTATTTCCGGTTCGGACATGATAAGATTCAGGAAAGTAGTCATCTCTGTCTTTGCGTCCAACAGTCCGTCATCCATATTGACGTCAATCACCAAGGCACCATCTTCCACTTGTTGACGGGCGATGGAGAGCTTCATCATATTTCTTTTCGTTTATCAGACGAAGAAACTTACGAGAACCGGCTACGTTGCAACGTTCGCCGACATTTACAAAGTTAATTTCCGGTTTGACTTCCAATAGTTCAAGCCCGGAAAGCCACATACAATCCGGTGCAAGAGCAGGGACGTGTGGTTTAGCACCTTTCACGAGGGCGGGATATTCGGCAATATAGGCATCCGTCGTTCCACAACAGCCGCCAATGATATTGATTAGTCCTTCTTCAATATATTCTCTCACTTCGTGAGCCATATCAGCAGGTGTCTGGTCATACTTACCCAGGCTATTCGGTAATCCGGCATTCGGATAAGCACTAATATAATAAGGTGCACGAGCTGCCAGTTGTTCAAGGAATGGTTTCAATTGGCGGGCTCCGAAAGAACAGTTTAAACCGACAGAAAAGATATTGGCATGTTGCACGGAAGCAAGAAATGCGTCCAATGTCTGGCCGGACAATGTTCGTCCGCCAATATCGGACACCGTTACAGATAACATGACAGGGACTTCGACGCCTGTTGCTTTCATTGCCTGTTCGGCTGCAAAAATAGCAGCTTTGGCATTCAGGGTATCAAAGATTGTTTCGATCAGAATGGCGTCTACGCCACCTTCAAGCATTGCTTCCATCTGTTGCTGATAGGATGCAGCCAGTTCGTCGTAACTCAAAGCACGATAAGCCGGATTGTTCACGTCCGGGCTCATAGAGCAGGTTTTATTGGTTGGTCCCACAGAGCCGGCTACAAAACGCGGTTTATCGGGATTCTTTGCAGTGTACTCGTCGGCAAGATCACGGGCTAGTTTTACGGCTGCCAGATTCATCTCACGCACGTATTCTTCTACGTGATAATCAGCCATAGAAACTGTAGTCGAACTGAATGTATTGGTTTCGATGATATCCGCACCTGCTTCCAGGTATTTACGATGAATATCCTGAATCACGTCGGGACGTGTGAGACACAATAAGTCGTTATTCCCTTTCAACTGTCCGGGAATATGCGCAAACCGTTCACCACGAAAATCTTCTTCCTTGAGGTTATATTGTTGAATCATTGTACCCATTGCCCCATCCAGAATAAGGATGCGCTCGGATACGACTTGAGAAATTGTCTTTTTCATTACCCTATCACATTAATACCTAATTACCTACTCTGCCATCTTCTGCCAGACTCTTCGCAGTCTGGTGTTTATCTTATAGCGGCTTTTACCGCTTGAACATTCTTGCCATATCTCTACGGTCGTCTTTCTCCTTTATAGATTCTCGTTTATCGTATTCTTTCTTACCTTTCGCCAAAGCGACTACCAGTTTCGCCAAACCTTTCTCATTGATAAACAAGCGTACAGGAACAATCGTAAAGCCGGGATTTTCATCTCCCGCTGAAGTTTCTCCAATTCTTTTTATTAAGCAACAACTTCCTCTCTACGTGCCGTATGGTTATTGTACGATCCATAGAAATATTCGGCGATGTGCATATTCTTCACCCACAATTCGCCTTTCGTAAAATAGCAAAACGTATCTACCAGACTGGCTTTTCCCAAACGAATGGATTTTATTTCCGTACCGGTCAATACAATACCTGCTGTGTAGGTATCTATCAGCTCGTAATCAAACGTAGCCCGTTTATTCTTTATATTTACAGGAGGTTGTTTCATCTTTACTCATTAATTAAGTATGGCCGTCAGCCTATTAAACACGATCTGTATCACCGCCGGACATAGTATTAACAATACAGACGACAAAGGGTGTATTTTAATCGTTGTTTTCTTCTACTCCCATCAGTATAGGAACTCCCTCCCATACCACATAGACGATGTAGAACTGCAGCAACCAAGCAATAATTCTAAAATCAGGTAATAGTCCGGTTACTATCTGAAGCAGGAAAGACACAACCAATGCATATCCTGCAAACTGTTGTGTCAACGGCATATTGCTATGCAGACCAAACATCCTTGTTCCCATTTCATTGATGGCATAAGCTGCCAGAAAATAGCCACCGAACAGGGCTACAGCTACGGCGCAACAATTGGTCATAGCTATCTGGAAACTTTGCGGACCTCCCCACCCATTCGTCAATAACGAACCGATGAATACGGACAGACCGCATAAACCAATCATAGGATAGACAAAAGCCATATATACTTTTCGCCTATCCTCTTCCATAGAAATTTCCTCCGGCCTTGGCCGAGAGGAAATCAATTTCATTGCTATGTTAAATAGTTCCTTGTAGTTCAATGTTATTCTGTAAATGCGTAATCATATTCAACCGAACGTTCAACCGAAGTTTCCTTCCCATCCTTATCGACCAATTCATCTTTTGAGTTATTGATTTCAGCTGTCAGTTCCAGGTATTTCGGTAATTTGCCTGTTTTCTCCTTAAATGCAGCAAGAGCAGCTCTAATTGAATAAGCCCTATAAGCATATGTAAAATTAGAACGAGTTACGGTCTCACCTGCATCCTCAACAACATGGCTAATATATAGTTTTAACTTAGTGTCAGAGGCAGTCATTGCTTCAGGATCATAAGAAAGAACAAATGAATGCTTCTTTACTTCTGAATCTTCAACACTAGAGTTTGTAACTTTCACCCAATATGGCATTGTCAAAACGATTGTATTTTTGTCATAATAAACCAAACTTGACTGTTGCTTATCCAATGAATAAAGAGGATTAGTAGGTTCCGTTTTTGAGGATTCAAACCTTCATTACCTTTAGGGTCAATACAAAGCGGAGTAGATAGCAAAGTAACTGGTATACTAGTACTATTTGCTGTCACCTGTGATTGGTCATATTGGCATGAAATTATATACATATTTCCATCCAAAAGCCCAATTCTGTAGTTGGAACCAACTTCGTAGTTGCATCCCCATCAGAAATGATCCAAAATTATACTTAACAGGAACAGTCATTGTAACATTGTGGTTATCATCTCCATTCATACAAGAAGTAACTGACATACCCATAACCACAGCCATCAAAGCCACCAAGAAAAATTTCACTTGTTTCATAAACATATTTTTAGATTTTGCAAAGATATAAATTCTAATTCATAATTAATAAATGCAAGTACTTAAAAAATACTGCATCAGTTACTTTATTATTTTGCAAAAGTTCCAAATGATCATCTACGTAGCTTGCAATCAATGCTGTGACTTGTTCTTCCATCTCTAAATAGGCTTCTTCCAACTCATCAAAAGCTTCATATTGCTCGTACATAGCCATAAATTCATCATCCGTCCGTTCCTTTTCCAAATCTTTCCGGTTGGCATCAAAGATTTTCTTAGCCTTATAAACTAATTTCGAAAACTCTTCCGCTCCCCACAAACGCATCACTTTCGCAAACGGATTATCAAAGATATAACCACCATAGCCATTCTGAATCAATTGACAGAACCCGCCAACCATCATCTCATCACGAAAAATCTGATAAGCCAGCAAAGAATGTTGTTCTCCCGTCAACAAAGGCATCGTCTCCGCAGTCAATTCACCACCGATTACCTCTTTATATTTATCTGTAAACGCCGGATAAATTCATCCATTCCTTCACCCGCAGCCTTTGTGGGCTGATTCTACAACTTCGATCATAATCTTCTTTATATAATGATGCAGCAAAGCTACGAATTTTATTCTACATCCAGTAATAATCCCTCCATAATCTTGCCAATCTTAACTCCATTATCCGTCCTCCACGTTCTTCACACGATCCATATCATCTCATTTACAGACACTTCCTGTGAACAAATCATATAAAACACGGTATTCACATCCTTCACAGAATATGTATTTCACAGTTTCACCACATAGTGAGAACCAATACTTGCTATATTAATAGAAACAGGCAAATAGCATATATATCCCGAATGAAAAGCAACTGTTTAATAACAGACGACTCCAGTCGGCTATCCAGTCAACTCTAGTCGACTAATCAGACAACGATAGTTGTCCGAATGGCCGGCTAGAGTCAGCTGACAAGAATATTGTAAGGTGATTTATGAATTGCCGGCTCTATTCAGGCTGTTTATTATACATGTAATCGCATCCCCAAATAAACTCCTATTAGATAAGGTATAAGCCAAATGCACCAAACTACAATGCTGAAACGATTAAAATGTCTCTTTCTATAGGCGTTCCCTTCACATAGGTCCATATCGCCCATAACGCATGTACAAACATCAGAAGAATAGCAATTGCCCCTATCACCGTATGCATTTCGTCATGCAAATGAGTCAGTTCGGCAATATGCTCCATCAGGCTTGTACCCACCGTGTCGGCCAGCAACCCGAGAAGAAAGAAAATGATATGCCAAAACTTTAATTTCCTTTGAAGACGTTCTCCCAAACACCTATCGTATAAAACACAAGCGCAGATGAAATAACGCAAATTGCCGCTATTAAATAATGTATATCTATCTGATTCAGTTCCATAAATTTTCTTTTCTAATAACAACAAAGCACAGGATAGATAGTTCTCGCGGTCTCAATCTTTCAAATGCAATCCCGACTTTACAAACGACGAAAAACGTAAACAGATTTGTCTCTTTTCACAAAAAAGTAATAAAAGGCGATTTGCAGAAACAAATAAATCGACTACCTTTGTGGGCGATTTAGAGAATCGTGACTACGTATTTTTAATTATATCACTAAAAAAAGAGCTAATTATGACTTATTCACACGAAGTGGAACACATGTGTGTTGTAAAGAAGGGCCCTAACCACGGACCGGCTCCCATACCCGAAGAAGGCAAATGGGTAAAATCTAAAGAAATCGTTGATATTTCTGGTTTGACACACGGTATCGGTTGGTGCGCTCCTCAACAAGGTGCTTGTAAACTGACACTGAACGTTAAAGAAGGTATCATTCAGGAAGCTTTAGTTGAAACTATCGGATGTTCCGGTATGACTCACTCTGCTGCTATGGCTGCTGAAATTCTTCCGGGAAAAACGATCCTTGAAGCATTGAACACTGACCTTGTTTGCGACGCTATCAATACTGCAATGCGCGAACTTTTCTTGCAAATCGTATACGGACGTACTCAATCAGCTTTCTCTGAAGGTGGTTTGATTATCGGTGCAGGTTTGGAAGACTTGGGTAAAGGTCTTCGTAGCCAGGTAGGTACTCTTTATGGTACTTTGGCTAAAGGTCCTCGTTACCTTGAAATGGCAGAAGGTTATATCAAACAAATCTTCTTGGACAAGAACGACGAAATCTGCGGATACGAATTCGTACACATGGGTAAGTTCATGGACGAAATCAAGAAAGGTACTGATGCTAACGAAGCTTTGAAGAAAGTTACAGGTACTTACGGACGCGTAACAGCAGAACAGGGAGCAGTTAAATCTATTGATCCACGTCACGAATAATATAAGGAGGAAAGAAACAATGATTAGAGAAGTAAAATTCGAAAGCCAAGACCGTCGTATCAAACAGATTATCGCTGCTTTGAACGCTAACGGCATCAAAGATATCGAAGAAGCTAACGCTATCTGTGAAGCTCATGGACTTGATCCTTATAAAACGTGTGAAGAAACTCAGCCTATCTGTTTTGAAAATGCAAAATGGGCTTATGTTGTAGGTACTGCCATTGCTATTAAAAAAGGTTGTACAAACGCTGCTGAAGCTGCTGAAGCTATCGGTATCGGTCTGCAAGCATTCTGCATCCCGGGTTCTGTAGCTGACGACCGTAAAGTTGGTATCGGCCATGGTAACCTTGCTGCTATGTTGCTGCGTGAAGAAACTAAATGTTTCGCTTTCCTGGCAGGTCACGAATCTTTCGCTGCTGCTGAAGGTGCTATCAAAATCGCTGCTAAAGCAGACAAAGTACGTAAAGAACCGTTGCGTTGTATCTTGAACGGTCTTGGAAAAGACGCTGCTCAGATCATCTCTCGTATCAACGGCTTTACATACGTTCAGACTCAATTCGATTACTTTACTGGTGAACTGAAAGTTGTTCGCGAAATCGCTTACTCTGACGGTCCTCGTGCAAAAGTAAAATGTTATGGTGCTGACGACGTTCGCGAAGGTGTAGCTATCATGTGGAAAGAAGGTGTAGACGTATCTATCACAGGTAACTCTACTAACCCGACTCGTTTCCAACATCCAGTTGCAGGTACTTACAAGAAAGAACGTGTTCTTGCTGGTAAACCATATTTCTCTGTAGCTTCAGGTGGTGGTACAGGTCGTACTCTTCACCCGGATAACATGGCTGCCGGTCCTGCTTCATACGGTATGACAGATACGATGGGTCGTATGCACTCTGACGCTCAGTTCGCTGGTTCTTCATCAGTTCCTGCTCACGTGGAAATGATGGGATTCCTCGGTATCGGTAACAACCCGATGGTAGGATGTACAGTGGCTTGTGCGGTTGACGTAGCTCAGGCTTTGGCTAAGTAATTTAAGTTACTTTTATATAAGGAGAGTAGATTTTTTGTTCTACTCTCCTATTTTTATTTAAAACAATAAACTTTTGGAATAGCGATTCCATTCTATATTTATTAAAAGATATTTGAGCTTTTAGCTCTTATTCTCTGTTCTGAAAACCGCCAAATAGAAGTCCATGAGAATAAGTTACTGAAAGTTCGCGTCCATCGGGCGTGAACTGTTCGTACTTATTTATGGACATGGTGCTTGGCGGTACCTCAGAACAAAATAAGTTTCGAATGGTTCCGCCTTTTTTATTATTATGTATCACACAATATGAAAAATTCATAAATGTGAACCATCAGCTACATATACGTGACTTATCATCTACAAACAAAAAAGACTTATCATAAAAAATACATCTAACTTTGTGAAAGAAAAATCAAACAATTATATAAAACGCAGTAAAGTAGCATTCACAAACAGCAAATATGATACACATTGGTCAAATAATTGAAGCAGAATTACACCGACAAGAACGATCAGTTACATGGTTTGCCAATAAACTATATTGTGACAGGACTAATATATATAAAATCTTCAAACGTGGAAGTATAGATTCTGATCTACTTTTACGCATATCTAATATTTTAAGTCATAACTTTTTCAATTATTATTTAGAAGAACTAGAAAGCTGTGAAAAGAAAGCCACAAATTCGTGACTTATCAACCACTATAAAAACATTCTAATTATCATTATAAACACTTTCTTTGCATACATCTTTTATTTATAATATGAAAATAAGAGATTATATAATCCCATATTCAACAAGCAAAGTTCTAATATTAAAAACAGATAAAAGAAAAACAATATTTTTTACAAAATATTCTATGCACTAATAAATCAAGTAAATCTATAAAAAAAGAAATATGGAAAATTCTTTATCCAACAGTCAGTCAATAAAAACAAATAGAGTATGCACATTGATGATAACACATATATGTAATCTCAATTGTGTCTACTGTTTTGAAAAACATAAATCAAATAAAAAAATGTCTTTTCAAATAGCAAAAGAAATATTAGAAAAAGAATTTAATCTTTATTCAAAAAAAGCTCGAAAGGACACACGATTAGCCATCGAACTTTTTGGTGGAGAACCCTTTACAAACTTCGCACTAATTAAAGATATATATGAATGGGTAAAAATAATAGCCCCATCCTTTAATTACATTTTCCAAATTACAACTAACGGAACATTGCTAACTGACGAAATAAAGCAATGGCTAATTAGAAGAAAAGAAGATTTTAGACTTGTCATATCAGTTGATGGCACAGAAACCATGCAAGAAAAAAATAGAGGATGCCATATATCCACACTCCCTATAGCCTTTGTTAAAGAAACATGGCCAAATTCTTATTTCAAACTAACTCTTTCTCACGACACACTTCGACATTATGCAGAAGGAGTTATCTCTTTATATGAAAAAGGATATAGAATTGCAAGTTCTTTAGCGGAAGGACAAATTTGGGAAGATAATGATATAAATATATACAAAAAAGAATTAGAAACTATTGGAAATTATTTCTTAACACATCCAGACAAACATATAGAACATCCTTTCAACTTTCTTTTCAAAGAGTACTTAGAGCCAAGAATAGATGATATAATTCCACGTAAAAATTGTGGGATAGGAACAACAATCGCAATATACGACACAGATGGAACTTCATATCCTTGTCATTTATTTCTACCTATGGTACATGGGAATCAAAATGTTTTAAAAGATATCAATAATATCGATTGGAGCGACCCTACACAATTAATCGATCAAGAATGTCAACACTGTTCAGCTTTAAAAATTTGCAAGACATGCTATGGATATAATTATTCTCAGCGTAAACATATTAGTCGTAGAGATAAAGGTATGTGCCATCTCCGATTAATAGAAGCACAAACCATTTCTGAATTCCAAATAAGATACTATACGAAGAAGGAGCAACTCACCAACTATGAATTATTGTCACTAAAAGCAGCTGTAGAATGTTATAAACACATCAAAGACTTATATTTCAATAAAAATAAAATCGGAGGTTATATACCTCCTAGTATTAATTAAAAAATAAATTATATGGAAAATTTAATTCAACAAGCTGAAATGCTACTCAAACAAAATGAAGAAGCTATAGCAAAAGTAGAAAACGAGATTTGTAATATAGGTTGTGAATTTTGCGCAAACTGTTCAGGTATCGTAGGAGGTTAAAAAAACAGAGCTAAAAAAGCTTTTAGACTCTTCATTTAATTATGCAAATAAAAAACTACGGGATTTCTCTCGTAGTTTTTATTATTTATTAGGAAGCTCTCTATTATTGATATAAGCTATAATTGACGCAGTACAAAAATGTGTTTACAAAAAAACATGTACACGCCTATATTATCATACACAACCTATAAATTTCAATATCATAAAGATTATAATTCCTCCCACGATTAATCCGCAACAGCCACCAGAAGAGCTAGAACTACTATTACTATTTCCTCCGCGTTTATACCCTTGTGGAGTTCGTGTATACATATTGGTTTTCTCGCGTCCTTTTGCATAAATCCCTTCCGATTCGTAGTTCACTTGCCAAATATGTCCTCTTCCGTCCTTTTCTCCGGCACTCCATTCACCCCAGAATACTTGTCCGCCGGAATAATAAAAGCCCCTACCATCTCTCTCACCCTGAGACCATTCTCCCAGATAAATGCCTCCATTATTAAAAACATATACACCAATCCCATGTCTTCTGTGGTTAGAGTCAACTTCACCCAAATAAACTCCATTTGAAAAAACATCTAATGTAGCACGTTCAATCCAAGATGAACTACAAAAATAGTATCTGAAACCATCTAATTCATCTATAAGACATCGTGGCCCATTATCATTATCTAAAAAGTCATAGATTGCAAAAAAAGCATCTCTTGAAATATGTTCTTTATCCATTTATTTATAATGTAAGTTTATAACGTACAAAGTAAATCGTTTTCAACTAATAAATTCACATTTATCTGTGGTAATCCAGACTATATTTTTGTAGCATATTCTTCACAAAAAGACTATTGGAACCATTAAAGAATACATTCCATTATTAATTTCAAAAGGAAAGACATGATATTAAAGTCTACTTCACATTAATAGCGAATAAAATAAATACAATTTATCAACTAAATTTTCTTGGAAATAAACCAAATAACTATATTTGCATAAACTCATAATCAATTAAATTATGGAATACATCAACGAATTTCACAAGCAATGGATAGAGCGTACTCGCAAGTCAATAGCATTATGGAGCAAGCAGCCAGCCTCATTAGAAGAAAAGAAGAAGCAACAAGAACGTTTGGACCAACAGAAAGCTATAAGAGAAGGCAAATTGAAGAGCTAATTTCATTTGCCAATTCAGACAATTTATGGATTTCCCCCTCTAATTTGAATATAGAATTCTTAAGTAAAGGTGGAGAAAATGAAGTCTATACAGGAAATGAAGATATAGTTGTAAAGCTGAACAACTTTGAGTACGCAGGCGATGATTTGGAGAACTTCTTCATCCGCATTGCTGCACACAACAAGTTCTTTGCCAATGTTCCCTATCAGATGATAGGTTTCTCTTATAACAGCCAACAAGAGTTCTGCGCCGTCCTCACACAACCTTATATATTAGCAGAACGTGAAGCTACAGAAGATGAAATTATTGTTTATATGGAAGCACTTGGTTTTGAAATGGACTACATAGATGAATTTCATAATAATGATTACGAAGTGTTTGACGCTGTCCCCAATAATGTACTTTATGGAATAGATGGAGATTTGTATTTTATTGATACACAAATTAGATTGAGAACTCAATCCTAACGAAAGGTCTATTTGAGAACTAATATACAACTTCGCTTGTTTATATAACAGATACTAAACATTATACAACAATGCTACTCACATTCTTAAATACACTCGCCACTATCATCAGTGTCATCAGTCTACTGATTGTGACCTATGGTGTGCTCGTTGGTTTCGTTGCCTTCCTGCGCAATGAGATAAAACGATTCAACGGAACTTATACCATTAATAATATCCGGCAGCTTAGAGCAGATTTCGGCAGTTACCTTTTGCTGGGACTGGAATTTCTAATCGCATCCGACATTCTGAAAACTGTAGTTGATCCTACTTTGGATGAGCTGGCAATCTTGGGCGGAGTTGTTGTAGTAAGAACTGTACTTTCCGTGTTTTTGAATAAAGAGATTAAAGAACTGGCAGAAGATGGTTCATCTAAGGAAATAAAGGAAATATAAGAAAGGTCAGCATTACTAACTTTCTCCAAAGCTGCGTGTTTTTATTACCGAATATTTCTATTTTTGACTACCTTTGCAAAAGAAAATACCTACGTATATACTGCAAAGAATAGAAACACATCAGAAATATGGGAATTATACACCTGTCTATTGAACTTACACTCGATCTGATAGCTTTAATCATAGGCATCATTCTTATCATACGTGCCAAAGACAATTATCCGAAATTATATTGGGGAATCATAGCTACCGGTATCGGTATCATGTTTTCATGGGAAAATATCGGATGGCTGACAATTGTCACAGACACCCCGGAATACAACTTCACAGAGTTACTCAACATCGAGAAAATGCTCAAGTGGTATGCATTAGCCAATATCGTAGCCTTATTCCCTATTGCTTCTTTATCACCAGGGTATCTGAACCATTTCAGAGTATTCACTTTCCTATTATTACCTATCATTACAATAACTGTAGGAATCAGTTATTTAGGTTTTAATGGAAATATTACTCCGATTAATTCCATAGGTGAAATCATTCCGAACATCGATCAGATGGACATAAAACTTAGAATATTTATATTCCTTCTATCTGTTTTTACCCCGCTCGCTCTTCTCATTTACCCTATGATGAATAACAAAACCTACCGCAGAATGAATAAAAACATGTATCTATTCATTGGTTTTCTATTCGTATTCTTAGGCATATATATCTTGTTCACTCTAAATATCAATGAATTTGTTTTCAACCTGTTCGGTATTATGGCAATCGTTTTTACGGTCCTATTCTCCATACAATACTTACGCTACGAAAACCCGTTTTCGGACCATATAGACATGGTTCATAACGTAGAGAATACGAAAGAACCGATAATGTCACAAGTTGAAAAAAGATCCCAGCCTCTCCCACTTTTCTCAACAATTGAAACCTATCTTCAGGAACAACATCCCTATACCGATCAACGGTATAACATCGAACTTTTAGCCAAATCTTTGAATGAACAGGAACATACCATCTCAGCAGCAATCAAGAGTCAGGGTTTTACGGGCTTCCGAGAATATATCAATTATCTTCGGCTGGAATATTTCAGACAGTTAGCCGCCGAAAATCCAAAGAGTAACGTGAAAGAACTGATGTTCGCATGTGGTTTTACTTCCCGCGCCACTTTCTACCGGAACTTTTCAGAGAAGTATGGTGTATCACCCAGTAAATTCATTGATAATCAAAGAGTAGAACAATAGGGCCTCCTTTTAAGAAGCACTATTCTTAATAGTAAAAAGTGTCTCATTCTTGAAATGAGACACTTTTTATTTTTGCAGATAAAACCAATCCGTTACTTTTGAAGCAAAATAAAACTACGACGTTAGCATCATCAATAAACTAATTATATACATAAGATAAACAGAATATGAATATTGATAATTGCAATCACATCAACGCTGAAAAAGATCAAGAAAAAAACATCTTCTTATATACTACAATAACCGGAAACTTACAACTAATCCATTTAGAACAGATTGGTTATTTCCGATATAACTCCAAAAGCAAACTATGGGAAGCTGTATTAAATAACAATCATATCTTAGCACTAAAAAGAAATACAAACTCACAAAAGATATTGAGTCTGCACCCCTATCTTATCCAGATTAACCAGTCATACATTATCAATATAGGCTATCTGACCTCGATTGAAGACAACAATTGCATATTGCTGCCTCCATTTAACGAGATGGAACTTTTACAAGTAAGCAAGTCTTTTATGAAGAAGCTAAAAGAAAAATATCCATGCATCTGATCGTATATAGACCTCTATGCAACTCCAAGCAGTTCCACTTCGAATATCAATGTCGAGTAAGCAGGAATAGAATCAAAAGATTTAATACCATATCCCATTGCATAAGGTATATAGATAATCCATTTATCCCCAACATGCATTTTCTGAAGTGCTACCTGCCACCCTTCTATTACATCACTAAGACGTAAGGCATCGGGACAAGTACGTTCATAAGAATTATCAAATACCCGGCCATCAATCAGACTTCCTTTGTAATGCACGGTAACAATACTCCGCGCACCCGGAGAAATCGTACCTTCACCAGTTTCCAAAACTTTGTAATAAATTCCACACGGCAACGCAAAAACACCTTCCTGAAAAGACAGTTTTTTCAGAAATCGTCGATTGGCCTCTTTGTATTCTTTCTTTTTCCCCATAAATAAATTGATTAAGAACTTGCAAAAATAATCAGAATAACAAAGGATTTAGCATAAAAACTGTATATTTGTTTGTTGAACTATAAAAAAACTCATCGCTATGGGACTAACAAAGACTACACGTAGCATTAGTGCTACCGGACTACTCCTACTTATCATGATGACTGTGGGCCTATATTCATGCACACGTACTCAAAAAGACATCATTCCTTCTGCCGATTATGCACCGTATGTAAATGCGTATACGGGAGGAGTTATTTCACAGAATTCCACCATACGCATAGAGTTGACCCATGACCAACCCATGGTGGATCTGAACAGTGAGTTAAAAAACAATCCGTTCAGCTTTTCCCCTTCATTAAAAGGAAAAGCATACTGGGTAAGCAACAACACCATTGAGTTTGTGCCGGAAGAAGGAACATTGAAACCGGGAACGCTCTACGAAGGAACTTTCCAACTGGGAGACTTCATCGAAGTGGACAAAAAACTAAAAGAGTTCAACTTCTCATTCCGTGTGCAGGAACGTAACTTCACTTTGCAGTTGGAGTCGTTACCAATTACAGCTACCCAACCGGATGAAATAAATATTAAAGGAGAAATACGCTTCAGCGATGTAGTGAAAAAAGAGGAAGTGGAAAAGATGCTGACTGCCAGCGATGGCAAGAAGAGTTATCCGGTAGAAGTCACCGCGACAGACAACCTTACCCGGTATCAGTTCAACATCAGACAAATACCCAGAGAAGCTGATGATTACCCATTGACCATTACAGCCAATGGTAACCCAGCCGGCATTGACCGTAAACAAAGCGAAGAAGTGCTGATACCGGCTAAAGATTGCTTCCGTTTTATGTCTGCCGAACGCATTGAACAACCGGAAAACGGAATTGAGATTGTTTTCTCCGCTCCTTTATCCACTACCCAGGATTTAAAAGGACTGATTGAGATTCCGGAAGTCTCTTCATCTATCTTCCAAATCAGCGAGAACAGAGTCTTCATCTATTTCGAAGCAAACACACAGAACAAACTGACGTTGAATATCCATGAAGGAGTCAAAGACAGTCAAGGTAAAGCGCTGGGCACTTCTCATACGATCTCGTTCAGTGAAGTAAGTCTGAAACCACAGGTAGAAATGTCTACCTCCGCCGCTATCCTGCCCGATTCGAAAAGTCTGATTATTCCTTTCAGGGCTGTCAATCTGTATGCTGTGGATTTGAGCGTGATCCGCATCTTCGAGAATAATGTATTGATGTTTATGCAAACCAATTCACTCGCCTCGGCCAATGAACTACGCCGCTCGGGAAGACTGGTTTACAAGAAAACATTGTGGCTTGCCAAAGATGCTTCCAAAGACATTCATCATTGGGGGGATTACTCAATAGATCTTGCCGGGTTGATTCATCAGGAGCCGGGTGCCATATACCGTGTCATACTTTCATTCCGTCAGGAATACTCCGCTTATCCTTGTGGAGGAAACGAGAATCAGAATATGAAATTTGCCGACAGTAACACATCCGACGGGTTGATCAAAGTAAGCGGAAGTGTCTTGTCAGAAGAAGATGAAGCCATCTGGAATACGCCCGAAGCTTACTATTATTACAACGGAGGAACAATGGACTGGAGCGTGTACCGATGGACGGAACGCGACAATCCATGCCATCCATCTTATTATATGAATTCAGACCGAATTGCTGCATGTAATGTGTTTGCTTCCAATCTGGGGATGATTGTAAAACGGAATTCACTGAACAAACTATGGATTGCCGTAAGTAATATTTTGGACACCAAACCGATAGGAAAAGCACAAGTAACAGCATATAACTTCCAGTTACAGCCCATAGGAAAGGGAGAGACCAATGGAGACGGGTTCGTTGAAATCACTCCGAAGGGCGTACCTTTCATTATCGTGGCAGAATCGGAAAAGCAAAAGGCGTATGTGCGTGTCGTAGACGGTGAAGAACAGTCTGTCAGCAGATTCGATGTAGGAGGAAAAGATATTCAAAAGGGATTGAAAGGATTCATATATGGCGAAAGAGGAGTATGGCGACCGGGAGACACATTGCACATTTCCTTTATATTGGAGGACCGCGAAAAGAGAATCCCCGACAAGCATCCCGTAGCACTGGAGATTTACAATCCGAGAGGACAGTTCTACACCAAAATGATTTCAACACAAGGAATGAACGGATTTTACACATTCGACGTTCCGACACAGGCTACAGATCCAACCGGGCTCTGGAATGCATATATTAAAGTAGGAGGAACCACCTTCCACAAAGGTCTGCGTATCGAAACCATAAAACCCAACCGCTTGAAAATAAACCTGGCATTGCCGAAGATTCTTCAAGCTACGGACAAGGATGTCTACGCCCCACTCACTTCAACCTGGCTGACAGGAGCCACTGCCTCCAAATTGAAAGCTAAAATAGAAATGTCTTTATCTAAAGTGAATACACAGTTTAAGAATTACGGACAATATATCTTCAATAATCCGGCCACGAATTTCACAACTATCAAAACTGATATATTCGACGGTACACTGGATGCAGAAGGAAAAACCAGCGTCACACTGAAAGTTCCGACCGCAACCGAAGCACCGGGTATGTTGAATGCAACTTTCACCACCCGTGTATTCGAACCGGGAGGAGATGCCAGCATCTACACCCAAACAATCCCGTTCTCGCCATTTACATCTTACGTCGGTATCAACTTGAACCAACCGAAAGGCAAATATATTGAAACGGACAAAGATCACGTATTCGATATTGTGACTGTAAACACGCAGGGACAGTTAGTGAACCGTACTAATCTGGAATACAAAATATATCGCATCGGCTGGAGCTGGTGGTGGGAGAACAGCGGTGAATCTTTTGGCACTTACATCAACAACAGTTCCATCACACCTGTTGCCAGCGGCAACTTACAGACAAGAGGTGGAAAAGCATCCTTCAAGTTCCGCGTCGATTATCCGTCATGGGGACGCTACCTGGTTTACGTAAAAGACAAAGAGAGCGGACATGCCACCGGAGGAACCGTTTATATAGACTGGCCGGAATGGCGCGGACGTTCGAGCAAAACAGATCCCAGCGGTATCAAGATGCTTGCTTTCTCTCTGAACAAAGATTCATACGAAATTGGAGAAACAGCCACAGCCATTATTCCTGCGGCAGCGGGAGGACGTGCACTGGTATCCATTGAAAACGGTTCGACAGTTTTGCGTCAGGAATGGATAGAAGTCTCCAACGGAGGAGATACGAAATATACATTCAAGATTACGCCGGAGATGACTCCGAACGTATATTTGCATATCAGTCTGTTACAGCCTCACGCACAAACAGTCAATGACCTGCCTATCCGTATGTACGGCGTTGTTCCGGTATTTGTCACTAACAGTCAGACAGTATTGCAACCGCAGATACAGATGCCGGAAGTGTTACGCCCGGAAACCAACTTCAACGTGACCGTCAGCGAAAAGAGCGGTAAACCGATGACTTATACATTGGCGATCGTAGACGACGGTTTATTGGATCTTACCAACTTCAAGACACCGGACCCATGGAATGATTTCTATTCACGCGAAGCGCTTGGCATCCGGACATGGGATATGTATGATAATGTATTGGGAGCTTCTTCCGGAAGCTACAGTTCACTTTTCAGCACAGGAGGAGACGCTACGTTGAAACCTGCCGATGCTAAAGCAAACCGTTTTAAACCGGTAGTCAAGTTTATAGGTCCTTTCTATTTGGGAAAAGGAAAGAGCCAGACGCATACATTGAAACTTCCGATGTATGTGGGTTCGGTACGTGCCATGGTGGTTGCCGGACAGGATGGTGCTTATGGCAATGCGGAAAAGACTGCCTTCGTACGGACTCCATTGATGATGTTGTCTACTTTGCCCCGCGTGCTTAGTATTCAGGAAGAAATTACCGTTCCGGTCAATATCTTTGCGATGGAGAATCAAGTGAAGAATGTAACCGTATCCCTTCAGGCATCCGGTGGAGGAGTACAGATTGTAGGAGCTAACCAACAATCGCTCAAATTCACCCAACCGGGAGACCAGCTTGTCTTCTTTACCTTAAAAACAGGCAGCAAAACCGGAAAGGCTACGATCCACCTGACAGCAAATGGCGGTGGACAACAAACCAAAGAAACCATTGAAATAGACGTACGCAATCCGAATCCGGTAGTAACCCTGCGCAACAGTCAATGGATAGAAGCCGGACAAAGCAAAGAATTGTCATACAACCTAAGCGGTTCTTCCACAAATAATCAGATCAAGCTGGAAGTATCCCGCATACCTTCAGTAGATATAAGCCGTCGGTTCGACTTCTTATACAATTATCAACACCATTGCACGGAGCAGTTGACTTCCAAGGCTCTGCCTCTTCTGTTTGTCGCTCAATTCAAGACGATAGATAAGATGGAAGCCGAAAAGATAAAGACGAATGTACAGGAAGCTATCCGGCAGATTTATGGTCGTCAGCTCCCCAACGGCGGATTTGTATATTGGCCGGGGAATGCTGTTGCCGACGAATGGATCAGTTCTTATGCAGGAATGTTCCTGACGCTGGCGCAAGAAAAAGGATATGCCGTTCATGCGAACGTACTGAACAAGTGGAAGCGCTTCCAACGTGCAGCCGCACAAAACTGGCGTATGCCGCAGGAAGCAAGCGGTTGGCAGCAATGGCAGTCGGAATTGCAACAAGCCTTCCGTTTATATACCCTTGCATTGGCAGGAGTACCGGAATATGGAGCCATGAACCGAATGAAAGAACAGACCGGATTATCTATTCAGGCCAAATGGAGGCTGGCAGCCGCATACGCACTGACCGGAAAGATGAAACCGGCTGAAGAACTTGTGTATAATGTAGAAACAACGGTGACCCCCTACTCTTCCATGAATCAGATTTACGGTTCTTCCGATCGTGACGAAGCAATGATTTTGGAAACACTCATCCTGATGAACCGGGAACGGGATGCTTTACAACAAGCGAAAGTCGTTTCTAAGAATCTATCACAAGAGGATTGGTTCAGTACACAATCTACCGCTTTTGCTCTGATGGCAATGGGACGTCTGGCAGAAAAGCTGTCAGGCACACTGGATTTTGTGTGGTCATGGAACGATAAACAGCAGCCTGCTGTAAAATCAGCCAAAGCTGTGTTTGAAAAAGAGATCGCTACCACTCCAAAATCCGGCACTGTTTCTGTGAAGAATCAAGGAAAGGGAGCGCTTAGCGTAGACCTTATCACACGTACGCAGTTATTAAACGATACGTTACCGGCTATCAGCGATAACCTCCGCATGGATATAAGATATGCTAACCTGAACGGTACACCGCTCTCTGTCAATGACATCATACAGGGAACTGACTTTATGGCTATCACCTCAATATCCAATATCAGCGGTACTTCCGATTACACTAATCTGGCACTGACGCATATCATACCGTCCGGTTGGGAAATATACAATGAAAGAATGGTTGCTCCCAAAACGGAAAACGTAGCAGCCGACGGCTCCGGTCAATCAGTCAGCAAGTACAGCTATCAGGATATACGTGATGACAGGGTGTTGACCTATTTCAATCTGCGCCGCGGTGAGACAAAGGTATTCACTGTCAGGTTACAAGCGACCTATGCCGGTAACTTTATTCTCCCTGCCGTTCAATGTGAAGCGATGTATGATGTAAACGTACAGGCACGAAGCAAAGCAGGAAGAACAACTGTCAGTCGATAATATTAGGCACGGATTACACGGATTTCACGGTTCTACTCGTTCACTTAAACCGCGTAATCCGTGTAATCCGTGCCTAATTATTTCGTACCTTATTATTTCTTACTTAATTATTTGTCACAAAGATATGTCTCTTAGCTTTTAATATTTAAATGAATCCTATAAAATTCTTCAAACGATTATCTGTCACTAAGAAAGTAATGACTATAAGCATTACTCTTTTGATAATAGGATACATCTTTTGCCTTCCCCGGCAACTGTTTCATGTACCCTACTCTACCGTTGTGACTGATCGAAATGAAGAATTATTGGGAGCACGCATCGCCTCGGACGGTCAATGGCGGTTTCCTCCCCGAAAGACAACACCCGAAAAAATCAAGCAATGCCTCATTACCTTTGAAGACAAACACTTTTATCACCACTGGGGAGTTAATCCGTTAGCTACCGGAAGGGCACTCTATCAAAATTTAAAGAACAAACGTGTCGTAAGCGGAGGAAGTACTCTTACCATGCAAACCATTCGTCTCGCCCGGAACAAGCCCAGAACTCTCGGAGAGAAAGTCGTTGAAATGATATGGGCTACCCGTCTGGAATTTCGGGCTTCTAAAGAGGAAATCTTATCCATGTATGTCTCTCATGCGCCATTCGGAGGAAATGTTGTAGGATTGGATGCTGCTGCCTGGCGTTACTTCGGTCATTCTGCCGAAGATTTATCATGGGCGGAATCGGCTGTGCTGGCTGTCCTGCCCAATGCCCCCGCCATGATTCATCTATCCAAAGGACGGAAGACACTGCTTTCCAAACGCAACCGTTTATTAAAGCAACTTTTTGAAGAAGAGATTATCGATGCGTCCACCTACGAATTAGCTGTCAGCGAACCGTTACCCGACGAGCCGCATCCGCTTCCTCAAATAGCTCCCCACCTAGTCAGTCGTTTCTATCAGGAAAGAAACGGGCTATATACCCGTTCAACTATTGACAGAGGGATACAAACCCACATAGAGAGTTTGGCAGAACGGTGGAGCAACGAATTTAATCGAAGTGATATCCGCAACCTGGCAATTTTAGTTATCGACATTCCCACCAATCAAGTAGTAGCATACTGCGGAAATGTACATTTCGACCGTAAACAAGGAGGAAACCAGGTAGATGTGATCCAAGCTCCCAGAAGCACAGGCAGTATTTTAAAGCCCTTTCTCTACAATGCCATGCTACAGGAAGGAAGTTTATTACCGAAAATGCTGTTACCGGATGTACCGGTTAATATCAACGGCTTTACTCCTCAAAACTTCAGTATGCAGTTTGAAGGAGCCGTCCCCGCTTCCGAAGCCCTTGCCCGTTCGTTGAATATCCCGGCTGTAACCATGTTACAAAGATATGGAGTACCCAAGTTTCACCATTTGTTGCAACAGATGGGATTCAAGACTATCAATCGGGCGGCTTCTCATTATGGTTTGTCACTGATTTTAGGAGGTGCAGAAGCAACATTATGGGATGTTACGAATGCCTATGCACAAATGGGACGAAGCCTTTCCAGCAATAGCCCCTCCCCGACCGTATCTCAAGGAAAGGAAGCACAGATACTACTGGAAACAGAAAATACAGAGCCAATAAACAATGATGCGAAGCAAACAAGCCGTAATCATAAAAGCAATCATAACAAGCAGGAAAAACGAGAACAAAGTAACTCCAGTCCTCTCTCCGTAGAAGAGGATTCGGAAGAAACCACTTCGGCTAAAACAGGAGCAGCTTGGCTCACCCTCTCCGCCTTAACAGAAGTCAACCGTCCCGAAGAGATTGACTGGAAATCAATTCCATCCATGCAAACTATCGCATGGAAAACCGGAACCAGCTACGGATTCCGTGATGCGTGGGCAGTGGGGGTGACTCCGCGCTATGCAGTAGGCGTATGGGTAGGCAATGCAACCGGAGAAGGAAAGCCCGGATTGGTTGGTGCACAAACAGCCGGTCCTGTATTATTCGATATATTCAGTTACCTCCCTTCTTCACCGTGGTTCGAACGTCCCACAGGCGTTTTCGTTGATGCAGAAATATGCCGCCAGTCCGGTCATCTGAAAGGACGTTTCTGTGAAGAAACTGATACCGTATTGATTCTTCCTGCCGGATTACGGACAGAGGCTTGTCCTTACCATCATCTCGTCACTCTATCTGCTGACGAAAGCCACCGCATCTATGAAAACTGTGCAAATACCGAACCTACCATTCAGAAATCATGGTTTGCCCTGCCACCTGTATGGGAATGGTACTATAAGCAGCACCATCCGGAATACAAACCACTGCCACCTTTCAAAGCCGGCTGTGGAGAAGATTCTTTCCAATCCATGCAGTTCATCTACCCTCCGATGAACGCCCATATCAAGTTGCCCAAACAATTGGACGGCAGTAAAGGGTTTCTCACGGTCGAACTGGCACACAGCAACCCCAATGCGACTATCTTTTGGCATCTTGACGACACTTATCAGACACAGACGCAGGATTTCCACAAAATTTCCCTGCAACCCGCTCCCGGCAAACATTCCCTGACGGCAGTAGACGGAGAAGGCAACACAGTTTCCACTACTTTCTTCATCGAATAAACATCTTATTTTATTATCTTTGCCGCATGAAACAGCCATTAAAAGAAAACGGAGGACTACCGGCATCCATCCTCTGGACACTTGCTATTGTGGCAGGTGTCTCGGTAGCCAACATCTATTATATCCAACCTCTATTAAATATGATACGCCATGAACTTGGCATATCAGAGTTCAGAACTAACCTGATTGCCATGGTCACGCAAATAGGCTATGCGGCAGGACTGTTGTTCATCACCCCCTTAGGCGACTTATATCAACGAAAGAAAATCATCCTTGTCAATTTCACCGTCCTGATCTTCTCCCTCTTGACGATTGCCCTGACACACAGCTTCCATCTGATACTCATCGCTTCATTCCTCACGGGAGTCTGTTCCATGATTCCACAGATATTCATTCCCATAGCCGCGCAGTTTTCCCGTCCGGAACATAAAGGCAGAAACGTAGGAATTGTCTTATCAGGACTATTGACCGGTATTCTGGCTTCACGTGTCGTCAGCGGATTTATCGGTGAACTGATTGGCTGGCGGGAAATGTATCACATTGCTGCAGGCATGATGTTTATCTGCGCGATTGTTGTATTAAAAGTCCTTCCCGATATTCAGACCAACTTCCAGGGAAAATATAGCGACCTGATGAAATCTCTGTTAGCCTTAGTGAAAGAATATCCGCAACTACGCATTTATTCGATTCGGGCAGCACTGAATTTCGGTTCCCTCCTTGCCATGTGGTCCTGTCTGGCTTTTAAAATGGGACAAGCTCCGTTCTTCGCCAACAGCGATGTAATCGGTATGCTGGGACTTTGCGGAGTAGCCGGTGCATTGACTGCTTCTTTTGTAGGAAGATACGTAAAACGGGTAGGTGTACGCCGCTTCAACTTTATCGGCTGCGGTTTGATTCTCTTTGCCTGGTTGTTGTTCTTCGTCGGTGAAAACACCTTTGTCGGTATCATCGCCGGTATCATCATCATTGACATAGGAATGCAATGTATTCAGCTAAGTAACCAGACAAGTATCTTCGAACTGAATCCGCGTGCTTCGAACCGTATTAATACAGTTTTCATGACTACTTACTTTATCGGTGGTTCTATGGGAACATTTCTGGCAGGCAGCTTTTGGCAACTGTATGGCTGGCACGGAATTATCAGTACCGGAGTTGTTTTAACCGGGATTTCATTATTAATTACGATTTTCTACAAGAAATGAGTCAACAAAACGAACACTCAAACCGTTTATTACAATAAAACGCCAATGAAATACGGAGTTAACAGACAAATCTTACTTATCACAGCCGGTACCGTCTGGATTATAGCCGGTGCCAATATTCTGCGAATAGGAATTGTGACCTGGTTAAACACTTCCCAAGATTGGATGTTCAAAATAGGAGAAGCCACCGTGGTTTTCTTATTATTCTTCGTATTGGTTTTCAGAAGGCTCTACTATAAACATACCCAGCGAATCGAGCAAAAGAAAGAACGCCGGAATTGTCCGTTCTCTTTCTTCGATGTGAAAAGCTGGATTACAATGATATTCATGATTTCCCTGGGAATCACCATCCGTAGCTTCCACCTCCTGCCCGAAACGTTCATTTCTGTTTTCTATACCGGATTATCCATCGCCCTCATCCTGACAGGAGTGCTTTTCATCCGTTACTGGTGGATCAGGCGCAAGACTTTTGCCAGTTGAGCCGTCTCCTATATATTCCAATCAAATATAAACATCTAATAATTTTTATTACCTGATGTTTTGAAGCAAAAGATTTCATTCTTTTTTGTTGTATCTTTGCGCGACTATCAACAAGCAGTAGCCGGAAAATAAATAAAAGGTTATAAGAATCAAGATGAAAAAAGCTCCCTCTCCCCTCGTATCGTTGATACCGATTGTTGTACTGGTGTTATTATTGTTTGCCACTATCCGTACTTTTGGCAGTGATGCCCTAAGCGGCGGAAGTCAAGTGTCATTGCTTACCACTACAGCCATTTGTATCCTGATCGGTATGGTGTTTTATAAGATTCCCTGGAAAGATTACGAGCTCGCCATCACCAACAATATTGCCGGAGTGGCAACAGCCATCATTATTTTGTTGATAATCGGTGCGTTGAGTGGCATTTGGATGATTAGCGGAGTAGTGCCGACTTTAATCTATTACGGGATGCAAATTATCCATCCCAGTTTCTTCCTGGCATCGACCTGCATCATCTGCGCGTTGATTTCTGTAATGACCGGAAGTTCGTGGACCACCATTGCCACCATCGGTATTGCATTGATGGGTATCGGAAAGGCACAAGGCTTTGAAGATGGATGGATTGCCGGAGCTATCATTTCGGGGGCATACTTCGGGGATAAAATATCTCCTTTATCCGAAACTACTATCCTGGCGTCTTCCATCACAGACACTCCCCTGTTCCGTCACATTCGCTATATGATGATTACTACGGTACCGTCTCTTATCATCACGCTGATTATTTTCACAGTGGCAGGACTTTCCCATGATGCCAGCAATACACAACATATTGCGGAGGTGGCAACCGCTTTGAACGAGAAGTTTCATATCACTCCGTGGTTGTTAATAGTCCCTGTTGTAACCGGAATACTGATAGCACGGAAAGTTCCCTCTATCGTTACGCTGTTCCTATCCACTCTGCTGGCTGGTGTCTTTGCTTTGATATTTCAGCCGGAATTGTTGCAAGAGATTTCCGGAGTTGCCGTTTCCGGATTCGATTCTTTATTCAAAGGACTGATGATGACCGTCTATGGAGCGACAAATTTACATACAGACAATGCCGTTCTGACAGATTTAATCGCCACACGTGGGATGGCGGGAATGATGAATACGATTTGGCTGATTCTGTGTGCCATGTGTTTTGGCGGGGCAATGACAGCAAGCGGTATGCTGGGAAGTATCACTTCCATCTTCGTCCGCTTCATGAAGAAAACAGTCAGCGTGGTTGGAGCGACAGTCTGCTCCGGCCTGTTTCTTAATCTGACAACTGCCGACCAATACATCAGTATCATTCTGACGGGAAATATGTTTCGTGATATTTATACCAAGAAAGGGTATGAAAGTTGCTTACTAAGCCGTACGACGGAAGATGCAGTAACCGTTACATCCGTATTGATTCCATGGAATAGTTGCGGAATGACACAAGCTACTATCTTGAGTGTACCCACACTTGTGTATCTACCTTATTGTTTTTTCAACATTATCAGCCCCTTAATGAGTATCACTGTGGCAGCCATCGGATATAAAATTGCAAGACGTTCGTGAACAATCTGGCATACACTTTGTTTTTGCAATAAACGAACAACGTATTAAACCTAAACAAAAAAAAGTTATGAAAAAGTTTATTGCATTAGTAGCATTAGTATTAGTAAGTGCAAGCACAATGATGTATGCACAAGAAAGTAACGCAGCAGCACGCCGCGCAGAAAGAAAAGCTCAAAGAGATGCAGAAAGAGCAAAACTCCGTGCCGAAGAAGAGGTGCAGGACATGGCAGCCTATCAACAAGCTGTACAGGCTTTGAAGAACAAGCAATTTGTATTGGAAGGAATCAAGTTGTCTTCCGCAACGGTATGAGTGCTTTTGTTACTTCAAACACCAACTTCGTCTTGATGAACGGCAACAGAGCTACCGTACAGACAGCTTTCAACACTCCTTACCCAGGTCCTAACGGAATCGGTGGTGTTACAGTAGATGGTAATTCTTCGGATATGAAGATGAATATCGACAAAAAAGGAAATGTAAACTGCTCATTCAGCGTTCAGGGTATCGGCATCTCCGCTCAAGTATTTATCAATATGAGCAGCGGAAACAATACTGCTTCGGTTAGCATCAGCCCAAACTTCAGCAACAATAACCTGACATTGAACGGAAATATCGTTCCGCTTGACCAGTCAAATATCTTCAAAGGACGTTCGGTAATCCGGATACAAGAATCTTATCATAACTCCGCTACAAATCGCGCAAAATGCGTACATTTGTAGCGGAGTTTTTATTCATCGTTGCTTATGAGAGAATTTATCATCGCAGACAATCAGGATATCAGTAAGGCAGGAATGATGTTCCTGCTAAGTAAACAAAAGGAAGTATCCCTCCTTTTAGAAGCTGATAACAAGGCTGAACTGATTCAGCAGCTACGATTGCATCCGCAAGCGGTGATTGTATTGGATTATACACTGTTCAATTTTGCCGGGGCGGATGAATTGATTGTCTTGCAGGAAAGATTCAAGGAAGCCGACTGGATTCTATTCTCTGACGAACTTAGCCTGAACTTTCTCCGCCAGGTACTGTTCAGCAGTATGGCTTTCGGGGTAGTGATGAAAGATAACTCGAAAGAAGAAATCATGACTGCCATTCAATGTGCCACCCGCAAACAACGGTATATTTGCAATCATGTCAGCAATCTGTTGCTTTCAGGCACTTCTTCTCCGCTGGCTGCCTCAAGCGTAGACGATCATCTATTGACACAAACGGAGAAGAATATCCTAAAAGAAATTGCATTGGGGAAAACGACGAAAGAGATTGCAGCAGAGAAAAATCTTAGTTTCCATACGATAAACAGTCATCGTAAGAATATCTTTCGCAAATTGGGAGTAAATAATGTACATGAAGCTACTAAATATGCGATGAGGGCTGGGATTGTGGATTTAGCGGAATACTACATCTGAGATGCCGCCTTATAAGAATTACCCTACACATCCTATTAGCACAAACTAGTGAACAGTGCCTTTCTCTATTCTATTTCAATCCATTCTGTTTCAGAAGTTGTTCTATTTCCTTTTCTGATATAGACGCTCTATCTGCTTTATCATAAATATAGAGAAGATTCAAAACTGCATCTTGTTGAGAAACGACTAAAGTAAATGTTATAACCCTTGCTCCTCCACTTTTACCTTTTCCTTTTGAAGTTATTTTCATACGAACTTTGCGCAGTCCATGTCCCAAGTCCGTTCCTAGCAGAGGATTCTGTTCTAAATCATCAATCAATGAAACAAAATCCTCCTTAAAAGAGGAATAGTGTTTCGCCTTTAGCCTCCCGCTGAAATGTCGGCTTAACTATAATTTCATAATTCATTAATGAACTCTCTTGCAGTCTTTACCTCCAACTTACCTTCCATTGAAAGTTTTACCTCTTTCAGTCCGGCGTCAATCCCTGCTAGAACTTCTTCTTTCGTGATTTCTTCCTCTTCTTTTTCAGCTTCCATTTTTTTCAGTCGTTTCAAATAGTTCTTCACTCGATTGAGCATCTCTTTGTCATTCAAACTCAGGAGTTCCTCCACCAAGTCCATCTTCAGACTTTTCAATTCCATCGTTGTCATAAGCAATCCTCCTTTATTTATATTCTACGAAACAAAAGTAGTGAAAAATCTCCTGATAATCCAATCTTCACCAATCAAAATAAACTATTTAACAGATGATTTCACCGCTCCCCACACAAACTTTTGCTTCTTCATCATAAATCACCCCAAACTGTCCCGGAGCAATGCCTTGCAACTTTTCGGACGACAAGATGTGAAACTGCTTCTCCCCTTCCTGTATCAGTTTTCCTTTTGTAAATTCGGGAGTGTGGCGAATCTTGAAAGTAATGTCTACCTCCTTCTCCTGACCTTTCCAAGGATTATCAGTAATGAAATGGAAATCATGCATCCGGAATTCATGACCGTATTGTGTCTCTACACCGTAGCCACGAGATACGTAGATAGTATTTTCCTCAATATCCTTCTTAACTACAAACCAGGGACCACCACTCAATCCGAGCCCTTTCCGCTGACCAATTGTGTGGAACCAATAGCCGCGATGTGTACCCACTTTCTTTCCGGTTTCCAGTTCAACAATCGCCCCTTCCTTTTCTCCTAAAAAACGACGAACGAAATCATTGTAGTTTATCTTTCCAAGAAAACAAATCCCCTGACTGTCTTTCCTTTTGGCACTAGGCAATCCGGCACGGTTTGCAATCTCACGTACCTCCTGCTTCATCAACCCTCCAATGGGAAACATGAGTTTGGAAACTTGCAGGTAATCAATCTGGGCGAGAAAGTCTGTCTGATCTTTCACGGGATCTTTTGCTGTGCCCAGCCAAGTTTTACCATCACATTGCAAGGTGGTGGCATAGTGACCGGTTGCCGTAAAGTCGAAATCTTTCCCGACACGCTGTTCAAAGCAGCCGAATTTGATAAGCTTATTACACATCACGTCCGGATTCGGTGTCAATCCCTGCCGAATTTTATCAATGGCATACGCCGCCACATTCTCCCAATACTCCTGATGCAGGTCCACCACTTCCAAAGACAGACCGTATTTACGTGCCGTTGCAGTAGATAATTCAATATCCTCCTCTGCCGAACAGTCCATATATTCCGCTCCGTCCATACCTATCTTAATGTAAAAAAGAGTAGGCTTATATCCTTGCTCACAAAGGAGATGTACAACAACCGAACTGTCGACACCTCCTGATAATAATGCAGCTATCTCCATGAATAAAAATCCGTCTATTAATAACTTTCTATATTTTAGCTAATACCTATCGAAAACTTTGATGTCACAAAGATAAGGCAAGATTCTCTAACACCCAATCACACATTGAAGGCATTTTTATACCATAAATGTGGTAGATAAGCAAAGTATTTCCTACATTTGCACAGTAAAAAGCTTTTTATGATGACGAAATTAAGAAAGATAATCCTCATACCTGCCCTGATCCTCGTATCTATCAGTGGTTTCTTCTCCTGTGGTGTCGACCGCTGGCCGGAGTATGCCCATCAAACTGCACTAGATACATGGATGCTGGACATTATGCAACAGAACTATCTGTGGTATCAAGATCTACCTTCCTACGATGATGTGAATCTGTTTCTAGAGCCTGCTTCGTTTTTATCTAAAGTGAAATCAAAAAACGACAGTTATTCGTTTGTGGACTCTGTGATGGAGACTCCGCTACCTACTTATGGATTTGATTATTCACTGGTTAGAAGTGCGGATATCGATACAGCTTATAATGCTCTGATTACTTATGTAATTCCCGGTTCACCAGCGGCAGACGCCGGATTGGTGCGTGGAGACTGGATTATGAAAGTGGACACTTCTTATATCAGCAAAAAATATGAGACTCAACTGCTACAAGGAATCCCAGCCCGAGATTTGGTGATGGGGGTATGGAAAGAAGTTCCTGTGGTAGAAGAGGAAGATAAAACAAAAGCCGATACGGAAGAAGGAGGAGAAGGAGAAACAGAATATGTGTACAAAGTAGTGCCTAACGGTAAAACCCTAAAACTACCTGCAGCACGAGTCGTTGAAGATAATCCGGTACATAAGTATACAGTACTTCCGGCAAAAGAGAATGGTCAAGAAATCGAAGTCGGTTATCTCATGTACAATAGCTTCACAGCCGGAACCAGCAGTGATCCAGAAAAATACAATAACGAACTACGCCAAGTTTCACAAGAATTCAAAACAGCAGGTGTGAAATATGTTATACTTGACCTACGTTACAACGCCGGAGGTTCATTGGATTGTGTTCAATTGTTAGGTACAATTTTAACTTCAGGGGAACGATATGACTCAAATGTCCCAATGGCTTATCTCGAATATAATGATAAAAACAGAGACAAGGATGCTACCATCCACTTTGATGGTGAAGTATTAAAGGGAGGAACTAACTTAAACCTCCCCGGTCTGTTTGTCATTACGAGTAGCACAACAGCTGGAGCTCCGGAAATGTTAATCAGAAGCCTTTATCTAAAAGATAGTTATCCCGTCGTAGCCATTGGTGGTGCTACTAAAGGACAAAATGTAGCAACGGAGCAATTCATTAATGAAGAATTTCTATGGTCAATCAACCCGGCAGTCTGCACGGTTTATGATTCTAATCATGATACCTACGGCTCTATATCACCTGCTACAGATCTTAAAGTCAGTGAGACAATCATTGATGGAATAACCAATTATAGCGAGTTTCTGCCATTCGGCAATAAAGATGAGAGACTGTTGAAAGTAGCTCTCGGTGTAATAGATGGAAGTTATCCACCCAAGGACGAGGAAACCGAAGAGACGACAAAAGCGCAATTCAAGATAGAGAAAAGCGTAATAAGTCCGGCAAGTAGACGTTTTAGTAGTAACGGATTACGATTAAAATAAGAAAGGATGAAAAAAATAGCTATTTTATTGCTGGCAATACTGACATTCAGTTGTTCGGATGATGACGAAAAGGGCACAGTAGAGGATAAAGGGCAATGGGCTATGATTTTCAATGAAACCGTCAAGAGCGATTCAAATCCTGTAGATAGAACAGAGAAGTTTATGTTCGATGGCGAGCGCCTGATTCAACATATTATAAAACAACGTTATTTCGAAGAAGAAATCAGTAACGAAGTAAACTTGAGCTACTCTGATAATCAGGTAACAGTTACCACTGACTATCTCACTTTAGTATATACATTAAATAGCGAAGGCTATGCCAGTCAATGTGTATACAGTTTGTCTTCACAAAATCGTATTTATCAATTTTCTTACTCTGCAGAAGGATACTTAACCGGAATTGTCGAGAATATTGACGATACAGAATATTCATCAACATCACTTACATACGAGAACGGAGATATAACCTCTATCAGTTCCAAGATGAACGGCCTTGAAAACAAGTTCATTTATGAACCGGGAGAAGAAAGTTCGACATATCATTTGCCCTGCCTCGGTTTATTGGAAATACACCCTCTGACATTCCATATTGAAGCTCTTTACGCAGGGTTATTGGGTAAGGATCCGCGCCATTTCACCATGCACAGTTGTCCTGCAGGAAGTAACGACGAAAAGACAGTCTATTCGTATGGGTTTGATAAAAAAGGAAATCCATCCAGGATGATTTGTCAGACGACCTATGCCGGAGGACAGGCCAGCTATTATCCATACACACGCAACATTTCGATTTCTTTCGAATAATCTTTCATTCGGACATCGAATTCTCTTTTAAAGTAGCATAATCACTCTATTTCTGTCAAGAGCAGAATTATAGATTCTTAACCTATAAAGATACTTTTCATGCCTCAACTTTGTTTATTCCGAAACAAAGGCTCTGATTTTACCTAACAAAGGCTCTAACTTCTCCTAATGCAGCGTTTAATGAGTCGTAACGCACCGTCTAATTTTTATAAAGCTACGGTATAAAACACGTTAATCTCTGGTTTCATCCCTTTTATAAACCGGGATAAAGCTCACGACTCCCAAGGATACAACAAAAAAGGAGAAAGCTTCCGCTCCCTCCTTCTATCGTAGTTTAACCTCAATCTATTTTATGATTCTGTACCAAAGATACAACATTGAAAAGCCAAAGTCAAGTATTCCCGGTTTTATTTCTTGAAAAACTTATCAAAGAACAGAATCTGATAATCAATGGAATTATTCCAATACTGTCCATTATGCGCTCCCGGGCGGGTAATAAAATCATGATCGATCTTTCTTTCCAACAGGCGGTTATGCAAATCCTTGTTCACATTCAGGAAGAAATCATCTTCTCCACAATCGACAATGATAGCCAAATCGCCATTCTCTATCTTATCAATCTGATTGATAACGGTATGATTATCCCATACCTCCTTATTCGATTCATATTCTCCCAACTGTTTAGCCATGTCCCAGTTTTTCGGGAACGGGCGAATATCCATCCCTCCGCTTGTACTTCCACTGGCACCAAACATATCTTTATGACGGATTGCATTCCACATCGCTCCGTGTCCACCCATACTCAATCCGGTGATGGCGCGTCCCTTACGGTCGGCAATCGTCTTGTAATGTTCGTCGATATACTTCACCAGTTCCGACGAAATAAAAGTTTCATAGCGGAAAGACGGGTTGACCGGACTATCCCAGTACCAGCTATTCTTTCCGTCCGGACAAACGAATATGATTCCTTTTTCATCTGCAATTTGGGGAAGATTCGGTTTAATGTCAATCCATGTTTTAGCATTTCCACCATAACCGTGCAACAGATAAATAGTAGGACAAGCCACCGATTTCTTTCCTGATGCAGCATCCGGCGTAACAACGACCACTTGCACTTCCTTATTCATGGAAGGACTTTTAATTAACAAGGTATCTACTTTGGCAGCAAAAGAGGGAGCTACCCAAATTAAAAGAAGAGCAATTAATAGATTTTTTTTCTTTTCCATTGTGTGTTATAAATAGTTAGATATAATTATTCCTCTGGCTCTGCAGCAGGATTAAATTTAGCAACCGGCATTTCAAAGGTTTTATGACACTGTTTACAGGTATAGTTCCAGTGGTTGTCTCCCGGGGGAATGACCATTAATGCAGAAATGATAGCAGCCCCCATAGCACGCCAACGCTTTTCTTTTCTCAAAACCAACTGGATGTCCGATGAACCGCAGTACGGACAAAGCGTTAACTCTTCCGGCCAACTATCGTTATCCTTCAACACTTGGACAGCATTCTCGTAGTCTTCGTCTGCCACCAATATATCCACCCCTGCTATACTACTTACGCAACTTTTATACAAAGTAGAGAAATTCTCATTGTGCAGAATAGACTCGATGCCTTCATTCTCCAATGCTCCCTGAAGGATATGTGCCTTCATCGCATCATTGCAAGTTATCAATTTTACAGTCTTCATAAGGAATCTGTTTTAATATGTCCCACAAAAATAAGATATAAAAATGAAATGTGAAACAAAACCCGACTAACTTTATCAGCAGGTAAAACGAACCAAATCAGAAGTGATTCTTTTTTTATTCACGGAAGGTATCATTATTTAATACTTTTTTCGTACTTTCGCACCGACAATTGGCAATCACATGAAAAAACTATTGACACTGCTACTATTTTCTAACCTCCTGTTTTCCCTGTTACAGGCACAACCTGTACATCAAATAAAGGGAACGGTGATTGAGAAAAACAGCCGTCAGCCATTAGAATTCATTAACGTAATGATTCTTGGGCTGAACAAAGGTGGTGTCACCAATGCGGAAGGTCATTTCACCATCGAACAAGTGCCTCCCGGCATCTACCGTCTGCAAGCGACAGCCATCGGCTACAAGAGTGTCACTACTCCCGAATATATCTTATCTACCAAAGATCTGAACATTTCGATAGAAATGGAAGAGAACCTGACCGAACTCGCAGGAGTAACCGTCACCGCTTCTCCTTTCCGGCGCGACTTGGAAAGTCCGGTCAGCCTGCGCATCATCGGATTGCAGGAAATAGAAAAGAGTCCGGGAGCCAATCGAGACATTTCGCGTATTGTTCAGTCTTATCCGGGAGTTGCCTTCTCTCCTATCGGCTACCGCAATGACCTGATTGTACGCGGTGGGTCTCCTTCTGAAAACCGTTTCTATCTGGACGGAGTGGAAATACCCAATATCAATCACTTCAGCACGCAAGGAGCATCCGGCGGTCCGGTGGGAATCCTTAATGCCGACCTGATACGTGAAGTAAATTTCTATACCGGTGCTTTTCCCACTGATAGAGGGAACGCACTTAGCTCCGTGCTTGATTTCAAATTGCGCGACGGAGACATGGAGCATAACTCACTAAAAGCTACCCTCGGAGCATCCGAAGTCTCTTTGACCTCTAACGGACATATTGGAAAGAAAACCTCCTATCTGGTATCTGTGCGTCAATCTTATCTGCAATTCCTGTTTGATATGCTCGACCTGCCTTTCCTGCCGACTTTCACCGATGCGCAATTCAAATTGAAAACCCGGTTCAACGAACAGAACGAATTGACGGTATTGGGGCTTGGAGGAATCGACAATATGCGATTGAACACGAAAGCAGATAGCGAGGACAATGAATATATCCTTAGTTACCTGCCAAAAATCAAGCAGGAAACGTTTACCTTAGGTGCTGTATATCGTCACTATGCAGGCCCGCATGTGCAATCGGTGGTAGTCAGTCACAGTTACCTGAACAACCGCAATACCAAATACCGGCAGAATGATGAAAGCATTCCGGAAAATCTGATGCTCCGCCTCCGTTCTACCGAACAGGAGACGAAGTTCCGCTTCGAAAACAATTCTTCTTTCCGCAACTGGAAAGTCAATCTCGGAGTGAATCTGGATTATAGTCAATATACCAACACCACCTTTCAAAAGGCATATACCAATCAGGCACAAACGTTTGATTACCATACCTATTTGGGAATGATGCGTTGGGGACTTTTCGGCACTATCAGCTACTCTTCGATGGACGAACGTTTCACAGCTTCCCTGGGATTGAGAGCTGATGCCAACAATTATTCGTCGGCCATGAAGTCACTCTCCGATCAGCTTTCTCCCCGCATATCGCTTTCCTACCAACTTGCCGAGCACTGGTTCGTAAGCGGAAATGCAGGACTTTATTATCAGTTGCCTCCTTACACGGCACTCGGTTTTAAAGATAATAACGGAATGTATGTCAACAAATACAATCTGCGCTATATGAAAGTCAGCCAGGAAAGTCTGGGCATTAGTTGGCGCAAAGGAGATACGTTCGAAGTCTCCGTCGAAGGATTCTACAAAGACTATGATAAAATTCCGCTCTCCGTTGTAGACGGGATTCCTCTTACCTGCAAAGGAAATGATTATGGAGTGATTGGCAATGAATTGCTGACTTCTACCGCTCAAGGACGTTCGTATGGCGCGGAGATTCTAGTAAAGTGGCTGATCGCCAAGAAACTGAATCTGGCTTCCTCCTTCACCATCTTTAAAAGTGAATACCGCAACGACAAAGAGAGCGAATACATTGCATCCGCATGGGACAACCGATATATTTTCAATTTACGGGGAACTTACAATCTGCCCCACCAATGGAGTGTCGGCATGAAAGTCAGTTGCATCGGTGGTGCTCCTTACACGCCATACGATGAAGAAAAATCATCTTTGGTATCTGCCTGGGATGCACAAGGCAAAGCATATTACGACTATTCAAAATATAATAAGGAACGTCTTCCGGCCTTTGCACAGGTAGACCTCCGCATCGACAAGACATTTTATCTGAAACATTGCATGCTGGGATTCTATCTTGATTTGCAGAATATCACGGCCAGCAAACTGAAACAGCAGGATGTGCTGATGAGCACCGGCATCATCGAGAATCCGGAAGCTCCTGCCGACAGCCAACACTATAAAATGAAACGCCTCCAACAATCGAGCGGGACTTTGCTCCCCACATTAGGAATAACATTTGAGTATTAATTTATGCATAGAACATTAAACTAGAAAAAGAGTATGAAAAGAGAAATCGCTATGATTGCCTTCGTATTATTAGGCATGGGAATGACAGCTTCTGCACAATTCGGCAAGAAGATTAATTTAGGAAAAGCTTTACAAGCAGGTAAAGATGTAGTATCAGCCGTTACATTATCTGATGCGGACATTGCTAATATGAGTAAGGAATATATGACATGGATGGACACTCATAATCCATTGACAAAACCTGATACCGAATACGGCAAACGTCTGGAGAAACTGACGGGACATATCAAAGAAGTGGACGGACTGAAACTTAACTTTGGCGTATATGAAGTAATAGACGTAAACGCCTTTGCCTGCGGTGACGGTAGTGTACGTATCTGCGCCGGTCTGATGGATGTTATGACGGATGAAGAAGTAATGGCAGTGGTAGGTCATGAAATCGGTCATGTGGTTCACACAGATTCCAAAGACGCTATGAAAAATGCCTACCTACGTTCAGCTGTGAAGAACGCGGCAGGTGCAGCCAACGACAAAGTAGCCAAACTGACAGACTCCGAACTGGGAGCCATGGCAGAAGCTCTTGCCGGTGCACAATTCTCACAAAAGCAAGAAAATGAAGCCGATGATTATGGTGTTGAATTCTGCGTAAAAAACGGCATCGACCCTTATGCAATGGCAAATGCCTTGAGTAAATTGGCAGAACTTGCAAAAGATGCTCCTAAAGCATCCTATGCACAAAGAATGTTCTCTTCACATCCGGACACTCAAAAACGCATTGAACGTACAAAAGCCAAAGCAGACAGCTACGCTAAGAAGTAATAAACAATACTTTCGTATGACTACTACCAGGCACGGAATTTTGTATAATTCCGTGCCTGAATATTTATCAATACAACCTATATTCAAATGCTTTAATATATCCCATATTCTCCTCCGTTTTGTAAAATACCGACATAGCGAAGCAAACAATTTTACCTAATTATCATTAATATATAGAGAGAGTATTCTTTTTTTATATAATTTCGAAGCAATAACCATTTTAATCCATTTATGGAATTTCTTATTATCGTTTTCTTACTTGTACTGAATGGCATTTTTGCCATGTATGAAATTGCGTTGGTATCATCCAGCAAAGCACGTCTTGAAACACTTGTCGCAAAAGGTAACAAATCAGCCCGAGGAGTTTTAAAACAATTGGAAGAACCGGAAAAGTTCTTGTCTACCATTCAGATTGGTATCACGCTGATCGGTATCGTATCCGGTGCGTATGGTGGTGTGGCTATTGCCGACGACCTCGTACCTTTCTTTTCTCTCATTCCGGGCGCAGAAGCATACGCACGCAACCTGGCAATGATTACTACCGTAGCAATCATCACCTATCTTTCTCTGATTATCGGAGAGCTGGTTCCTAAATCCATTGCTCTTAGTAATCCGGAACGGTACGCCACTTTGTTCAGCCCGGTCATGATTCTGCTGACGAAGGTTTCTTATCCTTTTGTGTGGTTGCTAAGCGTCTCTACCCGGTTACTGAACAAACTTATCGGTCTGAAAAGCGAAGAACGCCCCATGACACAGGAGGAAATCAAAATGATCCTGCATCAAAGTTCGGAGCAGGGTGTGATTGACAAAGAGGAAACGGAGATGATACGCGACGTATTCCGTTTCTCTGATAAACGCGCCAACGAACTGATGACACATCGCAGAGATCTTATTATCCTTCATCCCGATGATACACAGGAAAAAGTGATGAAGATTATCGAAGAAGAACATTACAGTAAATATCTATTGGTAGACGAACGGAAAGATGAGATTATCGGTGTGGTTTCCGTAAAGGATATTATCCTGATGGTAGGCAACAAAAAGGTGTTTAACCTGCGCGAAATTGCCCGTCCTCCCCTCTTTATTCCAGAAAGTTTGTATGCAAATAAAGTTTTAGAGCTATTTAAGAAGAACAAAAACAAGTTCGGAGTTGTTGTTAACGAGTATGGCAGCACAGAAGGCATTATCACACTGCACGACCTGACCGAAAGTATCTTTGGAGACATCCTTGAAGAGGATGAAATGGAAGAAGAAGAAATCGTCACAAGGCAGGATGGTTCAATGCTGGTGGAAGCTTCAATGAATATCGACGACTTCATGGAGGAAATGGGTATCCTATCCTATGAAGATCTGGAATCGGAAGACTTCACCACTCTGGGTGGATTGGCCATGTTCCTGATTGGCCGCATCCCGAAAGCAGGAGACATCTTCACCTACAAGAATCTGCAATTCGAAGTGGTGGATATGGACCGCGGACGAGTAGACAAACTGCTTGTCATCAAACGGGACGATGAACAGGAATAGGATAGCAAAAAACGAGCAATAGCTCACTATATTTATATTAACTTAAAGCACTTAACGATGAAAAAAGTAATTATGTTAGCAGCAGTCGTAGCTGCTTTGGCATCATGCCAATCAAAAGCAAACAAAGCCGCAGAGGCACAAGCAGACAGTCTAGCTCTTGCGATGACTCCGATTACCGAATTGACTGAAGTTTATGAAGGTACTCTTCCTGCTGCCGACGGTCCGGGTATTGACTATGTACTGACCCTGAACGCTGCAACCGACGGTGTGGATACTGCGTATACACTGGATATGACTTACCTCGATGCTGAAGGTCAAGGACAAAACAAGACTTTCACTTCAAAAGGAAAACAACAAACAGTACACAAGGTTGTGAACAAAAAACCTGTTACTGCTGTTAAGTTAACTCCGAAGGATGGTGAAGCTCCGATGTATTTCGTGGTTGTTAACGACACCACTCTTCGTTTGGTGAACGATAGCTTGCAAGAAGCTGTCAGCAATTTGAATTATGACATCATCAAGGTAAAATAATAAATAAGCCTAACCCTAACCAGTAAAAAAAGCTCTGTATAGAACCTTCGTTCTTGCAGAGCTTTTCCTTTTTTACACTATCACCTATTCTAATCGGACTATTCACTTTATTAGTTCTACCGATACTTTGATATTACCGTATTCATAAGCCCGGTAATACTGTTATCCCAATACCCCGTGTCCTTCTTGCAGACGTTTCAGCCTCAACAAGGCTTCGATATAATAATAATCTGCATAAATAATAGAAGCATCTATCTCTGAATGAGCCGGCCAATGTCCTACGCTATGAAGCAGGAAGGACGGTTTGCTCTTGCCACTCTGATAACTGTCAGAGTTCAGGCTTGCCAGCATTTCAATAGCCGCATCTTTATAACGTTTTCCGGTTCCATTCGGGAGGTAAGTGGATAGTTCAAGCAAAGCAGAGGCCACCACTGCGGCAGCTGAAGCGTCACGCGGAGCATCCGGTATTCCCGGTGCACTGAAGTCCCAATAAGGAACCTTGTCTTCCGGCAGACGTTCGAGATAGACATCTGTCACTTTCTGCGCGAAATCAAGATACTTAGGATCTTTCGTTTCACGATAAACTACCGTGTATCCATAGATTGCCCATGCCTGACCACGCGCCCACATGGTGCTGTCAGCATAACCTTGGTGGGTTACTCCTTTTATCAGATTACCTGTAATGGTGTCGTATACCGCTACATGGTAAGATGTATAGTCGGGACGGAACTGGCATTTCATCGTTTTATCGGCATGAGAAACGGCAATATCATATAAATAAGGATTTCCACCATTCTTCGCTGCCCAGAAAAGCATTTCGAGGTTAATCATGTTATCCATGATGGTATTGTGCGGCCAGTTGCGGGGTTCCACTTCACGAGGCCATGAAAGGATGGTTCCTACGATGGGATTGAACAGAGTAGCCAACGTATCGGCTGTATCAAGAATCACTTGTTTGTAAGCCGGATTCTTGGTCAGGCGGTAACCATTTCCGTAGCTACAGAACACGAGGAAGCCCAAATCATGGTCGAAAGCCGGAGTCTTGGAAAGGAACTCCAGAGAGTTCGTGAACTTCTCCGCTTCTTCCTGAATCTGTTTATCTTTCGTATATTCGTAATCATACCACAATACTCCGGGCCAGAAACCGGCACACCATTCTTCCTTCGTCGCTTTCCGACAATTCCAATGATGTTCGTCAGTCATGATATTACGTGGCATCATTGTATAGTCGATGCCGGAGTCTGTTTTCAGTTCCGCAAGCGTACGTTGTGTCTGCTCTGCACAATAGTCCAATGCCTTATTCACATCCAATGTACCGGACGGCTGATGAGCACACGTACAGAAACCTAACATTACAGCCAAACCTACTACAATCTTTTTCATCTTAATCTGATATCTTCGAGTTAATTCTTAATCTTTATTTCTCTTTGTCAATTATTGATTGGTCAATTACTTATCCATCCGAAACCAATCGACATCTGCCCATCCCCGATTGCCTTCATTCGGAGTCACACAGAATAGTCCGACTTTGGCTCCAATCCATTTGCCTTGACGGGCTGTGAAAGTCTCTCCCACTGTCGTATATTTCTTCCCGTCCAGACTATAAGCAAATGTACAAACGGCTCCTTTCCGAACCTTTACCTGTAAATAAACTGTTTGCCATTCATTATCTGCTACTCCCGGCATCTTTAGATATTTTACCGGAATGTTTGCCAATTCTTTTATCTGTTCGGGATTTTGCTGTTCCGCATCCTTACAAACTGCCTGTTGCAGAATAAACTGATCTCCCGCCTTGCGAATAGAAAGATAACTATAATCCCATCCCATCACAATGATTCCGGTTTGTTCTCCATCCTGCTTGGCAGTAAATGTCAGCTTGGTCGTAGCTGTAAACTCTTCAGCCGGGAACTTTTGCATCAGCAGGTTAGGAACTTCCCAGAAGTTCACAAACTCTTTCGAAAGGCTGCCTGCATAAAGACGGATAAATCCCAAATCGGTAGTAAACCCGTAAGTGTCTTTTTTATTGGCATGCCATTGCCATTGTAATCCCAAATGCCGGGTATTGAATTCGTCACTCTCCGGCGGAGTAGCGATCGGATAGGTCTTTCCCACATTCGGTTTCTTATAAGTCGTTACAGGTTCACCGCAACCATCTTTATCCTTGTCCACTCCGATTACAGGCCAGTCATTTACCCACATCATCGGATTCAGATGAATCACACGTCCGTAAGCGCCTTTATCTTGAAAATGGACGAACCATGATTCTCCTGTATTGGTGTCTACCCAACCACCCTGATGAGGTCCGTTTATCGTTGTCTTTCCTTGTGCCATCACGATTTTCGATTCGTAAGGGCCATAGATATTCTTTGAGCGAAGTACCAATTGCCAACCGGTTGCGACACCTCCTGCCGGAGCAAAAATATAATAGTATCCGTTGCGTTTATAGAGCTTCGGTCCTTCTACGGTATGATTCTTTCCATCATTTCCGTCGAACACCATCACCGGATCGGAAATAACTTCTGTTCCTTCTGGATTCAGTTCGCAAATGACGAGGATACTGTTCACCCCACTACGACTTCCGGCATAAGCATGTATCAGATATACTTTCCCGTCTTCGTCCCACAAAGGAGTTGCATCAATCATTCCTTTCCCTGCTTTTACCAATACAGGTTTGCTCCATTTTCCTTTCGGGTCTTTGGTTTTAATCATATAGATTCCATAATCCGGATCACCCCAGTAAATATAAAATTCTCCATTATGGAAACGAATGGCCGGTGCCCATACGCCTTTACCATGCTGTGCCTTATCGAAGAAAGGTTCCGGCTCCTGAACCGGTAACGCATAGTTTACTAACGACCAATTAACCAAATCATTGGAATGAAGAATAGGAATTCCGGGAATACAATTAAAGCTGGATGCTGTCATATAGAAATCATCTCCGGCCGCACAGATATCCGGGTCTGAATAGTCAGCATGAAGAACCGGGTTCTGATAAGTTCCATTCCCCTTATCAGCCACCCAGGTCTTAGAAATTTCTTGTGCGCCTGCCAATGAACTGCAAGCCATCATTCCTGCTAAAAACAGAATCTTTTTACGCATATACCTTACTAATCAATTTCATTCAAAACTAGATTCGTTATTCCTAAAAACAGGTTCTTTCTACCTTATATAAAAACCAAGCACTTTTAAAACTGAATCCTATCTCTGATTTCAAAACAATCTATTTACTGACCTATTTACTTATATATACGAAAGGGTTAGGTAAATACCTAATCCCTTTCAACTTTCTATTTATCTAAGATTATTGTAAAACAATCATGCTATATTACCAACAGCTTTTTCTTTACTCTTTGCAAACATCAGGGTTCCGAAACCTAATTGGTCATAACCGCCGCTATTAGGTCCATAATCACCTGCCCCACCATCGGAATTTCCGCGTGATGCATTTTCACGCATTTTATCAACCCACATCTTAGCATAGATGCTTGATTTACCATAATCCTGCGCCAAACGATTCACCAGCTCCCACGCAGGACGCACTTCACCACGTGAATCCTTTCCCTCTCTTCTTTCCTGTGCAGAAATGGTATCCCAGCTTCCACTACAATTTGTATAAGTAGTATAAGGCAGATCATTATCTGTATACCTGAAACCGGTCATCTTCCAACTGGCACTTGAACTACCGGTTTCAGCACCACCGATATTGTATTTAGCCACATACTCACACATAGCCAATGCACGTCCGTCATCAAAGATGAAAAGGTCTTCACCTACATTCTTTGCCATCTGACAGAAAGCACCCAGCAGACTGACACACAAGGTAGCATGTCCCCCGGTCACGACCTGATTCCTGACATTGTCCCAGCATTTCATTACTATCCGATCTAAATGTATGAAAGGAACGCCATTTCCTATATTTCCCGAACCAATACCAAATTTGAAATATTGGATAGCTTCATTGATTTTAAAGTTATCATCCGCCAAAATACCGATAGAAAGTAAAGCTGTCATCGCAGATAAATCCCAATTGAGCTAATAATGAAGCGCACATTCATTTCCATTGTGCGTAGACAGGAATTTTGTGATATGAGGATAAAAGACATCTGCAATCCATGCTTTAAACTTAATGAAATCAGCTTCCTGCCATCCTGAATAAGAACGCATAATCTCCGCTGCATTTGCTATTTGATGTACCTGAATAAAAATCAAGAACTCGTTCGGATCTATAAATTCACCTTTATCATTCACGATAAATCCTGTACATGTTTTAGCCCAGTCATTCAAAATAGCAACAGCAGCATCTGCATACTGTGCACCGTCAGTCTCCGACAATTTCCATCGAAGGGCCAATTGATAGGCTGCGGCAGCGTCCTTCATCAACTTCGTGTAGTTATTCCAGTCATTGGGATATTTGCCTGCCCAATTATTTTGATCGAGACGCGCCAATAATTTCACCGGAGAAGCCTTATAATTTGATTGTGACAAGCTATTCCCGCCACGACTTAAATGATCGAACGCATTTTTCCAAGGTTGCGCACCGGCTTGCACTTTTCCTTTTACAAACTCAAAATCCGTTTCTGTATGAAGCATACAAGGATGTTCCAAAGTCGTAACATAATCCTTCACTTCCGGCCAACTACTCATATCATTAGAGCCGTCTTCTATTTCGCTACATGCTAAAAGCGTGGTAGAAGTCAGGGCAAAAAGCCCTGCTCCTATTATTGTATATAATTTCATCTTATTCATGGTAGTTATTCGTTAGTATTGTTTTCACTATCTACAAAAGCTTGAAGTTCCTCTATGGATTTGAAAGAACGAATCCAGTAAAGATCATAAGTCTGAGCTGTTTCCGGGAAATCAGCAATTACAAACTTACATTGCGACAAATCAAAGACCTGATTCCAATCTGTAGGAGTCACTGTTTTATATCTTGCCTGCAAATCATAATACAACACATTAGGTTTTGTAATTGATATTTCACTTGTACCCAAAATGGCATACCTGTTATTTGCATCTCCAGCCGTACCCCAATATTCAGGACCAATTTTCTTAATGCCATCATCAAAAACTTCAAGTTTGATACAGCCCTGACTATTATTTCCAACATGTAATTGAGACTTAAATCCAATTTTAACAGCAAGATATCTATATTCAGCAGGAGTTATATTAACAACTTTTCCCTTACCGCTTCTCGCAAGCCATAAATCACCACGATACTTAACCTTACTATCAGGTCCACCCATCTGAACAGTGGTCTTATTTCCGTCAGATGAAACGACAGACGCATTGTTGCCATCCAAATACCAATTATTATCCAGTCCGTTACCCAAACCATTACCTAATGAATACCAGAAACGTCCATCGGCAACTGTGACAGTTACATTTTGTACAACAGGGCCATAAGAAGCTGTTATCACAGCAGAAGCGGCCTTAGTAGTATGTAACTTTCAATTTACCAGTCTTATCCACACTAATCACCTCCGGATTATCACTCGTCCAAGTCAGCAGCGAAGCAGTAGCATCTACCGGTTCCAATGTGTACTTAACCTGATATTCCTGTCCATATCCCAATTGATTAAGTTCCGCATCTTCAGTAAACGTCATTCCGGTAATTGAGTTACTATCTTAACCCCTATCTCGCAACTTGCAGACACCGGATTCGAACTGAAATCATCAGCCGTCACTATAATAATCGCATCCCCTTTGCTGATTCCGGTCACCAAACCTGTCTTTTCATCCACCGTAGCTACTTCCGGGTTACTACTTGTCCATTTATAACGCTTGAACGTAGTAGTTGCCGGTTCTGAAGAAACAGTTAATTGATATTCATCGCCTGCCGCAATCTCTTCTGCCGGAACATTAGTTATATTGATGGCTGACATATAGGTATATTCGTCCATAACTTCAACTGTTCTAGTGACGATCGTAGCCTCCGGACCGAAACCGATTTCCGGCGTTAATGTAATAATAGCTTTTCCTGCTTTATCCTTAGTCACGACCTTACCTTCCCGTGTAACAGCAACAATAGATTCATCCGACGAAGTCCATTGCACATTAGCATTGGTTGCATTTTCAGGTGCAATACTCCAAGAGAGTTGCAGTTCTTTGTTCTTCAGCAGACAAATTGTTTTATTCCCGCATCATATTGAGTTTCGTTAAGAGTAATGGTGGATACTGTAATCATTTCGTCCATCTTTCCTCCTAAATCCTTATCATCATCACATGAAGTCAGACCTAAAACGAAACAAGCCGCCAGTCCAACAACAAAATATTTTATATAATCTCTTTCATGATTCTTATTCTTAAGTTATTCAGACTTGATTATTGCCAT